>ERZ1034363.460-NODE-460-length-28298-cov-2.747670_pt1 | contig 28298 bp, 28 predicted proteins | sample MGYA00520616_ERZ1034363 | MGnify/ENA primary metagenome ERZ1034363 (study PRJEB33736, sample SAMEA104284506) | Azolla filiculoides | biome: Urban; feature: Water surface; material: Ditch water | place: Netherlands | collected 2015-10-28 | depth 0-0.1 m ... | reverse complement strand
GCACGCTGGCGGCGCTGGCGACGCTGCTGGTGGTGGTGCTGATCGTCATCGTGCCATTTGCGCTGATCACCGCCTCGCTGGCCAGTGAGGCCGCGGCGGTCTACGGGCACATCCAGTCGGGCGAATGGAACGTGGCGCTCTACTTTCACCGGGTGTTTGACGCGCTGCCGCAGTGGGTGATGCAGCTGCTGGACCGCTTCGGCCTGGGGAACTTCGCCACGCTGCAGCGCCGTTTGATGGCTACGCTGACCCAAGGCAGCCAGTTCATCGCGACCAACGCGCTGAGCATTGGCCAGAACAGCTTTGACTTCATTGCCAGCCTGTTCATCACCCTGTACCTGGCTTTTTTCCTGATCCGCGATGGGGATGGCGTGGCACGCGGCGTGCGCCGGGCGATTCCGCTGGCGCCCGCGCACAAGAAGGAACTGGTGGAGAAATTTGCCACCGTGATCCGCGCCACCGTCAAGGGCAACCTGCTGGTCGCGGCCATCCAGGGCGCGCTGGGCGGCGTGGCGTTCTGGTTTCTGGGCGTCAGCGCCGCCCTGCTGTGGGCGGTGCTGATGGCCTTTCTGTCCCTGTTGCCGGCCGTGGGGGCCGGGCTGGTCTGGGTGCCGGTGGCGATTTACCTGTTCATGACCGGCGCCCTCTGGGAAAGCGTGGCGCTGGTGGCCTGGGGCGTGCTGGTCATCGGGCTGATTGACAACATCCTGCGCCCGCTGCTGGTGGGCAAGGACACCGGCATGCCCGACTACGTGGTGATGATCACGACGCTGGGCGGCATGGCGGTTTTCGGCATCAATGGCTTCGTCGTGGGCCCGGCGATTGCCGCCATGTTCTTTGCGGTCTGGCACATCTACAGCGCCACGCGGGACCCGGCCACGCCCTGACGGGCGGGCGCGGCAGGGGCCGCTTCAGCCAGCTTCCACCGCAAAGTGCAGGCCGGCATGGGCCTGCAACCGTTGCATCAGGCGCCCGCCCATGGCCGACGCCGGCGTCCAGATGCCGCCGGGGGTGTCCAGCGCATCCTGCAACAGGCAGACCGCCGCTTCGGTGATCATCTTGGAGGTCGAACCGTAACCGGGGTCGCGGTCGCCGGTAACGCCCACGCGCAGCCGGTTGCCGGCGGCGTCTTCACCCAGGAACAGCACGTCGTAGAAGCCGGCTTCACGCTCTTCGCGCGATGGGCCTTCGCCAGGTTTCGGGCCGCCCTCGGCGCCCAGCGATTTGTCGGCCGCCACCGCGTTGGCAATGGCCTCGCCCTTGTCACCCGCGCCGGTGATGAGCATCTCGTCATAGACGAAGTCCGCGCCCCAGGCCTGACCGAGCAGGAAGTTGGAGCGGTGCACGTTGCGGGTGTTGATGGCGGCCATCACAAACGGCGCCACCCACAGGCCCAACGCCTCGTCCAGCATGGGCTTGGCGCCCGAGGGCTGGCGCGGGCCTTCGAAGCCGGGCGTCAGCGAGAACGGGTTGCGCAGCAGGTCCAGCACGCGGGGGTCGGTGGCGGCGGCCATCGTCGCCTTCAGGCTGGCGGCGGTGCCACCTGAGAACGTGCCCTTCATCTTGCGCACCCGCCCACGCACCCGGGGGGCCGGATGGCCGAAACGGGCCTTCATCTCGTTTTGCAGCATGAACACACCGAGGTCGAACGGGATCGAGTCGAAACCGCACGAGAACACGATGCGCGCGCCGCTGGCTTTGGCCTGCGCCTCGTGGGCGTCGATCATCTGGCGCATCCAGGCGGGCTCGCCGCACAGGTCCACGTAGTCCACGCCACTGGCGGCGCAGGCCGCCACCAGTTCGCGGCCATAGAGCTGGTAGGGGCCAACGGTGGTCAGCACCAACCGGGTCTGCGCCATCAGCGCCTGCAGGCTGGCCGGGTCCGTGCTGTCGGTGACGACCAGCGGCGTGTCGGCGGGCGCGCCCACTTCGTCGCGCACGGCCGCCAGCTTGGCGGCGCTGCGCCCGCCCATGGCCCAGCGCAGGCCGCTGCCCGCCGGGTAGCGCTGCAACAGGTATTCCACCACCAGCCGGCCGGTGAAACCGGTGGCGCCATGGACAACGAGGTCATACGGTTTGGTCATCGGAAGTCTTTCGTCTGCTTTTGCGGGGGGCCTTGAGCGACGTTGCCGCCGGGCCGGAATCGGCGGATGGTAGTGCGGCAGGGGCAATTTCCCCTGTCGCGCGCGCCACACCGGGGGCTTTGCGTGGGCGTCTTGCGCCCGCAGCCACCAGTTCGTCCAGCGCGGCCAGCAGTGCGGCCGACAGCGCGCGCGCGTCGGGCACGGCGCAGGCCGCCGTGGTGAAGCCAAAACCCATGGTGCCGGCGTAGCTCATCACCGTGATGTTCAGCCCCACGCCGTGCTCGACGATGGACAGCGGCCAGTAGCGAACCATGCGCGCGCCGGCCGCGTACAGCGGCACCTGCGGGCCCGGCACGTTGGAGATGACCACGTTGGCGATCGGCGGGATCGCGCCCGCCAGGCCCGAGCGCCCATACAGTTCGGCCAGCCCGCGCAGCAGCCAGGGCGCACCGATGGACGGAAAGTCCGTCGGAATCACGCGTCGGGCCCGCTTGGCCACCGCCTTCACCGCGCCAGAGGCGTCACGGATGGCCTTCAGGCGCTTGACCGGGTCGGCGATCTGGGTGTTCAGGTTCACCAGGCTCAGCGTGGCCTGGGTGCTGTACTCGGTGTTGCCGGCGGCGCGCAGCGAGATCGGCATGGACGCGGTCAACGGTTTCTTCGGAATGCCGCCGTGATCGGCCAGGTAGCGGCGCAGCGCCCCGCTGCACAGGGCCATCACCACGTCGTTGAGCTTGGCCTCGTGGCGTTCGGCCAGCGTCTTGAGGGTCTCCAGCGGAATCGTCGCGGCGGCAAACCCGCGCGCGCCGGTGATCGGCCCGTTCAGCGGCGTCTTCGGGCCGAAGGAGAAGTTCTGCCCCAGCTTGCCCTTGGCCTCCTGGGGGGCGGAGGCGCCGAACATGCCGGCCAGCGCATTCACCACGTCGGGCAGGTGCCGCACCAGTTTGACGTACTGCCCGGCGTCGTGTTTGAGGGCAGCGGCGGCCAGCGCCAGCATGCCGGGCGGCTCGGCATGGCGCACGGTGCCGCGCGGGATCACCCGGGGCTTGGGTGTCACGTCAAACAACGCCTGCGCCAACTGCACGCCGGCCTGCCCGTCCAGCACCGCGTGGTGCACCTTGATGTAGTAGCCCACCTGGCCGCTTTGCAGCCCGTCGATGACGTACAGGCGCCACAGCGGGCGGCTGCGGTCCAGCAGCTCGCCGTGCAGCCGCCCGGCGCAGTCTTCCAGCTGGTCCAGGCTGCCGGGCGCCGGCAGCGTCAGCCGCTGCACGTGGTAGTCCAGATCGACCCGGTTGTCTGCAACCCAGGCGGGGTTGGCAAACTGCAGCGGCATGGGCGCCAGCTTGCGGGTGAACACCGGCACCAGGTGCAGGCGCTTTTTCATCTGCCGCTGCAGGTCGGCGTGGAAATCGCCGTGGTAGCCCTCGGGCAGGTCGAAGAGGCTCAGCGAGCCGACGTGCATCGGGGTTTCGGGCGTTTCCAGGTGCAGAAAGGCGCCGTCGATGCCGCTCAATGTTTTCATGGGGTTCTCCTTGGGTCCGCGGCCGGGCTGTCGCCCACAGGCCTGCCGCGCATCCGCCGCCGCGCTACAGTCCGGGGCAATGCGCACCATAATCTTTTTTGCAGCCCGCGCGCGACTCCTGCGCGACTGAATGGCCGCGCCGTTCCTTCAACAGGTCAAGACCATGCTCGGATTTCTGCCACCCTTTGTCCGGGGCGTCATTGCCCTGCTGCTGCTGGTGCTCAACACGCTGTTCTGGTGCGCGCTGCTGTTTGCGCTGGCCCTGGTCAAACTGGTGCTGCCTTTCAAGGCAGTGCGCCTGCGCATCGACCCCGGGCTCAACGCCATTGCCACGGCCTGGATCGCCTGCAACAGCGGCTGGATGCGGCTGACCCAGCGCACCGCCTGGGACGTGCAGGGCGTGGCGGAACTGCCCTACCGCGGCTGGTATCTGGTGAACTGCAACCACCAGTCGTGGGTGGACATCTTTGTGCTGCAGCACGTCATGAACCGGCGCATCCCGCTGCTGAAGTTCTTCCTGAAACAGCAGCTGATCTACGTGCCGGTGATTGGTCTCGCCTGGTGGGCGCTGGACTTCCCGTTCATGAAACGGCATTCGCGCGCCGCGCTGCGCAAGAACCCCACCCTGCGCCAGCAGGACCGCGACACCACGCGCCGCGCCTGCGAAAAGTTCGCACTCGTCCCCACCAGCGTCATGAACTTTGCCGAAGGCACGCGGTTCACGCAGGCCAAGCACGCGGCCCAGGCCTCGCCCTACCGGCACCTGCTCCTGCCCAAGGCCGGCGCGCTGGCCCTGGCGCTCAACGCCATGGGCGCGCAATTTCACGCGCTGGTGGATGTCACCATCGTCTACCCCGGCGGCGCCCCCACGTTCTGGCAGTTCCTGTGCGGCACCACGCCGCGCGTGGTGCTGCGGGCGCGGCAGGTGGCCATTCCGGCCGCGTTCTGCGAAGGGGACTATGACGGCGACGCCGCCTTCCGTGCCGTGCTGCAGCGCTGGCTGGCCGACCTCTGGGAAGAAAAAGACCTGCAGATCGAGGCGCTGCTGCAGCACGCCCCCTGACCCCTGTACGCCACACCCGACCAGCGTCAGCGGCGCCCGCGCAGGCTCACACCATGCGGTCGCGCCGCGCCAGCGCGGGAAACAGGCGCAGCCACAGCGCGGCCACCAACACGGTGCCCACGCCGCCCATCACCACCGAGCCCACCGGGCCGAACAGCGCGGCCGTGGCGCCGGACTCGAACTCGCCCAGCTGGTTGGACGCGCCGATGAAGATCGAATTCACCGCCGCCACCCGCCCGCGCATGGCGTCGGGCGTCTCCAGCTGCACCAGCGTCAGGCGCGTCACCACGCTGATGTTGTCCGCCGCGCCGGTGACGGCCAGCGCCAGCAGCGACAGGCCAAAATGCGTGGACAGGCCGAACACCACGGTGGCCACGCCAAACACGGCCACCGCCCCCAGCAACCGGTGGCCCACCCGGCGCTCCAGCGGCCAGCGCGTGAGCACCAGCGACATGGCCAGCGCGCCAAACGCTGGCGCCGCCCGCAGCAGCCCCAGGCCGGCCGGGCCGGTGTGCAGGATGTCACGCGCGTAGATCCAGCGAGGTCGCGCCCAGCAACACCTTGCGCTGCCAGACAAAAGCCACGCCCGCCAGCACCGTGCGCCAAGTGGCGGACTCGGTGGATGGCACATGGCGGTAGCGCACCGTCAACGTCAGCGCGCAGGCCAGCAGGAGCAGCGCCGCGCAGCAGGTGTACACCGTGGTGGCCCCCGCGGCATACAGCACGCCGCCCAGCGCCGGCCCGCCGATCACGGCGGCCTGGATACCGGTGCTGCTCAGGGCGATGGCACGCTGCAGCAGGGCCGGCGGCACCAGCAGCGGAGTCAGCGCCTGCTGGGCCGGCATCTGGAAGGCCCGCGCCACGCCCAGCACGATCGACACGCCAAAGATCAGCTCGCGCGTGGCAAACCCGCCCTGCGTGGCCGCCACCAGCAGCCCCGCCACCAGCGCCTGCCCCAGCATGCACGCCGCGAAGATGCGGCCCCGGTGCAGCCGGTCGGCCAGGTGCCCGGCCGGCAGCGTCATGACGAGTGCCGGCACGAACTGGAACAGCCCGACCAGCCCCAGATCCCAGGCGCTGGACGTGAGGTCGTACACATGCCAGGCGACCGCCACCATGAGCATCTGGTTGGCGGTGATGCCCGCCAGGCGGGCAAGCCAGAAACGAACGAAAGGACGGTAGGTGAAGAGTTCGGACAGGCGGGCGTCAGGCATGCGCCGAGCTTAGCAGCGCCGGCCGTTGGGGGCCGCGGGAGAGCGCGGAAATCAATTTAAATTCAATAGCATAAAATGACCAATTGACGCTGGGATCAGGCACTTTTCATTGAAAAATGATTGCTGAATGGCCCTGCCACTCCATGGACGCCCCTCTGGCGCGCCCTCAAGGGTGCCAGGCCGCCACACCGCTCGCCGGCACAGGCGCCTGTGGCGCCCGTCCGCCCGCCAGCGCATACGACAACTGGTTCGCCGCCCGGATGATGGTCTGGGCCAGTTCCTGCAGGCGTTCTTCGTTCAGGCGGGAAGTGGGCCCGGAAATACACACCGACCCCAGCAGCCGCCAGTGCATGCCGAAGACCGGCGCCGACACGCTCGACACCTCGGGCTCGCGTTCGCCCAGCGAGAGGTGGTAGCCGCGCTGGCGGATGGACTCGTAGGGCTCGCCAGGCTCGCCGGAAAACGCCAGGATCACGCGCCCGGGCGCACCCAGATCCAGCGGCAGCCCGATGCCCACGCGCACATGGTGGCGGATGGTGCGCGGCCCGTCCACCCGGGCCAGGCAGGTGCGCTGGTTGCCCTCGCGCACGTAAAACGACGCGCTTTCTCCGGTCTGGACGGCGAGGTCGCGCAGCACGGGCTCCACCAGATCGTGGACGTCAAACGTGGCCTGGTAGCACGCACCCAGCCAGCCCGCCGCGCGGCCCAGCCGCCAGTTGCCGTCTTCACGTTGCACGAGGTAGTTGTCCGAGGCCAGGGTGCGCGCAATGCGCAGGGCCGTAGTCTTGTGCATGCCAGTGCGCCGACTCAACTCGGCCAGTGACAGGTGGGGGTCGTCCACGCCAAAGGCTTCCAGCAGACGCAGTGCGCGCGTCACCGCGGTCACACCCCCCGCTGTGGCGACATCGGCATCAGCCTGCCCAAGGGCAGCGCCTGCAGCGCTTTGGGGCGCATTTTTCATGGTTCACCTGATGTGACATGTTTCACTAGATGGACCATTATTGCACTGAACGCAACGCATGGCTACATTCCAACCCAGTCATTTTTCAGGCATTCCGGGCCTGACCTGATCCCGGACCACAAGGAGACACCCATGAACGTTTTGCATCGCTACACCCTCGCCGCCTGTCTGGCGCTGGCCGCCGGATCGGCCCTGGCACAGGCTTACCCCACCAAGCCCATCAAGGTCGTCGTGCCCTTCCCGGCCGGAGGCGGCACCGACATCATTGCGCGCGAAGTCACCAACAAGCTGCAGGGCACGCTGGGCTGGAACTTCGTGGTGGAGAACAAGCCGGGCAGCGGCGGCAATCTCGGTGTGGACGCGGTGGCCAAGGCAGCGGCCGACGGCTACACCCTGGCCCTGGGGCAGACCAGCAACCTGGCCATCAACACAACGCTTTACAGCAAACTGCCCTACGACCCGGTCAAGGACCTGGCGCCCGTGGCGCTGGTTGCCAGTTCACCCATGGTCATGGTGGTGGCGGCCGATTCACCGCTCAAGACGCTGGCCGATGTGGTGAATGCGAGCAAGGCCAGGCCGGCCAGCCTCAACATCGCCTCCTCCGGCAACGGCACCGTCGCGCACCTGGCCGGGGAACTGTTCCAGAAGACCGCCGGCATCAAGCTCACCCACGTGCCCTACAAAGGCGCAGCCCAGGCCGCCACCGACGTGATCGGCGGACAGGTACAGCTCTACATGTCCTCGGTGCCCACCCTGATCGGGCACATCCGCAACGGCAAGATGCGCGCCTTGGCCGTGACCTCGCTGAACCGCGTGGACGACCTGCCGCAGGTGCCCACCATCGCCGAGTCGGGCTACAAGGGCTTTGAGGCGGCCACCTGGTTTGGCTTCGTCGCTCCCGCGTCCACACCGAAAGACATCGTCAACCGCCTGAACGTCGAGATCAACAAGGCGCTGCAGGCCGCTGACGTGCGCAAGAAGCTGGGCGACCAGGGCGCCGACGTGCTGGGCGGCTCGGCCGAGCAATTCGGCGCCCTCATCAAGAGCGACATCGCACGCTGGGCGCCCATCATCAAGGAGTCGGGCGCCAAGGTGGACTGAGCCGCCGGGTCTCCGCGCCATGCCACCGCACGTCTCCGCCATTTATCCCTTCCTTCAGGATTTCCCATGCCAACTCCCGACATCATCAAAGACTTTCCCCGCGTCCCCGCCGACATCGTCGCCCAGGCCGCGCAATACCAGCCCGCCATCTTCAGTGACATCGCCGGCCGGCGCGGCGCGCTGCACGGGCGCATCACGGCGCTGCGACCGCGCATGAAACTGGCCGGCCCGGCCTTCACCGTGGAAGTGCGCCCCGGCGACAACCTCATGATCCATGCCGCGCTGGCTCTGGCCCAACCGGGCGACGTGCTGGTCATCGACGGCAAGGGCGACCAGACCTCGGCCCTGATGGGCACCATCATGATGACGGCGTGCAAGCAGCTCCGCCTGGCCGGCGTGGTGATCGACGGCGCGGTGCGCGACAGCCTGGAACTCGACGAAATGGACTTCCCCGTCTTCTCCGTCGGCACCAACCCGAACGGCCCGACCAAGCAGGTGGGCGGGCGCATCGGCCACCCGGTCTCGGTGGGCGGCGTCACGGTCCATCCCGGCGACTTCATCATTGGCGATGGCGACGGCGTGGTGGTGATCGAGCGCGAGAAGGTCGAAGCCCTGCTGCCGCTGGCCGCGCACAAGGTGGCGGCCGAGGCCAAACGCATTGCCCAGATCAAGGAAGGCAAGACCAGCGCATCGTGGCTGACAGCCTCCCTGGTCGCAGCCGGTGTCCTGAAAGAGGGAGAGTCGCTGTGAGCACCCGCCCGGTCATCCTGGTGACGGCCGCCGATCTGGCCCCGCAGGCACTGGAACTGCTCCAGGACTTCGAGATCGTCTACGCCGGCAAAACCCCGCAGGTGCCGGACCTCATCGCACTCGCCCGGCAGCACAACCCCGCGGGCATCATCGTGCGCTACAGCAGCATCACCCCCGAGGTGATGGACGCGGCACCCGCGCTCCGGGTCATCTCCAAACACGGCAGCGGCACCGACACCATCGACAAACCTGCGGCCGCGGCACGCGGGATTGAAGTCACCTCGGCCGTCGGCGCCAACGCCGCTGCGGTGGCCGAACAGGCGCTGGCCCTGCTGCTGGCCTGCGCCAAGTCGGTGGTGCAACTCAACGCACGCATGCACGCCGGCCACTGGGACAAGGCCACGCACAAGAGCCTGGAGCTGGGCGGGCGCACCCTCGGGCTGGTCGGCCTGGGTGCCATCGGCCTGCGCTTTGCGAAGATGGCGGACGCCATGGGCCTGCGCGTGATCGGCTTCGACCCGTTTGCGAAACACCTGCCGCCGTATGTGCAAACCGTCGATCTGGACATGCTCTGGCGCGAATCCGACGCGATTTCGCTGCATTGCCCGCTGACGGCCGAGAACCGCAACCTGCTCAACGCCGACACGCTGGCCCGCTGCAAAAAGGGCGTGATCGTGGTGAACACCGCGCGCGGCGGCCTGATCGACGAGCCGGCCCTGCTGGCCGCCGTGCAGTCGGGCCAGGTCCGCATGGCGGGCCTGGACAGCTTCGCCGTCGAGCCGATGACCGCGCCGCACAGTTTCCACGGCCAGCCCGGCTTCATCCTGAGTCCGCACATCGGCGGCGTGACCAGCGACGCTTACATCAACATGGGTGTGGCTGCTGCGAACAACACGCTGGCCGCGCTGGCCCGGGCCAGCGCGGCCGCCACCGCCTGACCGGCCATGGCACCCCCACGCTGGAAACACGCGCCGCCCGGCAGCCACTGGGGCGAATTCGGCCCCGATGACCAGCGCGGCCGCATGAACCTGGTCGATGCCGCCAAAGTCCTGCAGGGCGTGGCCGAGGTCAAGGAGGGCAGGACCTTCTGCCTCTCGCTGCCGCTGGACGTGCCCGGCGGCCAGGCGATGAACCCGCGCCGCATGCCGCCGCGCCGCTACAGCGTGCTGCGCGACGGCGCCAGCGCCGGGCAGCAGGGCTTTTGCTGGTCGTACCAGTCGGAAGATCCGGACCTGACCGACGTGGTCAACGACGACGTGGTGCTCATGAGCCTGCAGTACTCCACCCAGTGGGACAGCTTTGCCCATGTCGGCAGCCATTTCGATGCGGATGGCGACGGCATGGCCGAGGCTGTGTTCTACAACGGGTTTCGGGCTGGCGAGGAAATCCGCCCGGGCATCGAGGACCCCAACTCCGCCGCGCCCTGGGCCCGCTACCCGCAGCCCGAGGCCGGCGTGATGAGCATCGCCGTGCTGGCCGAACACGGCGCTCAGGGCCGTGGCGTACTGATCGACCTGGAACACCACATCGGCCGCACGCGCCAGGCCGTGGGCTACGACGCCCTGATGCGGATGCTGGACGCCGACCGTGTGGAGGTCGAGGCCGGTGACATGGTGTGTATCCACACCGGCTTTGCCGACACGCTGCTGGCCATGCACCGCCAACCCGACGTGGCGCACCTGCACGCCATCGGCAGCGGCCTGGACGGGCACGACGCCAAACTGCTCAACTGGATCACCGACACCCGCCTGGCCTGCCTGCTGGCCGACAACCCGGCCGTCGAACTGGTGGTACCCAAACTGGCCAGCGCAGCCCAGCCGGGCCAACCGCTGCGCCAGCCGCGCCTGCCGCTGCACGCACACTGCCTGTTCAAGAACGGCATCCACCTCGGCGAACTCTGGTACCTGACCGAACTCGCCCGCTGGCTGCGCCAGCACCGGCGCAGCCGCTTCCTGCTGACCGCGCCGCCGCTGCGGCTGCCGGGCGCGGTCGGCTCCCCTGCCACACCGATCGCAACAGTGTGAGTCACCCCAAAAAAGAATCGATGGAGACCTTCATGCATCACGCAAACACCCGCCGCCAGCTGCTCACGCTGCTGGCATTGTCGACAACCCCCTGGGTGGCCCCCGCCGCCCTGGCGCAAGGCTGGCCCGAGCGCCCCATCAAGCTCGTGGTGCCCTATTCGGCCGGCGGTGCTGCGGACCAGACCGCGCGGATGGTCGCCCTCCAGCTGGGCGAGCGGCTCAAGACCATCGTGATCGTGGACAACCGCCCCGGCGCGGGCGGATCGATCGGAGCGGCTGTGGTCGCGAAGGCCGCACCCGATGGCCACACGCTGCTGCTGGATGCCACCGGCTTCACCGTCAACCCGACCCTGCTGCCCCGCATGCCCTTTGATGCCGCGAAAGACCTCGTGCCCGTGTCACTGCTGATGCAGGTGCCCATGCTGCTTGTCGTGCCGGCGAATTCGCCTTACAAAACGCTGGCAGACCTGCTGAAGGCCGCGCGCAGCCAGCCAGGCAAGCTGTCGTTCGCTTCGGCCGGCAACGGCAGTGCGCAACATCTGGCGGGCGAACTGTTCAAACAGGGCCACAAGCTGTTCATCACCCACATTCCCTACCGCGGCGGCGCGCCAGCCCTGAGCGACCTGATGGCCGGCCAGGTGGACCTGATGTTCTCGGCCATGCCCGCGTCGTATCCGCTGGTCAAAAGCGGCAAGCTGCGCGCACTGGCCGTCACCGCGCCGAAGCGGGCCCCCCTGGTGAACCAGCTGCCCACAGTGGCCGAGGCCGGCCTGCCCGGCTTCAGCGCGCAGGAGTGGAACGGCCTGTGGGCACCGGCGGGCACCCCGCGCCCCGTGCTGGAGCGGCTGGAGTCCGAACTGCGCGCCGTGATGGCCACGCCCGACATCCGCCAGCGCCTGGCCGCCAATGGCGCCGAGGCCGTCGGCAGCAGCAGTGCGGACTTCACCCGCTTCGTCCAGACCGAGACCGCCCAATGGGCCCGCGTCATCAAGACCGCCGGCATCACGCTGGACTGATTTTTCGTTACATAAAAAAGGAGACTCTCATGGCCAACACCCCCAACCGCCGATCGATGCTTTCTGGCTGCGCCCTCGCGGCCCTCGCCCTTGTGGCCCCCCTGGCGCAGGCCCAGTCCGCCTGGCCCGCCAAACCCGTCAAGATCGTCGTGCCCTACGGCCCGGGCGGCGCCGTGGACGTCGTCACGCGCAAGATGGCACAAAAGCTCACCGAGCAAACCGGGCAGAGCTTCTTTGTCGAAAACAAGGCCGGCGCCACAGGTACCATCGGCGCCAGCCAGGTCGCCAAGGCGGAAGCCGACGGCTACACCCTGATGGCCAACGACACCACGTTCTCGCTGCTGCCGCATATCTTCAGGAAGCTGCCGTTTGATGCAGCCGTGGACCTGGTGCCGGTAGGCGCCTTCGTCTTCGCGCCGATGGGGCTGGCCGTCAACGCCCAATCGCCGTTCAGGACGCTGGCGGATCTGGTCGCCGAGGCCAGGCGACAGCCCAACAAGATCACCTATGGCACCGGCGGCCCCGGCACCACGCCGCACTTCGCCAGCGAAGCGCTGGGCATCGCAGCCGGCGCCAACTTCATGCACGTCCCGTTCAAGGGCGCGGGCGAAGCCACGCAGGCCATCCTGTCGAGCACCATCGAATTCCAGATTGCCTCGACCACCGGCCTGATGGGCAACGTCAAGGGGGGCAAGCTGCGGATGCTGGCGGTCAGCGGCGACAAACGCCTGGCCGCCCTGCCCGATGTGCCCACCTTTGTGGAGGCTGGCACCAAATGGCCCGGCGTCGTCAACTGGACCGGCCTGTGGGCGCCCAAGGGCACGCCGCCTGACGCCATGGCGCGGCTGCAGAAAGAAATCGCCACGGCCATGGCCTCCAGCGACATGAAAACTTTCACGGAAGGCATGGGCGCCGAAGCCCGGCAGGTCGGCGCCGAGGCCTTTGGCCGCCTGCTGAAGGACAGCACGGAGAACTGGGGCAAGGTCGTCAGGAACACCGCGTTCGAGAAGCAGTAAGCCGGCGGACGCACCATGAAGCGCCTCAACATCACGGCCCATGCCCATGCCCTGGCCCTGGCCGCCATCCTGCTTGCCGTGGCGCCGGTCCCGGCGCCGGCCCAGACCGCCACCTGGCCGGCCAGGCCAGTCCGGCTGGTGGTCGGCTTTGCCGCCGGCGGCCCCACTGATATCGTGGCGCGGGGTTTTGCCGACCAGGCCACCCGCGGGCTCGGCCAGCCGGTGGTCGTGGACAACAAACCCGGCGCCAACACCATCATTGCAGCGGAGGCCGTGGCCAGTGCCACCGACGGCCACACGCTGCTGATGGCGGCGACCAACCACACGATGATTCCTGCGCTCTACAGCGCGCGGGTCAAGTTCGATGCGGTCAAGTCCTTCACGCCGGTCTGCATGCTGGCGGCCGCCCCCACCGTGCTGGTGGTCGGGCCGTCGCTGGGCGTCAAGACACTTGGTGAGTTCCTGCAGAAGGCCCGGGCCAAGCCACTGTCGGTCACCTATGCCACCCCCGGCATGGGCAGTTCGGTCCACTTCGCCAGCGAACTGTTTGCCCAGCTGGCGGCCGTCAAACTGACCCACATTCCGTACAAGGGCGCGGCGCCGGCCGTCGCCGACGTGATGGCCGGCCAGGTTGACGCCTCGTTTGCCACGCTGGGCTCGGTGCTGCCGCAGATCCGCACCGGCAAGCTCACCGCGCTGGCCCTTGCCACGCCGAAGCGCTCGACCCAGCTGCCGGACGTGCCCACGTTCGAGGAAGCCGGCGTCAAGGGCTATGCCGCCGACGCCTGGTATGGCCTGCTGGCCCCGGCGGGCACGCCCGAGGCTGTGACAAAGGTGCTGGAGCGCGAAGCACGGGCCTATGCCACCTCGTCCGCCGGCGCGGAGAAACTGCGCGCGCTCGGCATGGAGCCGGCGCCGCTGTGCGGCGAAGCGTTTGCCACCCAGGTCGCCCGCGAGACCGCGACCTGGAGCCGGATCGCGAAAGAGCTGAACCTGAAAGTAGACTGAGCCCTGCATCCCCGGGACAGGATGGACCGATACTGGACAACGGGCCCAGCCCACGCCAGGCGCCGGTCCTGTGTCCGCACCTGGAGCGCAGGCAGGCCTGCCCGCCTTTTCTTGATTCGTTTGGAGACACTGAATGTCACACACACCACACCTTTTTCGCCGGCAAGCCCTGACCGCAGGCGCACTCGGCGCCCTGCTGGCGCTGGCCACCCCCGCTTTCGCACAAACCGCACCGGCCTGGCCCACCAAGCCCGTCAAGCTGGTCGTGCCCTACGCGGCTGGCGGGCCGGCCGATCTCGTCGCGCGCGAAATAGCCCAAGTGCTGGCCGCAGACATCAAGCAACCCGTGCTGGTCGAGAACCAGGGCGGCGCCATGGGCGTGCCGGCCCTGAGCACCGTCGCCCGCGCGGAGCCCGACGGCCACACGCTGCTGCTGGCCGCCTTTGGCAACGTGGTGCTGCAACCCATGCTGAGCAAAAAAGGCGGCGCGGAACTGCTGGCCCGCCTGCGGCCGGTCAGCACCATTTCCACCAGCCCGCATGTGCTGGTGGTGTCAGCCAAACTGCCGATCAGGACGGTGCAGGAACTGGTGGACTATGCCCGCGCCAACCCCGGCAAGGTCAGCTTTGCCTCGGCCGGCACCGGCGGCACGGCGCACCTGGGCATGGAGATGTTCAAGGCGCTGTCCAAAACCGACGTGCTGCACGTCCCCTACAAAGGCAGCTCCGCAGCGGTCAACGACCTGGTCTCGGGCCAGGTCAGTGCCATGTTCAGCAGCCTGCCCTCGCTGCAGGGCGTGGCCGACAAGGGCTATGTGCGGGTGGTCGGTGCCACCGCCGCCAGCACCTCGGCAGCGACCCGCGCGCTGCCCCTGCTGTCGGCCACCCTGCCGGGTTTTGACTACACCACCTGGTACGCCCTGTACGCACCAGTGGGCACGCCCACGGCGCTGGTGGAGCGCATGAATGCGGCATTGCAGCGCACCCTGCAAAACTCCGCGCTGGAGGCCAAGATCGAGCCCGCCGGCATCGAACTGCAGGCCGGCTCACCCGAGGACGTGACGACCTGGACCCGCCGCGACACCGAAAAATGGGGCCGCATCATCCGAGACGCAAAGATCGCCATCGACTGAAGCGCCGCCCCACCCAAAGAGCTGACCATGTTCCTCTTGCATCCCCCTGAAGTCCGCACGCTCGACACCTGGACGCGCCTGCCCGAGCGCTTCCGCCAGCCCCGGCGCACGGTCTGGGGCGACGCCAACCAGGGCGGGCGCGAGAGCGATTCGTTCCTGGAAGGCCCGGTGTTCGACGCGGCGGGCAACCTGTTTGTGACCGACATCCCTTTCGGCCGCATCTTCCGCATTGACCCTGAGGGCGAATGGGACCTGGTCGCGCAGTGGGACGGCGAGCCCAACGGCATGAAGTTCCTCAACGCAACCGAGTTGCTGGTGACGGACTACCTCAACGGCCTGATGGTGGTGGACAGCCGCAGCGGCGCGGTGCGGCCCTACCTGGGCCGGCGCAACACCGAGAGTTTCAAAGGGGTGAACGACCTGACGTTCGACGCGCAGGGCAACCTCTATTTCACCGACCAGGGCCAGACCGGCCTGCACGACCCCACCGGCCGGGTGTACCGCCTGACCCCTGCGGGCCGGCTGGACCTGCTGCTGTCCAACGTGCCCAGCCCGAACGGCATCGTGCTGTCGCCCGACGAGAAGTTCCTGTTCGTGGCCGTGACCCGCGGCAACTGCGTGTGGCGCATGCCGCTGTTGCCCGATGGCAGCGTGGCCAAGGCGGGGCAGTTTTTCACGTCCTACGGCCCCAGCGGCCCCGACGGCCTGGCCATGGACACCGCCGGCCGGCTGCTGGTGGCCAACCCGGGATTGGCCTGGATCTGGGTGTTGAACCATCGGGCAGAGCCGGTGCAGGTGCTGCGCGGCGAGGCCGGCACCTCGCTCACCAACCTGGCCTTTGGCGGTGCGGACCGCAAGACCCTGTACTGCACGGAATCGACCCACGGCACGATCCTGCGCGCACCGATGGACGCTGCGGGTGTCCCGCTGCACCGCCTGGCCTGACGCTGAAATTCATTTTTAATAGCAAACAATGACCTCTCCACGCTGGAAAGAGGCCCATTTGGCTCCTGGATTCAATATCTGGCTCAATCCAGCCGGCGCAGCAGGTTGACCCGCATCGGCCGCACAAAATGCGCGCCGGTGGGCGTCATGTTGGGCTCGAAGCGGGCGCGCACCTCGGCCAGCGTGGCCGCGTCCAGGCGGTGGTCGAGGAAGGTGACACCGATCATGCGCTGCTCGAAGTCGGCGAAGTCGCGGTAGAACACCGGCATGTTGAAGTGGTGCTCGGTGACCTGCGCCCAGGCGCCGCTGGCCACGGCCTTCTGCACTGCGCGCAGGGCGGCGGCGCGCACCAGCTCCTCGTCATGGAACACGCGCATCACCTCGTTCAGCGGGCCGGCAAACACCGGTTCGGACACGTACAGCAGCCCCTGTGGACGCAACACGCGGTGGACCTCGCCCAGCGCGGTGTCCAGCAGGTCCAGCGGCACATGGTGCAGGGACTTGAGCATCAGCGCGGCATCGAACGCCCCGGCCTCGAAGGGGACGGCCTGCGCGCCGGCCGCCACAAACGTCAGCCGCTCCTGCGGGTGGAGCAGGTTCTTGGCATGCTGGCGCGCGTCCACTTCCAGCCCGGTCACGGTGCAGGCGGGGAAGCGCTGGAGCAGGCTGCGCGACAGCTGGGCGGCGCCGCAGCCCAGTTCAATCAGGCGCGGGTGCTGCGCCAAATCCACCAGGGATTGCAGCAGATCGAGTTCGTCGGTCACAAGCGGCAGAGTCATCGGTTCAGGTCCTTGAAGAAGGACTTATTTTGCACAATCCGGCTGCAGGGCCATGACCGGGCGGCGTGAGCCATAGGTGTTGGCATAGACCCAGGTGAACTCCGCGCCAATCAGGAAAATCTGGGCCGAGTAGTACACCCACAGCAGCACCACCACCAGCGAGCCCGCAGCGCCATAGCCCGAGACCACGCCGCTGCGGCCCAGGTAAGCGCCGATGCCCCATTTGCCCAGCGAAAACAGCAGCGCCGTGAACAACGCGCCAGTCCACCCGTCGCGCCACTGCACCCGCACACGCGGCATCACCTTGTAGATCAGCGCGAACATCACCGCCACCAGTGCAAAGCCGCCCACCGCGTTGGCCACCGACGCCACGGCAAGCCAGCCGCCAGAGGTTGGCGCCAGCCAGCGCTCCATCAGGGCCAGTCCGGCGCTGACGACCAGCGAGACCGTCAGCAGGAAGCCGATGGCCAGAATCATCCCGAACGAGAGCAGCCGCGCGCGCAGCACGGTGAACCAGCCGCTGTGCGTACGGGTGGCGGGTGCGCGCCAGATGCGGTCCAGCGCGTCCTGCAACTCGCCAAACACCGGGGTCGCCCCCACGAACAGCAGCACCACGCCCAGGAGCGTGGCCACAGCGCCTTCGGCCGGCTGGTGCACGCTGACGAGCAACTCCTGCACCGCACGGGCGCCGCCCTCGCCCATCAGGCTGTGCAACCGGGCCGTGATCTCGCCACGCGCGGCCTCTTCGCCAAACACCAGGCCGGCCACCGCAATCACGATCAGAAGCAGTGGCGCCAGCGAAAACAGCGTGTAGTAGGCCAGCGCCGCGCCCATGCTGGGCGCATCGTCTTCAATCCAGCAGGTGGCAATCTGCCGCAGCATGGACCACCAGGCGGAAAGACTCAGCGGCATGGATGACCCCGTTGGTGGTGCATGGCATTCTCCTGCGGACATTCATGCAGACCGGCGGCCTGCGTCCGCAGATGGTGCCGGCCCCCGACGCGGGCGGCTGTGCGATGGCGCACACAGACGCGGGTCAACGGCCTGGGCGGGCCGGCACCACCTGCAACGCAACCGCATCCAGCCGTACAAACACGAATCCCCGATGGAGCAGCGCCACAAGACCGACCGCCAGGCCCTCGGCCGAGGCGGACGCAGGCTTGTTCATGTGGGCGATCAGCACGTCGCCGTCGCGCACCTGCTTCAGACGCTCGATGATCGCGCCCTTGCCCAGCGTGGCTCCGGCGTCCACATTCACCGAGAAGCCCGCGATACCCAAACCCAGCCGGCCAATTTCTTCCGCCGCCTGGGCGTCATACACCGCCGTGGCGCCGCGGTACCAGCGCGGTGCCACGCCAAAGACCTCATGAACGGCCCGGGCGCCTTCCGTCACCTCACGCCGCAGATGCACGAGGTCCGGCTCGCCGGTAGCGGCCCGTGCAGGCGTCCAGCGTCAGCGCCACGCGCGGCGCGGAGGCTGCGTCCGGCGACGGTGCCAGGCGGTCGTGGATCTCGGTCGTCTGCGCCGGGTCTGCGGACGCGGCCGCCCCTACGCCGTCGCCTGTCGCCTGCACAACCAGACTGGCGCCGCACAGCAGCAGGGCAGCGCCCCAGCGCATCACAAAACTTTGCATGACCTTCATCCGCCCTGTCTCCGTCATCGGGTACGCTGTCAAACACATCTTCGTCTTTTCCGCGCAGGCTGCCCCTCGCGTTTTTCCGGGAATGAATGAGACCCCAGCGCCCGTTGCCATTGAAATCAAAGCCCTGACCCGGCTGTTCGGCGCATTCTGCGCACTCGATCATCTCGACCTGCGCATTCCCCACCAGTGCATTTTCGGCCTGCTGGGGCCCAACGGGGCGGGCAAGAGCACCGTGATCAAGATCCTGACGACGCTGCTGGAGGCCACCTCCGGCACGGCCACCGTGGCGGGCTTTGATGTGGCGCGCCAGCCCGTCGCCGTGCGCCGGCGGATTGGCTACGTGCCGCAGATGCTGTCGGCCGATGGCGCACTGACCGCCATTGAAAACCTCACCCTGTCCGCCAGCCTCTAAGGCCTGCGCGGCGCCCTGCGGGAGGCCCGCATCCGCGAGGCGCTGGCCTTTGCCGGGCTGGAAAGCGTGGCCGGCCACCTGGTCAAGACCTATTCCGGCGGCATGATCCGCCGCCTGGAGATTGCCCAGGCCACCATGCACCAGCCCGAGGTGCTGTTCCTGGACGAACCCACCATCGGCCTGGACCCGGTGGCGCGGCGCACCGTCTGGGAGCGGCTGCGGGCGTTAAAGGCCGCGACCGGCATGACCATCCTGCTCACCACCCACGACATGGAAGAAGCCGACTTCCTGTGCGACCAGCTGGCCATCCTGCACCAGGGCCGCCTGGCCGTGGTGGGCAGCCCGGCCGAACTCAAACACCGGATCGGCCCCGGCGCCACCCTGAGCGATGTCTTCGTCGCGCACAGCGGCGTGGTGATCGAACAAGGCGGCCACTACCGCGACGTGCACGAAACCCGCGGCACCGCCCAGCGGCTCGGATAACAGGCCGGACACCACCATGCACGACTTTTTCTACGCCACGGGCGCTGTCGCCCAAGCCGAAATCCGCAAACTCCTGCGCGACCCGACCGAACGGTTCTCACGGGCCGTGCAACCGGTGCTGTAGCTGGCCGTGTTCGGCCAGGTCTTTAGCCAGGTGCGCGGGATTCCCACGGGTGGCCTCAGCTACCTGGACTTCATGGCGACGGGCATCCTGGCGCAGAGCATTTTGTTCACGGCCATCTTTTACGGCATCGCCATCATCTGGGAGCGCGATCTGGGCATCGTGCACAAGCTGCTGGTCACGCCTGCGCCGCGCAGTGCGCTGGTGCTGGGCAAGGCCATTGCGGCGGGGCTGCGCGGGCTGGTGCAGGCGATCGTGGTCTACCTGGTGGCGCTGGCGGTGTTTCTGGGCTCGTGCATCTTCGCGACCTTCTCGCTCGTGATTGCCTGCATCGTCAAGACCCGGGAGCGCTTCATGGGCATTGGCCAGGTGCTGACCATGCCACTGTTCTTTGCCTCCAACGCCATCTACCCGCTGGAGTTGATGCCGGGCTGGCTCAGGGCGGTTGCCATCATGAACCCGCTGACCTATCTGGTGGACGCCCTGCGGGACGCCATGATCGTCGGCGGCCACGGCCTGTACCCGCCGACCACCAGCTTCGGCGTGATGACGGGCGTGCTCCTGGTGCTGCTGGGCCTGGCGTCCCGGCTGTATCCCGGCCTGGTACGCTGAGACGCCCGGCGCGGCGGTTGAGTTGGCGTCAGGTCTGGCGCCCAGACGGCCGGAGGCCTTGAACAGAAGGCCGGCAATGACTCGCAGGGAGGCCCGGGACGCCACCCGGTACGCCAGAAGGGCGTGACACCGGGATCCGCACGGGAACCGGGGCCGCCGGCCTGGCCAGCGTGGCATCTTTTCAATTTTCTGTTCCAAATGGCCGCCATCCGAGCGTCAAATGGTCACTGAATGCTATAAATTCAGGACGACTCAGCACCCCTTCATGGGGCTGCGCTGGCTATGATGGCCCGAGTGGGCATCACCGACGCCACCCACTCTGCTGCAGCACCCAAAGACACCGCCCATGCCTCGTCCGTCCCGCTATCCCGCCACCCGCCCCGCCCTGCGCGGCGGCGCGCTGGCCTTGCTGGCCGCCGTGCTGTTTGGCGTCAGCACACCGCTGGTACAGCGTCTGGGCGCGGGGTTGGGCGCCTTCACCACGGCAGCGCTGCTGTATGCGGGGGCGGCGCTGGTGGGGGCGCTGTTGCGCCAGCCGGTCGCCCGCGAAGCGCAACTGGCCCGCGCGGACCTGCCCCGGCTGCTGGCGATGACCGCATCGGGCGCGGTGCTGGGGCCGGTGGCGCTGGCCTGGGGCCTGCAGCGCACCAGCGGTACCAGTGCGTCACTGATGCTCACGCTGGAGGCCGTGTTTACGGCCTTGCTGGCCTGGCGGCTGTATGGCGAGGGCCTGGGTGCCCGGGTCTGGGGGGCGCTGGCGCTGCTGCTGGCCGGCGGCACGTTGCTGGTGCTGGAACAGGGGCAGTCAGGCCGCCTGCAACTGCTGGGCCTGTTGGCCGTGGCGCTGGCCACCGCCGCCTGGGGCGTGGACAACACGCTGTCGCGCGCGCTGGCCGAGCGGGACCCCGGCCAGGTGGTACTGGCCAAGGCGGCGCTGGGCGCAGTGGCCACGGGCGCGCTGGCCTGGGCGGCGGCGGAGCCACGTCCGGCCTGGGGTCCCGCGCTGGGCCTGCTGGCCCTCGGTGCGGCGGGCTATGGCCTGAGCCTGCGCTTTTATCTGCTGGCACAGCGCGCGTTTGGCGCGGCGCGCACAGGCTCGGTGTTTGCCTTCGCGCCATTCATCGGTGCAGCCGCCGCGCTGGCGCTGGGTGAACGCGGCGGCAGCGTCGGGATGCTGGCGGCCGGCGCGCTGATGCTGGCGGGTGTGGCGCTGCACCTGGGCGAATCCCACAGCCACCCGCACGACCATCCAGCGCTGGACCACGCACACGCCCACACGCACGACGACGGGCACCACCTGCACGTCCACCACCCCATGCCCACCGGCCCGCACAGCCACTGGCACCACCACGCCCCACTGCAACACAGCCATCCGCATGTGCCGGACGCGCACCATCTGCACGGGCATGGGGATGGCGAGGTCTCCACCGGCTGACGGGCGCCATCGGTGCGAAAGCGCACCCACAGGCGAGCGGTTTTGTGCCATGGTGCGAAGCGGGCCAAGTACCGCCGGGGCAAGGCCCCGCCCCCTGCCCATGCCGGCAACAGCGCATTGAACCTAAAAACCGCAGTTTCCCTGTAGTGATCAGCGATTGATTGAGCCCTGGCGCGGGCTTGAACTGATTTGGCACACTCACCCGATGGGTGAAAGCAAACGCAAGCGAATGGGAGCCCTGGCACAACGGATTTGATGAGTTGAAGAACCAGTGGGGGATGAGCGGCGCATGGCAAGACGCACATCCTCAAACAGTTGATCGCCAATATCCGTGGGGCCTTGCAGCATGTCAGAGCCACTGAGCAACAGTTCAGGATGACGGACACCTGGGCGGTGCTGGTTCGTGATGTCAGCGACAGGATTGCGCCGGTACTCGGGCCCTTCAGGCCTGCGGACGCCCTGCCAGCCTCTGGGTAACTGCCGGATTCAGGCCGAGTTGAACCACTCAGCAAGGGATTCGCTTTTCAGGGGCAAGGTCAGTTCCAGACCACTTGTCGAGCCAATCCGAGCAAGAGCTCTTGGTCGGCTTCATTCAAGGGATGAAGAATCTCTTTTTGCAAGTCCTGGACGATGGGCTGCAGGGCTAGACGGATGCTGCTGCCCTGGGGTGTCAACGAAAGCTCACGGGCACGGCGATCCTGCTCGCTCACCACACGTCGCACCCAGCCTTTCTTTTCAAGACGATCGATGACGCCGCCAATTGTTGCCTGATCGTAGCCAATCATTTCGGCGACAAATTTTTGGTCCGAGCCGGGGTTTTCATAAATGGCCTCTAGGGCTGCATATTGAACAGGCGTCAGGTCAAACCCGGCAGCCTGGGTCCTCTGAGCGAAGACCTGTGTCGATTGCTGGTGAAGACGGCGAATCAGGTGCCCCGTCATGCTGCGTACGGACATGCCATTGCTCCTCTTCGAAGATCAGAATGAATCGGCGTGTGCTTTTATTCCCTCGATTGGTAATCATACATACCATGTTGACACTAATTAGTATGTATAGTTATTATTGTCTGTGCACCGGTATTTCGGTGTATTTCAATCTTTCAGGAGACGCAAGGTGCAGTTCTACAAAAACGGATTCAGGGGCGGCAGCCCAGACATCAAACAGGCAGCACCAAATCGGCGCAGCCGCGGCATCAATGAACCATTGCCCGAAAAAGTGGATGTGTTGATTGCCGGTACCGGCCCGGCTGGTTTGTGCCTGGCCGCGCAGCTGGCTCAGTTCCCCGAGATCGAGACGATGATCATCGAGAGAATGCCCAGCAACATCATCAAGGGCAAGGCAGACGGCATCAACACGCGCACGATGGAAATGTTCCAGGCCTTTGGGTTTGCCGACAAGGTCAAGCGCGAAACCTACTGGGTCAATCAGACTGCGTTCTGGATGCCCGACCCGAAAAACCCCGAGCACATCCGGCGGGTCGGCCGGGTGCAGGACGTGGCAGACGACAGTTCGGAGATGCCTCACATCCTGATCAATCAGGCGCGGCTGCACGAGCTGTTTCTGGAGGTCATGAAGAACTCGCCCTCGCGTCTGGAGCCCGACTACAGCTGGGAAGTCGTGGGCCTGACGATCGATCCCACCACCGACGACCATCCGGTCACGGTGACATTGAAGGACGCCTCCGGCGTGAACTGGGGTGCCACCCGCATCGTGCGCGCCAACTACGTGGTTGGCTGCGATGGCGCGCATTCGCCCGTCCGCAAAGCGATTGGCGGGCAACTGCACGGTGATGCCGCGCATCAGGCTTGGGGGGTGATGGACATCCTGGCCAACACGGATTTTCCGGACGTGCGTCAGAAGTGCCTGATCTCGTCTGCAAACGAAGGCAACGTACTGATCCTGCCACGCGAGGGCGGCTACGTCTTTCGCATGTATGTCGAACTTGACAAGCTGCGGCCCGACGAAAAAGCAGCGCACCGCAAGTTCACTCAGGAGGACATGATTGCCGCTGCGAACCGCATCATCAAGCCTTACTCGCTCGACGTGAAGGAGGTGGTCTGGTGGTCCATCTACGACATCGGGCATAGCCTCACCGACAACTTCGACGACGTGCCACAAGGCGAAGACCGAAATCCCCGCGTATTCACAGCGGGTGACGCCTGTCACACCCACTCGCCCAAAGCAGGCCAGGGGATGAATGTGTCCATGCAGGACACCTTCAACCTGGGCTGGAAACTGGTGCACGTACTACAGGGCAGAGCCGAAGCTCAACTGTTGCGCAGCTACAGCAAAGAGCGCTTGACCGAGGCCAAACGACTGGTGGAGACCGACCACCAATGGTCGCGAGTGATGTCGGCACCGACCACACAGGCCGAGCGTGATGGCACGCAAGAGCCGCGCATCATTCGCCAGTTCAAGGAAAACCTTGAGTTCACAGGCGGCACCGCCGTGAAATATGACCCGTCCCAACTCTTTGGTGCCGCAACCCACCAGGCGCTTGCGCGCGGTCAAGAGATTGGTCGCAGGTTCCATTCGGCACCGGTGGTGCGTTTGTCGGATGCCAAGCAAATGCAACTGGGGCATGTAGCCGAGGCGGACGCACGCTGGCGCCTCTACGCGTTTGCGGGCAAGGCCGACAGTTCAGCCGCCGGTTCGGCCATTCACAAACTCGCGGACTGGCTGGAAACCCATCCGACCTCTCCCGTCGTCAAGCACACGCGCAAGGGAGAAGACATTGATGCCGTGATCGACTTTCGCGCAGTTTTCCAGCAAACCTTTGAGCAACTGGCCTATGAGCACATGCCGTCACTGCTCAAGCCCAAGACTGGCAAGCTGGGTCTGCAAGACTACGAGAAAGTGTTTTGCGTCGATCACAAGGGTATGGGCGACATTTTCGACATGCGCGGCATCGACCGCGATAAGGGCTGCATGATCGTGGTGCGTCCCGACCAGTATGTCGCCCATGTCTTGCCACTGGATGGCTTTGACGAATTGTCAAACTTCTTTGCAGGCATCCTGCGCTGATCGGCAGTCCCCCTCGTATGCCAGGAACTGGCTTCCGGCCTACGTGGTCAATCCAGGCTTGGTTGTGACCACTGCTGGGACACTCAACCTGAAAACCGCAGTTCCCCTGTAGTGACCAGCGATTGATTGAGCCCTGGCGCGGGCCACTGCGGAGCAGTTCAGGATGACGGACGCCTGGGCTGTGCTGGTTCGTGATGTCAGCGACAGGATTGCGCCGGTACTCGGGCCCTTCAGGCCTGCGGACGCCCTGCCAGCCTTTGGGTAACTGCCGGATTTAGGCTGAAAGGCCTGCCATGCAAACGACCCGCACGGAATCCGACGGCTTCGGCCCCATCGCGGTACGCACCTGCAAGACGCCACGCCGCTGACGCTGGGGCAGGATCTGTGCGACCAGGCCATCCTCCACGCGCTGGGCGCCGTGCACACGCTGGCCCTGGGCGGCAAGGCCGTCGGCACGGGCCTGCACACGCATCCGGCATTCGGCACGCGGGTGGCGCAACTTCTGGCGCAGACGCTGGACTTTCCGCTGTCGCAGGCCGGCAACCTGTTTGCCGCCATGGCGGGCCACGGGGCGCTGGTGGCCCTGCACGCCAGCCTGCGCATGCGGGCCATTGCAGTCACCAAAATCGCGGGTGACATCCGCCTGATGGGCAGCGGGCCACGCGCCGGGCTGGGCGAGTTGCATCTGCCCGGGAACGAACCCGGCAGCTCCATCATGCCGGGCAAGGTGAACCCGACGCAGGTCGAGGCGCTGACCATGGTGTGCGCCCAGGTCATGGGGCACGACACGGCCATTGGCTTTGCGGCCGCCCAGGGGCAGTTTGAACTCAAGGTCTGCAAGCCGCTGATCGCGCTGGACACGCTCGACCGCCTGCGCCTGCTGGCGGACGCGATGCAGGGCTTTTCCCGCCATTGCATGGCGGGCCTCACGGTCAATGCGGAGCGGATGACGCGGGAGCTGCAGGCCTCGCTGATGCTGGTCACTGCGCTGGTGCTGGGAGCGGCTTCCACGGATGACTTCGACCGCTGGGTAGACCCGCGCCAGACGCTGGGGCCCTGAGGCGCGACCCGTGCCGGCACGATTAAGAGATTCTTCATCTGGGGACGTTCAAATTGAATAAAACACACTTCATGCCCACCATGCAACACGCTCCAGAATCCATCGCGCATCCAGCCACCCTGCCTCCGTCCGGCCCCCTTCCATGGCGGGCCGCGCTGCTGCTGGCCGCCGTGCTGACCACCGCGTGCAACGCCCCCGAAAGCTGGGACAGGGAATACGCCTGCAGTGGCGTGGAGCAGTCCGTGTCGTCCTTTGCCGGGGAAGATCCGGCTGCGGCCATCCGCAAGAGTTACCCCCTGACCATCGACTTCCACTTGCGCGACCACAACGCGCTGGTGAAGACCACCCTGACGGTGATGGACGCCGGCACCAACGGTGTGCGCAGTTTCAGCGCCCGCTCCCCGTCCGCGTGGATGAGCGGCCAGTTCAACGCGCAATCCGCCGAGCTGGTGGTCATCGGCGAACAGACGCTGCCGGTGGCCGGGCGCCTCCAGCAGGTGCGGACCTCGGGACGCTACGTGTGCAAGACGCGCGGGGGTCCGGCTTCCGCCTGACCCTGCCGGCCTGGCAGGTTGGCCACGCCCCATTTCCATCGCAAGGAGAGAACACATGACCCCACACAGACCGCCGCACACGCACCTTCCGCATTTCCAGGTCTGCGGCGGTGAGGCCCTGCTTGCGGCCGGCAGCACAGGGCCGCTCTGGCGCGTGACCCAGGGCGCGTTCCGCCTGGACCGCCCCAACCGCGACGGCAGCACCTTCGTGCAACTGGCGCTGGTGGGCGATCTGGTCGGCGTCGAGGGCCTGTGCGCAGCCCCTTACACCTGCACGGCCACCGCCCTGATGGACAGCCAGGCGGGCATGGAGCCTGTGGGCAGCGAAATCAACCGCTACAAGCTGCTGGCGCAGGGGTTTCTGCAGCAGCAGCGCCGCGCACTCGACACCGTGCAGCTGCGCAGCGGTCCGATCGGCGGACGTGTCGGCCACCTGCTCAAGTTGCTGGGACGCCAGGCAGACGGCAGCGTCGTGGCGCTGGCGCGCAAGGCTTTGCCCAGCCTGAGCGAACTCGCGCTGATCGTGGACTCCACGCCTGAGACGGTGTGCCGTGAGCTCAAGGCCTTCCTGCCTGCCCGGCCCCGCCAGCGGCGCGCCCCGTCAGTCTGGCAGACTGCGCCAGCCCTGGGCACGGCGGCCTGAATCCAGCCGGCACGGAAAAGTGCGCATCGAACAGGCATAAATAAATTAATAGTATTTATTTTTTACATTAAAAGCACCATTTCGATTGCGTTCAATTCCATGAAATAAAGGCTTTGATCGGGGAATAAGTCCATGAAAATTGCGGAGGAGAGGCGGTAACATCGCTTTGCGCCCGCACCTGTCCGGTGCGAAACGCCTTCCTACAAGGTTCACAAAGTGACGAAAAAACCAGGCCATCCTCCCCCGCCACTGCCGTCCAGCGCGGTCGCACCGGCGGGAAGACAGCCCAAGACCGGATTCCCGATCGTCGGCATCGGCGCATCGGCTGGGGGGCTTGCGGCTTTCGAGGCCTTCTTCTCCGGCATGCCGGCGGATGCCGAGCCCGGCATGGCCTTTGTGCTGGTGCAGCATCTGGCGCCAGACCACCAAAGCATGCTGACCGAGTTGATCCGGCGCTACACGCACATGCCGGTCTTCGAGGTGAAGGACGGCATGACCGTGCAGCGCAACTGCGTGTACGTCATTCCCCCAAACCGCGACCTGGCGTTCATGAACGGCGCACTGCAGTTGCTTGACCACACGGCCGTTCAGGGCCAGCGCCTGCCGATTGACTATTTTTTCCGCACCCTGGCACAGGACCAGCACGAGCGGGCCATCGGCATCGTGCTCTCCGGCACGGGCAGCGATGGCACGCTGGGCGTGCGGGCGATCTCGGGCGAGAACGGCATGACCATGGCGCAAAGCCTGGAAACAGCCGAATTCGATGGCATGCCACGCAGCGCCATCGGCACCAGCATGGTGGATTTCGTGCTGCCGCCGCATGAGATGCCCGCCCAGCTCATGGCGTACGTGGAGCACGTTTTTGGCCGCAAACACGTGCTCGCCAAGGAAACGCAGCCCACCCAAAGCAACCTGCTCCAGAAGATCTTTGTGCTGCTGCGCGCCCGCACCACCCACGACTTCTCGCTCTACAAGCCCAACACCATCCTGCGCCGGATCGAGCGGCGCATGGCGGTGCACCAGATCGCATCGATGGCCGACTATGTCAGGCATCTCCAGCGCCAGCCGGACGAGGTGGATGCGCTGTTTCGCGACCTGTTGATCGGCGTGACCAATTTTTTCCGCGACCCGGATGCCTTTGCGGCGCTGGAGTCCCAGATCACGCACACCCTGCTGACAGGCAAGGGCCGGGGGGACACGATCCGCATCTGGACCACCGGCTGCTCCACCGGCGAGGAAGCCTATTCCATCGCCATCCTGCTGCAGGAATGCATGGACGCGGCCAAGGTGAGCTACAAGGCCCAGATCTTCGCCACAGACATTGACGCCCAGGCGATCGCCAGGGCGCGCACCGGGGCCTACCGCGCCAGCGTGGCTACCGACATCACGCCCGCGCGGCTGGCGCGCTTTTTCACCTTTGACCACGAACGCGACGCCTACCGCATCAACAAGGCGATCCGGGACATGATCGTGTTTTCCGAGCACGACCTGATCAAGGACCCGCCGTTCTCCAAGCTCGACCTCATCAGTTGCCGCAACCTGCTGATCTACCTCGGCCCGGAACTGCAGAAAAGGATCATTCCGCTGTTTCATTACGCGCTGCAACCCGGCGGCGTGCTGTTTCTGGGCACCTCCGAATCGGTGGGCGAGTACGGCGCCCTGTTTTCGACGCTGGACCGCAAGGCCAAGCTCT
>ERZ1034363.458-NODE-458-length-28311-cov-3.033789_pt1 | contig 28311 bp, 22 predicted proteins | sample MGYA00520616_ERZ1034363 | MGnify/ENA primary metagenome ERZ1034363 (study PRJEB33736, sample SAMEA104284506) | Azolla filiculoides | biome: Urban; feature: Water surface; material: Ditch water | place: Netherlands | collected 2015-10-28 | depth 0-0.1 m ... | reverse complement strand
TGGTATTGCTGATAAAGATGATGCTTGTCCAGAAGTTGCAGGTCCTAAATCATTAAACGGATGTCCTGATACTGACGGAGACGGAGTTGTTGATAAAGATGACGAATGTCCTACTGTAGCTGGTCCTAAAGAAAATGCTGGATGTCCTTGGCCAGACACTGACGGAGACGGAGTTGTTGATAAAGATGACGAATGTCCTACTGTAGCTGGTTCTGCTAGCAACAAAGGATGTCCAGAAGTAACTACTGAAGCTTTGGATAATCTTAAAATTCAAGCAAGAGCAGTTTATTTCAATTCTGGAAAATCTACTTTCAAAACTGGAGATGTTCCTGCAAGATTAGATGCAATGTCTGATATCCTTAAAAATTATCCAAATGCTAAATTTAGTATTGAAGGACACACAGATAGCGATGGTTCAGATGCTTTCAATCAAAAACTTTCTGAGGCTAGAGCAAGTGTTGTGAAAAACGCTTTAATCGAAAGAGGTATTAAAGAGAGTAACTTAAAAGCTGTAGGTTTTGGTGAGTCTGCTCCAGTAGCAACTAACAAAACGGCTAAAGGAAAAGCTCAAAATAGAAGAACTGAAGTGAAATTGCAAAAATAATTTCCTTTAAATATTTATTGAAAACGCCTCGATTTATCGAGGCGTTTTTTTTATTTTTATAAAATGACAAATACTTCTTTTCTAGACAAAATAGCAACAGTTTTAATCCAAAATTATTCAGACAAACTATCCGATACGATAGTAGTACTGCCTAATAAACGAGCTAAAGTGTTCTTGATTGAAGCACTTAAAAAACAAGTCTCAAACAATATTCTTTCTCCAAAGATTATTAGCATAGAAGATTTTATTCAGGATATAGCCGCTGTTCGTACAGTTGATCCAATTGAATTATTATTTGAATTCTATGAGGTTTATTTATCAGTAACCGAAAAATCAAAGCAACAAACATTTGAACTTTTTGCTAATTGGGCTAAAACGCTTTTGCAAGATTTTAATGAAATTGACAGGTATTTGTTAGATCCATCTTATGTTCTCTCTTATTTAAAAGACATCGAAGACATAAAAAAATGGGGAATAGAAGTCGAAAATAAAACCCAATTACTCGAAAACTACATTGATTTTTGGAAATTATTACCTAATTATTACCAGTCACTTTATGCTCATTTATTAAAAAAAGGAATCGGTTATCAAGGTTTAATATATCGTGAAGCTGTAAACAATTTGAATCATTTTTCGAGTGCTCTTCAAAAAGAACAATTTATATTCGCAGGTTTTAATGCATTAAATGCTGCCGAAGAAAAAATAGTTCAACAATTAATCGCATCAGACCAAGCTAAGATTTATTGGGATGTTGATCAAACATTTTTGAACGATCCTTATCATGACGCAGGATTGTTTGTAAGGCGTTTTAAATCCAGTTGGAAACAGTATAAATCCAATCCTTTTGAATGGATTGTGGATGATTTTTCAAAAACTAAAAACATTCAAGTTATTGGAACACCAAAAACTATTGGTCAAGCCAAAATTACGGGTAGTATTATTGAAAATATTATTCTTGATGATCCAACTGCAACATTAGATAAAGTAGCAGTAGTGCTTGGAGAAGAGAATTTATTGGTTCCGCTTTTGTATGCGCTTCCGGCAACTGTAGGTGCATTGAATATTACCATGGGATATTCAGGAAAGAACAATCCAGCACAGATTTTGATAGCCAAATTATTTAAAATGCACACCAATGCATTGTCAAGAAAAAACAGCAGTTACGTTTTTTATTATAAAGATGTTCTGGATGTATTGACTCATCCATTAGTAGAACCATATGTATTGACAAATGATTTAGTAAAAATCATTAATCAAAACAATTATACTTTTATCGCGCATAATAAACTGTTGGAGTTGAGTGAGAACTCCAGCGAATTGTTTCTGTTGCTGTTCCAAAAATGGGAAAAGGGCTCAATTCCAGTATTAGAAACTATTTCTGAATTATTGCAAACCATCAAGTTAAATCTAAGTAACGATAATGAAGAAGAAAAAATCACCAAAGCATTTGTTTTTGCTATTTTCAAAGTCATTAATAAACTTATAAATTACTATTCGAAGCATGAACATATCGATAAAATTGAAACGCTTTATGCTATTTATAAGCAAGTAATAGATTTAGCCGAAGTGTCTTTTGAAGGAGAACCTTTGAATGGTCTGCAAATTATGGGGGTTCTTGAAAGCCGAGTTTTAGATTTTGAAACTGTGATTGTGACATCGATGAATGAAGGGAAATTTCCAGCAGGTAAATCTCAGAATTCCTTCATTCCTTATGATGTGAAAAAAGAATTAGGTTTGCCAACATTCAAAGAAAAAGATGCCATTTATACCTATCATTTTTATCATTTATTGCAACGCGCCAAAAACATTTATTTGTTGTATAATACCGAAAGTGAAGGATTGGATGCAGGTGAAAAAAGTCGTTTCATAACGCAATTGGAAGTTGAAAAGCAACCAAATCATACCTTGACGCATGAGATTTATAATGCAGTTTTACCTGAAACGGCATATCAGCCGATGGTAATTCCAAAATCGGAAGCGGTTCTGTTGCGCTTAAAAGAAATTGCCGAAAATGGTTTTTCTCCATCAGCTTTGACTAGTTATATTCGGAATCCAATTCAGTTTTATTTTCAAAAGATTCTACGCATCCGAGAAGTAGAAGAAGTGGAGGAAAATATTGCTTTGAATACTTTAGGGACCATTATTCACGAAACATTGAAAGTTTTGTATGAACCTTTCATTGGAAAATTTATTTCGGAAAATGATATCTTAAACGGTTTTAAAAAAATTGACGATGAGGTTCTGAAGCAATTTAAATTGGTTTACAAAGAAGGCGAAATCAAAAAAGGTCGAAATTTATTAGCGTTTGAAGTGGCCAAACGCAATGTTTCTAATTTTCTAAAAGTAGAATTGGAAAGTATCAAAAATGGAGATGCTATAAAAATTCTGGCTTTGGAACAAACATTTGAGCGTATTTTAAATCATCCCAGTTTACCATTTCCGGTATTGATTAGAGGAAATGTAGACAGAATTGAAGAGCGTAACGGAATTATTCGGATTATTGATTATAAAACAGGTAAGGTAGAAAAGGCAGGTGTTACGTTAAAATCATGGAAAGGCTTGACGGAAGATATAAAAAACGATAAAATTATTCAGGTTTTGGCGTATGCCTATATGTTCGAAAAAGAAGCAAATAATAAGCCAATTGAAGCTGGAATTATCTCTTTCAAAAACTTAAGAGGTGGTTTTTTGCCTTTTAATTTTAAAGAAGAAAAAAACGAAAATACAGTCATCAACACAGAAATTTTAGACAATTATCTGGCTCAAATGATTTTGCTGCTGAATGAAATTTTAGATGAAACTATTCCGTTTAAAGAAAAAGTATAATTTAAATGTTTTTAAAAAAAAGGGAAAGCACCTTTAATAATTCTTTTTTGTTTTCTATTGTACTCATGTGTCCGTCTGGAAAAGTCACCAATTGAACGGTTGTGTTCTCTATTTGTTCTTTTGTTTCAACAAGATTTAAAACAGGATCTTTTTCGCCAAGTATCAATAGTTTAGGATAAGGTGTAAGATGCAAGAGCACTTCGCGGTCTTTTCTTATTTTCATTCCTTCAAGCGAAGCAACTATGCCTTGCAAAGGTGTTTTAAGCGCCTCTGTTTTTACTTTTTCAATTTCGTCGATTAGTTTTTCGCGATTGTCTTCACTGAATAAATTAGCAATAGACATGCGGATGAAACTGGCGTAATTTTGTTTTACCGCTACAATAGCTCTGTCACGATTTGCTTTTCGTTCGTCACTGTCTGCTCTTGAAGTGGAGTTTAGCAGCACTAATCCTTTTATACTTTCGGGAAATAATTCGGCGAAAGCCAAAGCCACATAACCGCCCATAGAATGTCCTACGAAAACGGCTTTTCGGATGCGTAAATTCGATAAAACTTCATGAACTACATCGGCATTATCTTCCATAGAATGCACATAACCCAAACATTCCGTTTCGCCATGTCCTAATAAATCAATTGTGATAATTCGGTTTTTAAGACTTAATTCAGGAATAAAATCCTGCCACATGGTTTTGTTTTCCAGAAAACCGTGAAGCAATACAATTGCAGTTCCTTTTCCGGTATCGGAATAAGAGATTTTGGTGTTCTTGTATAGGATATCTTTCAAAATGGATTTTTATTTGAACAAAAATAGTATTTTAAATTTTGAAACATATGATAAATGAATATTCCTTGACGCGAAAAAAACGGCTTTCATTGCTGAAAGCCGTTTAGAAATAAGACAATTATTTGTTTTTAGAGGTTCATTAAATGCTCAATTTCCTCAATTTCAATTGGAATATTTCGCATCAAGTTGAATGGTTCTCCCGTTTCCTGAACCACTACATTATCTTCTAATCGAATTCCGAAACCTTCGGCAGGAATATAAATTCCCGGCTCTACCGTGAAAACCATATTGGCTTGCATCGGTTCGTGTAACAATCCATAATCGTGTGTGTCTAATCCCATGTGATGTGACGTTCCGTGCATGAAATATTTTTTGTAAGCGGGCCAGTCCGGGTTTTCGTTTTGCACATCGGCTTTGTCAATTAATCCAAGTCCAAGTAGTTCCGAAGTCATTAATTTACCAACTTCTAGATGATATTGTTTCCAAAGTGTTCCTGGAGTCAGCATTTTGGTAGCTTCATTTTTTACTCGTAAAACAGCATTGTAAACGGCTTTTTGTCTATCAGAATAACGCCCTGAAACTGGAATTGTTCGAGTTAAATCGCTGGAATAATTAGCATATTCGGCTGCAACGTCAAGTAAAATTAAGTCACCAGCTTTGCATTGTTGGTTGTTTTCGATGTAGTGCAACACATTTGCATTGTTTCCCGAAGCGATAATAGGCGTGTAAGCAAAACCTTTGGAACGGTTTCGGATAAACTCATGGATTAATTCGGCTTCAATTTCGTATTCGGTAACATTTGGTTTTACAAATGGCAATAATCTTCGAAATCCTTTTTCGGTAATGTCGCATGCTTTTTGGATTAAATCCAATTCTTCGCTTTCTTTTACAGAGCGAATACGTTGCAAAATTGGATTGCTTTTTGCCACTTGATGCGCTGGATATTTATCTTTCCACCATTTTACAAAACGGGCTTCACGAGTTTCTGTTTCAACAGTTGCGCGATAATGTTCATTGGTGTTAATGTACATGATGTCAGAATAAGTCATCATTTCATTTAGTATTTTTTCAAAATCCTGTAGCCAATACACCGTTTTGATTCCTGATACTTCAAATGCGCGATTTTTGGTTAGTTTTTCGCCTTCCCAAATCGCAATATGTTCGCTGGTTTCTTTCAAAAATAAAATTTCCCTTTGGTTTTCGTAAGGAGCATCTGGAAAAAGCAATAAAATACTTTCTTCTTGATCTACTCCTGATAAATAAAAAATATCCCGGTGTTGTGCAAACGGTAACGTACTGTCGGCAGAAACGGGATAAATATCATTTGAATTAAAAATGGCAACACTTTTTGGCTTCATCTGAGCCGTAAATTTTGCGCGATTTTTTATAAAAAGGGCGCTGTCTATTTGATGATATTTCATAACAATTCGTTTTTATACTTTGAATATTCAAAAATAAGAAGTTTAAATCGTTTTTGTTATGAATTTAACTTATATCTGCAATTTCGTCATTAAAAGAAAAGACTGATTTTATTTCAATAAAAAAGCACCCTTTACAAAAATTCAAATTAAGGGCAATTGAATTTTTGTAAAGGATGCTTTTGTGAAGCAATAGGTTTCTTAAAATTGTGCTGTTTCTGTTGAATCTTTCATGGCTGTTGTGGAATTTTTTCCTGTTGTAACTGTATTTTGTACAGCATCAAAATAGGATGTTCCTACAAAACCTTGATGTTTTACTGCTTTAAATCCGTGTTTTTGTAAAGCGAATTCTCTTTCTTGCAATTCAGAGTAGCCTGCCATTCCTCTTTCTTTGTAAGCCATAGATAACTCAAACATGCTTGTGTTTAAGGCATGGAATCCGGCCAAGGTGATGAATTGAAATTTATATCCCATAGCGGCAAGATCTTCTCTGAATGTTTCCATTTGCGCAACTGATAATTTTGCAGCCCAGTTAAAAGAAGGAGAACAGTTATAAGCTAACATTTTTCCCGGAAATTTGGCGTGTATTCCTTCGGCAAAACGTTTTGCGTATTCTAAATCCGGATTGCTGGTTTCCATCCAAATCAAATCGGCATAAGGAGCGTAACTCAATCCTCGATCAATTCCTTGCTCCACTCCGCAATTTACATAGAAGAATCCTTCTCCTGTTTTTTCTCCTGTGATGAATTTAGCATCTCTTGGATCAATATCGCTAGTTAATAGGTTGGCTGCATCTGCATCTGTACGAGCAACAACAAGTGTTGGAGTTCCCATAACATCAGCAGCCAATCTTGCGGCAATTAGTTTGTTGATGGCTTCTTGCGTAGGAACCAATACTTTTCCGCCCAAGTGTCCGCATTTTTTTGCAGAACTTAATTGGTCTTCAAAGTGTACTCCTGCTGCGCCGGCTTCAATCATTGATTTCATTAATTCAAATGCATTTAGATTACCGCCAAAACCAGCTTCAGCATCTGCTACAATTGGAACTAAATAATCTTTTTTGTCAGCTGTTCCGTTTACAATTTGAATTTGATCTGCTCTCAAAAGCGCATTGTTAATTCGTTTTACAACCAATGGAACGCTGTTTGCAGGATATAATGATTGGTCAGGATACATTTCTCCGGCAACATTGGCGTCTGCAGCAACTTGCCATCCGCTTAAATAAATGGCTTCTAAGCCTGCTTCTACTTCCTGAATAGCTTGGTTTCCGGTAAGTGCGCCAAGTCCGGCTACAAAATCCTGTGCATTCAGTTTGTTCCACAATTTATTAGCGCCAATTTTTGCTATGCTATGTTCTATTTGATAAGAACCTTGAAGTTTTACCACTTCTTCCGCTGTATAAGGACGTTCGATGCCTTTCCATCTTGGGTTTGTAATCCAGTCAGTAACTAATTCTTGAATTCTTGTTTCTGTAGTTTTCATAATCTATTGTTTTTTGGTGGTTTTTTAAATGTATTTGTATCCCGGTATGGTTAGAAATTCTATGAAATTTTGATTTACGACTAAAATATCTAGTAGTTGTTCGGCTAATTTGTATTTTCCTTTCTCATGATTTTTGTCGCCAACTAAATTTCTTATTTTCTCGAATTCTTCCATGGCTAAGCGATGATAGTATTTTTCGGTTAGCACTTTTCCGTTGTCTAATATTACTTTGTTTTGTAACCATTGCCACAATTGTGATCTTGAGATTTCGGCTGTTGCTGCGTCTTCCATCAAATGATGAATTGCTGCTGCGCCTTGTCCGTTTAACCATGAAGCGAGATACAGTATAGAAACGTTTATGTTTTTTCTAATGCCTTCTTCGGTAATTGTGCCTTCAGGAACTTCAAGTAAATCGGCTTCGGTTACTTGTACATCTTCTCTTTTTAGATAAATCTGATTTTTAGAAGGCATGTATTTGTCAAATACTTTCATTGCTATCGGTACTAAATCCGGATGTGCAACCCAGGTTCCGTCATGTCCGTTTTTTGCCTCTCTTTCTTTGTCAGCTATTACTTTGTTGAATGCTATTGTGTTGGCCTCGTCATTATTTTTTATCGGAATTTGCGCTGCCATTCCACCAATCGCATGAATATTTCGTTTGTGACACCGTTGAATAACCAGTTGTGAATAAGCGCTCATAAAAGGTGAAGTCATTGTTACCTGATCTCTATTTGGTACAATAAAATCTGTGTTTTTTCGTAATTTTTTAATGTACGAGAAAATATAATCCCATCTTCCACAGTTCAAACCAACAATATGTTCTTTTAATTCAAAAATGATTTCATCCAATTGAAAACTGGCAGTTATCGTTTCTATTAAAACGGTTGCTTTAAAAGTGCCATTGGTTATGCCTAAATATTCCTGTGAAAATTCAAATACTTCGTTCCACCATCGGGCTTCTAAATAGTGTTCTAATTTTGGAATATAGAAATAGGGAGCCGTGCCGTCATGAATCAGTTTTTTATAATTATGAAAAGCATACAGCCCGAAATCTACTAGCGATCCTGATGCTTCCTGATTGTCCATCAACAGATGTTTTTCATTAAGATGCAATCCTCGGGGTCTGACAATTAAAACGGCTGTGTCTTTATTGAGTGCGTATTTTTTATTTTTTGATGGATCATTTAAGGTGATGGTTTTGTTTACTGCGTCTTTTAGATTTTGTTGGCCTTCCATTAGATTGCTCCATGTTGGCGATGTGCTGTCTTCAAAATCGGCCATAAATGTTTTTGCGCCAGAATTTAAGGCGTTGATTACCATTTTTCTGTCGACGGGTCCTGTTATTTCAACTCTTCGGTCTTGTAAGTCTTTTGGAGTCGATGATGCCATCCAATTGCTTTCTCTGATACTTTTAGTTTCAGTTGGAAAAGAAGGCAATGCGCCATCGTCAAATAAAACTTGTTGTTTTTTTCGCTCTTCTAAAAGGGCAAGCCTTTTTTCGTTGAAATTTTCATGAAGTAAAGACAAAAAAGTCATGGCTTCATCGGTTAAGATTTCAGGATACTGTTCAGTAGTTTCTTCTGAAAAATTTAACAATTTTGTCGAGTATAATTCTTTAAAATCCATTTTACAACGTATTTAATTTAACAATAAATGATTTTTGTTAACGATATGTGATTGTTTAACACTGCAATAGTACAAAAAGTTTTTTACAAAACAAGCGAACGTACGCTAAAAGTTAAAAAAATATTTTTTGTGGATTTTATTTTTTATTCTTATATTTGATAACATGAACATAGAAAAGGATTATATCAAGTTAATTTTCGGCCTCAAACTCAAGCAGGCTAGGACAAACAAGAATTTGTCTCTATTTGGTTTAGCCAAAATAACGGATCTTTCAAAATCGTATTTAAACGAAATTGAAAAAGGAAAAAAATATCCAAAAACAGATAAAATTATTCTTTTGGCCGAAAAATTAGAGGTTTCTTACGACCATATGGTCTCTTTGAAACTTGATAATAATCTGGCTCCAATAGGTGAAATTTTAAAATCAGGTATTTTAAAAGAGATTCCTCTGGATATTTTCGGGATTCAAGAAAATGACTTGATTGATATTATTGCAAATGCTCCGGCTAAAGTCAATGCTTTTATAAGTACCATAATCGAAATTGCTCAGCATTATAATTTGACCCGGGAAAGTTTTTTCTTGGCGGCATTGCGTTCGTATCAAGAAGCGCATAATAATTATTTTGAAGATTTAGAAGAAAAAGTATTGCAGTTTTCGAATGCTTTTCATGTAGATATTCAATCTAAAATTTCTTTAGAGGAGTTGAGTGCGATTTTAATAGAAGAATATGGATATACAATCAAAGAAATTGTTTTTTCGGAACAAGAACTATTAGGCGACTTGAGATCGATATTTGTACCGAAGAGCAAAACGTTATTGTTGTCAACGGAAATTGATGCGCCTCAAAAAGCATTTATCTTGGCCAAAGAAATCGCGTATAATTATCTCGAAATAACGGAACGTTTGTATACTTTTAGTTGGATAAAATTCGATAATTTTGATCAAGTCCTCAATAATTTTTATGCGTCATATTTTGCGGGAGCGTTACTTATTCCAAGGCAGCAATTGATTGATGAATTGAATTTATTTTTATTGAAAACAGATCCAAAGCCACAAGAAATGATTCAATTAATGGGTAAATTTAATGTTTCACCGGAATCATTTTACCAGCGATTGACGAATATTTTACCGAAAGATTTTCAATTGAAAAACCTCTTTTTTCTTCGCTTATCCCATAAAATTGGTGCAGATACCTATCAGATAAAAAAAGAATTGCACATCACCAATCAGCAAGAGCCGCACGCCAATGAAATGAATGAGCATTATTGTCGAAGATGGGTTTCTGTAAAAACAATTGTAGAATCGATAGCGCAAAAGAAACCTCATTTTTTTGACGCGCAAATATCTCGTTATGAAAACAGCAGTAATGAGTATTTAGTTTTTTCATCGGCAACTCCGGATCCGTTCAAAAAAGATCATTTAAGGAGTATGTCTGTTGGTATTTTGATTACGCCAAGTATGAAGAAGAAATTTAAGTTTATTGACACGCCGGCGTTGCAAAAACAAGTTGTAGGTGTAACTTGTGAAACGTGTGCGGTAAAAAATTGTCAAGAAAGAGCTTCTGCGCCAACTCAATTAGAACAAAAAGCCAGAAACGAGAATACGGATTTAATCGTTCAACAATACATGGCAAAATTTAGTTAAATTTTAGCCCTGAGTTACATCATTTTGATTTTGTAATTCAGGGCTTGAAAATAATTTAACGTTAAACAAAAAATAGATTTAATCAATCCATTTATAATATCGCGCACCCAATAAGTTTGGAATTTCGGTTTCAATTCGGTCTAAAATCCATTCCTTTTTTGGTTGTTGAACGGGTTGTTTCTGTTCTTTTTTGTGTAGTTTTTCGTAAGTTTCAAAATCAATTTCAATACTTTTTTCCAAAGTTTCAAATAGATTTACATTAGCAATTGCTGATTTCCATTCGGATTGAATTGTTCCTTCAAAGACTTTAGATTTAGAACCGCTTCCGTAGGCCAGGAATCCAAATTTCTTATCAAAAACTTCAATTTTATTGTCATGAAAATGAGCTAAGGTCGAAAGTAATCCCATGAAAATTGAACCTGTGTATAGGTTTCCAATTAAGGAAGAAGCGATTTCGGCAGGTTGCAATTTTTGAGAAACAAAATCTCTGTAGGTTTCAGATTTGCTAACTTCTTTTAATTTATTCTGATATTCTGTTGCGTTTTCTTCTCCGGATATAATTTTATTGGAAGCATCTAAAGCATAAATTTCGGATAACATTCGGCGTCCTTGAAATGCGTATGGTAAATGCATTACAATGCTTTCCCAAGTCTCATAAACGGTTTTGGTTGTATTTTTTATTTTTTTGAATGAAAAATAAGCATCTCTGGTTCTGTCCATGTAACATTGGTTGGAATATTGACCGTCAAAAACAGGTTGATCTTTGTGTATTTCAACTTCACTTTCTAAATTTTCAAACCAAGCTTCGTTGCTGGTATTTCCTGTGATTTGTTGTTTTGAAATGGTTCTGTAGGGTTTAAAGAAGTCAAAAACGCCTTTGGTACTAGTGGCCCAGTTGTTTTCGAAAGCTATAATTCGAGGATTTGAAGTTATCAGCATGGCAACTGCTCCGGCTCCTTGGGTGTATTCTCCGGTTGAATTTAAATCGTATTTAGCAAAATCCGTAGTGACAACAATTGCTTTTTTTGTTGGATTGAGTGTTACAAAATCAATGCAATTCTGTAAAGCGTCAACGCCTCCGATACAGGCAAATGTGAAATCAACTACGTCGCATTCTGATAAAATATTTTCGCCAAATTTTTGTTCCATCAATGATATTAAGAACGAACTGATTGGTTTTGAATTGTCAATGGCACTTTCGGTTCCAACATAAATTCTTGCAATTTCATTTAAATCGATGTTATTGTCCTGAATTAATTTGGTTAAGGCATTTGCGCCAAAAACAACAGTATCTTGATGCGTATCCGGTAAAGTCATTTTGATTAACCCTAGTCCTTTTTCTAATTTTTCGGGTTCAATATTTCTAGCAATTGCTAAAGTTTTTATAGGTAAATGTATTTTGGCAACATCAAAAGTTATGGCGTCAATTCCAGTTTTCATTTTTTAATTTTTTTAACTTGTAAAGTTAAAATACCGCTTTCTAATTACAATTTTTTTCGATGTGGAAAAACTGTATTTTTTTTATTTTTATGGATTATAATTCATTTTTAACTTAAAATTATTGATTCAATAATTTTAAGTTAAAAATTGGTCTCTAATTGTATGAATTCATAATATAAAAAAGAGCGATTTTTTACATTTTGTTTAACTAAAATGTAGAGAATTAATGTGTTAGTTATTGATTTTAAAGTGATTATTTATCTGTTTTTTGAAACACTTTAAAATGATTATAAATAGCTCCGAAAAGGTTGTAGTTTGTCTGTAATTCAATTATTTTTGCGTAACTTTTATAAATTTTATTCAAATTATTATGGCAAAATCTACGTTATTTAAGTCATCCATTGCAAGAAAAGTTGCGATGGCACTTTCGGGACTTTTTTTGATTATGTTTCTATCATTACATTTTTTTATTAACATGACTTCGGTGTTCAGCGCTGACACTTTCAATGTGATGTCCCATTTTATGGGGTACAATCCTCTGGTTCAATTCATAATGCAGCCAATTTTGGTCGCGGGTGTTATTTTTCACTTTATTATGGGTTTTGTTTTAGAGTTAAAAAACAGAAGCGCAAGGCCAATTGGCTATGCAAAGTATAATGGAGCTGCAAATGCTTCTTGGGCATCTAGAAACATGATTGTTTCAGGATTAGTTGTTTTGGCATTTTTGGTGCTTCATTTTTATGATTTTTGGCTTGCTGAAATGATGTATAAATATGTGAATGTAAATGCTGTTGAAGAAACAAGATATTTCCATGAATTGAATCACAAATTTGAAAGTCCGGTTCGTACAGGATTATACTGTGTTGCCTTTTTGTTGTTGGCTGTTCACTTGTGGCATGGTTTCAATTCCTCTTTTCAATCAGTAGGATTTGATAACAAATATGCGAAAGCATTGCGCAAATTAGGATATACTTTTGCAATAGTAGTTCCTTTTGGTTTTATTTTTATTGCATTATTTCATCATTTTAATCAAATTTAATATTCAATTATAATGGCATTAGATTCAAAAATTCCTAGTGGTCCAATTTCGGACAAATGGACAAATTATAAAGATCATATTAATTTAGTAAATCCTGCTAACAAACGTAATATTGATATTATCGTTGTTGGAACTGGACTTGCTGGAGGTTCTGCTGCGGCAACTTTAGCAGAATTAGGATATAACGTAAAAACATTTTGTTTTCAAGATTCTCCACGTCGTGCGCACTCTATTGCAGCTCAAGGGGGAATTAATGCGGCAAAAAATTATCAAGGTGACGGGGATTCAACATTCCGTTTGTTTTATGATACTATAAAAGGGGGAGATTATCGTTCCCGTGAAGCTAACGTTCACCGTTTGGCTGAAGTGTCTACTAATATCATTGACCAATGTGTTATGCAAGGTGTTCCTTTGGCACGTGAATATGGTGGATTATTAGATAATCGTTCTTTTGGAGGAACTTTGGTGGCGAGAACATTCTACGCAAAAGGTCAAACTGGACAACAATTATTATTAGGTGCTTATTCTGCTATGAACCGTCAAATTGGTCGTGGAAAAATAAAATCACATACGCGTCACGAAATGCTTGATTTAGTATTAGTAGACGGAAAAGCAAGAGGTATTATTGCTCGTAACTTAGTTACTGGTGAAATCGAAAGACATTCTGCTCATGCTGTAGTTATCGCTTCTGGAGGTTACGGAAATGTATTTTTCCTTTCTACTTACGCCATGGGAAGTAATGCTACTGCAGCCTGGAAAATTCACAAAAAAGGAGCTTTTTTCGCCAATCCTTGTTATACACAAATTCACCCAACTTGTATTCCGGTTTCGGGAGATCACCAATCAAAATTAACGTTGATGTCTGAATCTTTGCGTAATGATGGTCGTATTTGGGTTCCTGCAAAATTAGAAGATGCGAAAGCAATTCGTGAAGGAAAGAAAAAACCTGCCGATTTATCTGAAGCAGAAAGAGATTATTACTTGGAAAGAAGATATCCATCTTTTGGAAATTTAGTGCCTCGTGATGTAGCTTCTCGTGCTGCTAAAGAAAGATGTGATGCCGGTTTTGGAGTAAACAAAACAGGTGAAGCAGTTTATTTGGATTTTGCTGCAGCGATACAACGTTACGGTAAAGAACAAGCATACATCAAAGGATTAGATGCAAATGATGCGAAACTTATCATCAAATTAGGAGCTGCTGTAGTAGCGAATAAATATGGTAACTTGTTCCAAATGTATGAAAAAATCGTTGATGAAGATCCATATACAACTCCAATGATGATTTACCCAGCGGTTCACTACACTATGGGAGGAACTTGGGTTGATTATAATTTACAAACTACAATTCCGGGTTGTTTCTCTATTGGAGAATCAAACTTCTCGGATCACGGTGCCAACAGATTAGGTGCATCTGCATTGATGCAAGGTTTGGCTGATGGATATTTTGTATTGCCATACACTATTGGTGATTATTTAGCTCCAGATATTAAAACAGGAACAATTTCTACGGATTTACCTGAATTTGTTGAAGCAGAGAAAAAAGTAAAAGACCAAATTGATAAATTCATTAACAACAACGGTACACATTCTGTTGATTATTTCCATAAAAAATTAGGGAAAATCATGTGGGATAAAGTAGGTATGGCTCGTAATGCTAAAGGATTAACTGAGGCTATCGAAGAAATTGCTGCTTTACGTGAAGAGTTTTATAAAGATGTAAAAGTTCCTGGAACTGCTGATAGTTTCAATCAAGAATTAGAGAAAGCAGGACGTGTTGCTGATTTCCTTGAATTAGGAGAATTGTTTGCCAAAGATGCTTTACACCGTAATGAATCTTGTGGAGGACACTTTCGTGAAGAATACCAATCAGAAGAAGGAGAGGCACAACGTGACGATGAGAATTTTGCTTATGTTGCTGCATGGGAATATAAAGGAAAACCTAGCGATGCGGTTTTACATAAAGAACCATTGGTATTTGAAAACATTAAATTAGTAACTCGTAGTTATAAATAGAAATTAGTCAAAGGTCAAATGTCTTAAAGTCAAATGACTTTCGACTTTCGACTTTAAGACTTTCAAACTAAAAAATATGAAACTTACATTAAAAATATGGCGTCAAAAAAATGCCAAAGCAGAGGGGAAAATTGTTGAATACCCATTAGATGGAATTGAAGGAGATATGTCTTTCTTGGAGATGCTTGATGTTCTTAACGAAGGATTAATCAACAAAGGAGAAGAGCCTGTATCTTTTGATCACGATTGTCGTGAAGGAATTTGCGGAACTTGTTCTTTATTTATCAACGGAGAAGCACACGGACCGGATAGAGGGATACCAACTTGTCAATTGCACATGCGTATGTTCAAAGACGGAGATGTTATCTTTATCGAGCCATTTAGAGCTAAAGCTTTCCCTGTAATCAAAGATTTAGTGGTTGACAGAAGTTCTTTTGACAGAATACAACATGCAGGAGGATTTATATCTGTAAATACATCTGGAAATCCAGTTGATGCTAATACAATTCCAGTTCCAAAACATGATGCTGACAGAGCTTTTGATGCGGCTACTTGTATTGGTTGTGGTGCTTGTGTTGCTACTTGTAAAAACTCTTCGGCTATGTTATTCGTAGCAGCCAAAGTGTCTCAATTTGCTTTATTGCCACAAGGTAGAGTTGAAGCGACTGAGCGTGTTTTGAATATGGTAAACCAAATGGATGCTGAAGGTTTTGGAAACTGTACCAATACTGGTGCTTGCGAAGTAGAATGTCCTAAAGGAATTTCTCTTGAAAATATTGCTCGTATGAACAGAGAATATTTATCGGCAAGTTTGAAAGGATAGATTCGAAAATAGAATCGATTATAATAAAACGCATTCATTTATTTGAATGCGTTTTTGTTTTTTAAAAGAGAGTTAAGTACCAATAAATTTGTAATTTTAGTTTATGAAAACAGCATTAATCCAATCCGCAATAATCTGGGAAAATCCGGAGGCAAATAGAAATTATTTTGAACAGAAAATAAATACTATTTCCGAAAGTATAGATTTAATTGTGCTTCCGGAAATGTTTACTACAGGTTTTACGATGAATCCTGAAACTGTAGCTGAGACTATGGATGGTAAAACTATGGGCTGGCTTCAATCTTTGGCGAAAGCCAAAAAAACAGCAATTACCGGAAGTTTAATTGTAACTGACAATAATAATTTTTACAACAGATTGGTTTTCGTATTTCCATCGGGAGAGATTCAGTTTTACGATAAAAGACACCTATTTACTTTGGCCGGAGAAGATAAAGTATATACGAGCGGAACTCAAAAATTGATTGTTGATTATTTGGGCTGGAGAATCTGTCCTTTAGTGTGTTACGATTTGCGTTTTCCTGTCTTTGCCCGTAATGTCGAAAATTACGACTTACTGCTCTATGTTGCCAATTGGCCAAAGCCGAGAATTAATGCTTGGGATATTTTGATAAAAGCAAGGTCGGTAGAAAATATGTGTTACACCATTGGTGTGAATAGAAATGGTGTTGATAATGCTAATCTGGAATACGTTGGGCATTCGCAAGCAGTTGATTTTTTGGGTAATTATATTCTTGAACCTCAAGAAGCTGAAGGTGTTTTTATTGTAGAATTCGACAAAGAAAAGATGAATAATGCCAGAAATAAACTTGGTTTTCTTAATGACAGAGATTCTTTTGAAATAAAAATTTAATTTACTTTTTCTTTTTTTCGGTCGCTTTCTTTTTTGGTTCCGGAGTATAAGGAATACTCAAATCAAAAGGTTGTTCGACTTCCCAATTTGCTCTAACATCAATTTCTTTAGAAAAATAAATGACTTCTTCTGAATGTTTTTTCTCTAAATAATTACCGGAATCGTAGACTTTGTTTTTATTTTCGTCATATATAGCGCGTAAAGTAAATAAGGCGGGTGTTAGGTATTTAAAATCAACTTTAGAGTTGCTTTCGGAGTATTCAGAAGCTAAAACCTCTCCTTTGGCGTTTGTGAGCTCAATAATAACCGGGAAATGTTTTACTTTTTCTAAATTGACAACGAGATTCCCATAATCAGATTCGCTTTTCGTATTTGTTTTAAAAACTAAGGTGTCATTAGATTTTTCATAGAAATCAGTCAATGCTTCGGGTAAAATTGTAAACGTGTACTTTTGAGAAGGCTCTTTTTTGAAATCAAAATACAACAATTGATTAAATTCATCATATTCTGTTGTAAAAGGCACGATGGTTTCGGCAGTATTTGTCAGCTTAATTTTAGAATTATCAAAACGAACTAATGGTGTGGCGGTTTCTAAAGTAAAACGCTCTCTGAAATTTAAAGTTCCACTTTGAACAGCGGTTATTTTTAAACTGTCTTTTTTCTGATCTTTAATTTTTAAACTGAAGTCTTGGTGGTATTTATCTGCATCTACAGCGATGGCTAAAGAATCAACTTTTAGTGGTTTGTACCATATTTGTAAAGAATCTTTTTTCTGTAATTGAGTAACAATTGTGGGTAAGACTCCGCTATTGTTTTTTAAAGTGATCTTTGGTTTTGCGTTAGGATGTTTTAAATTACCGTCATATCCCATTAGTAATCGATTTCCGGAAACTTGACTTGGTTTGTATGTTTTAAACGGAAGTACTTCCTGGAATAATTCTAATTCAAAAACGGTATCATTTGGAACGTTGACGAACTGTTTATTAAACCCGATTTTATCTGTTTTAGGATTAAATTTATTATTATTGTTGCGGTCTTTCATTGCTACAAGCAGATATTTTCCGGCTTTTAGATTCTCTAATCGAAAGGTTTTTAAACTGTCTAAGGTGTTGGTTACATACCGAGGCATATCGGTGTACACTAAAGAATCTTTAAAAGTGTCGTTTACTTCATAAAGCATAATCGAAACGAAAGATTCGACTTCTTTGTTGTAAGCGTCTTTTACTCTGCCTCCAATGGCTAGTGAATCGATATAATCACCAGTTGAGAAAATATATTTGAATTGGTTATATGGATTTCCTTCGTTGTTGTCCGTTATACTTTGTCCAAAATTAAAACTATACGTTGTGTTAGGTTGTAACGTGTCGTTGATTTTTATATCGATGTACTTACTTGATGTTGTTGGGGTAATCAAAGGCTCATTTTTCATTGGAGGTGAAATGATAAGCTGCTTTTTCAGGTCTTTCAACTTAATGTATTCGTCAAAAGTTAATTTGATTTCACTTCCTTTAAAGTTTGTGTTGAAATTTTTAGGGAAACTCGTTTTCAAAACCGGAGCAATAGTGTCTTTTAAACCCCCTGTAATGCTTCCTCTTTTGGCACAACCAATCACAACTAAAAGCAGAAGTAAAGTAATATATTTAAAATTGTTTTTCAACATAACAAATCAGAAATTAGTTTTCACAAAATAACAATTATATTTACTGTAATCGAAACTTTTTATCGAAATATTGTGAGCTATTTAGGGACTTGGGTTTTTAAATATTTTACCTTTGATAAATAAGTTTGGTCTTTGATTTTAGAAATTAAATAGATAAAGAATAGTATCGGATAATATAAATGTATAAAAATGAAAAAAATAGAACATATAGGAATAGCCGTAAAAGACTTGGATGTTTCAAATGAGTTGTTTGAAAAGTTTTTTGGAGCACCGGCATATAAGTTTGAAGAAGTTCAAAGTGAAGGGGTCATTACTTCTTTTTTTCATAACGGACCAAATAAAATAGAGCTTTTGGCGGCGACAAATCCGGAAAGTCCAATTGCTAAATTTATAGAGAAAAAGGGAGAAGGAATTCATCATATTGCTTTTGCGGTAGATGATATAGAGTCGGAAATAAAGCGATTAAAAAATGAAGGGTTTATTGTTTTAAACGAAGTACCTAAAATAGGAGCGGATAATAAGTTGGTAGCTTTTTTGCATCCAAAAAGCACGAATGGAGTTTTAATTGAATTGTGTCAGGAAATAAAATAATTTTTTTTGATAACTAGGTTTAAATAGCATCTTAGTAATCAGGCTGTTTCTTTTTTTTAAAACTTAATAAGTGCTATTAAGATAAAATCTGTTTCAAAAATAGTTGTAGTAAATAAAAAATAGTAGTAATATTGCAAACTCTTAACCGGTCCTATAGCTCAGCTGGTTAGAGCACCTGACTCATAATCAGGTGGTCCCTGGTTCGAGCCCAGGTGGGACCACATTTTAAGTTTAAAAAGCCTTATAAACATTGCGTTTGTAAGGCTTTTTTATTTTGTGGTCCAAGTATAGAGTTTTTTGCTTTATAAGTTAGGTTTGGTATTCGAAAAAAAAGATAAGAATAAGTTTTACGTCGTATAAAAAGTGTATTTCGTCCGAAATGTGTGTTTTGCAACAATGTTTGTTGCTTTTATTAGATATAAATATTAATTTTATACCGTTATTTTGAAAACAGCTATGCATAGTTTGAAAAAAGAATTTTATTTATTGGTTTTGAAAAAAGTAAAAATTTTAATTTTAATTCTTTTTCTTTTTGGCTTTGTGTATAATGCAAAAGCTCAAGATCAATTTCCGCCTCCGCCTCCCGGTAACACACTTCCTCCAGTTCCTATTGATAATTATTTGTTGTTTCTTGTGGTTGTGTCCGTATTTTTTGGCATCTATATTATCTATGAAAATAAATTAAAACAAAAAACTCCAATTTAATTGGAGTTTTTTTTTGTTTTGTATCAATAAGAAATAGTCTATTTGTTGCTGTATAAGCGAGAAACGTATTTGCCGATTACATCAAATTCCAGATTTACTTTTGTGCCTACTTCGAAATTTTTAAAATTAGTATGCTCAAAAGTATAAGGTATGATAGCTACGCTGAATTCATTTTTCTTTGAGTTTACGACTGTTAAGCTAACGCCATTTACGGTTATAGAGCCTTTTTCGATAGTTATATTATGGAGTGATTCGTCGTATTCAAAAGTATAATGCCAACTTCCGTTTGCTTCATCGGCTGCGATGCACGTTCCAATTTGATCTACATGTCCTTGTACAATATGACCATCAAGACGATCGCCTAGTTTCATTGCTCTTTCAAGGTTGATTTGATCGCCGGTTTTCCAGTAGGAAATATTGGTTTTTTTTATCGTTTCGCCAATTGCAGTTACGGTATATAAAGAATTACTTATGGCTACAACGGTTAAACAAATGCCATTATGAGCTACGCTTTGATCTATTTGAAGCTCGTCTGTAATTGATGAATCAATTGTAAGATGAATATTATCTTTGTCTTTCTTTATTTCTTGAACTGTGCCAAGTGTTTCTATGATTCCTGTAAACATTTCTTATTTTATTTTACTAAATTTGCATTCAAAATTAGCAATAAATAACGTGAGGACATGATGAAAAAGGCAGAAAATATAATAGTTGGAATTTCGATAGGAGATTTAAACGGTATTGGAAGCGAAGTAGTACTAAAAACATTCGAGGATTCTCGTATGTTAGAATTATGTACTCCGGTTATTTTTGCCAATGTAAAAATAATGTCTTTCATAAAAAAAAGTTTTGAGTCGACTTCGGTGTTGCATGGTATTGATAGATTAGATCAAATTTTGCCGGGTAAAATAAATGTTTTCAATCTTTGGAAAGAAGGGGTTGATTTAAATCCTGGAGAGAATAATGATAAAGTAGGGGAGTATGCGGTGAAATCTTTTGTTGCAGCTACCAAGGCGCTTAAAGAAGGTGTTGTAGATGTGCTTGTAACGGCGCCTATAAATAAATATAATATTCAGTCGGATTCTTTTAAATTTCCCGGTCATACGGATTATTTAGATCAAGAATTAGAAGGAAATGCTCTGATGTTGATGGTTCAGGATAATTTAAGAGTAGGATTATTGACGGATCATATACCTTTAAATGAAGTTGCGGCACATCTTACAGAAGATTTGATTAAGCAAAAAATTGAAACTGTTAAGCAGTGTTTGATAAAGGATTTTAGTATTAATAAACCAAAAATTGCTGTTTTAGGATTAAATCCTCATTGTGGAGATGGTGGAGTAATAGGAACTGAAGATGATGCAATATTAAAACCTGCATTAAAAAAAATATTTGAGAAAGGAACATTGGTATTTGGTCCTTTTGCGGCAGATGGTTTTTTTGGAAGTAATCAATATGAGAAATACGATGCGATTATTGCAACGTATCACGATCAAGGATTAATTCCGTTTAAAACATTGTCATTTGGAAAAGGAGTGAATTATACAGCAGGTTTAAGCAAAATCAGAACTTCGCCTGATCACGGAACAGCTTATGATATAGCGGGAAAAGGTATTGCAGATTATAATTCGTTCAAAGAAGCGGTTTATTTAGCAATAGATATCTATCATTCCAGAAATCAGTACGCAGAAATCAGTCAAAAACCCCTGAAAACAAAAGAAAAACAGTTATGAACAAAAAAAGGATAATAACATTATTAGATTTATAATAATTTTATATCTTTGCACCCCGTTACGATAATTCGAAATAGGGAAAAATGTTGTTGAAATGAATAAGACAAAAGAATATTTAATTCCATTCGTAGGATTAAAGCTAGGAAAACATCATTTTGAATATCAAGTAAGTAACGCGTTCTTTGAAATCTTTGATTATCACGAATTTCAAAATTCTGACATCAAAGTAAATGTGGTTTTAGAGAAAAAAAGCACGATGTTAGAATTGAGTTTCAAACACAAAGGGACTGTAAATGTACCTTGTGATCTTACAAGTGAAGATTTTGATTTGCCAATAAAAAGCAAAATGAAATTAATTGTTCGATTTGGAGAAGCTTTCAATAATGATAATGAAGAATTGCTTATTTTACCTCATGGCGAATTTGAAGTAGATATTGCACAATATATCTATGAAATGATTGTGCTTTCTGTGCCTCTGAGAAGAGTTCATCCAGGAATCAAAGACGGAAGTTTAAAAACAGAAGCTTTGACAAAGTTGAATGAGCTAACCATAAAAGAACAAAAAAAAGAGATTAAAAAAGAAGAGAATATTGACCCGCGTTGGGACAAATTAAAGCAACTATTAACGGATAAATAATATAGTAAAATGGCACATCCTAAGAGAAAAATCTCGAAAACAAGAAGAGATAAGAGAAGAACACATTACAAAGCAACTGTAGCACAAATCGCTACTTGTCCTATTACAGGAGAAGCACATTTATACCACAGAGCTTACTGGCATGAAGGTAAAATGTATTACAGAGGGCAAGTTGTTATAGATAAATCTGTAGCTGTTGCTTAATGCATTTTTGTAAATGATATTAGAACTCTCACCATGTGAGAGTTTTTTTTGTTGTTTATAATTTCCGTCAAATAAGAAGTTCTAAAACAATAGATTTAGAATTTTTTTTGTAATTTTCAAGTCTTTTAAAAATTTTTCAAATGCTGGCATTTGATAAGAAATAATCGGATACAATGAATACAATTACAGCCGCAATTACCGCTGTTGGAGGATACGTTCCAGACTTTGTACTTTCAAACAAAGTTCTTGAAACTATGGTAGATACCAATGACGAGTGGATTACCTCTCGTACTGGAATTAAAGAAAGAAGAATTCTAAAAGATGAAGACAAAGGCACATCTTATCTTGCTATAAAAGCCGCACAAGATTTATTAGCTAAAGCAAATATTGATCCTTTAGAAATAGATCTACTCATAATGGCAACCGCTACACCTGATATGCCAGTAGCATCAACAGGAGTTTATGTCGCCACAGAAATAGGTGCCTTAAATGCATTTGCATACGATTTACAAGCTGCTTGTTCCAGTTTTTTATACGGAATGTCAACTGCAGCAGCTTACATACAATCCGGTAGATATAAAAAAGTGTTACTGATAGGAGCCGATAAAATGTCCTCTATTGTAGACTATACAGACCGTTCTACTTGTATTATTTTTGGTGACGGAGCCGGAGCAGCTTTGTTTGAACCTAATTATGAAGGCTTAGGGTTATTAGACGAATATTTACGTTCAGATGGAGTTGGTCGCGATTTCTTAAAAATTCCTGCTGGAGGTTCATTAATACCTACTACAATTGACACGGTAAAAGAAAACCGACACAATATTATTCAAGATGGTAAAACAGTTTTCAAATATGCTGTAACCAACATGGCTGATGCAAGTGAATTGATTCTGAAAAGAAATAATTTAACGAATGATGATGTAAATTGGTTGGTTCCACATCAAGCGAACAAACGTATCATTGATGCAACTGCCGGTAGAATGAATCTAGAAGATTCAAAAGTCTTAATGAATATAGAAAGATACGGAAATACAACATCAGCAACCTTACCATTAGTACTTTACGATTTTGAACATTTATTCAAAAAAGGAGATACCATTATTTTGGCTGCTTTTGGTGGAGGATTCTCTTGGGGATCTATTTACCTTAAATGGGCATACGATAAAAAATAAATTTAAACTAAAAACAAATAATTATGGATTTAAAAGAAATTCAAAATCTAATCAAGTTTGTAGCAAATTCGGGAGTTGCAGAAGTTAAATTAGAGATGGATGATGTTAAAATCACCATTAGAACAACTTTAGAAGGGAATGTAACAGAAACCACGTATGTTCAGCAAATGCCAGCTCAAAACACTTTGCAGCAAGCAGCCCCTCAACAAATCGCTCCAGTTGCTCCAACTCCAGAAGCACCAGTTGCCGAAGTTTCTAACCTAATTACTATAAAATCTCCAATTATTGGAACATTTTACAGAAAACCATCACCAGACAAACCAATGTTTGTAGAAGTAGGTAAAACTATTGCTAAAGGAGATGTACTTTGTGTTATCGAAGCAATGAAATTATTTAATGAGATTGAATCTGAAGTATCAGGTAAAATTGTAAAAATATTGGTAGACGATATGTCACCAGTTGAATTTGACCAACCTTTATTCTTAGTAGATCCATCATAAGAAATTTTGAATGATGAATTTTGGATGATTAATTAGTATTGTCATTCAACTAATTTAAAATTTATAATTTATAATTTATAATTTCAAAAAGATGTTTAAAAAAATATTAATTGCAAATAGAGGAGAAATTGCACTTCGTGTAATTAGAACCTGCAAGGAAATGGGAATTAAAACAGTCGCTGTTTATTCTACTGCCGATGCGGAAAGTCTTCACGTAAAGTTTGCTGATGAAGCAGTTTGTATTGGTCCACCGCCAAGTAATCTGTCTTATTTAAAGATGTCAAATATTATTGCCGCTGCTGAGATTACCAATGCAGATGCAATACACCCGGGTTATGGATTCCTTTCTGAAAATGCTAAATTTTCTAAAATTTGTCAAGAGCATGGTATCAAATTCATCGGAGCTTCTCCGGAAATGATTGATAGAATGGGAGACAAAGCTTCTGCTAAATCTACTATGATTGAAGCAGGTGTTCCTTGTGTTCCGGGTTCTGTAGGGATTTTAGAATCTTTCGAACAAGCAGAATCATTGGCTAAACAATTCGGATATCCTGTAATGCTAAAAGCGACTGCTGGAGGTGGAGGAAAAGGGATGCGTGCCGTTTGGAAAGAAGATGAATTGTTGAAAGCTTGGGAAAGTGCTCGTCAAGAATCGGCAGCAGCCTTTGGAAATGACGGAATGTATCTGGAGAAATTAATCGAGGAGCCACGTCATATTGAAATTCAAATTGTAGGTGATTCTTACGGAAAAGCATGTCATCTATCAGAAAGAGATTGTTCGGTACAACGCCGTCATCAAAAGCTGACAGAAGAAACGCCTTCTCCTTTTATGACTGATGAATTACGTCAAAAAATGGGAGAAGCAGCAGTAAAAGCAGCTGAATACATTAAATATGAAGGTGCAGGAACAGTAGAATTTTTGGTAGATAAACACCGTAATTTCTATTTCATGGAAATGAATACTCGTATCCAAGTAGAGCATCCAATTACAGAACAAGTTATTGATTACGATTTAATTCGCGAACAAATTTTGGTTGCAGCAGGTGTGCCAATTTCAGGTAAAAACTATTTGCCTCAAATGCATGCTATCGAATGTCGTATCAATGCAGAAGATCCTTATAATGATTTCCGTCCATCACCAGGAAAAATCACGACATTGCATATGCCGGGAGGTCACGGAGTACGTTTAGATACACACGTGTATTCAGGTTACACGATTCCGCCTAATTATGATTCAATGATTGCTAAGTTGATTACTACTGCACAAACTCGTGAAGAAGCAATCAGTAAGATGAGAAGAGCTTTAGACGAATTTGTGATTGAAGGTGTAAAAACTACGATTCCTTTTCACAGACAATTAATGGATGATCCTCGTTATATAGCAGGAGAATATACTACAGCATTTATGGATGATTTCAAGATGAATGATCCTGAGCTATAGAAAATACCATGAATTATTAAAAAACCTTACAGCGATGTAAGGTTTTTGTTATTTATAAAGATTACAAAAGCGTTTAAAGTTAAGTTTTTCAGAATGTTTTTGCGTAGAATAAAAAAAACCTCGCCAAATTGGAGAGGTTTTTTATTTAGTATAAGGAGGTATTTTACAAGGTCTCTTTTAGCCATTTGTAAAATTCCTTTTGCCAAACTTGTGCATTTTGAGGTTTCAAAACCCAATGGTTTTCCTCAGGAAAGTACAAAAATCTACTTTTTATCCCTCGCAATTGTGCTGCTTGAAACGCCTCTTGCGATTGTCCGATAGGAACCCGAAAATCATTTCCTCCTTGAATAATCAAAATAGGAGTATTCCATTTATCAACCAAAGTAATTGGGTTGAATACAGTGTAGCTTTTTTGAGCCACTGCATTTTCTTTCTCCCAATACGCTCCGCCAAAATCCCAGTTGTTAAAGAAAACTTCTTCAGTTGTTCCAAACATACTTTGAGTATTAAAAACGCCATCATGAGCAATAAACGTTTTGAATCTGTTGTTGTGAATTCCGGCTAAATAAAAAACAGAATAGCCTCCGTAGCTTGCGCCAACACAGCCTAATTTTGCTTTGTCTACATAATTTTCTTTGGACACATCATCAATAGCCGATAAATAATCATCCATTACTTGTCCGCCCCAATCTTTGCTTATTTGCTCGTTCCAGGCTACGCCGTGTCCTTGCATTCCACGACGGTTTGGCGCAACAATAACATAACCATTTGCTGCCATTAAAGAGAAATTCCAACGAAATGAATAGCTTTGTGTCAAAGGAGATTGAGGGCCACCCTGACAGAATAAAAGTGTAGGATATTTTTTTGTGGCATCAAAATTAGGAGGAAGAATCACCCAAACCAACATTTTTTTACCATCAGTAGTGGTAACATAACGTCTTTCGGTTTTGCTTAATGTCAATGAATTATATGTTGCCGTATTTACATTTGACAATTGTTTCCAACTGTTTTTCTTTAAATTATAAGAAAAAATTTCCGCTGCATGATTCATATCTGTTCGAGTTACAATTAGGTTGTCACCTGAAAAACCTACTAAATCATTCACATCAAAATCACCATTGGTAATTTGGTGTACATTTATGGCTATTTTGGTCAAGCCCGGAAAATTAACTTCAAATAACTGTTTTGTTCCGTCGATTGGAGCTACAAAATAGATTTTTTTACCATCAGCACTCCACATATAATTATCAACACTACCGTCCCAATTGGCGGTTAAGTTAAATTTCATTCCTTTGAAACTAACAATCAAATCATTTTTATCGGCTTCATAACCGTCACGCTTCATTTGTAACCAAGTTAAATTCCCGCTTGGTGAAAACTGTGGAGCGATGTCGTAACCTAGGTTTTCTTCGGTTCTATTGCTGGTTTTTCCTGTTTCTAAATTGTATTCATAAATATTAGTATTAGTAGAAATGGCATATTGTGTTCCTGCTTTTTTCTTGCTTACATAAAGAATGCTTTTGCTGTCCGGAGACCAAATGTAATCTTCATCTCCTCCAAAAGGTTTTTGTGGACTATCAAAATTTTCTCCTTTCAAAATGTCAATTCCAGTAGCACCTTCTTTATTTTCTTTATAAAAAACATGATTGAATTTCCCTTCATTCCAAGTGTCCCAATGGCGATAGTCTAAACCATTGTAAATTTGAACATTCGATTTTTCTAGTTCAGGATAAAAATCTTTTCCATGTACATTGTCGATTTTTACAGCTTCATTATAAACGATATATTTTCCGTCAGGAGAAGTGTTTTTATCCTTCAAAAGCTCTTTTGTAGAGGTAACTTCGGTTGGATTTCCACCATTAACAGGTAAAGTGTAGAACTTTGTATTCGATTTGTTTTCTTCTACCGAAGGAGTTGCTACTTGATAAACAATATTTTTTCCGTCTTTAGAAATTCCTAATGGAGTTACTCTTCCCAACTTCCAAAGCAGTTCGGGAGTCATTACATTTTGCGCCATTGCATTCAAGCTCATCAGTGTTAAGGTTACAATCAGTATTTTTTTCATAATTAGAATTATTTTTACGAGTTTAAAATTACTCATTATATTCTAAAATAAGCATGGCAATTTAAGACAACTTCTGTTTTTAACATTATTATTTAAAAAATATAAAGGGAAGCCTATTAGTGGACTAAAAATATTATTTTTATAAAAAATTAGTCAGATGCAACTCAGCTATTGGGAATTAAAAAATTGGTTTACCCAGGTAGATTATACGATTGTTGGAAGCGGAATCGTGGGTTTACATGCCGCATTACGCTTGCGCGAAAAATTTCCGGACAGTAAAATCTTAGTCTTAGAAAAAGGAATGTTGCCACAAGGAGCCAGTACAAAAAATGCTGGGTTTGCCTGTTTTGGAAGCCTTTCAGAAATTATAGATGATTTAAAAAACCATTCGGAAGAAGATGTTTTTCGTCTCGTTCAAAAACGTTGGCAAGGGCTGCAATTGTTGCGAAAAAGATTAGGTGATGCCGCAATTGATTTTAAGCCATTTGGCGGTTATGAGTTATTTTTAAAAGATGACGAAAGCACCTACGACGAATGTTTGGCTAGATTACCATTCATAAATGAAATTCTGAAACCACTATTTAAAACGGATGTTTTTGCCAAAGAAGTTGATCGTTTTGAATTTAAAGGAATTCATGAATATTTAGTTTTTAACCCATTTGAAGCACAGATAGATACTGGAAATATGATGCAGGCTTTGCTAAAACAAGCCGTTTCCGAAAATATATTAATACTGAATCAACAAACAGTGACGTCTTATTTTGAATCAGAAAAAGGAGTTGAAGTGGCACTGGGAAATTTTAGTTTCACTTCCAAAAAACTGTTATTTGCTACTAATGGTTTTGCAAATTCCTTGACCAATGGTGCTGTGAAACCTGCCAGAGCACAAGTCTTGATTACTGAGCCAATAACAAATTTAGATATAAAAGGAACCTTTCATTTAGATAAAGGTTATTATTATTTTAGGAACATTGATGATAGAATTTTGCTGGGAGGAGGACGAAATCTTGATTTTGAAAAGGAAACAACTAA
>ERZ1034363.457-NODE-457-length-28320-cov-3.169458_pt1 | contig 28320 bp, 18 predicted proteins | sample MGYA00520616_ERZ1034363 | MGnify/ENA primary metagenome ERZ1034363 (study PRJEB33736, sample SAMEA104284506) | Azolla filiculoides | biome: Urban; feature: Water surface; material: Ditch water | place: Netherlands | collected 2015-10-28 | depth 0-0.1 m ... | reverse complement strand
TCTGAATCTAACTGGAACATATACTGTAATCTATACATATAGTGATCTTGCTGGAAATACAGGGACAGGTGGACGAATGGTTCAAGTGGTTGATGTCATAGTTCCTCCAGCTGATACAACGATTCCAGGAATAAGCATAATTGGAGCAAATCCTCAAATGATTGTTGTGGGAGGTACATTCTCTGATTCAGGTGCTACATGGTCTGATAACGGAAATACTGGAAGTGTTACTCTGGTAGATACAGGAGCACTCAATCTGAATCTAACTGGAACATATACTGTAATCTATACATATAGTGATCTTGCTGGAAATACAGGGACAGGTGGACGAACGATATATGTTACTGCCTCTGGAGGAATTGGATCATGAAATATAGTTATTATTCATCAGGATATTTCTGGAACAGGAAATGCTACAGTAAGTACCGGAAGTGTTTCATCTGGGACACTCTTTGATACCAATGGACATACTATCCAAACAACGAGCTCTATCTGAATCCTTTCTATTCCTGGAACAGTCGATTTTCTTACATCTGGTGGAATATGGAATTGAATTCTTATTGCACCAACTGAAAGTAGCTGAGCATCCATGCTAGAATTAACTGAAGTTGGAGTACTCAACAATCTTCCTTCTGATACTGCAACTCTTGATTATTCTCATCAAGTAATTACTACGATTCAAGCCGGAGCAAATGGAGTTTCTATTATTGCAAGCGGATGAGTATTTACCCTATCGTTTCATGTAAGTTCCTTACTTATAAATATCGGTGATACACTCTCAATATTCCGTTCAAACGATGGAAATACATGGACACTCAATAGTCCGATGCAAACATGTACTCTTGACTCCAGTCGTATGTGTACATTTACTACAGATCATCTTAGTTACTTTGGTACAGTTCGCACAACCAGTACTTCTATAACATCTCCAACAGTGCGTTCAAGTGGGGGTGGTGGAGGAAGCCTTCGTGTTGATTTCTGTCCAAATGGAGACACGTCTTCAAGTTATTACGATCGAACATGTGGAACTGAAAATCTAACTGGCACAACCAATACATACGCAAAAAAAATTGAAGAAGTAAAGAAAAATCTCAAGAGAGGAAGCACTTCTTCCCTACTCGAATCAGCAGCAAAGAAACTTGCAGAAGAAGTAATACTTGATATTCAGAATAAATATTCTACGCCAAATAGTCGACTTATCGAAATATCAAAAGTTCTCGATATTGCAAAAAACTTAAGAAATACCGAAAAAGATCTACTAAAACGCAATTTTCTCAATCGTTTTATCCGATATATTGAATCATATAAAAATCAACTCAAGTCATTACTCCCGAAAACTGAGGAGGTAATTCCGCAAGAAAAAGTAATTCCATATACTCCAACAAAACCAGTAAATGGACCGATTCTTCAAGATACTCCCTATACTGGAATATACCAATATACTACCGTTTCTCATGCTGTGAATATTCATGGAACAAAAGCATATGGAACAGATAATCTTGTTGGAAATATCTACCGAAATGAACGTGTTATCACGGTAGAATCAAGTAATGATGGGTGGTCATTCATTGTATTTCGAGATGGAAAAGCTGGATATATTCGAACTCGCTTCCTTCGAGATGCAACTCGTGAAGATCTTATTCGTGATGGGGTACTCGATGCAAAATATGGAGAACAGCGTACCATTACAGTTGCCAAATCCGTATACATGCGAAAGAGTCCGTATTATGGAGCGAAAATACTTGGAGTTCTTCGAAATGGAGAAAAAGTAACCAAGCTCGATGCGTTAAATAAATTCACTGAAGTACAAACACAAGATGAACGTCAAGGATTTGTAAAATCCCGATACGTAAAATAAGACATACTCATTTCAAATAATCCCCATCCACAAAAGTTGGGGATTATTTGTATTTTCATTAATAATAAAATTTGCAATAACATATTTTTGCATATACTAATTTCATATTCTTAAACATTTCTATGGAAAAAAGAAATACCTATGGAAAGAGTCAGTTCCGAGATTTTCTTACTGAAAAAAAACAATGCTCATTTCATGAGCTCAAAACACACCTGGTTTCAAGTGATATTATGAATCTTGCAACCCTCTATCGCATGATAGATGAACATATTCGCGAGGGATGTATTCATGAAATACGCATTGAAAATGAAAAGTTTTATATTCGTTGCGAACATGAGAAAAAAGAAAATACCGATGAACATATTATACTTTCATACTGTCATGGATGTTGACATGTTGATGAGTTGCATGAACCACAAGATTCATCCATCATTACGAGTGAAACCATCACTCATCGAAAATATTGTACCCTCTGTCATTTATAAATATACCACATATCATGATACCTATAACTATTTTAACTGGATTTTTGGGCTCTGGAAAAACAACGCTTCTCAATCACATACTGAGAAATGCACACTGAAAGAAAATTGCCGTTGTAGAAAATGAATTTTGATCTGCAGGAATCGATGGTGATCTTATCGAAAAATCTACCGAAGAACTTATAGAACTTTCAAATGGATGTATGTGCTGTACCGTCCGAAAGGATTTTATTGAAGCTATCGAACGACTTCTTCAAAGTGGAAAACATATTGATAATATCATTATCGAAGCATCTGGTATGAGTGACCCTCTCCCAATAGCTCAGTCTTTTGCAATGGAAAATATGGGAAATCGTGTCATGTTGGATTCTATTATATGTGTTGTGGATGCAAAAAATATTACTCATAAACTTGTACAAACCACTGGACAAGCTCTTGATCAAATGGAATTTGCAGACTTTATCATTATCAGTAAAAGTGATCTCGTGAATGTATGAGAACTGGATGGAGTGAAAGAAATTATCCGAAAAGTAAATTTTTATGCTCCTATTATTGAGGCTATACATGGGGAAGTTCCTATAAAACTGCTTCTTGATACCGAACGTATCGATGATGAACAAGAAAAAAGAATACAAACAAGTGAAGATTCCCATGTCCATTCTGAGACAATAGGGACCTATCAATATAAAACAACTGGAATTTTCTCGCTTCAATCCCTTGATACTTTCTTTATGGAACTCCCGTATGAAATCTATAGAGTAAAATGATTTCTTTTTCTCGATGAGTTTCCATGAAAAAGAATGATACTCCATAAAACAGGAGGAAGAATAGATGTAAGTGTTGATCAGAATTGGATATGAGACGTTCCGGAAGAAAGTACTCTTGTATTCATCGGAGAAGATCTCAATCCCATGATGCTCAATATTGAACTCGCAAAATGTAAACAATAATTCTTAATTTTTTCATATGTCACTCTTTTTTCCTCTTCTTCTTCTTTTTATCATCTCTTCTACTGGGCTGATTCTATATTTCTTCCAAAAAGTAAATAGAACTATTCTCAATCTTCTTATAGCCCTTGGTGCTGGCTCCATGCTCGCTATATCACTCGCACATATCCTCCCAGAAGCACTTGAGATGACTGAAAATGCTATTTATGCATTTATTGGTGGTTTTCTCCTTATATATATAGTAGAAGAACTCCTGACTCCACATAGTCATGATCATGTGCACGGAGATCATTCTCACGAAGATCCACACGAACATTATGAGCATATTGCTATTGTGTCCTGGATTGCTATTTTCATGCATACACTCTTTGATGGACTCGGTATTCGTGCTGGATTTGGAATGTCAGAAACTGTTGGGTATACTATTCTTTTAGGAGTAGCGATTCATCAGATTCCAGTTTCCCTTTCACTCGCTGCAATATTCCGTGAATCAAAGTTCAAGAAAAATACACAACTCATTTTATTATTTACCTTTGCACTAGCTGCTCCTATTGGATTTTATATTTCTGATCTCATATTATCAGATTCAAGTAGCGTTATTACAGCTCTTGCAACTGCTTTTGCAGGAGGGTCACTCCTGTATGTAGCCACTGCAGATCTTCTACCTGTCATTCACTCAGAAGGGAAAAAGAAAACATCGATAGTTTTGATGTTTATAATAGGACTTGTCGGAATCACTGCTCTCCGATGACTCGAATGACATACTCATGAAACCGAACATGAAGATATACACCTTGAGAGGAATCATGATATCAAAGAAATGCCTCATGAAGAAAAAGTTCATGAAACAATCGAGAAATAGAAACCTGATATCTTATAAGAAACCTATGAAATAGACATTCCCTTTACAAAACAACTTCCATCAATACGCTCATAAGGAATTAATTTTTTATATTCATCTATGTCAATTCTCGTTATTCATGTTTCTCCACGCTCTGATCGATCACATTCCAGAAAAGTTGCAAATGCACTCATGGAAACTATAGAGGGTGAAACGATTTCTTATGATCTTACCGAAAATCCTCCTCCATTCCTTACGAATAATCAAATCGCATATACCTATGGTTTTTACAAGAAAGAAGACCTTACTGGAGGTGATAAAATTGCCGTAGAATATCAAGAAGGTGCAATTTCTGATCTCAAAAAAGCAGATACCCTCATTATTTCTACTCCTATCTGGAATTTCGGAGTTCCAGCAATACTCAAGGCATGGTTCGATCAAATTATTGCAAAGGATCAGACCGTGAATATCAAGAGTAAGTATGTTTTTGAATGACTCGTTACAAATATTAAGAAAGCATATGTGATTACCGCTTCAGGTGGACCAGTTAAGCTTTTTGGGATTATTCCTATTCCTGGTCAGATTCTTGCTGAAAAAAGCATCCGAAAAAAGCTTTCATTTATCGGTATAAAACACGTTACCTTCATCCGTGTAGAATGAACTGGAAATGGAAATACAAAAACAGACGCTATCATCGCATCTCTTCGGAAATAGTTCTCCCATATAAAAATCCCTCCAAGTTGGAGGGATTTTTATAATATACGTTCCTATTTCTTCTCTTCAACCTTACAATTTTCACAATCTTTTTTCCCAAGAAATCGATCAATAGAAAGACATCCAGCACCTTCACAAAGAAGAGTAAGGGAACCAGCAAGAAGAACAAGTTGGAATTCAATAGCCTTAAATCCTTGTTCCCCAATCTGTGCCCAATGAACAAGATAGATAGCTCCGATCATAATAAGTACCCAACTTGCAGCTGTGAATCGAGCAAAAAAACCAAAAACCATAGCAATACCACCCACGAATTCTCCTGCTATTACGAGATAAGTAATATAAGAAGGTACTCCCATTCCACCAAAGAAACCGAGTGTTCCTTCAAGTCCAAATCCTCAAAAATATCCGAGTTTTTGACCTCCATGATAGATCATTACTGCTGCAATGGCAAGACGAAGAACGGTAAGTCCAAGAGATGGACGAGTTGTAAAAAGTGCCTTCATAAAAAATACGAAAAGAAATAAAACACCAAAAGAGTATATCGGAGTATGCTTGAAATGCAAGTTACAAATAGTTACCGAAAGAATACCTCTCTATTGTATATTTTAGATTATGTCGTGCTGTTCAATATAACTACATGTTGTTTCCCAATCTTTACAGGCAATAGCATTAGGATGATCATTGTATTCATTTCCACTATATCAAAACACATACACTTTTCATTGATATTCAGGGAGAAGATGATGAACAAGTTTTCTATTATCATCGACGATTCATCGAATTTTTGGATGAAGCATATGGAGTATTTCGGCCTTCCATTTGTTTCCATCCGAGTGAACAATAGTATCAGGTCGAAGAATAATTGGTGCATTTGGAAATCCATTGGAAGTCAAATATTCCTGAGTTCATGTTCCAACTATTTCTGGACGAATAGTAATATAGACCGCTATTCGATTTCGTACAGATTCAGTCATTTCCTGAGCTCATGGAACAGGAGTGATTCATTTCTGAAATTCATTATCCATAATCCTTTCTTGCATCCACTGTTTGCATTCTGGGGTTTGCCAATATGCAGGAAAGAAAGAAGAATGCCCATATTTTAGAACGGCATCTTCTGGGGAAAGATTATCAGGATTTCCAAATTGCATAGAAAGATGATATACCCAATCTCGTACCGTCCATGCAAGGGTTTCATCAATATCACAAGCAATTCCATCCTTATGTTCTCATTCGAGAAACTGCTCTGGAGTCAAAATAGGAAATTTCATACAAAAAAATTATACTATATATAATATAGTATAATTTAAATTGTCAATATTTCGATATTATCGAACGCGAGTTCGTACCCATTCAACAAGTTCATCGATTCGAACCACTTCTTGTTCTCCGCTATCACGGTGACGAACCGTCACACTTCCAGCATTATAGTGTTCATCATCTACCACGATAGAAAATGGTATTCCCATTTCATCGGCTCGATAATATCGTTTACCAACCGCACCAGTTTCATCATATTCCACCTGAAAATCACCTGCAAGAAGATCAAAAATAGCCCTACCCTGTTCTGCAAGTTTCTTCACAATTGGAAATACTGCTACCTTAATTGGAGCCACTCGTGGATGAAAACGAAGAACTACACGACTTCCCTCTTCTGTCTCGATTTCATCATAGGCATCAAGGAGGGTTGCAAGAAACAGACGAGTTAAACCAACTGATGGCTCAATTACGTAAGGAAGATATTTCTGATTCGTATATGGATCGAAGTAAGAGAGATCTTGTTTTGACTCCCCCATATGTGCCTTAAGATCATGGTCGGTACGATCAGCAATTCCCCACAACTCTCCCCAACCAAATGGAAACTTATACTCTATATCAGTCGTTGCAGCACTATAAAATGATAATTCATCCTTTTCATGATCTCGGAAACGAAGATTGGATTCAGTAATAGAAAGGGTTTCAAGAAGAAATTTTTTACAGGCATCTTTCCATGCCGCATGCCACTCAAGGTGTTTTCCAGGAGCAACCGATTCTGGTTCACAGAAAAATTCGATTTCCATCTGTTCAAACTCACGAGTTCTGAATATAAAATTTCCAGGAGTAATTTCATTCCGAAATGCTTTTCCTACTTGTGCAACTCAGAATGGAACTTTTTTACGACTTGAACGAACGATATTTGGAAAATTTACAAATATTCCTTGTGCCGTTTCTGGACGCATATAAATAGTAGCACTTGAATCTTCAGTAACCCCTTGAAATGTTCGAAACATAAGATTAAATTTCTTCACCTCTGTCCAGTCAGCTTCCTCATTATTATTTGGGTTCTTCACTTTTTCGCCGATTAAAACAGCTCCTTGTTGCTCAAAAGTCCAACTCTCAGGAATAAGATTATTGATTGCATAGAGTCATTGAAACCGTGTAAGTACCGCATCACGACTTCCAAGTTCACTTTCTTTTTCATCAATCAGATTCTCAAGAAGTTTATCAGCACGAAAACGTTCCTTCGTTTTTTTATCATCTACGAGTGGATCGGAAAATCCCCCAACATGCCCACTTGCTATCCATACACTTGGATTCATAAGAATGGCTGCATCGAGAAGGGTCATATCAGTTCTCTTTTGAACAAATTCGCGAATCCAGAGATTTTTTATATTTTCTTTCAAAAGACTTCCAAGTGGACCATAATCCCATGCATTCGCGAGGCCTCAATAAATCTCAGATCATTGGTAAACAAATCCGCGAGCTTTCGCGAGATTCACGATTGTTTGCATATCTTTCATAGAAAAAAAGATGAAAAAGTAAATTTTTCCTTTTTTATGTTCTATTTAAAACAATAAAAAAAGACCCATAAGTAGGTCTTGGGACCGGAATATAGACATACCCCCGGCGGTTCCACCCAAGTTCTCTTGGCTTTGTAAAGCCAACAGCAACTCCTATCATATCTATTTATCACTCAACGAACGCCACTTCGTCTCACTGTAATGCGGAAATATGATAACAAAAAAAGTATAAGGAAAATATAAGGAAAATCAAGCATTTTTTTGACTCTATAAAAGAACTGTGCTAATATATTCATGTCCTGAACGAATCCACTCTATTTTTCAATCCTTTTTTTATGACCCATTTTACCACTACAAGCATTGGGGTTGCTCCTTCCACTGCAGAACAATCCATTGATGGTAGGCAATTTGCACCTATTACCTATCGTGTACCTTCTGAAACAACAGCATCAGAAGTTGCTGCTCATCTTGGAGTTTCTGCAAAAACATTTGATAAACATAGTAGTCTTCCAAACTGGGCACATGCAGAAGTAGAACTCCATCCAAATGGAACTATTCGAGTCTTCCGAGATGGAAAAGAACTTATGGTAACACATGCAGTTCGACTTGATCCTCGTCTCCAGAGTCATCTCACTCATACACGCAAAGCAGCAAATGATGCACTTGCCAAGATTGCAGCCTAAATTACAACCTCGGAGCTATACTCCGAGTTTTTCTTATATCCCCCATTATGACAACACAAAATAATGTACCAGAAGGAACTCCCAGTATAACGGTAAGAGGAAAAAATACTATTCCTCTTACAGAATATCAATGATTTCATATGGATGATCCTGGGATTACTGCTTTTACGGTAAATTGAAAAGAAAAAAAGTTTTCTTTTACCAATTTGAATATTGATGGGAAAATTTTACGACTTCCAATCTTCACACCATATCGAGAAGACAAGACGGCAGCAGAGAATGCAATAAATCTCGTTAATCAAGTAAGGAAAGTAAGTGATTTTATTCATACAACCCTTCAAGATGCTATTGTACGAAACTGTAAGACAGATTGGAATGATTTATGAAAAAGTTGTAAGTTTGTTTCTACAGGAAAATGACATGGGGAAAAAATCCATTTTGATACAACTACCTTCATGGATGAGGTGAATTGAAAAAGAGATAAAAAGATTATTGATAAACAAGAAATACTCGATTTATTTGGTATACCCTTGGATGCAAAAAATACAGAAAATATTGCATCTATGCGAAAGGATTTAACAAAATATGACAACCTCCCTATTGGCTCAGATGAACGCTTTGCAGGGGTTCTTTGAGAATTTATACAATCAAGACTAAACGATATTAAGGATAAATCTGCAAAAGATCACCCCCCACAAACATACACAAAACAATCAAAATAAGAGGACTTGTCCTCTTATTTTTTTTGTATATACTTCTTTCATGCAACTTACTAAGACTCTCCTTCATACAACAGATACGTATATCAAGAAACTCTTTGAGGTTGGAATTCATACAACCGACGATTTTCTCTGACTCTTTCCTCGAACCTATGAGGATAAAAGTGATGTAAATACTACTTTTTCTCATCTGAATATTCAAGAAAAGCAAGTTGTTCAATGTAGTATTGAAATACTCACAGAAGAAAAAACAAGAAATAAAAAACTACTTACCAAGGCAGTTCTCACTGATAGTCAATGATTTCACAGTGAGGCTGTTTGGTTTAATCGACGAATGATTGCAAATCAATTTCACAGTGGAGATGAAGTACTTATTTTTGGAAAGCCAAAATATGAATATGGAAAACTTTCATTTTCTTCTCCAGAAATAGAACATGTTCAGGAGAATAGGCGTGAAATACTTCCTGTATATTCTGATGTAAACTATATTCCAGGTACTTGGATTCGAGATAAAATGTCTTTTCTTCGAATATTTATTCGGGAACAGACTACAAGCCTTCCCCAAAATATTCAAACAAAGAAATGATTCCGTCCATACACGGAAAATATTGAAGCTCTTCACTTTCCAAAAGATATTGCAGACTTTACCCGGGCAACCGAAGAACTCTGATATGAAGAATTATTTCGATTTCAATATCAAGGCCTCAAGAAAAAATATGATCTTGAAGCAGCAAGTTCTGGAAACTCTCCTCAGATTCCATTGGATACTGACTTTATAAAATCAATTCTTGGGCATATTCCATATCCCCTCACGAATAAGCAAAAAATTGTTCTCTTTCAAATCCTCAAAGATATGGAACGGCCCCATGCAATGGCTCGTCTTCTTCAGTGAGATGTGGGGACTGGAAAAACAATTGTTGCAATGATAGCAGCAATACATGCTATCCGACAAAATGATATTCAAGTGGCCATCATGGCACCAACAGAAATTCTCGCACGACAACATTTTCTCTGAAATCTTGAGTTTCTTGAATGATTTAATATTAAGAGTGATCTCCTTGTTTGATCTCTTACCCCAAAACAAAAAAAAGAAGCCGTTGAACGTTTAAAATCAGGAGGAACCAATATCATCTTTGGAACTCATGCCCTTATTCAAGATCATGTACAATTCCATCGGCTCGGTTTTGTCGTCGTAGATGAACAACATCGATTTTGAGTAGAACAGAGAAAAGCACTAGAAGAATATTGCAGTCAAAGAAGTCCAGAAAATACGATTGGAATATTACCCCATCGACTCAATATGTCAGCTACTCCAATTCCACGAACTCTCGCATTAACCCTCTATTGAGATCAGGATATTAGCGTACTTGATGAATATCCTGTTGGAAGAAAACCGATTCATACACGAGTCATTCGAGAAGATCAAAGAAATGAAGTATATCGTTTCATAGAAGAAGAAGTTTCACAGTGAAGACAAGTGTATTGGATTTCCCCACTCGTGGAAGAATCGGAAAACCTCGATATAGCAAGCGCCGTCAATATGCAGGAAATTCTTATGTCTGTTTTTCCAGATAGAACCGTTGGCCTTATTCATGGAAAGATGAGTGGAAAAGAAAAAGATCGTATTATGCAAGATTTCTATAATAATACCATCCAGATACTCTCATCGACTTCTGTAGTAGAAGTATGAGTCAATAATCCAAATGCCACTATTATATGTATTGAGGCCTCTGAACGATTTTGACTTTCACAACTTCACCAGTTCCGTGGTCGAGTTGGTCGTTGAAATGATCAAAGTTACTGCTATTTATTTACTACAAAAGAATATAAAAATGATCGCCTAAAGGCTATGGAACAAACGACTGATGGTTTTGAACTCGCCGAAATTGACCTCGAACTTCGTGGTCCATGAGAAGTATATGGAGTTCGTCAATCATGAGTTCCAGATCTTCGCTTTGCAAGCCTCACTGATACCAATCTTATTTCTGAAATTCGAAATGATATTGAGGACTGGATCCGTTCAAAATAATACAATACTTCCTATTTTTCTATTTTATGGATATCACACAGTATCTGAAGGAACTTAAAAAAAATAGTCTTGAACGCAATATTCCAAATATTACCGAGAATAATGCTCGTTTTATTACTGACCGTATTCAAAAACAGTCTCCTTCACATATTCTAGAAATCGGTACAGCCAATGGATACTCAACACTTTGTTTTGCTCAAATACTAAGACAAATATGAAAATGAGATATTACAACGATTGAGCACACGCCTGATATGCAGAATGAAGCATGCGAACATTTTCATGCATGCTGAGTTGAGTCTTTCATTACTCCACTTCTTTGAGATGCTCTGACACTGATTCCAACACTTCCAGATACCTATTTTGATTTTGTATTTATCGATGCAATGAAAAAATCCTACCTCGATTATTATCTTCTCATCCAACCAAAACTCGTTTCTCCTGCAATGATTATCGTAGATGATGTAAAAAAGTTTCGTTATAAAATGGAAAATTTTTATAACTACCTTTCAGAGAAAAAAATAGAATACACTCTTTATGAGGTTGATGATGATGATGCAACTATGATAATTCTTTTGTAGATATTTTGAATATTTGACATATATAGTTATACAGTTTATAATAATATATATGTCACAAAATACACTCGAACAAACATCCAGTTCCGAGACTATAGGACTCCTTGCACGTATGGGATTTAATGTTCATTTTCTTCAAAAATTAGCACACCCAGAATCTATTCAAGAAAGAACAAGTAGTGGAACCCTTCTCTATCGATATAGAATGAATGGTCATTTTTCATTCGATCCCATGAAAGATAAAAAACTTCAAAAGTTTACTGATTGGCTCCATGGAAAAAGACATCTTCTTACCGGAAATTTTTCAAGTCCAAATGCTTTTTGGAACTATCATTTTACCCAATGAAAAAATGAAAATATTCCTGAGGAAATTGAACAAATGGAAATAGCATTCTATGATGCCCGATCAATAGAAGACATTATTCATATTCTCGAAAGAAGTACTCTTCCTATTCTCGCTCCCAATAAAAAGGAAATTTATCCAAGAGAAGTTCTCATAGAGAATCTTCGAAAAATTGAGACTTGGCATCGGAAATGGATAGAATATCATGAGAAAGTGTCGAGTTGAAGTGTTATGCTAGAACTTCAAGAACGGGTAAAAAAACTCTTATCCACGGGTGATACTATTTCTCATGGAATTTGAGGAGAGAAAGATTCTATCAGGAAAAAACTTGAGTTGATGCAACAACAATCCAAGGAAATATTGCGCCATGCAACCAGATCACATGATATACGATCTCATGTCATCCGCATACTTTCCTGATATGATTCAAAGAAGAAAGTTCCCTATCCAGTTGTATTTACCGAAGAAGAAATGAACACAGTATATAAACTCTATAGCATCCTATAAAAAATGAATCATTCCCGTTGCAATACGATAGAAAACATATATACTTTCTATCGTATTTTTTCATACAATTCTTGTTTTACTCATTTATTTATATTGAATTATGGCAACTCTTATTTCTACTGATGCGGATTTTACAAATAATATTTCTACTGGACTTACTCTCGTTGATTTTTGGGCTGAGTGGTGTGGTCCTTGCCAGATGATGCTTCCAAGACTTGAAGAACTTTCCTCAAAGGTTGATGGAAAAGCAAAAGTTATGAAACATAATGTTGATACTGATCCTCAAGTTCCAACACAATTCCGTGTAATGAGCATTCCAACTATTATCCTCTTTAAAGATGGACAACCAGTTGAAAAATTTGTAGGAGTACAAGATGTTACTACCTTAACACAGGCTATTGAAAAGCATATATAAGCATTTTTTTAATTAAACAAAAAATACCTCCCAAATTTTGGGAGGTATTTTTTACAGAATTATTCTACTACTGAATTACTACCTTTGAAACATTATATTGTCCAAGGAAGCGAGAAAGAAGTGGTGGAGGGTTTCGAAGAGCTCGACTTGAATAATTGAGAATGATACCAGTAGTAACTGTATCATATCCATCATTCGCCCGGATATACGTATGACACGCAATGAGATGAGTAGCATTTCCATAGAGTGTACCATATATCTTAAGAATATTTTGAGTACTATTGGTTACACATTTTCCAGCAGCGTCGAGAAGACCATTCGTGGTTAATACTCGTCCATTTTGTCCGACACTATCGGGAAGTGCTACAAATATCCCTGCAATACTGGTTACATCTTCTTTAATAATAATATTTCCATTACGGACAATGAATGACCAACTTGAATTTACATTATTAAGAATATTTGCGTTGATATAGAGGTTTCCATTTTCGACAATCACTGTTTTTACTCATGAAAGTGTAAGATTTGTATTGATAGAAAGATTTCCATTTCGAATTGCATACACATCATTATAGTCAGAAAGTGAGAGTCACTGTGTATCAAAATCAGCAAGTGAATTAATTGCGTAACTTCCTACTTTTGCCCGTTGTGTAATAATATTCAGTTCAGCCGTTGAGCCCCCTGTATACACCGTAGTTGTTGTAGTAGTAGATGAGGTTGAGAGATTCGTAGTAGTAGTTCCTACCGCAGTTGTAGAAGTAAAATTTCCACTACTAACACTATCGAGGAATCATCCAACTATCTCAGTGGCACTTGCAAAAGTTACTCTACGAAGATATACATTTCCGGCAGAACTTGAAACCATATTTTTTGAAACACGAACCTGAATAGGAATACGTATAGCTTCGAGTTTTACTTCCACTCCACCATTTGCATAATCAGAAGTCAAAGAGTTTCCGATGAAAGTTGTCAATTGTGATCCAGTATAAAGTAGAACATCATTTACTCCGCGAGCAGTTCCAGTAAATATATGAGTTCCAAGATGATCAGCCCATTGATATTTTACATATTCTCCTCGTCCAATTACAACATCAGATGGAAGATAATAACAGTTCGAATCAGAAGGCCCTGACACGACTGAGTAGTTTGTTGTATAAATACATACTCGAGCTCATGAAAGACTTACAGGAATATCATATTTTGTCTGAAGATGAAATATCAGACTATCTGCATTGGTAAATACTCGACTATTTTCTCCAATAACAACTTGATATCGTGTTGCATCGCAACGAAGAAGGTTTTCTGGAGGAAGATATGATACTGTTTGAGCAGTAATTGGATGAATAACAGAAAGAGACGAAGCATTATTTACTGTATTGCAATCAAAATCATGAAGAAGCGTGTTCGTTGTAAAAGCAATACTACGAGAAAGCCCTGGCATATAAATATAAGTACTTGTGATTGGATCTTCACCTGGAATAGTAACTGGTGAGACCTTACAAGTTGAACTACATCCAATACGATCAGAATTCGGACCAAGATCACACTGTTCATCATCAACTGTATTGGCAATTCCATCAACTCCATTTACTTCGAGAATACCATTTCCACAATATCATGATGATCACCCAGTTGGACAAAGATTTCGATTATTGTAACAGGAATCATACGTTGTATGAGTACACGGAACTCCGTTATTGGCAGTTTGACAAGCATTAGCATCTATAAAAGAAGCACATATTCGATTCGAGTTATTCATACATGTGTAATACAAGCCACTACTTGATCCAGAGGTAGTAATAGTAGTAGCACAAGCACCGACAGGAGCTTGTCCATCAAGTATAGAACCAGTAAGCACTACTCCATTTGAATCTTGAATTGCACAAGAAGGAGAAAATGTGGTATTTGCAGTAGAGTAGGTACAAACGCGACTATTGGTTGAACCATATGTACCAGACGTATCACCTTCATAACAACGGATTCGATATTGGTATGTAAGAGACCCTGAAAGATTTGCACCATTACAAGTAAGGGTAGCAGTAAGTGGAGATCCGCCAGATCGAGCGGTTGAATCAAGTGAACCACAAACTGGACCAAGTTCTACACGAATAACAGCTGGATCAGTATTATTTATAGGATTTACATCACCTGTATTTGAAATAGTAGCAACATTTGCATATGTCCCAGCTGGAATAGTTCAAGATGTTCGTGCATATACAATTACATCTGGAAATAATTGACCAGCACTGAGTACTCCAGAATGAGTACAGCGAAATGAACGATTTCCGTTATCTCCAGAGGTACAAGTCCACGTAGAAGATTGAATAGCACCAGAGATAACTACATTATTTGGAAGCGTATCCTCAAGTGTCGTTACTCCAGAGCTTGCTATCGGTCCAAGGTTCGATACTGAATAGGTATATACAAGATTTCCAGACTGACTTACAATAAGCGCATCTTGTTCATCATTTCCGATATGACCTGTATTTCTATCGCGCAGTGTTCCATCTGTGAGCGTTCGTCCCACTCGTTTCTTCAACATAAGATCAAATGTGTTTCCTGGAGTAATTACAACATCAACCGGGTTACAGTTATTTACCTTATAAAGTCCGAGAATAGGGTTTAAGGTTGCAAGTTCATTTGGATCATTTGGATTCGAAAGACAAACTACATTTCTATAGACACCTGGAATACCCACAAGTGTTGCCTGAGCGGTAATTGTTGGGAATCGTTGCCCCATAGCAATACTATCACTTCGATTACATGAAAATCCAGTATTCGTATTCGTACATGTCCATCCACTTCCAGAAACAGAAGTCAGAGTAATTACAGATGAAAAATCCGTATCTGTAATGGTAGTTGTACCAGTAACAGCGAGAAGTCCAAGATTTTCAACTATAAATGTATAGGTAAGTGCATTTCCTGATTGAGCACCAATACCCTCATCATCTCCGTTTACATATTTATGAATCATGAGATCAAATCCATTTGGATTTGGAGGATTCACGGCTGCACTATCAGTATTATTTGGAAGATAGTTATCATAAATATTACTTACTGTTGCACTATTTATAATACCATTCGGTTGAAATACTGCATTGGTTGCACGAACTGGAACAGTAATTACTGGAAAAAGTTGATTTGATGCAATTACAGCTGAAGTTGTACAAGTAAAACTCGTAGATCCACTACTTCCAGTACATGTCCATCCATTTCCTGATGGAGTATCACGAAGCGTTATATATGTTGGAAGAGTATCAGTTACGGTCGTTATACCACTACTAGAATCTGTAATACCAGTTCAGGCAATGATCACACCATTATTCTGTACGATTATATTATAATTGAAATCTTCATTGTTCGTAATAGGAGCAAATACATCATCCCCTTTTACATATTTCTTAATGGCAAGATCATATGCTGGAGTTACTACAACAACAGCAGGATCACACTTATTCGTAACTGGATTATAATTTGGATCTCAAGGAACACAATCATTTGGTACAGTTGTACAATCGAGAGTTGCTCCGGTAAGTTCACATACCGCTGCCACATTTTTTACAGCAGTACCAACTGGAGTAGTATGTGCAAGATATACTGGAACAGTAATATATGGGAGAGTAGCTCCGGAAGCTATCGAACCAGTATATATACAAGTAAATCCTGTATTTCCTGATGTTGTACATGACCACCCTGTCGCACTAATTGAACCACTAATTGTTACATTGGCCGGAAGTGTATCAGTCACTTTGGCGCCAGATGCAATAGTAGCACCCGAATTGGCAACTACAATAATATAATTAAAGAGTGATCCTCTTGGAAGATTCAATGCAGAAGAAACTACTTGAGCATCAGAATTTAAAGTTGATCCAGTAGAAGCATATTTTTTTACAGAGAGTCCCCCTGTCTGAGTAGTTGATCCAGTTTGATATCGTGCAGTACAATTCACAGAACCACTTCATACACATTGCCATGCATAGTTAGAAATATTTCCAACCACATTCGTAGTAAATCCAGAAACAGCTCCCGTTCCACAATATCCCTGAGTAATAGGAGCTATAAGTGTACCAGAATAGACAGTACTACATACTGGAGTTACAGTTGTTGTTGCAGTCGTACATGTAGTACTACAAGCATTCCCTGCTGTACCATTTGCAGCTCCATTATCACACGTTTCACCATTGGTAACATCAGTTGTACCATCTCAACAAAAGGCTGGATAATAAGCAATACACTCTTTATGTGTAATTTCTGAAGAACCTCATACTTCCCAATATTTAATAGTATATGCTAACTCAAAAATAGGAGTATTTCTTCCAGCAGTACGAATGGCTGGTGAGATACTCGAGAATCCTACACTATAACTAGGATCAAGTAATAAGAGTGTTCGACTTTCATTGGAAGCAAACTTAAGATATGGTCCATATGTTGGATCTGTATATGCAGTTCATTGCCAGAATGCAGTCTTTGTACCATACTCCAATATTTCTGTAGGATATGGAGTACTAAAAGAAACCGGTGTTGAGTTATCATTCAGATAAATCTCATCAGGATTGGAACCTGCATGCCAGATATCTCAAAACGCACTTCTAGCAGTACCCAAATATAAATTTGAATCACTGTAGAAACACTGATTACAACTATTGGCAGTTTGAGCTGATGAACAAGTAGTAGATACAGTGGCTGCATAGAGTGAGTTACTGAATCAATACAATGTTAACACACTGAGAGAAACAGAGCAAGAATTTTGCGCATATAAGACAAAATGAATAAAAAAATTACTTGCGGATTTCTGAAGGATTTAATCCAGATTGGATTTTGAGTTGTTCTTGTGAAGTTGTATAAGCTCCAGTTGATGGTTGCATGCTAGTGAAATCAACGGTCACAGAATCTTTTTCAATAATCTCTTTGTTTGAAGAACAAGATGTCAAAGTGCATCATAGAATGATACAGAAAAGGAAAGGTTTCATAATATGAAATAATTAATTAGGGTTTTGGAGGTCGAGATCAGGTTTGATTACCACCATTTGTTGTTTGTGTAGTGCTAGTTGAAATAGGTCAAGCAGGTGCTGGCGTTTGGCTTGCTGGAATAACTACAGTAGTACTACCATCCATTGGAGTGGAAGTTGAATCCCCATCCATTGGAGTGGAAGTTGAAGGAGTTGGATTATTGTTATCTCTAGGAGTTGCTTCATATCAAACAGCAACAGAGAATCAAGTTCATTTTTCTCATGTAGATACCTCAAATCATTCCGTCTCACTTACTCAAGCAATATTTCCTGCATTTTCTATTTTGAGCTCCTTACCTCGATATAAGAGAGAACCAAGATCAATGGCAAACGAAGGAAAATTCAAACATTCTCCGAATGCACATTTATAGAACAAAGCCGAAGATGTAATCTCCTTTCCTGAAAATGTACCCTTTCCAGTAGTAAGAAGTGTTTTAATATCTTGCTCTGGGATAGATGTTGTGTTATCCCCTGTAATACTCTGGATACTTTTTTCTATTGAAACATAAATCTGCTTCATATATCCTTCTTGAGTTTTTTGCATGAGAGCGAGTATATCTCATCTTTTATTCACATTACCTTCTTCCGCAATAAGTGGTCATTTTTTTGCATCAAATGCTATGTTCATTTGTCATTTTGGCATCATACTAAAACCATGTGCTTTCTCTCCTCATTTCCATCCTGCAACTGCACCGATGAGGTTCTTAATATTAACATTTTTATCACCAACCTTCACAGTATTGTATTCAGCATAGTACTTATCAGAATCTTTTCCCTGAAATACCGTATCAAAATCTGCTAAATCTACACCATTTGCTTTCGCAAGAGCCTGAAGCGTCTTACTATTCTTTCGCTCATTAAACTGTTTCTCGATTCATTTCTGAGCAGTAAATAACATTTTATCATTCTCTATTTTTACATCTCTACTATTTGAATAATCCGTCATGAGACCAGTTCGGAGTTTATGCATAGCAGCATATCTTACTGATACAGAATTTTTTGCATCTCATTTCTTCGGAAAGAAGAATGCATACATTGCTTGAATATCTTTATTTCTTATACTTGAACGAAGCAGGCTCTTCAATTTAGGTTCAGTAGCAGCAAGGAAGGTCTCTAGATTACTAATATCAGCATTTTTATAAGCTGTAAGAAAATCAGTGAGCCCTGATTTATTTGCAAAAAATAATCTTGATAACGCTATTCGGGCACTGGGAGTTTGCATTACTTTCTCAAATTCTGCTGCACTCACCACAGAAAGTTCAGGCTCTTTGTTTTCCTCTTTTCAGTCTACTGATGTGGTTTGTAATTCACCCTTATCAATAAATTCCACGATCAATCCTCAGCCTCATTTTGTATTTGGCTTAATCCTCATATCAACCGAATGATTTTTAATGGTTATTTTACCATCATCTCAAACTGCATATGAACCATCAAGACTTTTTGGAAAGACAAGTGATAATTCTTTTTGAGCATCTCATTTCTTAGGAAATTCAATAGTAACTTCTTTTTGAGTTGCATCTGGATTAACGGTAATCTTTGGCTTATTATATCATGCGCTTGAAAGTAGTTCATTTGTTCCATTTTCATCCATTGTTACTACTTGATTCACTTTCTTAAAACCAACCTGAAAATCTGATTTCTCAAATCGAACTCATGGAAGAATATAAGCAATTCCAGCAAGTTGACCAAAGTTCAGTCCAATCTGTGACATTACCCAACCGGTATCATTCTTCTCTCTCTGGAGAATCATAACTTCATTCTCAATAATCTTAGTCAGTGCCGTTTGAATCATAAGATATCTTGATTCTAAACTTGTAGCCTGCTCATATCAATTCGATACAAGGAACTGTCTTAGATCTGACGCCATACGAATTCCCATCATTTTATTAGAAACAATTGGAGGTTTTGTATTTACAAGATTAATATCCTCAACTTTTGTAATATTTGATAACTGTCGAATTGCATCTCTCGATTTTTCAATATCTGATTGGAGATTTTCCTGTGCATCTCGACCTTGTCAGAGTCTCATTCCAGCAAAGATATTCATCCCAACTGGAGTAGCGGTAATGGATCCAAGAAAATCATTCATACGTCCGTGCATACCAAAGAATGGTAATAATTGCCCCGAATAAGCTAATCCATAATGAACACCAAGTTCTGAATTTTCAGAACGAAATATTTCTTTTGTACAAGCAATAGCAATAAGTGCCCCGAATTTTCCTCCAAATTCCATAGATCCACTTATACCAACAGTTACAGTATCAGCAAACCAATTATTGAGCTCCTTTGTAATACCAACACCACCTCCGATACGATTATTTGTAAGAAGCGTTGCCCATTCAAGTGAGAGAGATTCGAGTTTAGCAGGATTTGATAATTCTTTCGAAAGAATATCAATCTTGTCTAGTACACTCTTCTTCTGGTCTATAGAAAGTTTTGGATCTTCTCCAATTATAGCTTTCTGTTTATTTATAGCTGACTCTGCTCCTGTTTGAATTTGTTTTTGCACTTCAGGTTTTTTTAACTCATCAACAATACGATTGGAATTTTCTGCATTGATTCCAATATCTACCTTTCCAGATTGAAAAAATCCAACCTTATCAGGTGATTTTGCTATATAATTCAATCATCGAATATAAGCAGAACGAATCTCAGGTTTTTTCTGCATTTCAGAGAATATTTCATTTCCAGAAGATCATGTAAGTTTCTCACCTCCGATTTCAACGAGTTTTCTTACTCGTTCAGATATTTTCTGATCATCCATTTTAGAAAAATATGTTTCAAGCTCTTTTGGAGCATAGAGTGTCATGAAAGAACGATCATCAGATAATAAATTTGCTGATTTTTTATCCTTAAAATCAACTACATGTTTTACCCCCTCACGGTACGTGGAAAGATAATTAATAAATACAGAGCGAGAAAATGTATCTGGAGTAGTTTGTCTATCTTTTGCGAGAAGCCAATCCTGTGTGGTTTGTCCAGCCTTATAAAAAGATTGGAGTTCTACGAATAAAGGATCAAGATTTTGCCTATTCTTCTCATAGATTTTCTTAAATTCACGAACGGTTGCACGTTCTCCAAGTCCAAGTTTTCCATTGGAACGATATCACTCAAAAGTATCTAAAGAAAAAGCACCTGTTTCTACAAGTTTTCCTGAAATACAAAATTCAATAAGAGCAGCAATATTTGCATCTCAAAGACTGAGAGGATTATTTTTTGTTCATTCAGAACGAAAAACATCCTGTGTAGATGTTGCTGTAAACAATTCAAGGAGAGCTACTACTCCTGGATTATCCTTTATAGACTTAAGTCATTCGAGGAGAGCTTTTGCTTGAAGGGGATTATTATCACTATCTTTTGCCATTTCACGAAAATCAGCCCTATCTGCAATGGAACGGCTTAAGTTTTGACGAGCAGTATCAGCAGTATCTTTAACTCAATCAGTCTGAGTATTATTTCAAGATTCAAGAGAAGTATATTTCTCTTGAAAAGATGTTCTTAATTGAATAAGCTTTAGTTTTTCTTCCTCGGTAAAAGTACTATCTCTTGAATCAATGGCTGAAGTAAGTTCATTTAAAATCTTATTTTTTATAGCCATATTTTTTATAGCGACTTGATTAATCTCCTTATCAAGGACATCCATAAGTGCTAATCTTGCCTGTAGATTCTCTTGTTTATTAATATCCTCCAATAATTTTTTTATACCTAAATCAGACGTTTGAGCCTCAGGTGGTTTATTTGCATCTGCTCAAGAATAAAATGCAGATATGTTTATATTACCAGTGGTACGAATTGTATACATACAAAACAGATTAAAAATTTATTTCTAGATTATGCTATCATATTTCCCTATCTTTTGCAAATAAACAAGATATTTGTAGGAAATGAATAAAATATAAACAATATTACATTAATAATTAATAATGTCAATATATCAGATATTCAATTCGCAGAAAAATCACATTAATAAAAAATCCCTTAGATATCTAAGGGATTTTTTAAGATTATTCTATAGAACTATGCTCGACGACGAAGAGAGAACATAAGACCAAATGAAATGAAGAATGCAGCAGCTATAAGAAGGAGAGATTCTGGACCTGTCTTAGTCTTTGTCATATCTTTTGGATTTGGCTTTACAGTAACACCAGATGCTGTTCCTGTTGGTTTTGGAGTCGGAGTTACTGGGGAAACTGATCCAGTATTTGCTGGAGGAGTAGCAGTTTTTCCATCAAGACGGTACGCTACACATTCATAATGAGTTTTCTTAGGACCTTCAGCACCAGCAGTTACCTCATGGTATGCAACTGGAAAACGAACCATACCTACGTAGTCTCCGTTGTTTTTTGTGGAAGATTCAAGAGTGTATCCAGCACCAAGTACTGATTCTGTAACCTTAACTTTTTGACCAGGCTGTACAAAGTATACTTTTCGGCTTGGATTAGTTCAACCACTATCTGTTACGAAAAGAATTTCCTGAGATACACGCCATTCTGCTCCAGATGTATTCCATCGAGTCGCAGCATCAGCAAGATTAATAAGCTGAATACCCGCTACTGATTCTTTATGTTCATCTTCGTAGATAACGTATTGCATAGTTCCAGAAGCAACATTTGCAAACATATCATACATATTCCCACCTCCAACACGTTCTTTTTCTTTTACTCATTTTCCATCAAAACATTGATTACATTGATTTGCAGAAAAGAAAGGTTGTGTAGTACAGCTTACTTCTTGATAGTCTGATATAGCCGCATAAAGAGGCGCAGTAGAAATCATACATACTGCAGATGCGAGAAGAACGCGAGTTGAAATCATGTGCAAAAATGGTGAAAATGTAAAAATAATGTGAAAAAACTTCCTCCGCATTCTATTGCAAGAATGGTTTTTGTCAAAAAAAAACCTTGTATAAACGGATGAAATGTATACAATATTTGTACATTTATATTATAATTAAGTTTTACGGTATGTTATCAAATGTACAAGTAGACCTTCACAAAGCGAAGGATCACCTATTGACAGAGCTTGCAAAGCTTCAAGTATGACGTGCAAATCCTGCAATTGTTGAAGGAATCATGGTAATGGCTTATGGAAGCCTTCAACCATTACGTAATACTGCTGCGGTAGGAATTCTTGATTCTCAAACCCTTTCTATCCAACCTTGGGATAAATCTATCATTCGTGATATTGATAAGGCTATTACTGATGCAAATCTTGGATTGAATCCACAGAATAATGGAGAATCTATTATGATTAAAATTCCAACTCCTACAGAAGAACGTCGCCGTGAACTTGTGAAGATTGCAGGAAAGATAGCCGAAGAAGGAAAAGTTGCAATTCGAAATATTCGACAAGAATATAAAAAACATATCGATACAGCGAAAAGTAATAAAGAAATCAGTGATGACATCGCAAAATGATATGAAACCGAACTGCAGAAATATATAGATGATGCTATTAAATGAGTTGACACTGACCTAAAGCATAAAGAAGAAGAAATTATGAAAGTGTAGTACTCACTACCATCCTCCATATTCTGGGGGATTTTTCTTGCATTGAACGAAAAATAGACATAATTATAGAACATCAATCCGCTCCCCATATTCCATTCGATATTATGCATGCCTATACCCTCTGATACACCAATAATCCAGTAATAGAAAAATATACTTTCCACTATGAATCAATTCTTCGTGAAAAGATACAAAAGCTTAACACTGATGGAATAATTTCAAGTGAATTTCTCTCACTTCCGAGTGAATTTTTATTAATACCTGATATTTCCAGTAATTTTGATTCATTTGATGCAAAAGTTCTCCCATTCTTATGGAATGAATGGGAGAACTATAAAAAAAGCTGACTTGATTGAATGGAATCTACAAAAGGAAAAAGGATACCATGAACTCAAATACTCCTTACTCCCCATGATTGGAATCCAGATAGATATCTAGAAGCTCATCCAGATCGTATAAACTCATGAAATACTCTTGATTTTTGATGAAAAAGTGATAGCGAATGGTTCCAACTTTTTGAAAAAAGCTTTGCAATCCTTACCGCTATATCACCTGGATTTACGGATGAACTCAGTAAAATGATACGAAAAATAATTCCAATGGGGATAAGTCATGGAACACATAATTCAGCATCGTATTCTCGATGTATCGGGCATATATATATGAGTTACCCATCTGGCATGCAATATAGTGAACTTGCACTCCTTGAGGCCATTATTCATGAATCAAACCACAATAAACTCAATCTCATTTTGCGATGTGAACTACTCCTGAATAATACATTTCATGAAATCTACTATTCCCCGTATCGCCCCGATCCTCGTCATATTCATGGAATCTACCTTTGACTTCATGCCATGGTTTGAGTATTCTCTATTTTCTTTGAAGCAGTAGAGCGATGACTTCTCACACTCGATGGAGGATGGATGGAAAAAAGTCTTGCTTATGTCATGAAGAATGCTCTTTCCATTCGCGTACTTGAACGGTATGGGCAGTTTACAAAGAAATGAGAAGAAATATTTTTGGAAATGAAAACTCTACACCAAGAAACTTCAAATCGCATTAAATACTTAGCCATCCCTGATGAATTTCGTCATCATGCAACCGAAAGAGTTCATGAACATTTTAAGAAAGCCTTACACGATGCTCCATTTATTCATTATTAATATGTTCTTGTGTCCCAGATATATAATAGTTCCCTTCATTCAACTGCACGAATTTTACTTTTTCGTGAAAAATACAACTCAAAGGAAAAATATTACATTCTCTCCGATGATGAGAAAGAACTTATAAATTGGGAAAAAATAAGTGCTTTTATTATTGGAAAGCAAGCCATAAGAATTCATACTCATACTGATTTATTTCTAGCAAATCAGAAAACAACTGGAATATATTTGGTGCATACTCATATATTTGAAGGCACCCATACACTTGACTATATATTTGGAAGAAATTCTTTTTTCATAGAACGTTGAAATTCTATAGCCCCTGAAATCATAGTAGAAAAACTCGTAGAACTTTGATATATTTTTAAGGATTTCCCTGAACAATCAGGTGAATATAAGCGTGAGGGTGATGTTATTCGTGTAATGGATCACTGGAATGAATACGAATATATTATTGAGTATTTTGATAGTGAAATCGATGATATTATTTCGATAGAGAAATCAACCGGGATGAGAGAACATAAACAAAATATTTCTCTCATACGCAAAAATATTACCATCGACGAAAATCAAAAATCTATACTCAACAAAGAAATTCTCCAAACACTTATTGAGTCAAAAAATAATTACTGGTATATAGGATGAGATTTTCTTCCCTATAATGAAACGCTCATAAATACATTTCCTCAAGAAAACACCTCTCTATTTCCAGGTCTTCCATCTGATGAATGAATCCGTTGCACCTATTTGTATCCTTCTATTGATACCATAGAATCCCTTAAAACACTGGTAGAAACCTACGCCTCAAACACGACAATTTATACAAAATATCCTCGAAGTTTTCATGAATTTCTTGAATATAATGGAATATCCTCTTGCCAAGTAAAAGAAACTTCCACACAACAACTGGAAAGTTACCTCGATGAAAAAAATAAGAAACTCATACTTTGTGATGATATTCTTGGAAAGATATTCGTACGAAAAAGAACCAAAAAATCTCTTGCAAAAAATCTTGATCTCCTCCTTCATATTCAATCATGAGATTATGTCGTTCATAGGGATCATGGAATCGGTCGTTTTGAACAAATTATAAGTAAAGAATTGGCTGGAATAAAACGAGAATACATGGAATTATTATACCTTGATGGTGATAAAATCTTTGTACCACTTACTGAACTCTATAGATTAAGTAAATATGTAGGTGAAAATTCACCACTTCTTACGAATCTAAAATGAAAAGAATGGGAACGGCTCATGAAAAAAACAGATGAAGAGATTGAAAAGATCGCTGAAGAAATACTGGAAACGGGAGCAAAAAGAGCGATTGCAAAATGAACATCCTTCCCTGCTTTTCATGAACAAGAAAACACATTTCTTCATGCCTTTAAGTACATCCATACTCCCGATCAGATTGAAGCGATATGAGAGATATTTGCAGATATGGAATCAGATCAGCCTATGGACCGACTCCTTTCTGGTGATGTATGATTCTGAAAAACAGAAGTTGCCATGAATGCCATATATAAAGCGGTTCTTGCTGGAGCTCAGGTAGCAGTGATATCACCACTGCTTGTTCTTTCCGACGAACATGCAGAAACTTTTTCAGAGCGGATGGGTTGATTTGGTGTTCGGATTGCAAGTCTTACCCGAATGACGAGTAAATCAGAAGAAAAAGAAATACTCCGTGATCTTAAAAATGGAAAGATTGATGTCATCGTATGAACCCATCGACTCCTATCTGAAGATATAATTTTTCACCAACTCTGACTTCTCGTTATCGATGAAGAACATAAATTTGGTGTTTCACATAAGGAACGCTTCAAACAATTCAAGGCACATATTGATATATTATCACTTTCAGCTACTCCAATACCACGAAGCTTAAATCTCGCACTTTCCGGAATCAAGAAAACATCACTCCTTACTACTCCACCAAGAAATAAAAAACCCATTAGAACACTCGTCAGTCGATGGGAAGATTTTACCATCGAAAAAGCGATTAAAACAGAAATGGAACGAGGTGGACAAGTTATTATCCTTCATAATAGAATAGCAAGCCTTGATACCATCGAAAAGGAAATCAAAAATATACTTCATGATGCAAGTATCAAGATTATTACGACTCATGGAAGAATGAATGGAGATGAAATCGAAGAGAGAATTCATGATTTTAAGAAAGGAAAATATCATATTCTTCTCACTACAACCATTATTGAAAATGGTGTAAATTTTCTTTCTGCCAATACTATTATAATAAGCAATGCTGAAGAATTTTGACTTGCTCAACTCCACCAATTAAGATGACGAGTTTGACGGAAAGATGTAGAATGAATTTGTTATCTTTTATATAGAAAATACGAACTCGTAGGAGAGGAAAAAGAGAGAATTATTACTCTGGTGAATAACACACATCTTGGAGCTTGATTCGAGATTGCGATGCGAGATATGGAAATTCGTGGTGCTGGAGACATACTCTGAATCCGCCAATCTGGAAAATCAAAAGATGTAGGTCTCAGCCTATACTTTCAATTGTTAGAAGAGAAAATCAGCGAAATTAAAAATCAAAAAAATTATACACTCCCACCATGCAAGATTGAGCTGGATCTTTCATATTCGATAGAAAGTACGTATTTTGAAAATGAAATCGATAAGATTACTTTTTTTCGAGATATTGAATCCATCGAAACAATCGAGGATATCTATGGAGTAGAACAAAGTTTTATTGATGCCAATGGTACTATTTCAGAAGAAGGAGAAAATTTCTTTCTTCTTATAAAGTCACGTCTGATTCTCCAAAAATATGGCATCATCTCTCTCAAAAAAGTTGGTGCGAATTATATTTTCGATTTCCATGAGAAAAATCCTATAGAAAAACTCAAAGAATTCTTAGAAAAATTCGATAAATCAAAGAACTATACCCTCCTATCTACCTATAAAATCCGAGTGGCAACAAAACATTGGAAAAATACGAAAGGATTTCTATGAGGATTTCTATAAGAAATAGAAAAAATACTTTTGATAAGATAGTATTAAATATCTTTTTTATAAAAAACTCTCACTGTATGAGAGTTTTTTATATGGAAACAGAGAATGATTACTTTGCCCCACGAGCAGCTGCCTCAAGTTTTGCAGTTTGATCAGCAATAGCAAGGGCATCTATAATATCAGCAAGATCCCCCGTCATGATAGTTGGTATATTTGAAAAATTTGCATTAATACGATGATCGGTAATACGATCTTGTGGAAAATTATAGGTACGAATTTTTTCACTTCTATCGGTAAAGGCGCCATCCGCATAGCCAAACAACTCACTCTCAATCAGGCTTTCGGGAATGGCTGCGCAATTTATGGCTACGAAGCGCTCGCCGCTGCGCGGCGATGATTCGTGCAGGCCACGGGCCAGCAATTCCTTTCCTGTTCCGCTCTCGCCCAGCAGAAGCACCGTTGCGTTGCTACTGGCTACTTTTTCAATCGTCCGACAGACTTTTTGCATGCCTGCATCACGCGTCAACAGGCCGGCTAGTGCTGCCGGATGCTGGGTTGCCAGCAAACGATGATTTTCCTGTTGCAGCTCGTGGAGTCTGAATGCGCGATCGATGGTCAGTGCCAGCATTTCAGGCTCGAATGGCTTAGCAAAAAAATCGTAGGCACCAAGGGCAATCGCCCTAAGCGCATTTGCTCTGTCGTTCTGACCGGTTAGAACGATTACCTTGGTGTCGGGGGCTGCTGCCAGGATCTGCTC
>ERZ1034363.456-NODE-456-length-28320-cov-7.086960_pt1 | contig 28320 bp, 31 predicted proteins | sample MGYA00520616_ERZ1034363 | MGnify/ENA primary metagenome ERZ1034363 (study PRJEB33736, sample SAMEA104284506) | Azolla filiculoides | biome: Urban; feature: Water surface; material: Ditch water | place: Netherlands | collected 2015-10-28 | depth 0-0.1 m ... | reverse complement strand
TGCTGGTCTTACTCATACGTCCGAGCCTACTTCTGCGTCGCAGCGAATGCAGACAGTGCGAGCAGGTCTGGCTTGCCTGAGCTCAACCGTGGAATCTCGTCAATGAAGCAGACAACCTTGGGTGCTGCAACGCGACCCAGCTCAGCAACAATGTCGTCATAGATCTGCGCTGAGAGCTCGGCACTGTGTTCAACTCCAGGCACAACAACAGCGGGGCGGACACCCCATTCCGAATCTGGAATATGTATTGCCAACGCCTGAGTACAGCCTGCAATCGCCCGAACTACGGCCTCCACAGCATCAAGGTCAATCTTGAGGCCACCGGATGTAATCACTCGATCGAGTCGCCCGAGGACTGTAAGTACGCCGTTTTCTAGACTTCCTGCATCTCCGGTGTGATACCAAATGATTCCATTCCTGTTTTGGAATGTATCTGCAGTGCGCTGTTCATCAGCCACGTATTCAGTCGCAAGCTGTGGTGCTGAGATGAGGATCTCGCCCGAGTCTTCAGCTATTTCCACACTGACCCCCGCAAGCGGAACACCGTCATAAACACAACCACCGGATGTCTCGCTCGAGCCATAGGTGGTGACAATCTTGACGCCCAGTGAATCAGCACGCTCGCGCAGTTCAGGTTCAAGAGCTTGTCCGCCAATCAGAACAGCATCAAGGGATCGCAGGAGCTCCAGAGCATCTGCGCTGTCTTCTGCTTCATCGAGCACACGTGCCAGTTGAACAGGGACAAGTGCTGTGTAGCGGCGCTCTCCGGTCATCACACTGACGGAGTGCAAGAAGGTGCGCGCATCAAAAGGGCCACTGGGCATGTACACCGGTTCTGTGCCTGACTCAATTGATCTCACAAGAACAGACATGCCTGCGATATAGGTCAGTGGCAAGGCCAGTAACCATTGACCTGCTCCGCCTAGACGTTCGTGTGCTGATACCGCGCTGGCACGAAGTGCCGCTGCGCTCAGAGCAACCGTCTTAGGTTTTCCTGAGGTGCCCGAGGTCTGGATGAGCAAAGCAGTTCCCTCAGGAGATTCGGTCAGCGGGTTCTCACCTGCTGCGACCATCCGTGAAGCACGTGCATCCCGAACGAGTACTGCTGGACCGTTGTTGCCCAGAGCATCAGAGAGTGCGGCAAACACCTGTTGCGGCGCAGCCGCATCACAGAGCACCACAGCTGTCATGTGGAACCTAGTAGTGCCAGGGGTAAGGCGACCAGTCAGGTTCGCGCTTCTGTAAGAAGGAGTCGCGACCTTCCACTGCCTCGTCAGTGCCATAGGCCAGACGGGTAGCTTCACCAGCAAAGACCTGTTGTCCCAGGATGCCGTCGTCAGTTGCGTTGAACGCAAACTTCAGCATGCGGATTGCGGTTGGTGACTTGGTCATGATGGTGCGTGCCATAGCGAGGGCTTCGGTTTCGAGGTCTTCGTGTGCAACAACGCGGTTGACGGCACCCATTTCATACGCACGCTGTGCGCTGTATTCCTCGGCGAGGAAGAAAACTTCGCGTGCAAACTTCTGGCCAACCTGCTTGGCAAAGTAGGCACTGCCATATCCGGCATCAAATGAGCCCACGTCAGCATCGGTCTGCTTGAAGTGTGCGTGCTCGCGGCTGGCGATGGAGAGATCGCAGACCACGTGCAGTGAATGTCCGCCACCGGCAGCCCAACCAGGGATGACAGCAATGACAACCTTGGGCATAGTGCGAATCAAGCGCTGCACTTCAAGAATGTGCAGACGACCGGTTCCGGTGGAACCGTCGGCGTATTCATAGCCTGCCTTGCCGCGGATGCGCTGGTCTCCACCTGAGCAGAATGCCCAGCCGCCATCTTTCGGGCTGGGGCCATTGCCGGTGATGAGGACTACGCCCACCTTGCTGTTCTGACGTGCATCATCGAGTGCGCGGTAGAGCTCATCAACCGTCTGGGGGCGGAATGCGTTGCGCACCTCGGGACGGTTGAAGGCAATACGTGCCACCTGTCCGCGCACGTCAAGGTGGTAGGTGATGTCCGTGAAGCCTTCTGAGCCAGGTGCAACAACCCACTGCGTGGGGTCAAAGATGTCCGAAACGGGAGATGCCATGCCTCCAGCCTACGAGAACCACAGCAACGGTGGGAGACTAGGGACGTGCACCCACCTCTAACTGAGCTTCTGGCCACCGCCCGCGTGGTCTCATTACCCCTTGCGGTGAAGTTCCGTGGCATCTGGTCCAGGGAGGTCATGCTGTTCCAGGGCCCCGAAGGCTGGACTGAATTCAGCCCCTTTGTGGAATACAACGATGATGAAGCTGTGCACTGGCTTCGTGCGGCTATCGAGTTTGGCTGGCAGCCACTGCCCCAGCTCTATCGCGACCAGATCATGGTCAATGCCACCGTTCCAGCTGTTGCTCCTGATCAGGTTGCTGAAGTTCTCTCCCACTTCGATGGCTGTCGCACAGCCAAGGTGAAGGTGGGCGAACCTGGGCAGCTCCTCAGTGAAGACGTGGAACGCGTCCGTGAAGTGCGCAGGATCTTGGGCCCTGAGGGCCGCATCCGTGTGGACGCGAACGCAGCATGGAATGTGGATGAGGCAGAACATGCCTTTCATGCCCTGGCAGAGTTTGATCTTGAATATGTCGAACAGCCCTGTGCTTCTCTGGAGGAACTCGCAGAGCTGCGTGAACGCACTCACTACATGGACGTGCCTATTGCTGCCGATGAAAGTATTCGCAAAGCAGAGGATCCTCGTGCTGTTGCGCAGGCTGTTGCGGCAGACGTGTTGGTACTCAAAGCACAGCCCCTTGGCGGCATCTCAAAGATTGTGCAGCTCTCTGAAGAAGTGTCGCTGCCCATTGTTCTCTCCAGTGCCCTGGAGTCTTCTGTCGGCATCGCTATGGGCCTCTATGCCGCTGCCGCCGTGAAGGACCTGAACTTCGATTGCGGTTTAGGAACTGCGTCACTCTTAGCCGGAGACGTCACTGCTGCTCCCCTGGTTGCCCAAGGTGGAGCGATTACAGTCCAGCGCCCCGTGGTCAGTGAAGACTTGTTAGAGCGCTTCGCAGCCAGCCCTGACACCACTGCGTGGTGGCTGGAGCGGCTGGAGCGCTGCTACGACTTGCTCTGATGACCTAGAGGCCTGAGTAGGCGTGCAGGCCCTTGAAGAAGATGTTCACCACGGTGAAGTTGAACATCACCGCAGCAAAGCCGACCATTGCTAGCCAGGCAGAACGACTGCCACGCCATCCACGCGTGGAACGCGCGTGGATGTAACCGGCATAGATGGTCCAGATGATGAAGGTCCAGACTTCCTTGGTGTCCCAACCCCAGTAACGACCCCAGGCCTTCTCAGCCCAGATTGCACCTGCAATAAGTGTGAAGGTCCAGAGCACGAAACCGATAATGATGAGTCGGTAGGCGTAGTTTTCTAACTGCACGGAATCGGGCAAACGAGTAAGGAAACCTAGACGGGTCTTCTCTTTTGCTGCAGCAGCGTTCTCGCGCTTGGTCTGCAGCAGCTGCATCAGTGAGAGTGCGAAACCGAGAGCAAAGAAGCCCGTTGCCAACGTGGCCACGAATACGTGAATGACGAGCCAGTAGGACTGGAGCGCTGGTGGAAGAGGAACAATCTCGACGTAGTAGCGAGTGGCAGCAAGGCCAAGCAGAAGAAGCACAAGACCGGTGACAAAGGACCCGAGGAACTTCATGTCCCACTTCAGGTTCACCAGCAAGAAGACACCCACGATGATGAGCGTGCCGGTCATGGCGAACTCATACATGTTTGCCCAGGGCACTCGAGATGCGGCAAAACCGCGCATCAGAGTGGCGGCAAGCTGCAACAAAAATCCGATGACCGTCAGAGCCATAGCCACGCGAGCAAGCTTGCGACGTTCTGGGACGACTACGACCTTCTTCGCCTCACCCACAGCTGATGAGTCATCACTGGCGCCTTTGGCCAGATCGAGCGTGAACAGCACGAAGGCGATGGCATAGATGGCCATGGCCGAGTAGAGGGCAAGTACGGAGTACTGCGAGAGGGTGTCAGTCACGGGTCAATCCTAAGGCTCGTTCGAGCTTGTCCTTCAGGGCAATAACTGCGCCCTCCAGGGTGGGGTCATCTCCGCGGGCAAGGCCTGCGCATTCCGCTGTTACCGAACCGTCTGCGTTTTCAGTGACCGAAACCCACATGCGCCTGCGCGGCACAAAGAGGGAGATGAGGAGGCCACCAAGGGCAGAGAGCGCGAATACCAGAACCCAGCCTTGAGTGGGGTCGCGGTGGATGTCGAGAGAGACGAAACGCTTCACGCCATCAAAGGTGACGGTTCCTAAACCGTTGGGTAGTTCCACGGTGTCGCCGATGCTGAACTCCAGAGACTTCTGTGGTGCTTTACGGCCAGCCAGCTTGGTCATGTCCTCCGTATCGAGGGCATAGACCGAGCGGGGGATGCCCTCGTCGAGACCGAGGTCACCGGCATAGACGTCCAAGGTGAGGCGAGGGTCAATCAAGTCTGGATACATCGAGAAGAATGCACCGCTGTGGCCTTCGCTCACTGTGGGGTAGAAGAAGCCAATCAGGCCGACCTGTTCTGCCAAGCCGTCAGGAAGCTTGATCACACCCAGAGAGGTGAGGTTCTTGTCTTGCGGCAGGAAGTTCACTGAGTCGGTGAAGATGACGTTGCCCTCAGGATCGCGGACCGTCACCGTGGGTGCATAACCATTGCCCAAGAGATAGACGTCCGTGCCAGCAATGCGAAGCGGTTCATTGACCTTGATGGTCTGCTTCTGGGGTTCTTCACCCTTGATCTGGGTTGTGACATCGGCAGTGAAGTCCACAGGCTGACCAATGGCGTTGGAGTTCTTCTCCTCATACACAGCAGTGAACTTATCCAGCTGGATTGTGTAGGGGGGAAGAGTAGAAGAGTCGAAGAAGCGACCTGGGTTGAACGAGTCAAACGCAATGAGCGAGTTGGTGAATGCTTGGCCTTCATAGATGGCGCGCTGGCCCGCAAAGCCGAAGCCGCCGCCAAAGCCAACGGCAATGAGAACACCGACGAGGGCAAAGTGGAAGATGAGGTTTCCGGTCTCACGCATGTAACCGCGCTCAGCAGAAACAGTGATTGCTGCCTCGCTCTTGAGTTTTCCCTTGCCGCCGGCAGCACGGTCATAACGTGCAACGCGGTAACGGTCTGCCTTGAGAACCACTCGAGCGGCCTCGAGTACTTCTTCCGCACTCTTACCTGAGACAGAAATCTTGGCGTAGGCAGGAAGACGAACCAGGTTTGCCGGGGTCACGGGTGGCTGAGCCTGCAGGGCCTCAATGTGGTGCTTGGTGCGGGGAAGAACACAGCCAATCAGAGAGATAAACAGCAACAGGTAAATGGCCGAGAACCACGCAGAGGAATACACATCGAACATCTGGAACTGATCCAGAATCGGGGCAGTGTCCTTGTGGTCCACGAAGTACTGGCTGACACCATTGGGGTCAGAGCTGCGTTGAGGAACAAGAGATCCAGGAACGGCAGCAATAGCCAACAACAACAGAAGAAGCAGTGCGGTGCGCATGCTGGTGAGCTGACGCCAGAACCAGCGCAACCAGCCCACAACACCGAGGTTGGGGTTCACTATCTTGGCGTCGACATCAACGGGCTTGGAATCAATGTGATCAGAGGGACGGGACAAAGTTACTGATCACCGCCTGTAGTTGATAGATCCATGCAGTCCACAATCCGGTCACCATGAGAACACCCATGACGATCAGCAGAACTCCACCGAAGATGTTGATGGCTCGAATGTGACGCTTGAGGAAAGCGACCGAACCTGTTGCCCAGCCTAAGCCCAGCGCAAGAAGCACAAAGGGGATGCCGAGACCTAAGCAATACGCAAAGCCCAGCAGAGCTCCGCGCCAGGGGGAAGCCGTGTCAATGCTGAGCGACAAGATGGCGGTCAGCGTGGGGCCCATGCAGGGAGTCCAGCCGAGGCCAAAGACAACACCCAACAAGGGAGCTCCCGCAAGACCAGTAGCCGGAGCAATCTTGAGCTTGGCGGTGCGCTGGAAGAAACCAAACTGGCCAATAAAGACCAGGCCCATCGCAATCACGACAAAGCCCAAAATCACCGTGATGAGTTCTTGCCACTGAATGAGCCACGCACCGATGGCGCCAAAAGCGGCCCCATAGAGCACGAACACAACAGAGAAGCCAGCGATAAAGAGGAGGACTCCTGCCACCATTCGGCGGATGTTTCTGCGGCGACCCTGCTTATCTGTTGCCGGTGCGGTTACCCCGCTGACATAGGCAAGGTAACCGGGGACTAGAGGAAGAACGCAGGGCGAAGCAAACGAGATGAGACCAGCAAGTAATGCCAGTGGAATGGCAACAAGAAGTTGCCCGCTGTAAACCAGCTCACCCACGTTCATTAATTCGCACCCGATTCGGCAGCGATGTCAGTAATCAGAGTGGAGAGAATCGATGGATCCTTGAGCTGACCCAAGATGCGTGCCGCGACGCGGCCTTGGGCATCCAGGATCAGGGTGGTGGGAACAGCGTTGGGGGGAACCTGTGCTGCAAAGGCCAGCTGCGCCTGCCCGTCCTGGTCAATGATGCTGGGGTAGGTAATGCCGAAGCGAACATTGAAACTGTCAATCGTTGCAGCCTGGTCGCGCACATTCACGCCCAAGAAGTTCACGCCAGAAGGGGCGGTCTCTGTGTAGACCTGTTCCAGGTCAGGAGCCTCTGCTCGACAGGGTGCGCAACCTGCGTACCAAAAGTTGACCACGAGAACATTGCCCAGGTAGTCGGCTGAAGAAACTGTGGCACCCGTCTCGGTCGTACCCGAGAACGTAATGACGTCTCCGCGGTTTTCCAGATTGATCTCTGTAACCGAACCATCACCGGCAATGTAGTTCTTGTTGGAGCCTTCGCGATATTGCTCTGCGAGAGGATCGCTCGAGCACCCAGAAAGTCCCAGAGCAATCACAGCTGCACCGGCAACAAGAAGCGTGGTGAGCTTTCTCATACTGCGCCCACATCCAATGCGGTTGCCGTGAGCTCTGCTGCAGGTTCCACATAACCCACTTCGACGAAGCCGAGCTCCGGCTTCATGGGGTCAATGAGTTCCAGGGTGGTGATGCTGGAGAGCGTGCAGCGGCGAGCGCGAGGATCGTGGAACAAGTTCTTGCCGTTGACGTCACGGTGAACCATCCAGATGGGTAGCTGATGGCTCACAATCACCACATCACCGCCAGGAACAGAGGTAGCGGCATCAATCATGGCGTCGCGCATGCGCGAAGCAATGGATTGATAGGGCTCGCCCCAGCTGGGACGGAAAGGGTTCACGAGGTATTTCCAGTTACCAGGATCCTTCAGCGCAGAGTCGGCTCCGCGCATGCGCTTGCCCTCAAAAGCGTTGGTGGGTTCAATAACCCGCTCATCAATATCGATGGGCAAAGCCAGAGCCTTGGCAACTGGTGCTGCTGACTCCTGCGTGCGCTGCAAAGGAGACGCAATGAGGCGCGAATAGGCACGACCACGGCCAGCTAAATCAGCGGCGGCAAGGGCAGCCATCTGGTGGCCAGACTCGGAGAGACCGTACTCAGGCAAACGGCCATACAGCACCCTGTTCGGGTTGAAAACCTCACCGTGACGGACGAGGTGTAACTGAGTGGCGACCATGCCTCTAAGTCTACGGATGCCGTTCCGGTGAATTCGCCGAGAGCGGGCCAGTAAACTTACCTCTTGTGACTGAACGCATCGTAATTAAGAACCTGGCAACCATTCCTGAGGGCAACGTAACCGTGGCCGGATGGGTCGATAAGGTCCGTGACCAGAAGAAGGTGCAGTTCGTTGTGCTCCGCGACGAGAGCGGCGCAGCACAGCTGGTCCACCCTCGCGCTGAAGAGTCTGACCCCATTGCAGACATCATCTCTGGCCTGGCAACTGGATCATTCATTCGTGTGACCGGTGAGCTCAAGCTTGACGAGCGCGTAAAGCTTGGCGGTCTCGAAATCAAGATCGCAGACATCGAAGTCGTCACCGCAGCGAACCCTGAGACACCTATTGCCGCAGACAGCAGCATTGACAAGCGTCTCGACTGGCGCTTCCTGGATCTGCGTGAAGCTCGCAACAACCTCATCTTCCGCGCACAGACCACCCTTGAGCACGCCATGCGTTCTTACTGGATTGAGCGCGACTACATCGAGCTGCACACCCCCAAGCTCATGGCTAGCGCCAGCGAGTCCAACGCTGAGCTCTTCGAAGTCGAATACTTCGAAGGCAAGGCATACCTTGCGCAGTCTCCTCAGTTCTTCAAGCAGATGGCACAGTCCGCTGGCTTCGGCAAGATCTTCGAGATCGGCCCCGTCTTCCGCGCAGACCCTTCTTTCACTTCTCGCCACGCAACTGAGTTCATTTCTGTTGACGCTGAGATCAGCTGGATCGACAGCCACGAAGACGTGATGAAAATGCAGGAAGAGCTTCTCGTTGCGGCCATCAGCGCGGTGAAAGAAAAGCACGGTGAAGAAATCAAGGAACTCTTCGACGTGGACGTCGTTGTTCCCACCATTCCTTTCCCCCGCATCCCTCTGGCTGAAGCCAAGAAGATTGTCGCTGAGCGCGGTTACGAAGTTCCTCGCAACGATGACGACATGGACCCTGAGGGTGAGCGCCAGATTGCTGCCTACGTGGCTGAGAAGTATGGCCACGAGTTCGTCTTCTTGACCGACTACGCCACCAGCATTCGTCCGTTCTATCACATGCGTAATGCTGAAGATCAGACCATCACCAACAGCTACGACCTGATCTGGCGCGGAACCGAAATCACCACAGGTGCTCAGCGTGAACACCGCATCGACATCCTCGAAGCACAGGCACGCGAGAAGGGTCTCGACCCTAAGGAGCTTGAGTTCTACCTCGACTTCTTCCGTTACGGCGTTCCACCCCACGGTGGATTCGGCATGGGTCTCTCCCGCGTGATGATGCTCATGTTGCACCAGCCCAACCTGCGTGAGGTGACTTACCTCTTCCGTGGACCCAACCGCCTGACTCCCTAGTCAGAACAGTTTCAACAACAAATGCCTCCGAATTTCGGAGGCATTTGTGTGTTAAGTAGATGAACTTTAGATTGAGCCCAGTTCTTTGAGCTTGGCGTGTAGTTCGCTGTCGGCAGGCTCCACCTGGAATGCGCCATCTGGAAATGAGATCACAGGAATGTTCTTGCGGCCTGCAATTCCCTCGGCAATAGCGGCAGCTTCGGGCACTGCCTCGAGGTCAACGTAGTCGTAGTCGACACCAAGAGTGTCGAGAAGCTTCTTCGAGCGGCGGCAGTCGCCACACCACTCGGCGCCATACATCGTGATCTTGTCCTGTGGATTACTCATACCTTTAGCCTAATCCTCGCTACGATTACATGTTGGGATAAATTTCCCACACAGGTTTCGGTTTTACCGGTTCCACTTCTGAAAGGTTTACAACTATGGGCGACATGTCCTTCCTCACAATGTTCATCTGGGCATTTGTATTCATTGCTTACCTGATGGTTCTCTTCTCGATCATCGGCGACCTCTTCCGCGACCACAAGATGTCCGGCTGGGCTAAGGCTGCATGGATCTTCTTCCTCATCATCGGTTTCTGGATCACTGCTTTGATCTACCTCATCGTTCGCGGTGGCGGTATGGCTCAGCGCCAGCAGGCTGCAATGCAGGAAGCACAGGCTCAGGCTGACGCTTACATCAAGCAGGTTGCAGGCAACTCTCACGCAGATGAGATTGCTAAGGCACAGGCACTCAAGGACTCCGGCGCACTGACCGCTGCAGAGTTCACTGCACTGAAGAAGAAGATTCTTTCTTCTAACTAGTCATAAACACGACGAAGGCCCCGGTTAATCCCGGGGCCTTCGTCGTTAACACATGGTTATTAGAACTCGTAGTCCACAGCAGTGCGTTCGGCTGCATACTTCTTAATCACCTTGGCAGCTTCTTCGTGGGCAGGGTGGGAAGCATAAGCAGCAAGGCCGTCTGCATCATCGAAAGTGGAGTCGAGTACAACGTCGTAGTTTGCACCCACGAACAAAGCGTTAGGTCGAACGGTCAGTGTGCGAAGCGAAGGAACAACGCCATTAAGTCCCTCAAGAGCTACGCGCATTTCCTCTGCCTGAGCAAGCTTCTCCTCAGGAGCCTCACTGGCTAACTTCCACATCACGATGTGACGAATACTCATGCGAGCTCCTTCAAAGCTGTTGTCAGGCGCTCAGGGCCGATACGCCAGTAGTTGTGAACCTTGCCATTGATCAACAGCACAGGGATTTGATCCCAATAGGAATCAAAGAGGTCTTTATCGTCTTCGATGCTGAGTTTCTCCACGGTGATGGGGAGCTCAGGGAGGGTTCCCACCACGGAGGCAACTACTGCTTCTGCATCATCACAAAGATGGCAGCCAGGCTTGCCAATCAGGGTGAGGGTTATCTCGGACACCCTTCCAGACTATGACACTGGTCACTGCCCAGAGACAGCAAAAAGCGCCAGAGCTGATGCTCTGACGCCTTTGTGCTGAAGAAGTAGAGACCTACTTCTTGTTACGACGCTGGTGGCGAGTCTTACGAAGCAACTTACGGTGCTTCTTCTTCGCCATACGCTTGCGGCGCTTCTTGATGACTGAACCCACACGAACCTCACAAAAATTGGGCTAGATCGCGATGATTGCGATCAGTGACTGGCAAATAATGCCTCGTGGAAGTCTAGCGGATTACTTACCGCTGGATTTACGAAGGCGGGAAACTGCATTCCGAACAGCATCTTTAGTGCTGTTCTGCAGGTCTCCAAAAGCTTGGGTGACCTGGAACACGGTCGTTGCTGCAGCACTTCCCACCGAGGTGGCAGCGGCAGAAACAACATCATCGGCTGCGAAGAGTCGCTCCTGACCGGCGTCGTCAAGATCGCCGGGAAAGTTCACGCTGAGGAAAGGAATAGCCCAGTCTTCAAGTTCTTCGAGAGGTGTGGGGTCCAGATGGTAGAGGCGGTGCTGGCCATCTTCACGAACACCAACCAGTCCTGCCTCGCGCAAAACCTTGAGCTGCTTGGAAACGGTGGGTTGGCTCAGGCCCGTGCGAGCTACGAGTTCGGACACACTCATCTCACCGGAGTCCTTCACCAGGTTCTCGAGAAGAATCTGCAGCATCTCGCGGCGGGTGGAGTCTGCGACTACGTCAAAAATGTCAGCCATGGAATAAGGTTACCGCCCTATATGCACCGCGTAGCATGAGTACGTCCGATATCAAGATTACGCAGGGGGACTCATGGCTACCGAACGCCCTATAGCCTTCTCTTCACGCTTGCGTGAATGGGTAGAGGTTTTCGCGTCTCGCTCGCCTTCTCGTTTTGCGCTTCTCGTCTTTGCGACCTTAATTGCGGTTTTCACATTCTTACTCTCGCAACCATTCGCGTCTGCTTCAGGTGAAGTCACAAATTTTGCTGACGCGCTTTTCTCTGCCGTTTCTACGATCTGTGTTGCAGGCCTGAGCACTGTGGACATGGCAACGTATTGGTCACCTCTAGGCAATGCAATCGTCTTCACTGGTACTCAGGTGGGTGCTCTTGGCGTACTAACTCTCGCCTCAATTCTTGGTGCAATTATTTCTGGTCGTCTTGGACTCCGCGCACGATTGATGGCGGCAAGTGATACCAACCCTCTTCGCCTTCACAGCGGGCCCGTATCCGAAGGGCAAGCTATTCGTCTCGGCGAAGTGGGCGGACTGCTTGCAACAGTTGCGCTGAGTCTTGTGATTATCGAATCAGTTCTTGCTGCATTGATGATGCCAAGCGTGCTTGCTGCAGGTTACCCACTGGGTGAAGGTATTTGGTTTAGCTTCTATTACTCTGCAATGTCATTCACCAACACGGGGTTCACGCCGAACGTGGGTGGGCTTGAAATGTTTGCAGGTGACTACTGGTTCCTCACACTCATCATGGTTGGAGTCTTGCTCGGAAGCGTCGGTTTCCCCGTCATCTATGCATTGAGCCGCAATCTCAAGAACCCTAGAAAGTGGTCGCTGCACGTCAAGATCACACTGGTGACCTGGGCCATTTTGTGGATAGGCGGGGTCATCGCTTATCTCTTGCTTGAACCTGAAAACAGCCTCGTCTTCGGCGGAATGGGTCCCGGTGAATTGACGTATCAGGCAGCATTCCTCTCCACCATGGCACGCTCGGGGGGATTCAACCTTGTCGATATTGGTCAGCTGGACTCCTCCACCTTGCTGATGACAGACATGTTGATGTTTATCGGCGGTGGTTCGGCATCTACAGCTGGAGGTATCAAAGTAACCACTTTTGCGGTGCTGATTTTGGCCGCTTTGTCTGAAGCACGTGGCCGAAACGCTATTGAAGCCTTCGGTAGAACAATCCCTCAGGACGTTCTTCGACTTGCCGTGAGTGTGGGGCTGTGGGGTGCGACAACAGTTGCTATTGGTGCGCTCATCGTAAGTGAATTCACGGATGCCGCATTTGAATACGTTCTCTTTGATGTCATCTCCGCATTTGCCACGGTGGGAATGTCCACCGGTGTCACTGCAACTCTCCCGGATGAAGGACTCTATGTGATGTCCATCGTGATGTTCATGGGCAGAGTCGGTACCGTGACCATGGCTGCTGCCCTAGCAGCGTCCCAAGTGGGACAATTCTTTAGACGCCCCGAAGAAAGGCCCATCGTTGGTTGATCGCAAGAAAAAAGACAATGCTGTGCTCGTTATCGGGCTTGGCCGTTTTGGTGCTGCCACTGCGGGTGAGCTTGATCGGCTAGACCGCGAAGTTTTAGCAGTTGACTCTGACATGGAGCTTGTTCAGAAGTGGTCAGAACGAGTAACTCACACGGTGCAAGCAGATGTCACCAAGATCGAGGCACTGCAACAGATCGGTGCTCAAGAGTTTTCTATAGCTGTTGTGGCGGTTGGTTCATCCATTGAAGCCAGCGTCCTCATCACAGCCAATCTTGTTGACTTAGGTATTCCCGAGATTTGGGCCAAGGCAATCAGCAGATCACACGGTCAGATTCTCGAACGCATCGGTGCTACCCATGTGATTTATCCCGAAGCTGAGGCCGGCGAGCGCGTCGCTCACCTGTTGAGTGGTCAGATGTTGGACTTCATCGAAGTCGATGAAGACTTCGCCATCGTGCGGATGCTTCCACCCAAGGTTCTCATTGGCAAAACGTTGAGTGGCGCTGGTATTCGGAATGAATACAAGATCACCACAGTTGGAGTGAAGAAGCCTGGTGCTTCCTTCACCTACGCAACAGCAGAAACCCTCATCGAAGCCGGGGATCAGATCTTGGTCTCAGGTCACCCCGATGACGTGGAAAAGTTCGCAGCTCTTCCGAAGTAGGACTACTCGCCTCGGGCCATTTCTTCAGAGCGGGCAATGGCTGCCTGCGTTCCCTTGAGCAGGATGTCCTTGATGTCTGCTTCATCGAATACAGCGATAGCTCGCTCAGTGCTGCCCTTGGGGCTGGTCACCTGGCGGCGCAGTTCTGCAGGTTCTTCACCTGACTGAGCCAGCAGTTCAACAGCGCCGCGGAAGGTGCCCTGCACCATTTTCTCTGCCTGCTCAGCTGTAAAGCCGTGCTCCACAGCAACCTTGGTCAACTGCTCGATGAAGTAGAAGACATAGGCAGGTCCAGAGCCTGAGATAGATCCCAAAGCATCAATCTTGTTTTCGGGAAGAACGATGACTTCACCTACGGTGCTGAACATCGAGCACACCAGATCGAGCTGGGCTGTTGTGGAGCGAGTTCCCGCAGCGATGCCGGTCACACCCAGTCCAATCTTGGAGGGGGTGTTGGGCATGGTGCGGATGACAGAAACGTGGTCGGGAAGGTGAGCTTCCATCGTTGCGGTGGTGACACCAGCAGCAACGCTGACCACGATGGCGCCCTCCGCGAGCGCGGGAGAAATCTCGTCGAGTAGATCGGGAACCATCGCGGGCTTCACCGCAATAAGAACAATCTGTGCCCCAGCAACAGCTTTACTGTTTGCTTCCGGATCATTCGCTGTTGCCCAGGCCAGAACCCGTGGTTCGTTGTCGAAGCTGGCAGCGTTCTCGGCGCTGCGGTTCGTCACACGAACAGCACCGTCCACACTGACGTGGGGAGCTAAGAGGCCCGCCAAAATGGCGCGGGCCATCGAGCCTGCACCCAGCATGGCGATGGTCGGAAGGGTTACCTGTGTTTTGTCACTCACCTGCTCATTCTAGGATTGGGACACAAGCCTTTGAGGGAGATACGTCGATGAGCCATTCTGGTGGAACCAAAGCAATCGTTGCTGCACTGCTGGCAAACCTCGGTATCGCTGCTACGAAGTTCATTGCGTGGGCATTCTCTGGAGCCACCTCACTGCTGGCCGAAGGTGTTCACTCCCTTGCAGACTCCGGTAACCAGCTCCTGCTGTTGCTCGGTGGCCGCAAGGCCAAGAAGCGTGCCGATGGCAAGCACCCCTTCGGTTATGGCCGTGAGCGTTTCGTCTATGCCTTCGTTGTGTCCATCATTTTGTTCAGCGTTGGTGGTGTCTTCTCGCTCTATGAAGGTATTCACAAGCTTCAGCACCCTGAGCCCATTGAGATGTGGTGGCTACCCATGCTCGTGCTGAGCATTTCGATTGTTCTCGAGGGCTTCTCTCTGCGCACTGCAATCAAGGAATCTAACCCCCTACGTGGCAATGCTTCCTGGTTCCAGTTCATTCGTCACGCGAAGGCTCCTGAGCTTCCTGTGGTTCTTCTTGAAGACACCGCTGCTCTGTTGGGCCTTGTGTTGGCGTTCTTTGGCGTGGGCCTGACAGTCATCACGGGCGACAGCATCTTCGATGCCATCGGCACGATTGCGATTGGTGTGCTGCTGGTTATTGTGGCCATCATCTTGGGACTGGAAACCAAGGGTCTGCTCGTGGGCGAAGGCGCCAGCGTGGAAGATGTCCAGGCTATTGAAAAGGCCATCATCTCCGGTGGCGAGACAGACGGCATCATTCACATGAAGACCCTCTACCTCGGCCCTGATGAGTTCATGGTGGGTGCCAAGCTGGCATTCCCCGCTGAGTTGCGTTTCTCCGAAGTAGCGAAATCAATCGACAGCATTGAGACCCGCGTGCGCGAAGCAGTGCCTGCTGCCCGCGTGATCTATATCGAACCTGATGTGGCCCGTGTAGATCCAGCTGAATCACTGGCAACTGATGCCATCGTGATTAAGGGAACCGACTAACCGAGTTTCTCTCGGAAGAATTCGGTCAACAACTGACCGCATTCTTCAGCCAGTACTCCGGAGATGACCTCAACCTGGTGGTTGAGTCTGCGATCCCGCAGTAGATCGAAGACGGAGCCTGCGGCTCCGGCCTTTTCATCCCATGCGCCATAAACAACGGTGGGGATGCGCGCTGCCAGGATTGCTCCCGCACACATCACGCAGGGTTCCAGGGTGACAACCAGCGTGCAATCACTCAGGCGCCAGTTGCCCAACTTCTCAGCTGCTGCACGAATGGCCATCACTTCGGCGTGACCGAGAGGATCTTCGTCGCGCTCCTTGGTGTTGCGTCCGGTGGCAATGACTTCACCTGAGGCATCAAGAATGACCGCTCCAACCGGCACATCATCAGAGTGTGCGCAGGCCCGCGCTTCGACAAGGGCAAGCTCCATCTGAGCCTTGCGTTCTTGAGAAGTGGGAATTGCCATGCTTCGAGCCTATATCCGCTTATTTGACAGGCTTTAGCGCTCTCCGGTTAACTTGTCCTATGACAACTGGCGCTCACACCTTCTCTGGTGCTCACGGCATGATGCCCGTGATGAGCTGTGCCTGCCGTCGAATGTGTTGCAGCAACTAACTTCCGCTGCTTTCCCCCTCATTCGACACACAACACATCGTCCGTGTTAACCCGGCCTGATGTTTATGGCACCACAAAGGATTCCAATGTCAACACCCAACGAACGCCCTATCCCGAAGGGCTTCGCGCTCTATGTAGGCCTCGACGAGGCGACTGCTGCTGAGCGCGGCCTGGACCTGGGCAAGGTTGTTGAAGCTCTCAAGAAGCTCACCAATGAACTTGTTCCGGGAACCGAGACATACGCAGCTGTTGCTCTGGCACCTGCCAGTTCTCGTGGTCGCCAGGTTGATCTTGTGCGCCTGGCATTGCAGGAGCCTTCGGCTGTGGCGAAATACAAGCCAGAAGATGACTTCGAGCCTTCTGATGGTGACGGTGGTGTCGTGGTGGACATCTCACGCAAGCGCGTGCTGATTGACTACACCGCAGCACCGCTGACCTTCAAAGAGTTTGAACTTTTGCAGTTCCTCGTCGTCCACAAGGGCGAAACCATCAGCCGTGAAGAAATCATCAAGGCACTCTGGCGTGAAGATGAACTCGACATTCCTAACGAGCGCACCATCGACGTCCACGTTCGTCGACTGCGCTCCAAGCTTGGTCGCTTCGAAGACATCGTCCGCACCGTGCGCGGTGTGGGCTACCGCTACGACACCCACGCTGACGTCACCGTCATGCATGCAGGTAGGCCCAGCCCCGACCTGTTCTAAAGTTCTCAGGAAACTCGTAGGAAAAACTCTTCCCTCCCGTTACCGTTCCGTTATAAAGTGACATTACGAGCGTTGCTTGCTGTGGCTCACTCGTGAATGTGATTGCAAAACTCTTGGTGTAATACAAGGGCCAATCGGAACCCCCTTCCGATTGGCCCTTTCCCATTCCCTAGGCTGTACTCATGACCAGCTCACTCGTATGGCTCCGCGATGATCTTCGCGTTGCGGATAACCCTGCCCTTGTGGCAGCGGTCGATCGTGGTGAGCCCGTCGTAGTGGTCTTCATATTAGATGAAGTCTCCCCCGGCATTCGCCCCCTGGGCGGAGCAACGAAGTGGTGGCTGCACCACAGCCTCACTGCACTCCAGGACAAACTTCACAGATTGGGTGGTGAGCTCATTCTGCGTCAGGGAGCAGCGCCCGACATCATCCGCAACCTCATTCGCGAAACTGGTGCTTCCGCCCTTTACTGGAACCGCCGCTATGGCAAGCCCGAGCGCGACATGGATGCCAGCATCAAGGAATACGCGAAGGCCTCAGATGTGGAAGCCACCAGCTTCCAAGCCAATCTGCTCTTTGAACCGTGGACCGTGCGCACAGGAAGCGATACCCCTTACACGGTGTTTACTCCGTTCTGGAAGTCGTGCCTGAACCGTCCCACCCCACCACGCTTGCCGGCGCCCACACCTCAGTCGATTACCTCTCCGAACACATTGCCCGAGAGCGACGACCTCGACAGCTGGGGCCTCCTCCCCACTAACCCGGATTGGGCATTGGCCTTCCCCGTTCGCTGGACTGTTGGCGAGAACGGCGCGCATGCTGCCCTCGAGCGCTTCTTTGCCACACGCATTGACCGCTATGCCAAGGGTCGTGACTTCCCAGCCGAATACTCAACCAGTGAACTCTCACCCCACCTGCGTTGGGGCGAGATCAGCCCCTTCCAGATTTGGCATGCCACTGATGAGTTCCGTCGGAAGAAGGGTAACTCAGCTGAGATCTCTACAAACGCGGCCAAGTTCTTAGCCGAACTAGGCTGGCGTGAATTCAGTTACAACCTGCTTTACCACTGGCCAGATTTGGCAACCGTCAACTTTGATGCCCGCTTCAACCACTTCCCCTGGGGCAAGCCTGACTCAGAGACTCTGGAAGCATGGCAACAAGGTCGCACCGGAATCCCGATGGTGGACGCCGGTATGCGAGAGCTCTGGCAGACGGGTTACATGCACAACCGTGTGCGCATGATTGCAGCATCGTTCTTAATCAAGAACCTGCTCATTGACTGGCGCGTGGGCGAGGCATGGTTCTGGGACACGCTCGTAGATGCTGACCCTGCCAGCAACGCTGCCTCCTGGCAGTGGGTTGCCGGCAGTGGTGCAGATGCTGCACCTTACTTCCGCGTATTCAACCCTGTGCTTCAAGCAGACAAGTTTGATCCCAAGCGCGAGTATCTTCACCGTTACCTAGGTGAGTATGAGCACCCCATGCTCAGCGGCTATCCCGAGCCCATCGTTGACCTCTTGGAATCTCGCAACCGGGCGTTGGAAGCATTCAAGACGTTGGCTGATGTTCCTCGCAGCATCGCACCGCCCACGGTTGACTTGTAGCGAACAACGAGAAAGCCCCGCTCATGGATGAGCGGGGCTTTCTTCTTGTACTAAGAACTACTGAACGATTGCGATGCCCGTCTTACTCGAAGCATCGCTCACGCCACCGGCGTCAGTGACGTTCGTGAAACCTGATGCCTTCATAATCTCGACAGCCTGTGCTGAACGGTTTCCCGAACGGCAGTAGACAACGTATTCACCATCGGTGGGAAGCTGGCTGAGGATGGTGCCAAAGTTGGGGTCCTGAACGTCAATGTTGACGGCACCGTCCAGGTGGCCTTCGCTGTATTCAGCGGGAGTGCGCACGTCGATCACGATGGTGTCAGCACCAACGGTGATGGGTTCTGCTGCTGGAGCACATGCGGCAAGGGCAAAAGTTGCTGCAAACGCAAGGGCGATGATGGCAAAGATTTTCTTCATGAGAAAAGAATAGCAGATACCCCCAGGGGTATAAGCGTTATGCCTCTTTGGTGATCTCCACCTTAACGAAAACTCCCGATGCACTGGCACCTGCATAGACACCGCGCAGCGGAGAAACATCCTTGTAGTCACGTCCGCGTGCGATCAGCACATGGCGCTCACCGATGTTGAGCATATTGGTGGGGTCATAACCGAACCAGTCACCGCAGAACCATTCCACCCAGGCGTGAGATTCACCCACGATGGTTTCACCGATAGCTGCGTCGGGCTTGGACTGCAGATAGCCCGAGACATAGCGAGCAGGAATGCCGACCGCGCGCAAGGCGCCGAGAGTCACGTGAGCGATGTCTTGACAGACACCCTTCTTGTTCTCCCAGGCATGTGTTGCCGTGGTCTGAACCCCGGTCACGCCCTTGGTGTATTCAATGTGGTCATGAATCGCAGCAGCGATGGCTTGTGCCGCTTCACCTGGGTTGGTGTGCTGGGCAACAATTCCCTGGGCAAGCTCAACCAAACCTTCAGGAGGAGTGGTGAGTCGAGTCTGCTCAGTGAATTCCACAAACTTGGTGGTGCTCGTGCGTGCTGCTTCGAGTTCGTTCCAGCTCATGTCAGGAACCTCGCGCAGCGCAGGGCGCACCTCAACCACGCTGGTGGCTGTTACCGACAGTTCAGTGTGAGGAGTCAATACCTCGAAGGTGCTGACCTGTGTGCCCCAATAGTCCACATACCCATGCTGCGCAGCTGCAGGATGAATCTGCAGATTGGCGGAAAGCACAAACTGCTCATTGCTGTTGAAGGGCAACATGCGAGCTTCGTTATAGGACGCTGTCGCAGGAAGCTCATACGAGAAACCTGTGCGGTGAACTATGCGGAGACGACTCATGAGTTTTCTCCAATCCAGACGGGCACCGCGCTGGTGGGGAAATACTTCAAGCGAATCTGGTCACTGGCTGCGCTGGTGACAGCCTGGACTTCTTCCATATGCCCGGGCAGGTCATCCATCAGCTCAATGATCGGGCGGAACGAAAGTTCCGCACGAATACCGCCAAGCAAACGCTGTGCCTGATCCACCACACCGGCGCGACCCTCACGAGGATCAATCTCACGCAAGCACTCTTCAGCTTTGGTGACCGAGTAAAGAATCGAGCGAGGGAAGAGTCGGTCGGTGAGCAAGAACTCCGCCGCATTACGGGTCGAAGGAACGCCACGGTAAGTGCGCAAGTAAGCCTCATAAGCGCCACAGCTGCGCAGAATCGTGGTCCAGGAAGGGCCGCTGGCGTCTGTGAGCGACCTGGTCGCCAACAGACGTGCGGTCATATCTGCACGCTCGAGGGCGCGACCGAGTGTGAAGAACTGCCAGGCCTCATCGTGACTCGTTGCCGAGTCCACGATGCCGATGGCCAGCGCTGCGCGCTCGCGCACCCAGCGGAAGTAGTCGTGGGTCTTCTCTGCCGCAACCTTCTTCGGAATACGTGCGTTGGTGCTGTTGAGGCACTCCCACAATTCTGTGGAGACGATCTCGCGAGCGCGACGAGCGTTCTCGCGAGCAGACGCAATGGCGAAAGCAATGGAACCAGGGTGCTGACGGTCCACGGCTAAGTCGTTGATGACGTCTTCACGGGTGACCAACTTGCCTGGAGGCAGATCAGTGCCCATCACAGAGAGCAGTGAGCGGCATGCAGTGTCTTCGTCGATCCAGGGGTCTTCGAGGAGCAGCTGCAGGTGAACGTCCAAAATACGAGCTGTTCCATCGGAACGCTCGACGTAACGACCAATCCAGAAGAGTGACTCGGCGATGCGGCTCAGCATGAGCTCACCTCTCCCTCGTTCGACTGTTGTTGCTGTTCCTGTTGCTGATGGCGCTTGGTGGCGTCATGATCTTGAGGCAGGACAGAAGGCAAAGAAGCGCGTGACTCGTGTGAGCCAGAAGCAGAGGTTTCGACTTCATCGGACTCGAGGGTGGCCTGGTCAGCAACGAGATCAGAAACGCTCACGTGTTCGCGCTTGACTCCCTTACCGGGGCGATCTTCAATTGGACCGACAACCCAGGTGTCCTTCGAGCCACCACCTTGGCTAGAGTTCACCACGAGCTCGCCCTCAGGCAAAGCAACGCGGGTGAGGCCACCGGGAAGAACATAGACATCTTCGCCATTGTTCACGGCGAAAGGACGAAGGTCTGCGTGGCGAGGACGGATACCGTCTTCCACCAGAGTGGGGATGGTGGAGAACTGAACAACGGGCTGAGCAATCCAGCCGCGAGGATCTGCGATCAGACGCGTGCGGAGAGCTTCCAGCTCATCCGCTGACGCGTCTGGGCCCACAACCAAGCCCTTACCTCCAGAACCATCTACTGGCTTGACCACAAGTTCGTCCAGGCGGTCGAGGACTTCTTCCAAAGCCTCAGGCTCTTCCAAACGCCAGGTGTCAACGTTGGGGAGGATGGGCTCTTCGCCGAGGTAGTACTTCGTGAGTTCAGGTACGTAGGTATAGACGAGCTTGTCATCGGCAACACCATTACCCACCGCGTTCGCAATGGTGACGTGTCCCAAACGTGCAGCCAGCAGCATGCCAGGTGAACCAAGAATCGAGTCAGGACGGAACTGAAGTGGATCAATGTATTCGTCATCCACGCGGCGATAAATGACGTCAACGCGACGAGGACCTGCCGTGGTGCGCATCCACACGCGACCGTTCGAGCAGAACAGGTCGCGGCCTTCCACCAACTCCACACCCATCAAGCGGGCAAGTAGCGTGTGCTCGAAGTAAGCAGAGTTATACACACCAGGAGTGAGCACCACGATGGTGGGTTCATCCACACCATCGGGAGCTGAGGCCTGGAGTGCCTGGAGAAGTTTGTAGGGGTAGTCACCGACGGGACGAACGCTCATCTCCACGAACAGCTCGGGAAGAGTCTGTGCCATCACGCGGCGGTTAGAGATGACGTAGCTCACACCAGAAGGAACGCGCACGTTATCTTCCAGCACGCGCCAAGCACCCTGTTGGTCACGAATGAGGTCAATACCTGCCACATGGATGCGCACACCGTTGGCGGACTGAATACCTGCAGCCTGACGGTGATAGTGACTTGAGGTGCTGATCAACTTGGCGGGAATGACACCATCGCGCACGGCATTCTGTGGTCCATAGACATCAGCTAAGAACATCTCGAGAACCTTGACGCGCTGCTGCACGCCAGCTTCAACGTTGTTCCAATCATCTGTTTCAATAACGCGAGGAACGGCATCGAGGGGGAAAGGGCGTTCTTCACCCGCGAAGTCGAAGGTTACTCCCTGGGCAAGATAAGAACTAGCGAGAGCTTCGGTACGACCACGAAGCTCGTCCTGGGTCATCTGAGCCAGTGCGTTATAGAGATCTTTATAAGGAGCACGGGGGTTACCGGGCTTGTCTGTCTTAGGGAACATCTCGTCCCACGCAGCGGCACCCTTACGTACCCGCGGTGTTTCGCGGGTGTTGCCATAGCCGTCAAAGAGGGTTGCCATATGTCTATCCTGCCCGTCTTTGGTTACAAGCAGATTACCGCGGAGAACTTTTCTCTAGGAAGTGATCTTGTGAGAAACGTTGCTGAAAGAACTGGGCATAACCTTATGCACATGAAACTTTCGGATATGGCTCAAGGACAGTGGCTTAATCAGCCGGCCGCTATCGAAGTGAGCGAATCGGGATTTTTTGTCACAGCCAATGAGAACAGTGACTTCTGGCGAACAACCTCCTACGGTTTCATCCACGAAACTGGGCATGCCCTTCTCAACGATTTCCCTCAAAACAGCTCGCTTGAAGTGAGCTGGTTACTCAGCTACGACCAACAGTTTGATCAAGCAGGACTCATGGTTTGGTCTGATGAAGAGAATTGGATCAAAGCAGGAGTTGAGTATGCCGATGGTGTTCCACAACTTGGTGCGGTTGTGACGGCAGGACTTTCAGACTGGTCAGTTGCGCCAGTCCCTGAGTGGAGAAATAAAGAGGTGCACCTTCGCATCAGCAGATCTGGAGATGCGCTCACCATCAGATCGAGATGCGACGGAGAATGGCAGCTAGTGAGGTTGGTTCCGCTCGATCCGAATAAGTTCTGGCGTGCAGGCATTCATCTCGCGAGTCCGACCAGAGCAGGGTTAACAATTCACTTCACTTCACTTTCACGAGGCGAGCCGGACTCCACACTGCACTAAATCAAAAATGATTCTCAGCCTTTGCACTTCTGGGAGCAATACTTCACGTTCTCCCAATCCCTGGCCCACTTCTTACGCCACTCGAAGGGCAAACCACAGCGTTCACACACTTTGGGCGGGAAGCCGTTCTTGGTTTGGGCAACACGTGGCATGTGCTCACGATAGCTGAGAGCTTCCTGCTGAAGTACTGAATGTTGTTATTTCAGACCTTCCGGGCGATATATCGTTAACTCATCACTTTCCCGCGTGGGGTAGCTAGAAGGAGTAATCATGAAGAATTCAGCAGCAGACTGGTCCATCGCTTCTGCGCTTCAAACCATCGAAGACTTGGGTGGTCAGTTCAAGCGCAATGTCGACATGCGCATGCGCAAGGGCGACGTTCGTTCTGCTGTTCTTCGCCTGCTCAACGAATCCCCCATGCACGGTTACCAGATCATTCACGAGATCGAAGAACGCAGTGGCGGTGCGTGGAAGCCCAGCCCCGGTTCGGTCTATCCCACTCTCCAGATGCTCGTGGACGAAGGCCTCCTGGAATCCAAAGAGACAAAGGGTCGCCGCACTTACTCCCTCACCACTGCTGGTGTTGAGGTTGCCGCTGCAGAAACAGACAAGCCAGCTCCCTGGGACACCGGCTTCGAGCGCCCCACCGGCCCTCGTGGAACTCTCGCTCTGTCTGGTGTGAAGATCGCCAAGGCAGCAGCCGAGGTCGCTCGAGTGGGTTCTCCCGAACAGATGGAGAAGGCAGCAAAGATCATTGATGACGCTGCGAAGAAACTTTCCGCCATTGTGTCGCACAATTAAAGGGTGGGAAACCCCGAGGCAGGTATAGCCAGCGAGCCATTGAGTGCTCGCGCTGCTCGAGCGCGCTATCGCCGAATCCTTCGATTCGCTGCCCTTCACCTCGCATCGCTGTGGTGGTTTGAACTCGTTCTGCCCCGCTTTGGCCTGAACTCCATTGCGAACAAGACGAGGACAAAGCGCCTTCAGCGCATCGCACGCAGCTTCCAAAAGCTGGCATTGGATCTCAGTGGTCTGCTGATCAAGCTGGGACAATTCATGTCCACACGCTTGGATATCCTTCCCGCGGAAATTACCAAAGAACTTGAAGGCCTCCAGGACGAGGTTCCTGCCGTGGACTTCATCACTATCCGGGCCATGGCAGAACGCGAGCTGGGACTCCCTCTCGAGCAGGTCTTTGCATCCGTTGATTCCACACCTTTGGCTGCAGCCTCACTCGGACAAGTTCACCGTGCTGTGCTCTCCTCCCAAGAAGCAGAAGAGTTGGGCTTTGAGAACGTTGTGCTCAAGATTCAACGACCCGGTATCGACGGCATCGTCGAGGTTGACCTCAGCGCACTGCGCAGAGTTGCGGGCTGGCTCAGCCGGATACGCCTGATCAATCGCCGTGCTGATGCTCCGGCCCTGATGGACGAATTCGCCGCCACGTGCCTCGAAGAAATTGACTACCTCAATGAGGCAGCGAATGCCGAGCGCTTTGCAGAGAACTTCGCCGAGAACCCCCGCGTCCGTGTTCCCGGCATTGCCTGGGAGCGTTCCACCCGCCGCGTTCTGGTGCAGGAGGATGTCACCGACATCAAGATCACAGACCTGGATGCTTTGAAAGCAGCAGGAATTGATCCTGCCGACGTAGCTGACGAGTTCGCTGCAGTCATGTTTGACCAGGTGTTTATTCACGGTTTCTTCCATGCTGACCCTCACCCCGGCAACATCTTTATTCAGCCGCTTCCGGAACCTGATGAGTTTGGCCAAACCTGGCGGATGACCTTTATTGACTTCGGCATGATGGGCGAAGTTCCCTCAAGCTTGGGCAAAGCCCTCCGCACCACCGTGATTGCGGCCGCATCACGCGATGGTGCTGGAATGGTCGATGGCATGCGTGAAATCGGCGTCTTGATGCCCAGCGCTGACACCGTTGAACTTGAGCGTGCGCTAACCAAAGTCTTTGACCGCTTTGGTGGCATCAGCTTTGTGGAGCTGCAAACAATTGATCCACGGGAATTCAAAGCATTCGTCAACGAGTTCTCAGAGATTGTCCGAGCACTGCCTTTCCAGTTCCCAGAGAACTTCCTTCTGGTCATCAGAGCAATCTCATTGACTTCTGGTGTGTGTAGCTCGGTGAACCCGCAATTCAATATCTGGAACGCTATTGAGCCCTACTCGGCCAAGCTCATCAAGGCTGAGGGCGGCAATGTCATCGAGGCGTTCCTCAGAGACGGCCTCACCTCACTGAGCCTCCTTGCCCGTCTGCCCAAGCGAGTGGACTCGTTGATAACTCGAGCAGAACTCGGTCAGCTCACCCTGCGCAACCCAGAACTGGAAAAGCGCACCACTTTCCTCGCTCGAGCAGTCCGCAGAGTGATCTCTGCCGTTCTCTTTGGAGTGTTCTTCATCAGCGGTCTCCTCATGTTTGAGACAGATAAAGACCTCGGCACCGTGCTGCTCGTGATCTCCGGGGTTCCTCTGCTTCACGCACTCTTTGCAGACTTTATTGCCCGCAGGGGTCCGCTGCCCTAAACAGATATATCTGCTTACTTTCCTAGCTTGAGGGCAACTCGTGCAGGCAGCATTCTGATGAGCTTCGATGCAATACGCATACCCGGCTTTGCCACAATCACGAATGGCTTACGCGCATCGATTGCGGCAAGGGCTGCCTTGATTGGTACGGACACTTCCATGGGCTTGCCCGGAGGGGTTGTTCCAGCAACGCTAAAGAATTCTGTGGCAATAGGTCCTGGGCACACTGCGGTGACTCGGACATTCGTTCCAATCGTCTCTCCCCAGAGAGCCTCTGTGAAGGAAAGAACATAGGCCTTCGTTGCCGAATACAACGCATGGTTTGCTCGTGCCTGGAATGCTGCCAGTGACGCCATGTTGATGATGACTCCGCGATCGCGCTTGAGCATTCCGGGAAGCAAACCAGTGGTCAACTCTGTGACCGTCACCACGTTCACGTTGAGTTCGTTCACCACAGCATCTGGGTCCTGCTCGGCAACAGAACCGTTCGTGCCAAAGCCTGCATTGTTAATAAGGACATCTATTTCAGTGCCTTGGGCAAGGAGCTCCTCTGCGAGTGAGCGTCCAGCTCCGGTTGCAGACAGGTCGCGGTCAAGGCAGGTAACAGTTACTCCGAATGCGCTTCGAAGTTCTGTAGCTAGCTCTTCCAGGCGATCAAGCCTGCGGGCAACAAGCACCAGGTTACTTCCCTGAGCGGCAAGTTCTCGGGCGTATTCAGCACCCATTCCTGAGCTTGCACCAGTAATTAACGCGGTTAGTCCCTTGTAATCAAACATTCGCCAAGGGTAACAGTAGAAACTTTCACACGTTGATGAATCTGAAGATGAGAAAGTGTCTAGCCCGAAGCAATTTATTGGATCATGCAGGAAAGAGAAGGCTGCTTGCTAATCCCAATCGAATTGAACGCCGGGTTCAAGAATGGGACATTGGGGGATGACTTCGTCCGGATATGTTTCCGTAATATCTGTCACCAGATTGGACATTGTCTGGGTGTCCACAACGCCGCCCAATCCTTCATCGTTGAGAGGTGATTGGAGAACGCTGAGCCCAAATAACATCCCTGCGAGAGTGAAGTAACTGAGAACAGTTGATAAGACGGCGAATCGCCTCTTATCTGCAAGCAGCAAGCTCAGCAATATGGCCATGATGAAGATCAAAATATAAATCACAGCCCACACAATAACTGGAAGCGTTTGTGTGGAATAGGACAACATCTTGTGACGTGAAACGCCAAGATTGAGGCTGTCTCCGAGAAGTCGAGAGTAGGTAGCCATGCGCGGACCAGTATCCGTTGGGAGGTCATTGAGATCGTAGTTGAGTTGCGTCAACCAGAGATTTGCCTGTGTAGCTCCTACGGCGTCACTGCTTTCTAGCTGGTTACTTGCACTGACATCGCCCCCCACTTCAACATGCCCTGCATGATCTTGGTGTTGGGAATTAACATCTTCGCTATAGACAACTTCAACAACACAGATGATGTCGTTACGGATGCTCGACTGATACTCATCGGGGTAAACTTCAGCACCGTGATAAGCAGAGATAGCTGAAGAGTTGAAATCATTAACGCTTGCTTGAGTATTTTGAAAAGTCGTGACCGAAATACTGAGAAGTAACGCAAGCAAAATGGCTACGGCACTGGAAACAAACCCAAAAGAGTCCGTAAGTCGTGGCAAAGTGTCAGCAAATTTGTTCTTGCTCCCTGAGCCCGCCGACATCAGGCGGTGGATTGCGAAGCCGAGCGCAAGACCAGCCGCTACAACTGCGAACAGGATCAGCTGATTCGTTAAAACGTTTTCCACGTTTCTCATTATGGCCGAAGTAACTATGGAAGTTGGCGTTCGGATCGAACCTACTTCGCATCACACTGCTGATTTTCACCTAACGTCTGGGGAATTACTGCCCTAAATCAAACTCTTCTGCAGCTCTGCGATCAAATTCGTTTCGAACCAGATGGTAATTGTTCCATGCATCGTTTTCGTTGCCTCCCAACGCAAACACCGAAGCTCGCAACTGGTCGAGGTCAGGATCATTAAGTTCAACAGCCTGGGCATAAGCATCCAGCTCAGCCACGCGAACACGTAGTTGTTCGAGGTCGCAGTCGAAGAAATTGGGAAGCATAAACACCTACCTACTGGGGATTGACCACCCAAGTGAAGAAGCAAGAAATGTGTGCGCCCGGAGGGATTCGAACCCCCAACCTTCTGATCCGTAGTCAGATGCTCTATCCGTTGAGCTACGGGCGCAGTGTTGAAAACAACTTTGAAAGCATAGCAGGACGCTAGGGTGCCCTAAAAATCGAGTGGGAAAGAGCTTTCTAGGCGGAGAGGTTCACCAGTGAGCTGTGATCGTCTTCCTGCATGTCATCTGCTTCAGCGTTAACAGCAAGAGAACCGAAGTTCACCTGGCCGCCCACAACACTCAACCACGCAGTGTCTGCAGCATCGCGACCCGTCGCGATGCGCATCAGAGTCTGGCGTGGTGCACGGCCCGTGGAGTCAAAGACGTGCCACGAACCATCAATGAAGGCTTCGGTGACGGCGTGGAAATCAGCCGGGGTCACACCCGGTGCATAAGTGGACACAAGACGTGCAGGAACATCTAGCGCGCGAAGCAGTGCGATGTTGAGGTGAGCAAAGTCACGGCAGACACCATGGCGGGAGATAAGTGTGTGGAGTGCTCCATCAGAGGAACGGCTGGTGCCAGGGATATAACTCAACTGCTGGTTCACCCAGTCACGAACGTTGTTAACAAGTTCCAGACCAGCAAGGCCACCAAACTCAGCTCTGGCAACATTGCCCAACTGGTCAGATTCGCAGTAGCGACTTTGACGTGAGTAGACGATCAGATCTGACTCTTCCACAGCAGGTGGTGGAGTCACCGCAGTGATGGTGGCGTCATAGGCAACAGTGACACGTCCACCGGTTACCTCAGCGATGTGAAGACGGCTGCCATTAGCTTCGACCAATTCACGAACAGGAACATCAACCTCGTCTTGGCGCACAACCAAGGTTTCTTCCGCGTTAGCTTTGTCTGCCACTGC
>ERZ1034363.454-NODE-454-length-28431-cov-33.480708_pt1 | contig 28431 bp, 41 predicted proteins | sample MGYA00520616_ERZ1034363 | MGnify/ENA primary metagenome ERZ1034363 (study PRJEB33736, sample SAMEA104284506) | Azolla filiculoides | biome: Urban; feature: Water surface; material: Ditch water | place: Netherlands | collected 2015-10-28 | depth 0-0.1 m ... | reverse complement strand
ACTTTATCTTGGGCCATTACCAGCTCATATTCGTTAGTGCCAAATTTACCTTCCCAAGCAGCAGCAAATGATGTTCCCTTACCCATTTTAATGCGAATTTCATTCATGGTCATGTCAGAACGAATTTGCCCCACAATGGTCTCTGGGCCCATGTTTAGTGCTCTAATAGCTGATGGATACAGACTGTTGATGTCCATTGAACCAATCCAGTCATGCAACCCTTTCTTAGGGTACGCAACATATGCACCAGCCGCTTGGGTGTCCTCCTCAACGCTTTGCTTTTTCTTACTAGGAACTACCATGCCACGACTGTGCGCTTCATTAATGATTGCTTGCTCAGTGACAGCAACAGCACCCATTGTAGTTTGCAGCAACACAGTGTTTTCGTGAGCAATACTATTTGCCAAGTCAATAAACTTGAGTTTTTTGTCTAGTTTATCGAGTAGGGCGCAGTCTTGGCGGTTGTATCGAATAAATTCCTTAAAGTCATTATTATACAACTGGTCTAGTGTGCCTTCGTACTGGACCTTAGTCTCTCCCAGTTCCATTTCACCAATGGCATCTAGTCGGTAAGTATGACGTTCTTCATATGTATATTTGCGGTATAGCTCAAGGCTGTCCAAATGTACACGACCAATAAAGTCATAAGTAACGGCAGTTTTGCCGTATTTTTCGTATTCACGTTTCTTAGGAAGTTGCCCCCAGAGACAAAATCTACGTGTATCTTCTTTGCTAAGAGTTTTGGTTACACGATTCACAGTGTAAGGTACGTCAAAACCCTCACTGTTCCATCCACTAATTACATCCGCATCTTCAATTAAGTTCAAGAATGTTTCTAACATCTCAGTTTCGGTTTCAAACAAATAAGTGTTTGGAAACTCACTGACTAGTTCTTGTGCTTCTTCAATCGTAATAGTTTTGGGTGGAACTGCCAAGCAAATGAGCGTGTCCAACCACTGCAAGTGAACAGCAATTGCAGTGATAGGCATAAATGCATCGTCTGGACTTGCGTATCCACGTTCAGGGTCAAAGTCGACCTCAATGTCGAAAAACGCCACATGCAACTTGGGCGGTTCTTTTCCTAAATAGTTTTCTTCAAGACAGCGAAATACTGGGTTTATATCACTTTCATATAGTGTGTGGCTTGAATGGATTTTTTGTTCTTTTATGAATTCTTTGTGAGTTTTGCATAATACTTTGGATACTGGATTTCCAAAAATATTTTTGTATTTCCCTCTTTGATCAGGGTAGTAAAACAGATATTTTGCTGGGTACTCATGATACGTGCGCAACCCTGTTGTATCACGTTCTACGACACGTATGGTGTCAGATTCTTTGTTCCATATGGAATCAACGTAGCTCATTATTGTTATTATCCTCACCGCTTATGGCCGGGTAACCTTCAAAAAACGCGATTTATGGCTCGCGGAACCTTAATTTTATGTACTAGAAATCAATCTAATCAAACCAATGCTATCAATAGTAACTAGTAGCATATAGTTAGCAACCATCCCAGTGCTTTTTCGAGTCCAGGCTGCCCACCCAAAAATGGCGCATTGTGTTATAAAAATGGGATATAACCAAAAGAACAATGGATCAGTTGCGTGTGTAGCAAGTGTTAGTGAACACCCAAGGCTCATTGCCCATGCAATGATCTCCAATGCAAACCGAATTGGGTATTCGCTGAAGTCTCGTTTTGCCCAGTTGTAAATGTTACATGCAATGCTTAAAATTCTCTCCATTATCATTCTCTGCGGTTTGCGTGACCGCTGATATCTACAATTGTTTCAAGATCGTCAAATTCTCTGAATACTTGATCCCATTGATCTTTCATCGCAATTTTGATAGCTTTTTTGATAATTGCCGGTTTAACTTCAAGTTCCTCAGCAATTGCTTTGATTGTCTCATTTAGACCCTCTTGAAGATCTGAAATCTCCTGCATAACCGTGCAGCCTTCGGCAACGATTTGCTTAATCTTCGCCTGTTCAGGCGCTCCAAACATTTTACCCATAATAAATCTCCTAGATTAATAGTATAGTTATTATTCTAGGAGATGTCAAGGTGTTTTTTTAGTTTTAATAAGTTGGTAACTTGCGTAATGCGCAGAGGTTGCCATTTGATCTTTTTTGCTGGAGTTTTATTTTTGAATTGACGGTATTGTTTAGGATTTGATTGTTAGAAAGTATCTTTCCAAGTATCTATGCTGTTTGTAAGCATTAGATTTTCGGCTAGGTCGGACTCTAATTGTTTTAAATAATCGTCTTCTAAAAACTTATTATCCTTGGCGAGACCTTTTTTCCGGAAAGCCTGCCACATTGCTGCGCCTTTATCAGTTTGCTCATCTGAGCTAATAATGTTTACACCATGCTGTCTCAGATATTGGTACATTGCGGTTGCAATTCCGCGACGGTGGTATTTGGGTTGAACTAGTGTGTCGCTAGATGCGTACATGATCTCACCATCTGGTGTTTTGCCTGCGTAATCTAGTCCGATCCAAGCAATCACATCGTCCATAGTCGATGTATCTGCACCCTTAGGGTATACAAAAAGCTGCATCCGTTTAGGATTAAACACAAACTCAAACTCATTCTGTAATTCTGCTAACGAGCTTTCTGATACTGACTTTTTCTTCTTGTGTATAGCCCAAGCTGTGGCGAACGCACGCTCGGGTTGGCCGGGATACTGTTTTTTGAGCTTCATCATTAAGTCTTCTGGAAATCCCGGAGGAGCAGACTCCATGGTCACTGATGTACAGTTGCAAGGAGTTTGTCCACATACTCGACACATATTAACATTTTCAGCTACACCCCAGCCTTTGTCAAACCCTGAGTGGTCTTCTTTTTTTGGAACACAATTTGGAACCGTGCGGCCTTTTTTCTTTTTTGTTCCCAACTGCTTATAACCTTTCCAGCATGGGTCCTTGTCCTCTTCTTGTGCGAGAATATTGTCTCGTTTCTTAACTTTACCTAATGGTGACGATACTGATGCTATTGCGCCTGTACCTGTACCACCAACGCTAGCACTTTCAAGAACGTACCGTGTTTCTGTTTTCCCATTAATTTTGTAAAATTCAGTAGGTTTCATTTTTTCATCCAATTAGACACTGGGCTAACTATATTAGTGTCAGGGGTTTCTTGACTAGCTAAATCACCTTGATTCAAATCTTCGTATTCAATTTTAGCAGCCATGTAAGACAACCGCAGCATATCTGCTTCGACTTGAGTATATGGGTGTGCAGTTTTCCAACGGCCTACCCAACTCTCAAAGTCGACGTCAGGGGCAGTAACTCCGTCACACCCAGCGATAGTCAATCCTAAGCGATAGGATTTGTAATCGCTATTCCAACGTTCGCCGTCAGTGAACTTATGAATACCTCTACTAGCATCTTGCTGAGAAGTTTGTAGCTTCCCAGCGGTTGATTCAATTATAAATTCTCTAGCTCTCATTTGAGTGTGGCCTTTAACATCCAGCCATGTTTTGCATGTGCATCAATTCTACTTGCTATAAAATCGCTGAACCCATGTTCACCTGCAGCTTCACTAACCTCAAAAAGCTTTTTAAGAATAACTTTCATTTTTTCGTTATCTTTTAAAAGTTCATGCACCATGGCAGTGCCTTCTAAAATTTCAGTTTCATCGTCGATTTGACTTAACATGCTGAGCCGTGTATAGCTGCCAGGCATGTATGTTCCTAGACTGCGAATTTTTTCTGCAAAGTCGTCAACGCTACTGTAAACTTCGTCGTAAATGCCCCCAAACAAATCATGCAGTTGTTTAAAAAACATACCCTCAACATTCCAGTGAAATTGGTGTGCTTTTAAATAAAAGCTAAATTCGCTAGCAAATGCAATTTTGGCTAAGTGATGTAGTTGTTCCATAATAGTTATTTATCAGTAGTTTTTGGATATTTATTTTGTATTTGGCTGATCCGGTATTCAGCCAACCGGGCTTCTGCTCCTAGACCGCCTAAATATTGGGCAATTTTCATCTCTTGAATGGGGTCATCAATTGAAAGAACACAGTCATCAGGGCTATCTAAGTTGATATTGTCACTTGTTATTCGATACTGTTTCATTACATATAATTTGGTTAATTAAGCTATCCATGATATTTTCAATAGATTCACTAACTGGGATTAGCTTGGTATTTTCTGAGACTTTACCAAAATATGCAGCTTTGATTTTACTTTTGGCCTGATGTCTCGCAGTCTTAAGTTGCATTTTGGGTTTTGGTAGAGAGGGGGCTTCTCCTACTAAATCTCCTTGATGCTCTTGACGCGTTATTTTATCTTTTAAATGGGCATCTGGACTTGGATTATCTTGATGAATATCAAAATCTGGTGTGTGAACAACGCTGTCTTTTCTACTTTTAATTTTTCGCCGTAGTGAGTCTATTGCATCACGTATATCTTTTATCTCTTGACTTTGAGCTTTATTTGATTTCTTAATATTAAGAAGTGTCCGATCAATATACTTGTTAAACGCCATCTGATCATCATCTTCATAATCTGTATAATGGTGTTTTGCGTAACTAATCTCTCTTTCTAATTCTGGGTCAATAAATTTAGTTTTTTCCCGTTTATTTGGGAGTTTTTTGTCGTCTGACCCTTTTTCTTCCCGTGCAGTTTTTGGTACAATGTGGTTCATCGTATACGTTTGAAACCCCAACCCGGGTTTCCTAGATGTATCAGACCCTCCCATATTATCATTCTCTAATACAGAAGCGGGGCGCACCAGGGCGTTAAATAACTTTTGCTCATATCCAGCAGACTTTGGTGTTTTCATTTTATACCTTATTTTACAAATATTCTCTATTCCCAAGCTTTACACGACCAAAATCGAGCCTTCCACCTAGGTCCTGGATTTTCACAATGGTGCCTAGCTCTAAAACTTTTACGGTGATTGGGACTTGATTTTTTAATTCGCATTTTCTTATCCCCAAAGTTTACCTTGACGACATTGCCTTTGGGGTTCTTAACATATACGGATCTCTTTTTTGAGCCAGATGGGGTCAAGAATGGTTTGCCCAATGATACATTTCGCCCTTGATATTCAGCTTCGCTGATATCCCCACCACCTTCCATTATTGCAATTTCCAAATCAGTGAATTTTCTATCAGCAGTGGGGCTAGTTTTAAGAAATGCTAGCATGGTGTCATCGCCCTGAATAATAACCCCGTCATCCATGAAACCAACAACCGTACTTTCAATTAAGAGAGAGTTGTCTAGTTCTAAATAAAAAATATCTCCAGTCTTAATTGGATCATTTCTTGTTATAAATTCTTGAATACGCATACTATATTTATTTTCAAAAGATAGAAGTTTTAATTAGAAATACTATCACAATAATGGTTGTAAAGTTGATTACATAGTTCCATTCTTAATGATTTTGGGAACACTTTCTTTAAATGACCAGTCATGTCGTTTTTCATATAAAATTCTTTGCAACCCTTGTTTACTAACGGCATAAAATTTTTAATAACGTCAGTTTCGGAAAAGTTTTTTTGTTTTTTAATGCGGGAAATCATAGGAACTGCATAATCTTTATGCATTTTGTCATGATCCAAAATAAACCAAAAAACATCATTAGACACTGATTTATCGGGGGTGTCATCATCATTTACTTTTAAAGTATTGCCAAAAAATTCACGTAATAGCATAATTTCATCCTTTACTATAGTAGTCTCATAACAAAAAACCCGGGAAACAAGATGTTATCCCGGGTTTTGAATTATTTAACACCACATATATAACATATATGTATATTTAGTGATTATACTGCACCATTAAAACGCTACCTTGGTCGATTGACACGGATCCCCGCACCCAAACAAAGTTACCTTCAAAGTTCCTCAAATCCACAGATTGTTCTGTCCTAATTGAAAACTCTGAATAAAAAACACTAGTTTCCGGTACAGAAATCCAATCAGATTCTGACGGTTCTGTTGCAAGGGTGGCTTGCATACTTATGGTACCAACAAAGTCATATGTTGACACATACATGACTGTATGTAAGCCATGCCCCGAGTTAAAATAGCCGTTTCCTTTTGTTGGGGTGCTATTATAAACTAATGTTGTTGTTGCAGTGTTTGGATATACGACTGAAACTGTACCAGTTGATGCATTGTTTGTTGAGGGTTTGAATAGTAAACTCTGACTTAGTGCTGACATATATTTTACCTATGATACATTATTTATACCAGAGCTAAGTACAAACTTTTCAATAGAGTGAATATGGCTACCAACTAATAGTGTTAACATCGATGTTTCCTTTTCTTCCTTAATATAAAAGTAAGGGTTTGAATAACAACGATGCCAAGATAAAAATGCATCAAACCTGTGTGTAGTTTTTATACTACCATTTGGCATTTTTTCAATCCAATTTTTAAGAGTTTCTTTTACATGCAATGGGGTTGTATGTTTTAAAGTAACTTTATGTGTGAATGATTTGTGCGGCAACTTGTTAACAATAACTAGTCGTTTATTTTGAGCAAGCGTGCTGAGTGCTGCGTCACTGACCGGCGCATGTACTGCTACAACTATACTAGATAATTGGTCACAGATAGTATTTAAGACATCCAACGAATCAGTGAAAAAGTTAGCACGGTGACCCTCGACACGGATTTTAACATTGGGGTGTTTTCTAAACTGACTTAAAGTACCCCATAGCGCAGCCCATTCTTCATGTTTACGGGGCTGATCAATGCATTGGTGGGTGCGCGACAAATAATTGACAGATGCTGCACCTTGGATTGATGTTTCAACTTTATACGGCCAACGACCGTAGAACAGTTTTTTAGTTAGTAGTTTCTTGTACGTCATCATGTTCAGCAATGGGTAGAATCTCCACAGTTGACAGTTTAATTTCACCATTTTTAACAGCTACTTCAACGACCCCACCATTTGCAAGTTTGCCAAAAAGAATTTCTTTACTCAACGGGCGTTTGATGTGCTCATCAATTGTTCGTTGCAACGGTCTAGCACCCATCTTGGAGTTAAATCCATGGTCAATGAGCAGCTCTGTGGCTTCAGCAGTGAGTCTAACATGGATACCTTTATCTTTGACCAGTACGTTAAGCTCATCAATAAACTTCTTGACAATTTTAATCATAGTTTCTCGGTCAAGCTTGCCAAATTTAATAATTCCATCCAAACGATTTCGGAATTCGGGTTTAAAGAAGCTATTAATTGCATCCTTGGGGTCGCTATCTCGCTCAAGATTCCCAAAACCCACGGCGTTACGCTCAGCATCGGACGCTCCAAGGTTACTAGTCATAATAACGATCGCGTTCCTTGCATCTGCTTTTTTACCGTTACTTCCAGTTACTACGCCGTTGTCCATAAGTTGTAGGAGAATAGTCAAAACATCGGGGTGTGCTTTTTCAACTTCATCAAACAGCAAAATACCATTGGGATTTTCTTGAAGTTGTGTAATCAGCTGACCTGCGTTGTCATCATACCCAGTATATCCAGGCGGGCTACCAATAAACTTGGCAACTGAGTGCTTTTCTTGAAACTCACTCATGTCAAACCGGATAAGTTTGGTCCCTAGATTAAGTGCCAATTGTTTAGCTGCTTCAGTTTTACCAACCCCAGTTGGTCCTACAAACAAAAAGTTACCAACAGGTTTATTGGGGGACTTTAGGCCAGCATGTGCAATGAAAACTTTGTCTAGCAGTGTTTCAATTGCTTTTTCTTGCCCAAACACTTTTGCTCGCATGTTTTTTTCAAGTTTATTCAGTGATGTGGATTCTTTATTACCAATTTGTTCAACTGGGATTTTGGTCAGCTTGCTAATCTCAAACACAATCTCATCATGATCAACGGTGCCACTTTCTTGGTCGTTAACTTTGAACCTAGCGCATGCATTGTCAATTAGGTCAATTGCTTTGTCTGGGAGTTTTCGGTCAGTAATATACTTAACGCTGTACTTGACTGCATCAGTAATAGCTTGATTAGTTATTTTGACATTGTGATGTTTTTCGTAATACTTCTTAAGACCTTTGAGGATTTTAACAGCAGTTGCATCGTCCGGCTCGTCAATAACTACACGTTGGAACCGGCGCATAAGTGCACGATCTTTTTCAAAATGTTTGCGATATTCGTCCCAAGTAGTACTGGCAATAACTTTAATGTTTCCTTTACCTAGGGTACTCTTGAGCATGTTAGCCATGTCATTAGCGCCGCCGTTACTAGTACCGGCGCCATTCATCATATGAGCTTCATCGATGAACAAGATGCTCTTACCGCGTTTTTCCAGGGCGCTAATCACATTTTTGAGGCGCTCTTCAAAATCACCCCGGTATTTGCTGCCAGCAAGCATTGCACTAATGTCAATACTAAAAACTGCATAGTCCTTGATAAACGCTGGAACTTCGTTATCTACAATCTTTTTAGCAATTCCTTCTGCAACTGCTGTTTTACCAACACCTGGGTCACCAATCATAATTGCATTTGCTTTAGACCGTCGGGCAAGTACTAGTTGAATTTCTTCAATTTCTTTTTCACGACCAATAACTGGATCAATCTTTTTATTACGAGCTTTTTCAGTCAAATTTTCACAATATTGATCAATGACTTTCTCAAAGTGCGCAATGGTCTTTGCTTTTTTAGCAACTTCAGTTTGATCTTCTTCGTCCTTGAGAATAAACTCGATGAATTTTTCCTTATTAATTTTTGCCTTTTGTGCAAAGAAGCAAGCGTGACTATTTTTCTCTGACAGAATGCTAATGAAACAATCAACAGGTTCTACTAGTTGCCTTCCGCTAAACACTACATTAGTGAATGCTCGATTCAGGACCCTATCAATAGTTGAAGTCTTTTTGGGCTTTGTAACTTCAGTATTAACGATACTACTCAGTTCTTTGTGAATATAATTTTCAAGATTTTCTTTGAGAGTTTTGATATCAGCACCAAACGTGGTCAGCACTGTAGTAAATGGTGCATTGCCTAGCATGCTGTAAAGAAAGTGCTCAAGAGTCACATACTCATGTTTGTTTACTGCTGCAACATTTACGGCATTTTCAAAGATTTCTTCCAAATCTTTATTTGGTTCAAGCATTATTTTTTCCTTTATTGTTGGAGGGTCTTAAGAAGTTTTATTTGATCGTCAGTCAAATTAGTGGGAATTACAATATTGATATTAAGAAGTAGTCTACCGAACGTATTTGGGTTTTTGAGACTTGGCATACCGCACCCGGCTACTGATAATATCTGCCCGTGTTGCGTTCCGGGATTAATTTTTACCTCAAGGTGTTTATTGTCAATAGTATCTATATAATACACTGAACCTATCATTGCGTCAATCGCATTAACGTTGACTAATTGAATTAAATCGTCACCCTCTCGGTGAAACACCCGATGCGGTGTGACATGCACGCTTAAATAAATGTCACCACGTGGCAAGTTTGGTATGGAATCGTCGCCCATTCCAGCTAGGCGTAGCTTCATGCCATTTGAAGTACCTTTGGGAATTTTAATTTCTAGAATTTGGTCCTTACCACTGGGTAGTTTAACTGACACTACTAATTCTTTTCCATTATACGCATCTTCAAGACTAATTTCTGCACGTAAATTTAGTGTTCTGTTTTGTTGTGGTTGAGAACGACGGAACATCCCATTAAATCCACCAAATGCGGATAATATATCTTCAAATCCCGGAGGGACTCCGCCGTCAAAATTGAAGTTATTATACTGTGGTGGATTATCATATTGATCACGTTTTTCAGGCGAACTCAATACATCGTATGCTGCTTGTATTTCTTGAAATTTTGCAGTCTCCCCACCGCGGTCAGGATGATGTTGAGAAGCGAGCTTTCGATAAGCTCGCTTTATGTCATCTTGTGATGCTGTTTTTGGTACACCCAAAATATTGTAGTAATCTAACATATAAAAATATGATACTACAAAAATTAAAAAGAATCAATACTTTTTTAATTTGATGAATTGGGATCAGTGGTTTCTTTTTCAGTAGTCATAACTGTATTGCCCTTGGTAACAGTTACGTTTTCGCCCTTAACATGGACGCTCATAAATTCGTTTGCTTCATCTAAACGTTTAATAAGTTCGTTGATGACTTTAAACTCAGGTTTCTCTTCCTTGTCCTTGGTTCCGGTTATGTTTGCTAGCATAGTTATTAGTGCCATTACTACTGTGGACACAAGACCGATGACTGCGGGTAACGTATCAGATGGTAAAAATGCACTAGAAATAACACCTACGACGACTAATAACACAATCCAATGTATTGCATTTTTGCCAACATACTTACTGGCAACATCTTTAGCTGCGGCTTGCTGCTCTAGCTTACGTAGCTCAATAAGTGCTTCTGTTTTTAGTTTTTCCAAATCAGTTGGTTCAATAGACATATCATAGTTCCCTGCTAGTAATAATATTTACGTATAGTTACTGGAAAATAACTATACGCACATAATGACACTTGGGGCGCTGCGGTTTATTTTGCCGGAACGTTGGTTCCGTCGTGTTTTTTATGTAATTTCATTTTCTTACATTTTTCAACATCCTTTTTAGTCTTGGCGTCGTATACTTTGACGCAGACTTTTTTAAGATCAGATGTTGGCTCTGCCGCGTGGGCCATACCTATTGTGCCTAGTGCTAATGCAATTGCTAAAATATTGTTTTTCATAGTTCTGGTTCTTCTATAACTGGTCCCGGTTTGCCCTGTTTGGACACAAATGTTTGCGGTTGGCTGAAACTAGTGGTAGGCGCACCCTGTGCAAAGCTACCAGCTGACGGTGTTAGGACAGCTGGTGTAACACCAGCTGGTTGCGCAGATGTCGGCAGTGGGGAAGTATAAGTAGTCCCCACATTGGATGCGGTGCCTGCTAACTTTTCCTGAGTTCTACCGTATGCTGCTACACCTAGTATTGCACCAAAGCTCAAGTGCAGTAACCCCGCTCCTTGAAGTGTTAGTGGTTGCCACTGTGTTGCAATATGCCCACTGTTAGTTAATATTTGAATTATGCTCCATAATACGGGCGCAATAACAAAATCAAATGCGCAAACACCCATATATAGCACAGCCATCATAGGCCTCCATTTTTTCTGCATCCAATCTTCTTTTTCTGGTGTTGTTAGTGACATAAAAATCTCCGTATATTGTCTTTATAAAAATAGGAATAACCCTTGTGTGCTTAATAGTACACCCAACCCTGCCACTACAAAACTACTCCAGAATAGTGTCATACTCACTGCGAGAATACTTGCTGACAGTAATACTATTGCCAATTGATATGCTGTAGACGCGTATCCAATCCAAGGGCTACGAAGTTTAGCATCGTCGCGGTCTTTTTCTAGGTTAGCTGCCTTAGCAGCGATTTCTTTCTTTTCTGCGTCCATGCGATTGCGCTCTTCTAGTAAACTCTCCTTGTTTTCTGGGCGAGCTTCTAAAGATGCTGTTTCGTATAGTACACTGCGCATGTTCTTTGCTTGGTACCAACTCCAGTAGTTGTTAGCGCCAATCGTGTTGTTAAGCACAGTGGAACTTAGCTTACCGCCATACCACGCATTTAATGCCAGCAATAGAGCAAACACATTAATAACTAACCCTGCCTTATCTTTGATCTTGGCCTCGCGCTCGCTGCGGCTACCTACTGGTTGAGTTGTGACGTCTTTAGCTGCTTTTGTAAACATGCTTAAAACCGAATCTACTAATCCTGCCATGCTATTTTTTCCCTTCTAAAAGTTTTAGGCGCTCTTTAAGGACAGCAATTTCTTTTTGATTCTCTTGAATGTCGTCCCTGTTTTTTTGTATTTCTACTGTCATATCTTGGCGCAGTTTTTCACGGGCAAGCTCACTACTAGTATTAGATGCTTGTTTATTATCGCTAGTTACCACAAGACTTACTTTACTTTCTAATATAGTTACTTGGTGTGCTAATGAGCTAACTGCACTCAGCAAATATCCTACGCCTGCTATGATTAGTGGTAATAACGCAAATAACAGTTTCTCTATAAATGCGCCTTTTGACTCATCTGCCATATGTATACTCCAGTTTTAAAATTTACCTACGAGTGTTAGGCAGTACGCACTCTCTAACTAGTTCGTAGTTTCTACCTACACTAACAACTTCCATACACTTAACTACTACAGTCTGTTCAGCAGCAACTTGCCGAGAACGCTGAGCACGTTCCTCGGCATCGCGAGCCAGTATGGCACGCTGACTGGCTAGTTCATTTTGCTCGCGTCTAACTACTTCACGCTCGCGTTGGAGTCGTTTTAGTTCAGCTTGATGTGTCGCCGACTCTGCGTTGACCTTTTTAATTTGTGCGCTGGCAGTTTCTAGTTGCGCGTGGGCGTCTTTAACTTGTTTAGTGCCCTTGCTGATTTCAGTTTGTAGTTTCACAACTGTTGCTTGACTAGCATCTAAGTCAGTTTTTAGTAATCGTATATAGCGAGCAGCGAACCCAGCGGCGATAGTAAGTGTCACAACTCCTAGACCTAATACTATTCGCTGTACCAGCTTTTCAGGCTCTAATACTAGTATCATTTTAGGGATTCCTTATAAACTCGTCTCTGTTCGTTGTACCAGTTCTGCCAACCTTGTGTCTTAGCAGAGCATTGATAGTACAAGGAATAGTTTTCTATTACAGTGTGTAGCATGTCGCGCAGTGTGCCTTTGTCTGGGTCTGTTTTGTTCAGCTGCGGGCAACGCTCTAACAGTATTTGCGGGGCTACTGGGAACTCTGGCGGTTTTACCGGAACAAATGTCTCAAAGCAACCACTAAGAAACATTGTTGATGCTAGAATAAGTCTCCTCACTTCTTTGCCCCTCGCTCAACAAACAAGTTCATATCCGCTGCTTCGTTATGTATTTCAATCACTTCACGAGGTAACGGACATTTCTTTTCATAATCAACCACAACTGGCCGATCTACATATATGGTCTTGCCGCGTTCTTTAATAACTTTGACCTTAGTTACCACACGCTCTTCAACTTGTGAGGTTACCGCACTGCTGGCCTGTTCTAGTGTTTTAACTTTTTCTTCTAGTTTGGCTGCACGATCACGCCACTCTTGCTCGACACTGTAGCCGCCTTTAAGGTATACACCCACTACCAACAGAACAATTCCCGCTACTTGTAGGGCTTTATAGTAACTAGCAAGTGGTGGGAATGCCAGTAACAGTCGATTGAGTGCAAAAAATCCCAGTATGGTAAATGTTACGCCCAGTGCCAGTGTTGCGTTAACAATAAACTCAATAATCCCCGAGGGAAACCAGTGTAACAGCCACATGATTATGCTCCCAGCACTTCACACGCATGTTTAAAGTGTTTAATGCGGTCTTCGAGGCCTAACGTGCCCCCATTAATCTTCTTGGTGAGATTTAATATATCTCCTTTGTCAGCATACGAGTTTAGGTTATTATTTTCCCAAAAAAATGCAGCGCTTTGCACAGCTCCTTCAAATGTTCCCATATATTCTGGCAAGTCTTCTACTTCCATTTCTAAACTGGCGGCGAACCACTGGTAGTTCTCTTTACCAGTAAGTTGTATTAGACCTCGCCCTAGATATCTCCAACCATCACCGCTGGCCTCGTCGCGATTTCCCATTCTATTAGCGTACACTTTGTTGGCAATCTTTTCTGGGTTCTTTTCGTACTGTTTAGCAACTTCCATCGTTGGGAATCTACTAGGCCAAGTTTTCATTAGGCTTTGTGCCTTGTAGTTGAGATTTTCTCGCAGTGCTTTAAAGTTTCCACTTTCGTGGGCACACTGTGCGATAAAAGCTGCTAGTCGTTTTGGAGTATTAATTTCATACTCGGGGCAAATTTCACATATTGCGTCGTACCAGTAGTCTAGATAGGGAGTTTTCCCTATCATTTCTCGTAGTTGATTTTTTGTGAATGCAAATTCAAATGACATATTACCACCTATTCTTTTCTACAACCATGGCGCTATTGCCGTTTCTAATTAAAAACTTGTCCCCAATTTTGTGTATATCGTAATCACCCAAATATTTTTGTAGAAAATATACTTGACTTTGACTGTTTTCGTCTAAGCTCAATGCCCCGGGTACTGTTTTTTGTACGTCAGAATACTTGCCAATTGCAATTAAGCGCATACTCAAATCACCAAAGAATGGTTTTTTAAAAGTCATGCTGTTATCTGATTCTAATGTCACAGAATCAACTGCACCTTTATTAAAAAAACGACTTACGTCTGTATTTTTAATTTCCAAAATTTTGTTTTCATAATCAGCTACAGATGTGGGGACATGTTCTACAATCGCATCTTCACTGAACGGTATAGTTTTGCCAGATTTGTGATATTTAAACCCCCAATTCCAACAGTCAGTTAACTGACTAACCCCAGACAATAATGTTTTTAGTTGTTCTGGAATTTTTGGTGTGCGTTCAATTTCAACAAATACTTGATATTTCCCATCACTTTCTTCACCAGTGCTTACATCTGAATCTAAAATAAATCCATAACTCTTTTCAATGAATTCCATCAAGTCAATAGCTGGGTATTTTTCTTTAACTTTGAAACTTAGAACTATGACATCAGAGTCCTCGCCCATTTTACTTTTATAGCAATCTATAGTGAATGTTTCGTTGACGAAGTTTTTGAGATCTTTGGCCCTTAGGCCTTCCATTACATGATTTTTTTTGTTTTTAAAGTTCTGCATTTGGGTCCTCCTGCGCAACTTCACCCGGTGTGGCAATACTGTGGTCATATTTCATTAGCTCAGCCATTTGGTTATGATCTCTATTATGTTTTCCAATATCAACATCTTGCATTAGTTTTTTCGGCATTTCAATAGTGACTACCCATATTGGGTGTTCATCAATTTTACCTTTTTTAGTACCTGGTCGGTAATCGCCTGGGTCTTTAATTTTTCTTGGGACTAACAATTTTTCACGTTTGTAAACAACGTTACAGCCGTAATCTACTAAAATTTTTGCCCCAGTGGGATCTGGGGCTTCGTGTAAATCCCACATAAACGAGCAAGTTACTGTGTATCTTGACACCTCTGGCCCGATTACTAGTTCGCCCTCTTCCCAATTTTTGTAAACGTAAATGTCAAGTTCATCTAGTACTCTTTCAAAGTCTTTGAGTACTTTAAACATGTTATTGTTTTCACTTACAGTTTGTAAGTTCTTAATTAGATCCAAAATGTCTTGCATAATTTGCTCTTTATTTGTATATTTATATTATCTGCACAAGTATTTTAATACAATTTGAGTTTAATATTTTTGGCCCATTTTATAATTGTTTTTGCCAATATATGTAAATACTAGTGCAGGTCGACATTCTTCAAACGGAGGGTATTTAAATTGCCTAAAATCAAGATGCGTGATAGAGACACTGGATCGAATAAAGATCCACGTTTTTCCCAAGATCAAAGTAATTTGATCAGTATTAAACCTTATTTAAAAAGAAAACAACAAGTTAGCATCATACCTAGAAACTTAGCTCAAGAAGCTTATGTTGAATTATTAAAAAATCCCAAAAAATTTATAGTATTTGCAATTGGTCCGGCGGGCACTGGAAAAACTATGCTTGCAGTTCAAATGGCCATAAAACTGTTTAAAGAGGGACAAATTAGCAAAATCGTTGTAACACGGCCCGCAGTGAGTGTTGATGAAGAGCACGGGTTTCTCCCCGGGACACTAAACCAAAAAATGGAACCATGGACTCGCCCAATTATGGATGTATTCGAAGAATACTATCACCCAAAGGAAATTGCAGGGATGTTGGACGATGGAGTTATTGAAATTGCCCCATTAGCATATATGCGCGGCCGTACGTTTAAGAATGCCTTTATTATTGCAGATGAAATGCAAAACGCAACACCATCACAGATGAAAATGCTACTAACGCGATTAGGCGAAGGGTCCAGAATGGTAGTTACTGGTGATTTAAATCAAGCAGATAGGCCACGTGAAAATGGACTTCTTGAGTTTTGTTCATTATACGAACAGGGCAGCGATTATAAAATGATTGCGTTGACTCGATTTGAATCCAAAGATGTTGAGCGTCACCCAGTTGTAAAAGAAATTCTCACAATATATAAAGCAATAGAGTAATCAAAGCTAAACCCCACTTAACAAATGACCTGCAAGCAGAGTTAAGTGGGGTTTAATCTTCTAGACCTTGATTAAACAAATCTGAAATGATATGATCTTTGGCTAGTTCATATAAATGTGACAAATCCAAACCGTATGTGTTTGACTTTAATAGCGATATTTTAATAATACCAGCTCGTTCTAAAATAGTTTGCCATTCTATTTGAGTCGGATCACACTGGTGGTGTGATTCATGCAACGCGATTAGCGGTATGCCCCTGTCAATTAAAAATTTTGAAAATCCAATTTCATATTTAAAAATTACGTCATTTCTAATACTAATTGGCGTCATATTTAAAAACCAAGAAACAACATCATGTCGATTAAATACTGTTGATGGTATTGTATAAAAATATGACTGAACATGTTGACCAACCATGTGTGACTTTGAAATACCAAATACACTGTTAATATGTGTAACTGACATTGCATTGTTAATAAATTTATCAATGTCTATACACAAGAACGAAGTATTAATGATAGTCACATAATCATAGCTTTGATTTAAAATTGACAGTAGCCCTAACCTATAAGAATAAAAATCGTAACCAATGTTTTCACGTATCATTACTTCCACGTTGTCTGGTATTAATGGAATTTGATTTTTATCTAAAAATGTTGAAACAAGTGACACTTTTTCGAAATTGGCCGACAACACACGCAACAGGGCAAGTGTGTCTGACCTAAGTGCCCCATGTTTATTGTAATGAGCAACAATTACTGCTCGTTTCATACGTGTAAATTACTGTTGCAACCTTGCTAACTTTATCAGGCAAGCTGCGAGGTTTATCTCAGGATCAAAACAAATAGTATGATCCACGATGCCCTGTTTAATAATCAAAACTGCTGAATCCATTTGTTCTTCAGTTTTTCCAAATAAGTTCAAGTTATTATAAAGAAACTTAAAAATATCTCCAATTTCTTCTGGTTTTGCCCTACTACACACTAGCGTTCGAGCTTCGTTTATCTTCCCTTTCTTAAAAAGTTCAATCATTTCAAATCTGTAGTCCAACGATGAATTATCTTCAGACACTGATACTGATAGCACGCCGTCAGTAGTATTTTGCTGACATGCGTTTATGCACTTTCGCAAATCAGGATATGTACTTCTCACAAAGCTATCCAGCGTGTCAAGGTCAAACTCAACATCCTCAGTTACAAGGATAGTTGCAACACGGGCGGTAAACTCAGTTTGGTCAATTTTTTCAATGTGAAAACCTTGGCACCGGCTATGAATTGCGGGAATAATTTTGTTGGGATAATTACAAGTAAAAATAAACCGTGCAGTGCTGTGATATTCTTCCATAACACCACGCAATGCAGCTTGCGCGTTTGGTGACAAAAAGTCCGCCTCGTCAAGCAGTACGACTTTAAACGGCCCAAAGGGAATCATTTGAACAAAGTTGGTGATTTTGTCACGGACGTCTTCTACACCATTGGTACGGGATGCATTGATCTCTAGTAGATCGTAGCTTTCAATTCCAATTTCGTTAATGAGGACTTTGGCCAACGTGGTTTTACCGATTCCCGCACTACCACTGAGAAGAATATGTGGGATACTTTTTTCTTTAACCCAAGACTCAACTTTCCGTCGCTGGTCATTATCCCTAAAAACATACTCATTAACAGTTTTAGGACGGTACAGTTCAGTCCACAACTCTTTTGCCATTTAATCTTTTCCTTTTACAATATTAGTAATACGCGATAGCCAATTTTTTGCGTCAATCTCTTCATCAAATGATGGGCTCAATTCTATGTTGTGATTCTTCTTTTCAACCCAAACCCAGCAATCATTGATGTTGTCGTAGATCAAAGTCATCTCAAATATTCCATTGTGATAATTTTTTCAAGTTGCTTACCCAAATCTTGATCTTCAGTTATGATATAAAGACCGGTGATGTTACGATCTTTGGCTTTGTCATAACGCACAGTTTCCACCACTTTTCCACCAGATGCTGCGTAAACTCGAAATTGTATTGATCGACTATTATCATGGATTGAATTGCTTTCAACTTCTTTTACTGTACCAACGGGGTATGGGTATGGTTCGCGATCATTGTCAGAGGTTAGCCAATTTTTAATTTTGTTTTTAATGAATTTCATGGATGATTGTTATTTTGTTTGGATAATTCTGCTTCTGTAACACGCTTTCTTAGGCTACTTGAACTAAAACTATGGTCCCTACCATTGTAAATCAAGTTAATTCCGCGTTTTTCGCAAATATTTTTGCCTGTGAATTCAGTGTTTTCATATTCTATACCTAGAATTCTAACATTAACTGGCAACGTTAGCAAGATATCTTCCAAATCTTTTTCCGTTTGATAAACTACAATCTCGTCCACATATCGAACTGCAGCCAACTGGATTTGTCTTTCCACGATACTCTGCACTGGTTTATTTTTTGTTTTAGGTCGATCAATAGTTGGATCAGTTTGCAACGCTGCAATTAAATAATCACAGTGATTTTTTGCCTCAGCTAACATTGCAATATGCCCTGCGTGCAGCATATCAAACGAACTAAAGACGATACCTATGATTAAGTTTTCTTCTTTTAATTTTTTTATTTTATTGAATATCATATTGTCTACGGCAGTTACAAGATCTTCCCTGGTTGCAATCTTGGTTGCAATTATCAATAGCATATGCACCTTTGAAAAAAAGCACAGCAAGTGCCATCAAGAGTGCCCAAATAAAAATACCAAACAAAATATATGTCAACATGATTAATAAATTTAAAAAAGACAAGGCCACAACGGGCCTTGGTATTAGGTACAATAAAGCTTACACGTTTAGATTGAAGTGCCCTGCAACAACGCGCTCCACATCACTAGGACGCTCGTTAGATGCTACTAAAATAGCATCATTATCAACCATCCTGAGTTCAGTAATACTGCCGTCAGCATTCTCATATTCAACGGTTCTAGTCCAACGCCCATGTTCAACTAAAATCCATTCACCGACAGTTACGGAAGATTGGTCTGGTCCAACTGCCCAAACACGCCCCCATCGTGGGTGAATGCCGCTAGATTTGGCGTTGTCAGCAGGAACAAATATTCCACTGGCTGTGCGCTGCTCTCCAAACTCCATATCAGACACAAAAATCTTGTCACCCAATGGTAAAACTGTGCCTTTTACTTTCATGATTCAGTGCTACCTTTTTTAGTTTTGTTGGGCTTTACCTCTTGATGTACTGACTTTTGGAACTGACTAAGTTCTTCTTGTGTGGGTGCTTTAGACTGATTGTAATACTCAGCAACTATATCTTCACGTTTACGAACAATTTGTCCGCCGTTGCCCAATTCATCACCGCGTGCATTAACACGCATGTTGCCCACTGCGGGCGTTAATTCGTTTTGTTGCATTAATTTGTCCATGTCGACCATGCGACCTTGCATCGTTCTATGCATAATAGTACCTCTCTTTATTTTAAAAATTCATGTATATCTAACCCATGTTTTATGGGATTAATTTTGCTTATGCCAATTAAGTATAGCACAAATGAGCAAACACTGCTACCACGTCCGACACCCCAAACTATTTGATTTTCGCGCATTGTGTTTACTAAAAATTTCAAGTATAAGAGTACGTTTCGTAATTTATATTTTTCAAATAACCCTAGTTCTAACGTAACTCGCGCAATCTCAATATCAGAATGACACTGCTTATATAACCAAGTTTCAATATCGAAACTTTTATAAGATTCTGGGTAAAACCAAGTTGATTGGGTTAATGCATCAAACTCAGGCAAACTATCTGTTACTTCTTTAACAATTTCAAGTTGTTCAAAGTCGTCAGCATTGAAGATTACTGCAGAATTATATTGGTCAATTAACTTAGGATCTTCTAGAAAGAAATTACTGAAGTTCAATGATCCATGATTATACAATGCGTTTAACGCTTCTTGTTCACTAATTAGTACTCGATTATAACCATCAATTTTCACTCAACCCACCCTTGACCACCATGGGAGTAAACGGTTGCGGATCGGTCAACTGAATGTCATCCCAGGAAATTGGGTTGGATAAATCTGTTGACATATCATCAGCGTTCCACCACGTTTCTCCAGTCAAGTCCAATCCACACTCCTCGGGATCATACACATTATATTGAATTTGATGGCCCAGGATACTTGAGATACTCAAACAGTCAATGTCAAAATATTTCCCAGTCACTTGGATAAATTTTGCGAGCAATATTGATCCCAAATAGAAATCGTAAGGATCACACGGTAACACAATTAATGGGTTTTCTAGTGAAGCTAGCGCTGGAAGTAACCCGTTGTCATCACTAATGAGTACCCCATTGTTGATGCTGTGGTCCACAATGGATCGTATTTTTTGGAATCCCAATCCAATGTTTTCGTCTGATTCTTCATGTGGGCTAATTGCTATTTTTACTGAATAAATGTTTGATAGTAATGTTTGGTTAGTTACAATGGTGCAACAGAAATCCACTGGTAGCACAAATGCGCTTTCTTGATCATTCAACATTGATTAAATCGTCTAAATCTGAATTTTTTGTTTTTGCTATTCTTTTAGCAGCCAAATCGTGTCTGCGTGATTGCTCTTCACGATACATATTCAGTATAGCACAAATTTGCTCACATAAGCAACTATTTCCAGATCTAGCAGCAATATTGTACCTCTTAATCAACTCAGTAATTTTGACTTCTACATCAGAATCTTTAAGTTTATCAAGGCTACCGATTAATGGATTATACATTTACACCCCGCGTTTGCTAATGTAAATGTCACTTCCTGCGTTATCAGTCCAGAGATCAAAGAAAGTAGTCGTATTTACGACTGCAGGTAAAGTCAATGCTCCTATTAATCTCACGTTGCCATTAACTGCAACAGTAGCAGTTGAATCTGGTGTTACTGATAGCGTTAGTTCTGATAAATTACCAGGAACCCAGTTTATGATATTAAAAGTAGTTGTGCCAGAATTTAGAGAAAATTTTTGATAATTCCCATCACGGTAATTTACGCTAACTGTACCGTTGACATTTGTTGATGCAGTGAATGATTTAATTTCATAACTCTGCAGTGCTACATTTTTGATAGTATTATGTGAGAAATCACTAGTTTCGTTAGTTTTTACACTAGCTGACTGTAGGGTTTCAACATCTGAATTTAGATTAGTCAGTGATAACTGAATATTTCTAAAATTATCTCTAAACCCCTGGCTGTCATTATTTTTACCTGCCTGTGGGTATGCGGTATCTATTTTGCTAATATATGTGCTTGCTGTAGTTGTCATATTAATATTTATTATTATGACAGGATACATTACATTTAAGTAGCATTGTATGGAAAACTGCGACCAGCTCCCCAAATAACTCTTACTGCGCCGGAGCCGCCGATACCGGCATACCCGCCACCACCACCGCCATACATTCCCCCATTATACGCCCCGCCACCATATGGTGATCCACCGATTCGAGTAGATGACCCAGGGTTGCCATTAGACCCCCCAGTACCTGGATATGCAACTTCTAAATTTGATGACCCAGCACCACCATTGCCGCTTGCACCTTGGCCATAAAGGCCCACTCCGCCACCTGCTCCTGCATCGCCTGTATATCGAAGTACTCCATAATTTGGGTACGTGCTGTAGTATATTACGTATGGACCGCCCCCACCGCCGCCGCCACCGCCAGCACCTGCCCCACCTGGATACCCAATCGCCCCTGCCCGGTTATTGTAGCCAGAATAACTGCCACCATACCCGCCATTACCAGTGTATCCACCAGCGCCGCCGCCAGAGTCGCTGCCACCATTGCCACCATTGCCGCCACCCCCACTTGGCGCATAATACGTCCCACCGGTACTGTTTGTGGCACCAAAACCAGCTACAGTTGAAGTGGAAATGAAAAAACTTGATCTTTCTGACAATGTCGATCCAGATGGTGACCCCACATTTATCAAGTAAGTGTCACCCGGACTCACTGGGTAATTATTAATCCACCCTAGACCACCGCCTCCTTTTTGGGCAGCACCTACGCACACTATGGAAATTCTATAAACGCCCATTGGGGGGGACCATACAAAGCTGCCAGGTGACGTATACACAACTTCACCTGGCGGCGCTACGTAATAATTCACATCACGCCAAACTGTCGCAACTGGTTGTTGGATATTACCTCCAAAAAATTCCAAATTGTGTGACGTTGCGTTGTACCTAACCATACCGCCAGTTGATTGAGTAGGTTTTTGTAGATCAGTTCCAGTCGGTAACTGTAAGTAGTTAGTTGAGGAACTATAAAAAATTTGATTGTTGACGGTTAAGCTCATTAAATTGCTCCTGCATTATTTGGAAAACTGCGACCAGATCCCCAAATAATTCTCATGGCACCGGCACCACCTGTTCCGCCCCCACCTGCGCCTCCTCCATAGTTTCCACCCTGCACAGTTTGCATATCACCAATTCCCCCCGAGCCGCCGCCACCGCGAAAGGCAGTTGCATTACCAGATGCAAAATTACCGCCACTGCCGTTTGCACCTTGGCCATAAAGTCCCACTCCACCACCTGCAGCGCCGGTAGCGCTGCTACCATAAAAACATGCACCACCACCCCCAGCACCACCACCAGACCCGACCCCACCATCGCCTTGGCTGCCACCATCACCACCAAACCCGGTATAGCCTCCGGCACCGCCGCCCCCGGGATACCAGTTTGATGTGTAAGTGCCACCGGTGCCGCCTTGCCCGCCCCCATCGCCAATAAAGCCCCCTCCGCTGCCGCCAGTTATTGTCCCTGTGCTACTACCACCAACCCCTTTACAAACTATGACCCCATTTACTACTATATAAGTGTCTCCGCCAGCAGACCATGAAGTACTGCCCCCGCTGCCGCCAGCCCCTACTACGATTTGAATCGTGGAGCCTGGTGTGACTGCGATATTATTTTTCCATCCTAAACCACCACCCCCGCCAACTGAAGTACGATTTTCACTACCACCACCCCCGCCAACGCACACTACTGATATAGTAGTTACACCCACTGGCACAATCCACGATTGAGACGCAGTGAAAACTTGCTCGCCATACTGCATTTCATTGTACTGTAACTGCTTCCAGCTTTGGTTGGAGTAGACTTCCAAATACCCAAATATTGTATTGTATCGCATCATACCTTCAATTGGTACAGATGGTCGCTGAGTATGTGTTCCTGCAGGTAATTGAAAAAATGCAGTTGGTGAATTTATAATTACAGTTGATGTATTAATCTTTAATGACATGTATTACTCCATTACGGAAACCGCGGCCATTTTATTTTGAATGGATTGGGTTGCTTTGTTATATCACGTAGCCATTGTCTATAGAATTTGACAGTCTCAGGAACTTTTGAATCTGACTCGTAAGCTTTTAGTATCAAAATATCAGTCTCAGCTAGCCGACGATTTCGTTCTTCTCTAACTCGTTGCCATTCAAAATCAATTTCAGATGCATTTGCTGGCCGTACTATCCAATTTTCGCCATCCCACTCTAGTTGTTCGCCTGGAAGTAATATGGGTTTGTTGGGCGCTTCTGCAAAATCATTAGGGTCATACATATCCATGTTTTCGGGCAATGGATATGGGTATGCGCCTTTATAACTGTATAATTTTGTTATCATAATGCCCCCACACTATTATTGGGAAATTGACGACCAGTGTTGTACAAACCTGGGCCCCATACTATACGTACTGCTCCGCTAGCACCGTTGCTAGCAGACGCAGAACTGCCACCACCGCCACCGGCACCACCGTAAGCCCCTCCTGCGCTAGTTTGACTACCACCATTACCATTGCTACCACCAGCGCCTCGAAACCCGTTGCCGCTGTTAGAACTTGAACCTGCCCCACCTGCTCCACTTGTTCCTGCGCCGTATATACCTACGCCACCACCACCACCGCCAGTATTGTTATAATACGCGGACCCACCGCCACCACCACCGCCACCTGCTCCAGCACCTCCTGTAATAGGATAATCAACACTGGCACCAGGGCCACCGGCGCCGGTATAACCACCTGATCCGCCACCGCCAGCGGATGCGTTATTAGGGCCGGCTGATCCGCTTCCGCCAGCCCCACCGTTTCCTCCACCAGATCCAATGAATGTCCCCCCTGCCCCGCCGACGCCACTGCCACCGCCGCTTCCTCCATTTGCTTGGCAAATTACTGTCAATCCGTCTGCTAATGAACTAGTGCCACCGGCGCCGCCCACTGCTCCAGCTGACCCTGGCCCAGCTACCCCACCTGCTCCTACTTTTACTGTATATGAAGTTCCAGGTGTAACACTAACATAATTAGTATAAGCTAACGCTCCGCCACCGCCACCTGACCCCCCACCTGAGTTAGTAAACCCCTCTGCACTGCCTCCTCCACCGCCACCTACGCACACAACTGCAATTACAGTGACGCCAGCTGGGCACACCCATGTATAAGTGCCTGGTGTAGTATAAGTTGCGTCGTTATTGACTGGCGTGCTGGAATACCCTCCAGTAGTTAACAATGTCTGCCACGTACTTGTTTGAACTCCAGCGACTGTGCCAGTACTATACACCTCAAGTGTTGATCCAACTGTGTTAAATCGTAACATTCCAGGTGAAGCAACACTTGGTCTCTCTGTTGCAGAGCCTGCGGGAATTTGTATATAAGATACTGGTGAGTTTGTAATTATGTTCCCATTTACCTTTAATGACATCCTAACTCCTTGGTCATTTTAGTGAATTTTGTATGATAGAAATTGTTGTTTTAATATCAGACAATTCACTACTTAAATCTTTTACAGCCTCAATCAAAAATCCAATAAGTGCTACATAGTTTACACTTTTACGATCATCCACATCGTTAACTATTTCTGGTAGTATCTGCTCGATTTCCTGCGCAATAACACCATATGAAGATTTGCCATTGTTTTTCCAAGTAAACTCAACTCCACGCAACTTTGCAATTATCTCATCAGCGTTCTTGATCGTTTTTACATTTTCCTTGAGCGTCGCATCTGACGCAAAATTAATGTTAGTTGCATACAGCGTTTGGTCACCAGATGTGTAATACAAGTTGCTTGCATCCACTGTACCAGTTGACCAATTACCAGATGATATTGGTGACAGACCTAAATAATACGTAGTATTTGCCTGAATTGGGTCTAGCTTAACATAGCCGCCGACACCGCTCAATCCGCTATACCCACTAAATCCACTGTAGCCGCTGAGACCACTATAGCCACTTATGCCGCTATATCCACTGCGGCCGCTATATCCACTGTAGCTACTATATCCGCTATATCCGCTGTATCCGCTATCGCCAGTGAGGCCACGATTATAGCTAGTACCATCTCGACCACTGAACCCGCTAAATCCACTGAACCCGCTAAATCCGCTATAGCCACTTTCCCCACTGTAGCCACTACCGCCTCGGCCACTGTAGCCACTGTAACCACTTTCGCCGCGACCACTGACCCCACTATAGCCACTAGTGCCACTTGCACCACTATAGCCACTATCACTAGTTGATCCACGCTCTCCACTAAATCCGCTGGTGCCACTAAATCCGCTGGTGCCACTAAATCCGCTATAGCCACTAATTCCACGTCCACTGAATCCGCTATAGCCACTATAACCGCTATCTCCTATACCGTTGTCACCCTTTTCACCGCTATATCCACTAACTCCACTATAGCCACTTATGCCGCTATATCCACTGCGGCCGCTATAGCCGCTAACCCCGCTATATCCGCTGTATCCGCTATCGCCAGTGAGGCCACGATTATAGCTAGTACCATCTCGACCACTAAACCCGCTAAATCCGCTAAATCCACTGAACCCGCTTTCGCCACTATAACCGCTGTCACCTCTGCCAGAGTGACCACTGAATCCGCTATAGCCACTGTGGCCGCTTTCTCCACTGGACCCACTATAGCCACTATACCCGCTATCACCACGCCCACTAGCACCACTGTATCCACTGCGACCACTGTAACCACTAAACCCACTGTAACCGCTGGCGCCACTGTACCCGCTGTGCCCGCTAATTCCGCTATACCCACTATACCCACTAGCATCGTACTTACCAGGTATCCCGCTAAATCCACTGAACCCGCTATAGCCACTATAGCCACTACTCCCGCTATAACCACTTACACCGCTATAACCACTATAACCAGATTTTCCAGATCTTCCACTATAGCCACTGTAACCGCTTTCTCCGCTATAGCCACTATAGCCACTGTAACCGCTTTCTCCGCTATAGCCACTGTGACCGCTAACCCCACTAGCTCCGCTATAGCCACTGTAACCGCTTTCCCCATCAAAGCCAACTGTACCGCTATAGCCACTGGTACCGCTATAGCCACTGGTACCGCTATAGCCACTTAGTCCGCTGTATCCGCTATAACCACTGGCATCAGCTTTACCAGCGACACCACTAAACCCACTAAACCCACTAAACCCACTAAATCCGCTGGACCCGCTATAGCCACTGATGCCTTGTTCGCCTACTAACCCGCTATAGCCACTATAGCCACTGGCCCCACTATGGCCGCTATAGCCACTGGCCCCTTGCCCACTCACGCCGCTAAATCCACTGAACCCGCTAAATCCACTGAACCCGCTAAATCCGCTATAGCCACTTGTTCCACTAAACCCCCTTGGGCCAGTGGGACCATCGTCTCCTTTAGTTCCCAACCACTCCCTGGCTCTGTTGGCGTCGAGGGTTTGGTTCACACCCTGATCCTGTACAATTACTTTAGTTTGTTCAGTAGGATCTGTTAAGTTGGGTAAATTTACTATGTCTGGACGTATTGTCATGATTATTTTATCCGTTGTTCTAAATCGTTAATTCGTTGGGTAAGTTCTTTAACTGCTTCAATTAACAATGCTGATAACTTATCATAACGCACTGCCAAATAACCGTCTGGTCTTGTAGTTACAACTTCTGGTAACACTGACAACACTTCTTGAGCAATAACCCCTGCTTCAGTGGTAGTTGCATTTTTATCTATAGCAAGATTATTCCAGTTGTAAGTCACACCGCTAATTGCTGCTACTTTTTCCAATGCATTCTCTATTTTATTAATATTAGTCTTGAGTCTTATATCAGACACTGCATATGCTATAACATCACCAGTTGCACTAACGCTGCCTGTTACACTAAGGGTTGAACCATTCCAAGTTAACTTTGATGAACTTGTTGCTAACCCACTGGCGTTATAATAAACTATTTGCGTATCAGATCCATTTGAGATACCAGGACCTGATGGGCCAGAGGGACCTGATGGGCCAGAGGGACCTGATGGGCCAGAGGGACCTGAAACTGTCGACCCAGGACCTGATGGGCCAGAGGGACCTGATGGGCCAGAGGGACCTGATGGGCCAGAGGGACCTGAAACTGTGGAGTTAGCCCCAGGCATTCCACTAAACCCACTAGTTCCACTAAACCCACTAGTTCCACTAAATCCGCTTACTCCACTATAACCGCTAAATCCACTTTTTCCACTATAACCGCTATATCCACTAACTCCACTATAGCCACTTACTCCACTAAACCCACTAGTGCCACTGTATCCACTTTTACCGCTAAATCCGCTGAAACCACTATATCCACTTGTGCCGCTATATCCGCTGACACCACTTATGCCGCTATATCCGCTGAACCCACTGTAGCCGCTAATTTTATCTAAGACTACTGTTCCACCACTTACCCCACTAATTCCGCTAATTCCACTATATCCGCTGCGGCCGCTGTAGCCGCTATAGCCACTTGCGTCAGCTTTGCCAGCAATGCCGCTGAGACCACTAAGACCGCTATATCCACTAGTTCCACTACGGCCGCTATACCCGCTATAGCTACTATATCCACTTGACCCACTTCCCCCACTGTATCCACTGAAGCCGCTATATCCACTGGTTCCACTACGTCCGCTATATCCACTGTATCCACTAGTTCCGCTTACACCGCTTCCACTATACCCACTTACACCGCTATATCCACTGAACCCACTGTACCCACTGATTTTGCTTATTACTACAGTTCCACCACTGAATCCACTATAACCACTGTCGCCACGACCGGATTCACCACTAGTACCGCTATAGCCACTGAATCCACTATAACCACTGTCACCTTTTCCAGCAAACCCCCCTGGGATACCACTGAATCCACTAGTACCAGAATAACCACTGTCGCCACGACCGGATTCACCACTAGTACCGCTATAGCCACTGGCACCACTATAGCCACTGTCACCTTTTCCAGCAAACCCCCCTGGGATACCACTAAATCCACTAGTACCAGAATAACCACTAGTACCAGAATAACCACTAGTACCAGAATAACCACTAGTACCAGAATAACCACT
>ERZ1034363.453-NODE-453-length-28501-cov-3.511786_pt1 | contig 28501 bp, 31 predicted proteins | sample MGYA00520616_ERZ1034363 | MGnify/ENA primary metagenome ERZ1034363 (study PRJEB33736, sample SAMEA104284506) | Azolla filiculoides | biome: Urban; feature: Water surface; material: Ditch water | place: Netherlands | collected 2015-10-28 | depth 0-0.1 m ... | reverse complement strand
AAATAGTGGCTACGACGCGACGACGAAAGTGGGCCAGCCGTTCAGCGGAGATAGCGCGACCCGCTCGGTACTCAACACCCTAGGCAACACCAGAACCACCGTACCGACTGCACTGAGCAGCGCCACGCTGAAAACGCTCTCTTCCATCGGCATCACCTTGCAACAAACGGGCTTGCTGAGTCTGGATTCGGCTGCGCTGAATACCGCCGTCAAGAACACGCCAACTGACGTGGTCAAAGTTCTGAATGCTTATGGAAAAAGCTACAGCGACCAGGTGACGACCATGCTGGCATCGAACGGCACGGTGACTACCCGGGCGTCCAGCCTTGACTCCGCTGTCAGACGTTATCAGGAAAGCCAGGACAGGATGGAAGTCCGGGTGGCGCTGGTCGAAAAACGCTATCGGGCGCAATTTACAGCGCTAGATACGCTGGTCAGCTCAATGCAGACCACCAGCAGCTATCTGACGCAGCAGATCGCCCAACTTCAGAAATGAAGCCGATGACTGAGGCGGCTAAGCTCAGTCCTTGCTAAGATACACAATCAATTTTCCCGGTCGTCTATCCATGTTTTCAAGCCCCATCGCCTCCTACCAACAGATCAGCATCGAATCCGATGTCCGTGGGGCTGATCCGCATCGCCTCATCGTGCTGCTCTTCGACGGTGCCGAGAGTGCGATGCAACAAGCGCTGGTACTTTTGGCAGCCAATGATTTCAAGGGCAAATCAGACGCCCTGATGAAGGCCATCGACATCATCCTGAGCGGTCTCTCGGCCAGTCTGGATATCGAACAGGGTGGCGATCTGGCGCAGAATCTCAAGGCGCTTTACGAATACATGGTGTCGCGTCTTGTGTACGCCAATGTCCACAAGGATGCGGCGGCCATCCGCGAGGTTCAGGGGCTGCTCGGCGAAATCGCCTCGGCCTGGCGGGAAATTGGCGTTACCGGGAGGCAGGATTCTGACCAGCAAGCCTAGCCCGGAAGATATCCTTCTGCGGCTCGCCAGCGGCCTGCATACCTTGCTGGAGGTTGCTGAAAAGGGTGAATGGGAAAAAGTCGATGGCCTGCATGGCGATCTTTTGCAGACAATGGACATCCTGTGCGCCCCACCCCCGCATGACCTGAGCAAGGCCGAGCGGCGGGCACACGTTGAAAGCATCCTGCGACTCCTGCACGATGCCGTGGCTGTCTGCTCCGAACGCAAGGATCAAATAGCCGGACTGGTCAACGCCTTTGCCAAGGCGACGACCCCACCACCCCAGCCATGATCCCGGCAGACGTCGCCAGCAGCCTGCGGCTGATGATGCCCGAGCTGCAATCGGTAACCAACGCCCAGGCGCAACCGGTTGCCAGCGCCCAGCGCATCGCCGACGTCCTGAGCAATCTCGTTCCCGGCCAGCGCATCATGGCCGAAATCCAGGCGATGATGCCGAACGGCACCTACCGGGCCCTGGTTTCCCAGCGCGACATCACCCTGGCCCTGCCCTTCTCGGCAAAGCCCGGCGATGTCCTTGAACTGGAAGTCACCGAGAGCGATGGCAAGCTGACCCTGGCCTTCGTCGCCAATCGCTCAACCGGCAACAACGCAGCCCCGCCGCAGGAGTCGGTGAGCACCTCGCTGAGCAATGCCGGCAAGGTCATCGGCAATCTGCTGACGCCACTCGAAGGCGAAGGCAAGCAGGCCGCACCAGCCCCCCTCAATCGCAGCCAGCCGCTGGTCGAGGCGATGCCCAAAAACGCCGCTGATCTGGCCCCCGTATTGAAGCAGGCGCTGACGCAGAGTGGCATGTTCTACGAGGCCCATCAGGCCCGCTGGGTGAACGGGCAATTGCCGACCGCAGCCTTGCTGCAGCAACCACAGGGCAAGCTCTCGCCGGCACCGCAGAACGCCCCGGAATTCATCAATCGCAGCGCAAACTTCCTTCCCGCCTCCCCTGCCAACAGTCTTGTGGCGGCTATCGCCGTGAGCACGCCGGGCCAGGCATCAGCCTCGGCAACGCCGGCAATCCCAGCCGCCAGCACGCCAGCCATGCCCGCTACGGCAACGCCTCCCGCCGTCGCCACCGATTTGATGCAAACGGCGGCAACGGAAGCACCTGAAAAATCGCCGGCGCTCAATGTCGCAGTGACAGTCAGCCAAAAATATGGGGCAAACCCGGCTGACAGCGGCCCCGACCGCAACCAGCCCGCCATGCCCACGGCGCCACAGGCAACGGTTTCGGCAAGCATCTCCACCACCCCGAACGAAAATCCGGTGCACCGCGATCTGGTGACACTGGTCCAGCAACAACTGAATGGCCTCGCCACGCAGAATTTCGTCTGGCAAGGCCAGGTCTGGCCAGGTCAGCCGATGTGGTGGGAGATTTCCGGTGAGCCCGATGCTCAATCGTCACCAAGTGACGAACAAGGCAAGCAGTGGCAAACCCGCCTGAAACTCGACCTGCCGGCGCTTGGAGGCATCGATGTCGCGCTGCGACTGGGTGCCGGCGGTGCCGTAACAATTTCAGTCAGCGCCGAAAAGCCGACCAGCGAGACAAAGTTGCGCGACGGCGCCCAGGCGCTGCGTGAACAACTGGCAGCAGCCGGACTGACACTGACCCAGCTCCGCGTCGATCATGGCCAAACCGGGGAGTGATGCCACCCGCGAGGCCGTCGCCCTGGCCTACAGCCAGACCGACGCCGCGCCCCGCGTCGTGGCCAAAGGCAAGGGCCTGATCGCCGAGCAGATCATTGCCCGCGCCAGGGAACACGGCATTTATGTCCATGAATCCCCCGAACTCGTCGCCCTGCTCACCCAGGTGGACATTGACGAGCGCATCCCACCCCAGTTATACAGGGTCGTTGCAGAACTGCTGGCCTGGCTTTACCGTCTTGAACATAATAGCCTCGACCCGCTAGACAGCCCACCCGCTCAACCTCCACCGTGATTCAGTTTTCATGACTCTTGCCAAGAACGACGTATCGGTTCCCGTTTTCGAAATCGACCAGCCCGCCAGCTACGGCAAATACCTTCTTCACAACCGCACTGAAATCCTCGTCCATCTGCGTGCCCTGCTCAAGCATCGCACCTTGGTCAGCGTCTATCTGGACGAGGGCAAGCAGTTCTTTCTCTCCTCGCTGCTCGGGCTCGACGAGGGAAACAACCAGCTGATCCTGGACCGATCAAACCAGCCTGAAAGCAACGACGCAGCGCTCAAATCCAGTCGTATCACCCTGTCAGCCCCGCTGGATCGCGTCAAAATCCAGCTTCGCCTCGGCGGCCTTTCAGTTGCCACCGTGAATGGCGACAAAGTCCTTGTCGGAACCATCCCGGCGGAGATACTGAGACTGCAGCGACGCGAATTCTTCCGCGTCGAAACGCCGCAAGCGCAACCCCTGCGCTGCAAACTCGCCGTGGCGACGCATTCGGGGGGCAATACGGTGGTCGATTACCCGTTATATGACCTGAGCGGCGGTGGCCTCAGCCTGCTTGGCCCGATCAGGGATGCCGAGCTGTTTTCGCTGGGCGAGTTGTTCCATGATTGCCGCCTCGAAATTCCGGGAGAGAACGTCCTGTCGATCAATCTGCGCGTCTGCGAAATTCTCAAGATCGAAATGGCCGACGGCGAACAACAACTACGACTGGGCTGCGAATTCGTCAGCCTGCCCGGCACCCGGCAGGCCTTCATCGAACGCTACATTGCCCGCCAGTCTCGGGAACGCAAGATTCGCTGAACTGAGTCAGTGAACCATCAGACCTGGATGTTCATCACATCCTGATAAGCCGTGACCAGCTTGTTTCGCACCTGAACCATTTCCTGGAAGGAAACGCTGGCCGTCTGCAGGGCGATCATGACTTCGTGCAGATTCTGCGAGGTATCACCGGCGGCAAGTTTTTCCGCCATTGTGTCGGCCTGTTGCTGGGTCTGATTGACCTTGTCGATCGACGATTTCAGGACCTGGGCAAAATCAACCCCGCCAGCCGCGCCCGCAGCGGCGCTTTCCGCCGGTTTGCCAGTGGCCTGTGCGGCGGTGGAGCGCAGTACGCTCAACATTTGTTCGATACCTTGGGTGTCCATAACCAGCTCCTTAAACCTGCCTCATAACAAGCAATAGTCAGGCCAACTCAATCCTTGAAGAACCCTTCATCCCGGTACTGTTGCAGCTTGTAGCGCAGGGTACGCTCCGATATGCCGAGGCGCTCTATCGCCAATTTACGTGAGCCACCCACTTCAGCCAGCGTCCGAAGAATATGTTCGCGCTCTATATCCTTCATATTATCAAGCCTTTTATCGGATTCAAGCACCGGCTTTTCGCTGGCTGACACCCGTGGCAAATCGCCTGAGGCAGTAGGTGCCAGCCTGAGGTGTTCGACGCCGATTTCGGGCCCCGTCGACAAAATCAGCGCCCGCTGGATCACATTTTCGAGTTCGCGGACATTGCCGGGCCAGGCATGACTTAGCAGAGACTGTTCGGCCTGCGCGCCAAACCCGACGCCGCTGCGCCCGAAGCGACCACCATGCTCGACCAGGAAATAACGGGCAATCGGCACGATATCGAGTGGCCGCTCACGCAACGGCGGGATGGCCACCGGGAAGACATTGAGACGGTAAAAAAGATCCTCGCGAAAAACGCCTTTGGCGACAGCCTCGGCCATATCGCGGTTGGAGGTGGCGACGATGCGGATATTGAGCGCCACCGGCTTCTTGCCGCCAACCCGCTCGACCTCGCGCTCCTGCAGGACGCGGAGCAACTTGGCCTGGAGGCCCATCGGCATTTCAGTGACCTCATCGAGAAGCAGCGTACCCTCCTGCGCCTGCTCGAACTTGCCGGCCTGCGCCTGCTGCGCCCCGGTAAAGGCGCCCTTTTCGTAACCGAACAAGGTCGCTTCGAGCAAACTGTCCGGGATCGCCGCGCAGTTGATGGCGACGAAGGGACCATCCCGCCGGGCCGACTGGCGATGGATGAAGCGAGCCACCACTTCCTTGCCGACGCCTGATTCACCGGTAAGCAGAACGGTCGCATCGGTCTGCGCCACACGCTGGGCGATGGCAAACAGGTCGCGACTGGCCGGGTCGATGGCCACCACACCACCACCGTCATCGGTATCCGGCAATTCGTATTTGTTGATATGCGCCAGCAAGGCTTTCGGCTCAAAGGGCTTGAGCAGGAAGTCGCAGGCCCCCGAACGCATGGCATCGACCGCCTTGTCCACCTCGGCATATGCCGTCATCAGAACAACCGGCAGATGCGGCAGGCGGGCCCGGATTTCCTTGAGCAGGGTGATGCCGTCCATCGGCATCATGCGCACATCGCTGACCACAATCGAGAAAGCCTGCTCGCCCAGGGCGGCCAGGGCTGCTTCGCCGCCATCGACGGCGACATAGGGCCGGCCGGCGAGTTCCAGCGTATCGCCAATCGCTTCGCGCAGACTGGGATCATCTTCAACAACTAGAATGGGCAAACTGTGTTCAGCCATGGTATTCGGATTCGCTCTCTACCGGGGCCACCGGCAAGCTGATGACAAACTCGGCGCCATTGTCCGGCTCCGAAAAGATTTCGATGGTACCGCCATGCGCCCGTGCGACACCCAGGGCGATAGCCAGGCCGAGGCCGGTCCCTTGCCCCTTGGTGGTAAAAAAGGGCTCGAAAATCCGCGCCTGCATCTCACGCGACACGCCGGGGCCGCTATCGCGCACACCGATCACGACAAGATCGCCGCGACGATTGCCGGACAGGCAAATTTTGCCGCCTGCCGGCGTGGCCTGCATCGCGTTCTCAAGCAGATTGACGAGCGCCCCGAACAGCGCCTTGCGGCTGCCAACAATGATCGCCCCGTCACAGGTATCTTCCGAGCCAAAAGCCAGCCCATGCTCACGCATCAGCGGCTCGACGGTTTGCGCCGCCTCGGCCAGCAGATCAGACACCGCGATGACATCCCGTCCTATGCTTTCACCGCGCGCAAAGCGCAGCACGTCCTGAATCAGGCGCTCGAGGCGCCGCAACTGGCCGGATGCCTTGTCCGAAAACTTGGCCCGCATCTCATCCGACACACCCGCCGCGCCAAGATTGGCGGTATAGAGCAAGGCTGCCGCCAGCGGCGTGCGCAGCTGATGTGCCAGAGAGGCCGCCATTTCACCCATGGCCGCCAGGCGCTGGCTGCGTTCCAGTTCGGTTTTCATCCGGTGAGCCGCCGTCACATCGTGAATCAGCAGGATTTTTCCGCCGGCCGACGGCAAGGCGCTCTCGCCAATCGACAATCGTCCCTCGCCATGCAGCCACTCGCCGACCGCCATCGTTGGTTCGAGGCTGGCGCGGACCACATCGCCCCAATGCCGGCCGACCATATCCTCCCCGAAGATCGCCATCGCAGCCGGGTTGACGGCCACCACGATGGCCGAGGCATCGAGCAGCACGACGCCGGCCGGCAGGGCATCAAGCAGTGAGGAGAGGCGCTCGGAGAGGGCTTCCTTTTCCTGATATTGCCGACGCAACTCACCATTAGCCACCGCCAGCTCCTCGGTCAGCGAGGTGGCTCGTACCTGCAGCGCCTCATAAGCCTGGGTCAGCTCGGCCGAAACCTGATTGAACATGGCAAACGCCCGTTGCAATTCGGCGGTCTTGGTGTCGGGATCAGGGGTCAAGTGGAGGCTCTGAGCGGCAAATCGAAAAAAGAAAGGGTGAATTCAGCCCGGGTAATAGTAGAATATTTCTAGGATAATTTGGCTTCTCTATTGATTCTTCTTCTGTTTCACCGCAATTTGACCGGCTATTGATGGCAGCAACCACTGAGACGACAGCAGGAAACGCACCGGCAGGAAATCCGGCAGAGCGACTGCGCGACGCCTTCAACAGGCTCGGCAGTCAGCAGAAGCTTGTCTTCATCGTTGCCATCGCCGCCCTGATCGCCATTGTGGTTGGCACAATCCTGTGGAGCCGGCAACCCGACTGGAAGACCCTTTTCTCGAATCTCAACGAAAAGGATGGCGGCACCATCGTCACCGCCCTCGAACAGCAAAACATCCCGCACCGCTACAGCGACAACGGCGCCTTGCAAGTCCCGGCCGATCGCGTGCACGACATTCGGCTCAAACTCGCCTCCCAGGGATTGCCACGCGGTGGCATGGTGGGTTTTGAATTGATGGAAAACCAGAAATTCGGCATTAGCCAATTTGCCGAGCAGGTCAACTACCAGCGCGGCCTAGAAGGCGAACTGGCCCGGACCATCCAGTCCATCGGCGCGGTACAGGCGGCACGCGTCCATCTCGCCATCCCCAAGCCCTCGGTCTTCGTCCGCGAAGAACAAAAGCCGACCGCCTCCGTCATGCTCAACGTCTATGCCGGTCGCTCGCTCGACAGCGGCCAGATCGCCGGCATCACGCACCTGGTTTCATCGAGCGTGCCGCAGTTGCCGGCCACCAACGTGACCGTCATCGACCAGAGCGGCACCCTGCTTTCGCAACTCAAAAGCAAGCTCACCGAAGCCGGCCTTGACGCCGCCCAGGTCAAATATGTCCGGGAAGTCGAAAGCAGCATCATCAGGCGCATCGAAGACATCCTGAAGCCCATGCTGGGCAATGAAAACTACAAGGTCCAGGTCGCAGCCGACATCGACTTTTCGCAAAGCGAGCAGACGGCTGAAAGCTATCGGCCGAACAGCACCCCGGAAACCACCGCCACGCGCAGCCGCCAGACCAACGAATCGGCCAGCGTCAACCAGTCGGCCGGCGGCGTGCCCGGCGCCCTGACCAATCAGCCGCCCGTGCCCGCCACGGCGCCGCTGACACAACCGGGCACCGGTACCGCCCCGGGTGGCCAGCCAGGCAAACCGGGCGACGCCCAGGGCCGGCTCGATGCCGCCGGCGTCACGGCACCGCTCAACGGCGTGGGCCAGCCGATCAATACGAGCAAGAACGCCACCGTCAATTTCGAACTCGACAAGACCATCCGCCATACGAAACAGGGCATGGGCGACATCCGGCGCCTGTCGGCCGCCATCGTCATCAATCACCGCAAGGATGTCGACAAGAACGGCCAGCCGGTCAACAAGCCGCTTCCCGAAGCCGAAATGAAGCAGATCAACGAACTGGTCCGCGAGGCCATGGGCTTCAACAAGGAGCGTGGGGATTCGATTTCGGTGGCCAACGCCCCCTTTACCGTCGGTGAAAAGAACGACAGTTCGGCACCGATCTGGAAGGACCCAGAGAACATTTCCCTGGTCAAGGATCTGCTCAAATACCTGCTCATAGCGCTCATTGTTGCCTTCCTGTTCAAGAAGGTCATACAGCCATCGCTGAAGACGATGTTCCCGTCACCGGAAGAACGTCGCGCCGCGGCCGCCGAGAATGCCGCCAACGCCGCCACTCATGCCCGGGTAGCCGGTGCCTATGGCGCGCAGGCGGGCGAAGAGGGCAGCGTCGACAACTATGCCGGCAAGGTGCAAAAGGCCCGCGACATAGCACAGGCCGACCCGAAGGCCGTCGCCAACATCATCAAGGACTGGATGGGCGCCAATGCCACCTAGTGACGACGGTCTGGAAAAGAGCGCCACCCTGCTCATCGCCCTCGGCGAGGACCATGCCTCAGAAGTGCTCAAGCACCTGGGCCCGAGGGAAGTGCAAAAGCTCGGGCATGCCATGGCGGCCCTCAAGAGTGTGCCTCGTGCCTCGGTCGAAACCGTACTCGACGCTTTTCACAAGGACGCCGAAGAACACAGCGCCGTGCACGTCGATACGGACAATTACATCCGCTCCGTGCTGACCAAGGCACTCGGCGACGACAAGGCCTCGAACCTTATTTCACGCATCCTGCAGGGCGGCGAAACCTCCGGCATCGAAGGCCTGAAATGGATGGATGCGACGACCGTCGCCGACCTCATCAAGAACGAGCACCCGCAGATCATCGCGACCATCCTCGTCCATCTTGAGCACGACCACTCCAGCGAGATCCTCAATCACTTCACCGAACGCCTGCGCAACGACGTCGTCTTGCGCATCGCGACCCTCGAAGGCATTCAGCCGACCGCGCTGCGCGAACTGAATGAAGCGATGATGCGCATCATGTCCGGCTCCGGCAGCGTCAAACGGACGGCCATGGGCGGTGTGCGCACCGTCGCCGAGATTCTCAATTTCATCGGCACAGCCAACGAAACCTCGGTCGTTGACGCCATCCGCGAATACGACCCCGACCTCGCCCAGAAGATTCTCGACGAGATGTTCGTTTTCGAGAACCTCATGGAAATCGACGACCGCTCCATCCAGCTCATTTTGCGCGAAGTTCAGTCCGACTCGCTCATCCTCGCGCTCAAGGGAGCTTCGCCCGAACTCCGCGAAAAGATTTTCAAGAACATGTCTCAACGGGCCGCCGAAATGCTGCGCGAAGACCTCGAGTCGAAGGGGCCGGTCCGCCTCTCCGAAGTCGAAGGGGAGCAGAAGGAAATCCTCAAGGTGGTTCGCCGACTGGCCGACGAGGGACAAATCGTCCTCGGCGGTGCCGGCGGCGAACAAATGGTCTAAGCGAACATGGCTGGCGTCATCCCGAAGGACAAACTGGCCGGCTTCCAACGCTGGAACATCGGATCCCTGGACGAGAATATCCATGGGATTTCTGCGCCTGAAGCCCCGACCGCTGCCGGCGCATCGGCCAGCCCCTTGCCCAGCGAAGCGCGCATGGTTCCGAGCCAGCCGAGCATCGATGAAATCCAGCGCAGCCACGAAGCCGCCCGCGCCGAGGGCTACAGCACCGGCTATCGCGAAGGGCTCGAGGCCGCGCAGCAGGCGATGGCGACGACAGCCGCAGAAAGCGCGGCACAGTTCGCCGAACTCCTGGGCAATCTGCAGATAGCCCTCGCCCATCTCGACCAGCATGTTTCTGATCAGCTCCTCGAGCTTGCCCTCGAAGTCGCCGGCCAGGTACTACGCGGAACAATCAAGGTGCGCCCGGATCTGCTGTTGCCGGTCATTCGCGAAGCCGTCACCGCCCTGCCCCTGCACCACGCCCACGTCATCCTCCGCATGAATCCGGCTGACAGCCCGTCAATACGCGAACAGGTTGGCGAGCAACTCGCCCAGACGGGCACCCAGATCGTCGACGACCCGACCATCTCGCCCGGCGGCTGCCTGCTCACGGCAGGAACGAGCGAGATCGATGCGACCATTGAAACCCGCTGGAAACGCGTCCTCGAGTCGATCGGGACGACGCCGTCCGAATGGATGAACCAGCCTTGAGCCATCTTCCCGACCACGTCGGGCGCTGGCAGCGTTTTCTCGAAGGCTGCCAGCTGGCAGCATCGTCAGCGCAGCCGCTCTGGCCGGCCGGCCACCTGACCCGCATCAATGGGCTGGTCATGGAAGCATCGGGCCTGAAGCTGCCGCTCGGCAGCTCCTGCCATGTTTTCCCGGCCAGTGGCGCGCCCATCGAAGCCGAGGTCGTTGGCTTCGCCGGAGAGAAGCTTTACCTGATGCCCTCCGACGATGTTTACGGCCTGGCCCCGGGCGCCCGCGTCATCGCCTGCGACATCCCCAACCCCGCACCGCGGGTTGATTTTCCGCTCAAGCACAAACGACGGGCCATCGATCGCGCCAAGCAAGGGCCGGTCGGCGACGAGCTCCTCGGCCGGGTCCTCGATGGCGTCGGCCGCCCGCTCGACAACAAGGGCCCGCTCCGCTCGACCCGGATGCGCTCCCTGCAAAGCCGCCCGATCAACCCGATGACCCGGGCCGCCATCGAGCATCCGCTCGACGTCGGCATACGCTCCATCAACGCCTTGCTGACCGTCGGCCGAGGCCAGCGGATGGGGCTTTTTGCCGGCTCCGGCGTCGGCAAATCGGTGCTTCTCGGCATGATGGCCCGCTATACCGAAGCGGAAGTCATTGTCGTCGGACTGATCGGCGAGCGCGGCCGCGAGGTCAAGGAATTCATCGAACAGATTCTCGGCGAGGAAGGCATGCGCCGCGCCGTCGTCGTCGCCGCCCCGGCCGATACCGGCCCGCTCATGCGACTGCAGGGTGCCGCCTACGCGACGACCATTGCCGAGCATTTCCGCGATCAGGGCAAGCAGGTTCTCCTGATCATGGACTCGCTGACCCGTTACGCCATGGCGCAGCGCGAAATTGCCCTGGCCATCGGCGAGCCCCCGGCGACGCGTGGCTATCCGCCGTCGGTCTTCGCCCGCCTGCCGCAACTGGTCGAACGCGCCGGCAACGGCCCGGAAGGCGGCGGTTCGATGACCGCCTTCTATACCGTGCTGGCCGAAGGCGATGACCAGCAGGACCCGATTGCCGATGCGGCCCGTGCCATTCTCGACGGCCACATCGTCTTGTCCCGAACCCTGGCCGACGCCGGCCACTACCCGGCCATCGATATCGAGCAATCGATCAGCCGCGCCATGGTCAACCTGATCGAACCGGCCCATCTTGATGAGATTCGCCGCTTCAAGGTACTTTTTGCCCGTTACCAGCGGTCTCGCGACCTGATTTCAGTCGGCGCCTACGCACCGGGCTCCGATCCGGTCCTCGACCAGGCCATCAGCCTCTATCCGCGCATGGAGGCCTTCCTGCAGCAGCAACTGACCGAGCAGGCCGATTTCGCGAGCAGCGTCGCCGCCCTTGGATCCCTCTTCCCCTAAGCCATGGCGAACAAATTTTCCCTGCAGCCGCTGCTTGACCTGATGCAGACCCGCACCGACGAAGCCACGCGCCAGCTTGGCCTGCTCATTGCCGCGGAACAAAGCGCCCGTAACCGCCTGCAGATGCTCGAAGACTACCGGGCCGACTATGCGACCAAATTGCGCGACGCCTGCACCCAGGGACTGACCCCCATGGCCCTGCGCAACTACCAGGACTTTCTCGCCCGGATCGACGATGCGATCAGCCAGCAAACCCAGGCCGTCAGTCATTCCGAACAGAATACGGCGAGCGGCCAGGAAAACTGGAAAGAACAGAACAAGCGACTGAAAGCCATCGACACGCTTTCGCATCGACACGACCTCCGGGAACGGGTCATCGACAACAAGCAACAGCAAAAAATCCAGGACGAACACACGGTCCGCAAATATGCCGTGCGCGGCGAAGAGGATGTAGACTAAATCAGGCACATGCCTTGCTTACTTTGATGTCAACTTCATGCACATCAAGGTCTGATCATGAGCATTACGACTATTCCCGGTTTGCCCGCCGCCGTTGGCGGAAAAGCAGCCCTGCCCGGCCTTGGCGACCTTCTTCTCGAATCCGGCCTGCCACTCGATTTCGCGGCGCTTCTTGCCGAACAGATTCCGGCCGGCGGGCAAGGCGATCCAGCCTTGCTGAGGGGCGAGGCGCCTGCTTTAGGCAAAGGGCCGGATGCCCGTGACCTGAACGACCTCATCACCCGGACAAGCGCCGCCGCGAGCACGGAAAAAGACAAGGCCATCATCCTGCCCATCGACGACAAGCAAGGCGCCAGCACGCAAGCAGTCGAGCCAGGCGTCGAGCCAAGCGCTGCCAGCATATTGGCGGCACTGACGCCCAGCCCCAAGCAGCCTCTCGCCAGCGCCCCCGTCACCGAGACAGACCGCAAGAAGGCGCCGGAAGACAAGGAAAAGAAGGCGCAGCCCGAGACCGAGCCTGTGCCCACCGATCCCGGACTGCTCGCCCAATACATTGCCCCTCTGGTCACCGCTCCCGTGCAAAACCGCACCCAGCAGGACGTCGCCCAGGAACAGCCCGATCTCTCCCGCCAAGGGCCCAAAGCCATCGACACCGCAACATCGGCCAAGGCGAATCGCCAGTCACTGGCGGATACCGCCCGACCTGACAGCACCGAGGCCGCCCCTCCCTCAAGCCCTGCTGCCGCCCTCCCGACTACCGCCCCATCCGCCGGCCAGCCGCTCGAGCCGCGCATCATTCCACGTTCGGATACGGCCAATGCGGCAATTCTTGCCGGCGAAAACCATCCCGGCAACAGCGGCAATACGCCAGCCTTTGCCAGCGCCCTGGCGGCAACTGGCGCCGCAGTGAATCCGACGCCAGCCAACCCGAACCAGCCGGCACCCATTAGCACGCCGCTCAACGCACCGAGCTGGCCGCATGATTTTGGCAACCGCATCGTCTGGCTGGCCAAAAACGACCAGCAGGTTGCCCAGATCAACATCAATCCGCCCCAACTGGGCCCGGTTCAGATATCCATCTCGCTCAACGGCGATCAGGCCAGCGCAACCTTTGCCTCCCCGCACCCCGAGGTTCGTCAGGCCATCAACGACTCGCTTCCCCAGTTGCGTGAAATGCTGTCGACAGCCGGCATCAGTCTCGGCCAAGCCAATGTCGGCAGCCAGATGCCGTCGCAAAACCGTGAAGCCTCCTATCAATTTGCCAATGAGGCCCGCTCCTCCGGGGAAAACGCTATACTTTCGCCCGATAGTCACGCAAGCTCGGCCCCTGCGGGAATTCCGATTCAACGGGGACGAGGTTTGGTCGACCTGTTCGCATAGCCGGATCGTCATGATTGAGTAGAGGGGAAAAACAATGTCGAAGGATGCTGCCAAGCCAGCCGAAGAAGGGGCAGAAGCCCCTCCGAAAAAAAGCAAAAAAAAGTTGATCATTATCCTGGCCGTCGTTCTCCTGCTCGTTCTGGGCGGCGGCGGAGCGGCCTTCATGCTGCTCAAGAAGGGCGACCACCCCGAAGACGAAGAGTCAGCAGAGGAAACCGAAAAGCCAGCCAAAAAGAAGGACAAGAAGAAGGAAGCCCACCCTGTTTTCCTCAACCTGGAAACCTTTACGGTCAACCTCGTTCCCGAGACCGGCGATCAATACCTCCAGGTCATGCTCACGCTTGAAATCGAAGACGCCATTGCCGAGCCCGAGGTCAAGGCCAAGATGCCGAGGATACGCAACGACCTGACACTTTTGCTCTCTTCCAAAAAGGCATCCGAATTGCTGCCCAAGGAAGGCAAGGAAAAACTGGCCGAAGAACTCAAGGACGAGATCAACGCGATCATTGAGCCGCCAGTCAAGAGCAAGAAAGGCAAAGCCGCCGCTGCCCCCGAAGGCCCGGTCAAGGCAGTCCTCTTCACCTCATTCATTGTTCAGTAAGGATCCATGGCGGGAGATTTCCTATCCCAGGACGAGGTTGACGCCCTACTCAAGGGCGTTACCGGCGAGACCGACGACCCGGAGGAACACGAAGGGGATGGCGGCGGGATACGCTCGTACAACCTCGGCACCCAGGAACGCATCGTTCGTGGCCGGATGCCGACGCTGGAACTGGTCAACGAGCGCTTTGCCCGCTATCTGCGCATCGGCCTGTTCAACTACATGCACCGCAATGCCGAGATTTCGGTCGGCCCGATCCGTGTCCAGAAATACAGCGAGTTCATCCGCAACCTGGTTGTCCCGACCAACCTGAACCTGGTTATTGCCAAGCCCTTGCGCGGCACCGCGCTCTTTGTCTTCGATCCCAACCTGGTATTCCTCGTCGTCGACAACATGTTCGGCGGGGATGGCCGCTTCCACACACGAGTCGAAGGCCGCGATTTCACGGCGACCGAACAGCGCATCATCCAGGGGCTGCTGGGCGTCGTTTTCAGCGAGTACAGTAAATCCTGGAAGCCCGTCTACGACATCAATTTCGAGTACATCCGCTCGGAAATGAATTCGCAGTTCGCCAACATCGCGACGCCCTCCGAAATCGTCGTCTCGACGACCTTCACGCTGGAGTTCGGTGGCGCCACGGCGGACATGCACATCTGCTTCCCGTACTCGATGCTGGAACCGATCCGCGACCTGCTCTACAGCACCATGCAGAGCGACCAGCTATCGACCGACAAGCGCTGGATCGGCACCCTGCGCAAGCAGTTGCAGGGCGCCGAAGTGGAGATCGTCGCGCACCTGGGCAAGGGCAAGATATCCCTGCGCGAAATCCTCAATCTCAAGGAGGGCGATGTCATTCCCCTCAACCTGTCGCCTCGCATCGAAGCTCAGGTGGATAACGTCCCCTTGATGGAATGTACCTACGGTCAGCAAAATGGCCAATATGCACTTAAAGTCGAGCGTTTCATCAATGGAACGCCTGACGCAGCACCGCCCGGGGAACCGGTGATGGGAGAGAAAAATGGCTGACGACATCGAAAACATCGAAACCCCTGCCGAAGACGCCGGCCAGATCAGCGAGGACGACTGGGCGGCCGCCATGGCCGAGCAGGCACCGGTTGACGCTATGGCAGCCGCGCAGCCGGCCGACATTTTCCCATCCTTCTCCGCCCCGGCGGGCCAGGGCGGGATCATGAACGAACTCGACATGATTCTCGACATTCCCGTCCAGATCACCGTCGAACTCGGCCGGACCAAGATCACCATCAAGAACCTGCTGCAACTGGCTCACGGCTCGGTTGTTGAACTCGATGCCATGGCCGGCGAGCCGATGGATGTTCTGGTCAACGGCACGCTCATCGCCCAGGGAGAAGTGGTGGTGGTCAATGACAAATTCGGTATCCGTCTGACCGACATCATCACGCCCTCCGAGCGCATGCGTAAGCTGAACCGCTGACCTGTCGGCGGCAGCACCGCTTGCCGAGCCGGCAAGAAGCTGCCGGTCGACCGGAGCAAAGCCAATTCCCGGGTTTGGGTTTAAGATAGCGCCCTGACTCATTCAGAACGCGAACCCGACTTGCTGCGCCTTCTTCTACCACTGCTACTTCCAATCTCTGCGTGGGGCAGCGACGCCGCCAGCCAGGGCATTCCGGCCAGCACCTACGTGCAGGCCACACTGGCCCTCCTCCTGATCATCGGCCTGCTCTTCGGCACCGCTTGGGCGGCCCGCAAGCTCTCGGGCGGCAAGGGCTTCGGCCAGGGCGGCATGAAAATCGTCGGTGGTGTGGCCCTCGGGCCGCGCGAGCGCATCGTGCTGGTTGAAGTAGGCGACAGCTGGCTGGTGATTGGCATCGTTCCCGGACAGATCCGTACGCTGCACCAACTACCGAAAGGTACGGCGCCCGAGGCCGAAGCCACGAGCGCTGCGGCGGAGCTGCCGTTTGCCCAGTGGCTGAAGAGCATCAAGGAACGCCAGAACAATGTCTAGGCGCCTGATTATCGGTCTCAGCCTGTTGCTGCCCCCGGTCGTGGCACTCGCCCAGGTGGCCGGCGGCCTGCCCTCGGTGATCAGCACACCGAGCGGTGGCGGCGGCACCACCTACAGCCTGACCATCCAGACCCTGGTGCTGCTCACTGCACTGACCTTCCTGCCCGCCGCCATCCTGATGATGACGAGCTTCACCCGGATCATCATCGTCCTCTCCCTGCTCCGTCACGCGCTGGGCACACAGACCTCGCCGCCCAATCAGATCCTGGTCGGTCTGGCGCTCTTCCTGACTTTTTTCGTCATGTCACCGACCCTCGACCGGGTCTATAGCGAAGCCTACCTGCCGCTCTCGGAAAACAAGATCAACATCGCCCAGGCCGCTGAGCGAGCTGCCATTCCGATGCGAAGTTTCATGCTCAAGCAGACGCGTGAAGCCGATATCGCCATGCTGGCCAGCGTCGCCCGGGTCGAAAAAATGGAGAAGCCCGATGACATTCCCCTGCGCGTCCTGATCCCGGCGTTCGTCATCAGCGAACTCAAAACCGCGTTCCAGATCGGCTTCATCATCTTCATTCCCTTCCTCATCATCGACATGGTGGTGGCCAGCCTGCTCATGTCGATGGGCATGATGATGATGTCCCCGGTCATGGTCGCCTTGCCGTTCAAGCTCATGCTCTTCGTCCTCGTCGACGGCTGGCATCTGGTCATCGGCTCGCTGGTCAAAAGCTTCAATCCATGACCCCCGGCATCGTCATGGAAATCGGCCGGCAGGCCCTTGAAGTCACGCTGATGATGGCCGCTCCGGCCTTGCTTTCCGCCCTCGTCGTCGGCCTCATCATCAGCATCTTTCAGGCCGCCACGCAGCTCAATGAAGCGACCCTGCAGTTTGTCCCCAAGCTGGTCGTCATGTTTCTCGTCCTGATTCTCGTCGGCCCCTGGATGCTGCAGTACATGATGGACTATATCCAGCGCCTGTTCGAGAGCATTCCGCAGCTGATCGGCTGACCATGCTGAGCATAACGACGGGTCAACTCGATGCCTGGATTGTTGCCTTCGCCTTTCCGCTGACCCGCATTCTGGCCTTCATTGCCAGCTCGCCGCTCTGGGGATCGGCCGGGATTCCCCGGCGGACCCGCCTCATTCTCGGCCTGTGCATCGCCATCGCCATTGCCCCCGCCTTGCCGCCGATGCCCGCCGTCGCCCCCGGATCGCTGCCCGGCCTGTGGATCATGGGACAGCAAATGCTGATCGGCATCGGCATGGGCTTCGCTGCCCGCATCGTCTTCGCCGCCGTCGATGTGGCCGGCGAATTCATCGGCACCCAAATGGGACTGGGTTTCGCGACCTTCTACGATCCGATGAGTGCCTCGCAGACGCCGGTGATCGGCGAGTTCATCGGACTCATCAGCTTCCTGCTCTTTCTCTCGCTGAATGGCCACCTCATGTATGTCGCCACGCTGGCCCAGAGCTTTTATGCCATCCCGGTCAGCGCCACGCCGCTGGCCGCCGGCAGCTGGCTGAACCTGGTCGAACTCGGGAGCAAAATGTTTTCGATCGGGGTCTTGCTCTCCCTCCCCGTGGTCGTCGCGCTCATGATCACCAACCTGGCGCTCGCCGTGCTGACGCGCGCTGCGCCGCAGCTCAACATCTTTGCGCTGGGTTTCCCGCTGACCATGATCGGCGGCTTCGTCGCCCTGGCGGTCAGCATGAATTACCTGGCGACGCCGCTACAAGGGCTTTACGAGTATGCCCTCAGCGCCACCCTCGGCTTTGCCGTTCCAGCCGCTCAGTAGCGTTCGTTGAGCTTGAACGAATCGGCATCCTGGCGCTGAACCAGGCGGATGGTTCCCTCGGCGACTCGCCTTGCACCGATCGTTTGCGAGTCGATGCCTTCGGTGTACTCGAGAATCTGGTAGCTGGCGAAACCATTTTCGTATTGCAGCTGGCTGGCCCGCCGCTTCATGACCTGAACCGACTCGCCAGCACCGCCGGTATGGTAGCGCTTCATCTTCATGGAAAACCGGTACACATCCGGCGACAGCTTCGATTCCTCGATCTCCCAGTTCGGGGCGAGCGGATCGTAGACGATGTAAATGGCTGCTGCGACCACGCCAACTGTCGCCAGCGAAGCCAGGCTAACGCTCTTCTGGGCAGTCAGCTGGATGGCCTCATTGGGGATCAGCGGGGAATTTCCGCAACCAGCCAGGGCGACTGTTGCGACCAAGGCGGCAGCAATATTTCTCATAGGTAATTGAACAGCGTCATCTGGCTGACCTGCTTGAAGGACAGTTGTGCCGCCTCAAGCACCATCTTGTGATTGGCCATATCGGAAATCGCCTGGGTGTAATCGAGATCCTGCAGCTTGCTCAGATCGCTCTGGTACTGCAGGTCACGGTCCGCCCCGGCCACACTCAGATTTTCGAGTTCCAGACGGCGGGCGCCGATCGAGGTCTGCGCCGTGATCAGGTGATCGTAGGCCTGATCGAGATTCAGGCGGATCTGGGTAATCTGGTTCTTGAACGCTGCCTGGGTCGCCGGCGAGGTGGAGACACTGGCATTGAGCGCCTTGATCATGCTGTCCAGGGTCGTGAAAATATCCTGATTGGCCGCCGGTTCTACCGTAAAGGTGTCACCGGTCGCTGGCGTTCCGGAAAGATTGATCCTGACCTGCTGACCGACCGGACCGAGCACGATATCCGAACCCGGCGTATAGGTCAGCCCGGTCACCGGCGCAGCCGGCACGCCGTTGGTCGTCACATCGAGGGTATAAACGCCGGGAGCCGTGAAAGTCAGCTTGTAGGTACTGTCGTTATAGCCGGAAATCATCGACGACGCGCCGAGAAGCCCCGTCCCAGTATTGGTGGCACCGGCAGAAAAGGCGAACTTGCCGTTGCCTTCCGGAATACGCATGAAAACGTCGCTACCGGCCGCAGAAACATCCATCACCCGCCCGGTGTCGACCTGCAACTGGCGAGTCCCGTCGTCCCCAACGTAGGCGATGCTTCGGCTACCCGGCGACCCGGATACGGCAAACGGCTGCGTTTCGCCCCTGAATCCGGCAAAGACATGCTGCCCCATCGCATCCGTACTGTTGGCAATGCCCAGCAACTGCTCGAAGTCCTGCGTAATTTCGGCTGCCAGCGCCAGGCGCGAGGTGTCGCTGATATTCCCGTTATCGGCCTCTGCCGCCCTGACCATCACATTGGAGATCAGGTCGCTGGCAGTCCGCAAGGTGCTTTCCAGACTCGCCAACTGGCTGGCGGCATTGCCCTGATTATCGACAAACTGGCTGTTGACCGCCTTTTTCTGGCCAATGACAACAGCCTGGGCAGCCGAGACCGGATCATCGGCCGGGGTCAGAATGCGACGCCCGGTCGACATCTGGTTCTGCAGCCGGTACAAGCCCGTCTGCAATTGCTGCAGATTCTGGGTGTTGGTATCGAACATCATCGAGGTGCTTATGCGCATGATGTCACTCCTTAATTGGTGATGCCGAGAAGCGTGTCAAACAGCTTCGAAGCAATGTCGAGTGATTTGGCGGATGCCTGGTAGGCCTGCTGGTAACGAATCAGATTGGCCGCTTCCTCGTCAAGATTGACGCCGGAAACCGCCGAGCGGGCCAGTTCATTCTGCTTGAGCAGCGCCGCCTGGGATTCGCCACTGACCTTGATCTGGCGGGTTACGGAACCGACACCGCTGACCAGGCTGGCATAGCTCCCCTGGTAGCTTGCCTTGCCACCCTCCATCGTGTTCTGGGTCTGCAGGGCAGCCAGCTTGACGGCGTTTCGGCCATCCGACACCCCGTTTATGTTCGCCGCGATAGTGAAAGTGTCACCATTCGCCGGCACACCGGAAACATCGATGGAAATACCGTTATACGTAATGCGCGTCAGTTCCGAGCTACCATTGAGCCGATTGATCGACCCCGCCGCGATAGTCAGGCTCGTGCCATCGGCGTAGGTGGCACTCACCGTCCCGCTGGCTGGCATGGTGAAGCCAAATGTGCCGGTGCCCTGGTTATAGGTAAAGGTTTTCGGGACATTCGCCAGGGAGTAGCCCGGGCTGACTATCCCCTGCCCAAGCTTGAGGGAGCCGGTATTGGCCGCACCCAGCGTCGTGGTGCTCGGCGCGCCGACGGCAATCCGCTTGACGTCGGCGGCGATGGTCGAATTGATCTGGAAGTTGCGGGCGGCGTCGCGGGTGGGTTCGATGCGGTAATCGACACCCACCGTCGGGGCGCTGCCGCCGATGCTGAAACCCTCACCAACGATCAGGGCATTGAGCGCCGCGACGCTGCCGGCCGAACCGGTAGCGGGAAAAACCTTGCCATCGGAAACGCGCGTCAGCGTCATGGTGGTGGCCGAGGTGGCACGCAGCACATAGTCGCTGCCGGTCAGTCCCGTGGTGAAATTTCCCGTGGCCGGATCGCCGGTCGGGGCCAGAAAACTGGCCGTCACGACACTGGCACCCACCGCTCCGACGAGCACCTTGGGCTGATTGAACTGGAAGAAATTTGCCTGGAATCCGGTGCTTGCCGAGGTCTGGTTCAAGCCTTCGAGATCCTGCCCCAGTGCGTGCTGGGCATTGAAGGTCAGGGCCAGCGATGCGGCGATCTGGCCCAGGGTATTGGTTGTGTCATCGAGCGAATTGGCCCGGAACTTCATGAGTCCGCCGAGGGCGCCCCCTTCGACCAGCGACTCCGACAATTCCTGGATCACACCGGATTGCCCCTGCAAGCCGGCCACCACGCGCTCCGGGTCGGTGCTTGAATTGATCGGAACCAGCTTGTTCACGATAGAGCCGACCACCAGTTGCTGGCCATTGCCGATGAATACGTTGAAATTGCCGATCGAATCCTCGACCGTGGTGACCCGCACATGCTTGTTCAATTCGGCAACCAGTTGGTCGCGCATATCCAGCAGGTCGTTCGGTAGCTGGTCGGTCGATGCCTGGGCCCGGGTAATCTGGCCATTGACGTCGGCAAGCTGCTGGGCATACCCATTGATCAGGCTGATTTCACTGGAAATCTCGCCATTGACGCTGTCGTAGAGATCGCCCAGGCGTGTCGACATCGCACTGAAGCGGCCGGCCAGGGCTTGGGCTGACGACAGCATGCTCTGACGGGCCGAAACCAGCGACGGATTGGCTGCCACCTGCTGCATGCCGGTAAAAAAGTCCTGCAGGGCGGGGGCCAGGCCGGAACTGGGGTCGCCCAGCATATTGTCGATCTGGCTCAGTTTGGCGAGCTGCGCCTCCGACTCGGAAGCCGCGGTCTGGGCAGCAAAGGTCTGAACCGTCAGATATTTGTCATAGGCCCGGCGCACTGTATCGACATGGCTGCCGCTGCCAAAGTAGCCCGAGCCACTCAGACGCGGGATACCGGCCGATTGCTGGATGTATTGGCGGCTGTAGCCGGGCGTGTTGGCGTTGGCAATATTGTGCTGAGTCGCCTCAAGCCCCAGCTGCGCCGCATGGATCCCGGTGATCCCGATTGATAGCATTCCAGTGCTCATGGCAATTCCTTTACTCGACTACCTGATTAACGGCCCTGAGCCCAAAAAATTGAGGGTGATCAACCAATAAGGGCCTGACGCAGGGTCGGGCCATTGATGATGCGCGAGAGCTTGTCGGCATACATCGGATCAGTGGCATACCCTGCCTGTTGCAAACGTCGTGCAAACTCCGTGCCATCCTGCGATCCGATCACGCTGGTGTACCGGGGGCTGTTGCGCAGCAAATTGGCGTAGTCGCGGAAGCAGTCCTCGTAGGAGGCATAGGCGCGAAAACGTTCGACCACCTTGGTCGGCTGGCCATCGACATATTCGGTCGTGGCAGCCTCGACGGTATCGCCCGTCCAGCCTTTTCCGGCCTTGATGCCGAACAGGTTGAAACTGTTGGAACCGTCCGCCTTGCGCATCTCGGTCCGTCCCCAGCCGCTCTCCAGGGCCGAATGGCCAACCAGAAAGACGGGCGGTATGCCGGTTGAGCGCGAGGCTTCGAGGGCATGCGGCCAGACACGATTGACGAATTCACGGGAACTGGCGGGAGGCTCCTGACTGACCGCCGGCGCCGCCGAGGTCGTTGAGGCATTCGGCCCATACGCTGCCGAGGTGGGCAGTCCGCTCAGGACCGGTCGATGCTGCAGGTGGCTGACATCTGAAACGGCAAGTGGCAAATCCTTGGCGGCAGCATTTGCCGCCCCCTGCACATCATTCAGCCCCTTGGGCGTACCCAGATGCTGCCCAAGCTGCTGTTCGATCAAGCGGGCGAAGCCGATACCGCCCCGGCTCGTGGCCATGTTCTGCGCCATTTGCTGGTCGAGCATGCCGGTATAGAAGCGCGACTGATCGCTATTGAGCAGCCCGTCCTGCGGTGTGGCATCGCGCATGCTCTTCATGACCATCTGCAGGAAGAGCGCCTCGAACTGCTGGGCGGCCGCTTTCAGGCCCTGCTTCGGGTCCTTTTGAAACTGGGCGCGGATATCCTGCGAGCCCTGCACATCGAAGGCTGCGCGGTTAGGCGTATCCTGGATTTTCATCGCCAGCTTCGCCGCTCAGATGACTTCAAGCTCGGCGCGCAGCGCACCAGCGGCCTTCATGGCCTGCAGGATGGCGAGCAGATCGAGCGGATTGGCGCCCAGTGCATTCAATGCCTTGACCACGTCGGCCAGATTGGCCCCCGCCTTGAGGTTCATCAGGCTGCCATTGCCTTGTTTGACCTGGATATCAGCCGGCTGACCGGTTGCCGGATTGCCGCCATCGACCACCACGGAAAGGCTGCCATGGGCAACGGCGCAGGGGTCAAGCGTCACCTTCTGATTCATGACCACTGAGCCTGTCCGGGGATTGATGACAACCAGGGCGCCAGCGATTGCCGGTTTGATATCCAGATTTTCGATACGCCCGAGAAAGGCAACCCGATCATCGATGTCATCCGGCGCACGCACGGCAATTCGCCGACCATCGACGGCCCGCGCCGTACCCGGCGAGGTCGCCCGGTTGATCGCCTCGACGACGTTCTGGGCGGTGGCGAAATCAGCATTGACCAGTTCAAAATGAACGAAACCGCCTTGCCCGACCGCCGTCTGGATATCGCGCTCGATGGTCGCCCCGGCCGGGATCCTGCCCGCCGACAGGTGATTCACGGCGATTTTTGAGCCCCCCGAAGAGGCACCCACGCCACCGACCAGCACATTGCCTTGAGCCATGGCGTAAATCTGTCCGTCCGCCCCCTTCAAAGGGGTCATCAGCAAGGTGCCGCCGCGCAGGCTTTTCGCATTGCCCATCGATGAAACAGTGATGTCGATGTTTTGACCCGGCTTGGAAAACGGCGGCATGACGGCGGTGATCATCACCGCAGCGACATTCTTCAACTGCAGCTTGGTCGCCTGCTCGGCTGTCAGATTGACGCCCAGCTGCGACAGCATGTTGCCCATGGCCTGCGTGGTGAAAGGCGTCTGTGTCGTCTGGTCGCCCGTGCTATCCAGGCCGACCACGATGCCATAACCGATCAGCTGGTTGTTGCGGACGCCCTGGATGGAGGCCAGATCCTTGAGGCGCTCGGCCAATGCCGGCTGGCCGCAAAGCGGCAACAGGCAAGCGGTGACAATTGCCGCCTGCCGGAACCAATTGCCGCTAAATATCTTCATGATCGTTCTCCGCCTGAATGTTGCCTAGAATGGCAGTACATTAAGGAAGAATCGTGCCATCCAGCCCATGACCTGGCCGTCGCTGATCTGGCCGGCCGATTTGTACTCGATACGGGCGTCGGCCACTTTCGACGACTCAATCGTATTCGAGAAGTCCACAAAGCTTGGATTGATCACGCCGGAAACGCGGACGAACTCCTGCTCCTCGCCAATCGCCAGTTGCTTTTCACCGGACACCAGCAAATTGCCGTTGGGCATGACATCGATCACAGTCACCGTGATGTTGCCGGTAAAGACGTTATTGTTGGCCGCCGCGCCCTTGCCACTGAAGGCAGTCGAGCTTGTAGCGCCGAGATTGATGCCCGACAGCCCCTTGCCTGGCAAGCCGGCGAGGGCACTGATCGAGGCCTTCTGTGAATTCGACTTGTCGAGCTTGTTGGCATTGGCGGCCGATGCCGTCGTGCTTTCGGTAATCTTGATCGTGATCGTGTCACCGACAAAGCGGGCCCGACGATCTTCAAACAGCGGACGACTGTAACCCGCCTGGAAGATCGCCCCATTCCCGCTGACCGGCTCGGCGCGCATGGCGGGGCGGGCCGTCATCGGCTGATGGACATTGGTCGGCGGCGTCGTCGAGCAGGCGCTCGTCAATACCACCGCCAGCAAGAACAGGCGTTTCATGGTTTCACCTCAAATCTGGGTCAGACGCCCGAGCATCGCATCGGATACCGAGACGACCTTCGAATTCAATTCGTAGGCGCGTTGCGTCTGGATCATGGTGACCAGCTCTTCGGCCACATTGACGTTGGAGGTTTCGACATAGCCCTGGTTGGTAACGCCGGCGCCGTTGGTTCCCGGCGTATTGGGTGTCGGCGTGCCGCTCGCGGCGGTTTCCAGGAAGAGATTCTGGCCCACGGCCTGCAAGCCACCATTGTTGATGAAGGTCGCCAGCTGGATGGAGCCGATCTGCGTCGCGGCGGCCGAGCCAGCCTGGGTAATGGTGACCGTGCCGTCGGTGCCGATCGAGACCGAGGTAGCATTGGCCGGGATCGTGATATTGGGCTGCACCGGATAGCCGTCCGCCGTAACGATCTGGCCCTGGTTGTCTTTCTGGAAGGAGCCGTCCCGCGTATAACCCGTTGTGCCATCCGGCAGAAGTATCTGGAAGAAACCACCACCCTGAACGGCGACATCCAGCGTGTTGTCCGTTTTCTGGAGATTACCCTGGGTGTAGAGACGGGCCGTTGCCACGGGGCGCGCCCCGGCGCCCAGTTGCAGGCCGGTCGGAATCTGCGATTGCTGCGACGACTGGGCGCCGGGCTGCCGCAGGTTCTGATAGAGCAGATCCTCGAAAACAGCGCGGGAGCGCTTGTAGCCATTGGTGCCGACGTTGGCCAGATTGTTGGCGATGACGTCGAGCTGGGTCTGCTGGGCATCGAGTCCGGTTCGGGCAATCCACAGGGAACGGATCATGATTTAGTCCTGTCAGGAATTCAGTGTAAGCAGCTGATCGGCGCGCTGGGCGTTGGTATCAGCGGTTTGCAGCATCTTGATCTGCATTTCGAACTGGCGCGAAAGGCTGATCAGATTGACCATCGCATCGGTCACATTGACGTTACTGCCCTCCAGCGTGCCGGAAGCAACCCGTACCGTCGCATCCACCTCGGCCGGCTGGCCGCTGCGCAGGCGAAACAGGCCTTCGGTACCGCGCACCAGATCGGCCTCGGGCGGATTGACCAGCTTCAGGCGCCCGATGGCATTGGCATTGTTCGGCGTACCAAAACTGGGAACCACGGAAATCGTGCCATCCGGGCCGATTTCAATATTGTTGTCGGGCGGAATGGTGATCGGACCACCATCGCCGACCACCGGGTAACCGCTCTTGGTCTGCAACACGCCCGTCACATCGACATCCAGGCTACCAGCCCGGGTATAAGCCTCGCTGCCGTCCGGCATCTGCACGGCTAGCCAGCCACGGCCCTGGACTGAAACATCGAGGTTGCGGCCGGTAAACATCACAGGACCTTCGCTGAACACATCACTGACCGAGGCATCAACAACAAACGCCCGGGTCGGCATTCCTTCACCAAGGACCGGCACGGCGCGGAAGCGATGCTCCTGCGCCTTGAAACCGACCGTGCTGGCATTGGCCAGATTGTTGGCCGTGCCGGCCTGCTGCATGAAGACATGCTTGGCGCCGGTCATTGCGGTGTAGATCAGACGATCCATGGTGTCGTGCTCAGTCGGTCAGTAGCGATTAGCGGATATTGACCAGGGTCTGGAGAATCTGGTCCTGCGTCTTGATCGACTGGGCGCTGGCCTGATAGTTACGCTGCTGGACGATCAGATTGACCAGTTCGGCAGTCAGGTCGACGTTCGATTCCTCGACGGCCGAGGCCTGCAACACACCGAAAATGCCGGTATTCGGATTGCCCGGCGTCGGCTGCCCGGAGTCGCCGGTTTCCGTCCATTGGTTGTTGCCGATGGAGGTCAGACCGTTCGGATTACGGAAGTTGAACAGGGCGACCTGGCCGATATTGCGCACCTGACCATTGTCGTAGCGGGCCTGGACGATACCGTCCTTGGAAACGCTGATGCCGGCCAGATTACCCGGCGCGAAGCCGTTCTGGGTCAGGTCATTGACGGCGAACGGGCTGCCGAACTGCGTCATGGTCGGGATATTGATCGAGAACAGCAGCGGGCTGGTGGCGCCCGTCGTAACGCCAAACGACTTGGGCAAAACACCGGGAATGGTGGTGGCCGTTGCCGAACCCTGCAGGTAGGTGGCGGTCAGCACACCGGTCGGCGAGAAGACCAGACGATCCGGCACCTCGGTCAAGGCCGTCATCCCGGTCGGCAAATTGCCATCCAGCCGGGTGTATTGCGACCACTCATTGGCCGTTGCCGTCTTTACAAAATAGTAGGACAGGGTATGCGGATTCCCCAGGGAGTCGTACACCGTCATCGCCGTGGAACTGTTGAAGCTGGTCGGCTGGGTCGGATCGAAGGTCGCCAGGATAGGCGGCGTCTGCCGTGAGTCCAGGTTGGCCGTGACCGAAGCCGTCGAGGTCGGGTTCGGCGTACCGGTCACGAAATCGACCTTGAGCTGATCGGTTGGCGGCTGCTGCGGAATGGCGCCGGTCGGGTCGGCCAGAACGCCGAGCAGGCTGCGGTTCTGGTCATTGACGATGAGGCCGTTCTTGTCGAGGTGGAACTGGCCGTTCCGGGTGTAGCTCGTGCTGCCGTTCTGCGACATGCCGAAGAAACCGGTGCCGTTGATGGCGATGTCGAGCGGGTTATTGGTCGAGGTGATATTGCCCTGCGTATATTGCTGCAGCACACCACTCAGCGTACTACCGATACCGATCTGCGAACCGCCGCCACCCTGCAGGGAAGCGCCATAGACGTCAGCGAAGTGGGTCGCCGAGGACTTGAAACCGACCGTCGAGGCGTTGGCAATATTGTTGCCGGCGACGTCAAGTGCCTTGGAGGAAGAAGCCAGGCCGCTCAAACCTTGTTGGAATGCCATGATGTACTCCTTGTCTCAATCTCAGTAAATTTGCTGGACCGCGTTGAAATCAACCAGACCTGTGCCGGGGATTTCAAGCTGGAAGCCGTTCTGTCCTCTGACAAGAGCAGATACCGTGCCAACTTCGAGGGCGGTCGCTGTCACCTTGTTAGCGCCCTGGGTCGCCTGCACGGAGAACTGATAATTGCCGTTGGCCACGCGGTTTCCGTTGGCATCCTTGCCATCCCACGCAAAATCGATGACGCCGGCCTTTTGCGCCCCGAGATCCTGCTGCGCCACCTTGACGCCATTGGCGTCGCTGATCAGGACACTGACCTTGTCGGCATCGCCGTCCAGCTTGATGCCGCCAATGGCCCCCTGATCCACGAGGGGGAGAGAATTGCCGGCGGCAAGGACATTTTTGCCGACCAGCGACGAGGACTGCATGGATAGTGCATCGCTGTAGGACGAGAGCAGCTTCTGCAGCGTGCTGTTGAGACTGTCGATGCCCTTGACGGTATTGATCTGCGCCAGCTGACTGGTGATTTCCGCGTTATCCATGGGATTGAGCGGGTCCTGGTTCTGCATCTGCGTCACCAGCATGGTCATGAAGCGGTCGCCCAGCTGATCCGCCGCGCTGGTTGTCGAGGTCTTGTTCTCGGAAAGCTGCTGCTGGACGGAATTGACGGTGGCAGTGTTGATTGTGTTACTCATGATGCTTCTCCTTATTGACCGATCTGCAAGGTACGCAGCATCATGGTCTTGGCGGTATTCATGACCTCGACGTTCGTCTGGTACGAGCGCGAGGCGGAAATCATGTTGGTCATTTCCTCGACCACATTGACGTTGGGAAAGGACACGTAACCCTTTTCATCGGCGGCCGGATTCTTCGGGTCGTAGACGATGCGGGGCGGCGAGGCATCTTCGACAACCTGGCGGACGCGAACCCCTTTGGCGATGTCGCCGGCCCCGCCCATCGGCGTCGCCTCGAACACCACCTGCTTGGCCCGGTAAGGCTTGCCGTCCGACGAGACGATACTGTCGGCATTGGCCAGATTGGAAGCCACGGCGTTGAGGCGCATCGACTGCGCTGTCATCGCACTCGAGGACACCTGGAAGACGTTAAACAGGCTCATGCAAACTCTCCTTAACCTTGCGACGAGGCCATCGCGCTGCGCAGCCCCTGGAACTTGTTGCTGATCAACTGGGTGAGAATCTGGTACTGAAGCGCGTTGTCTGTGATCTGGGCGCGCTCGACATCCATATCGACCGTATTGCCATCGACCGCCGACTGGGTCTCGCTGCGATACTGGAG
>ERZ1034363.452-NODE-452-length-28516-cov-3.397025_pt1 | contig 28516 bp, 34 predicted proteins | sample MGYA00520616_ERZ1034363 | MGnify/ENA primary metagenome ERZ1034363 (study PRJEB33736, sample SAMEA104284506) | Azolla filiculoides | biome: Urban; feature: Water surface; material: Ditch water | place: Netherlands | collected 2015-10-28 | depth 0-0.1 m ... | reverse complement strand
TCGTTTAATTGCTTAACCCAGTCAGTATGGGCCTCACGCTCCAAAATGATGGCGCGGACACGCATTAACCCTACTGCAATTGAGTACATCCAGAAGCATAAAGCCATTAAGAGCATTCCCCACAGCATGGTTTGAGCCATGGCTGGGGCCTTGGTTAAGGAAACTGAGGCACCTTGATGCAAGGTATTCCACCATTTCACTGAAAAATAAATGATGGGAACGTTCACCACACCCACTAAGGCCAAAATGGCACCCGCCTTATCAGCACGGCGCACATTATCAATAGAGGCTTGTAGCGCCATAAATCCAAGGTACAAAAAGAGCAGAATTAACTCAGAAGTTAGACGTGCATCCCAAACCCACCAGGCGCCCCACATCGGCTTACCCCAAAAGGCACCAGTCCATAGGGAAAGAAAAGCCATCCAGGCACCAATGGGAGCCAAGGCCTGCGCCACCATGGCAGATAGTCGCGTATTAAATACCAACCCCAATCCTGCCCAAGCGGCCATCACCAGATAGATGAACATCGACATCCAGGAAGCCGGCACATGAACAAAAATAATGCGATAACCCTGACCCTGAACAGCATCTACTGGAGCCACAAAGAAGCTAACCCACAGGCCAGCAACTCCAAAAATAATCGTGAGAGCCCAGAACCAAGGGATCATTTTTCCTGCGAGCGGATAAAACGTGCTCGGGCTCGAGAACTTGAACCAATTCATGATGCGACTAGAAGATAGATTATTTACATTACTCATTCAATTGCAATCTTTACTGCATTAGCACTCACCCAAGGCATCAATGCTAATGCCAAAATCAATAACGCGCCCAATAGTGAAAAATGCCCCGTAGTATCTAGCCCCACGCTACTGGCGTACACGGCACCTGCGCCAAAAATCAATACAGGAATATAGAGAGGCAAAATCAAAAGACTCATCAAGACGCTGCCGCCTCTCACTCCTAGAGTTAAGGCCGCCCCTATCGACCCCAACAAGGACAAAACCGGTGTCCCCAGCAATAGTGCCACCATCAACACTTATAAAGACTGAGTGTCTAGATCAAACTGAATGCCAATGACCGGTGCCAGCAAAACTAAAGGTAGTCCACATACCAACCAGTGGGCAACAATTTTGCCAAACACTAAGGACGTAAATGCATTCGGAGATAAAGCCAATTGCTCTAAGGTACCGTCTGCATAATCGGCTGCAAACATTCGCTGCAAACCAAGCAAGGTAGAAAGTAAAGCGGCGACCCAAATCACACCTGGGGCAATTTTTCTGAGTAAAGCGGTATCAGCGCCAATGCCTAGCGGGAATAAGCTAGTCACGATGACAAAGAAAAATAATGCTGTCAGCACCTCACTCTTGCGACGCATTACTAATAGTAGATCGCGCTGGACGATAGCAATAAAGGCGTTCATAGGTCCAGCACTCGCAGACCAGGAATAGCTAAGGGCTGATGACTAGTCAATACAACCAAGCCATTGCTCTCAAGATGCTCGGCTATTAATCCCTGTAACTCCTGAACTGCATGAGCATCTAGGGCATTAAAAGGTTCATCCAAAATCCAAACTTGTGCTCGTCGCGTCAACATACGGGCCATCAATACGCGTTTCTTCTGACCTGCTGATAAGCAGTTCACAGACAGATCTTCGCGTCCCTTTAAACCAAATCGCCATAAGGAGGCAAAAGCATCTTGCTCAGAAAGTGTGATTCCATCGATTGCGGCATACAGACGTAAATTTTCTAAGGCACTGAGATCCTCTTTCAAAGCATCGCGGTGACCTAAAAATAAGAGCTTGCTGTGATATTCCGAAGCTTCTTTTTTAATGGCATTGCCATTCCAAAGAACCTCACCAGCCTCCGGAGAAGCTAGACCAGTTAGCAAGCGCAGAAGACTTGTTTTGCCAACACCATTCTCCCCACGAATATGGAGGCACTGACCAGCAAATACCTGTAAATCAAGATTTGAAAAAAGTTCTCGCTCACCCCTCACACACGAGATCGCTCGAGCCTCAAGGACTGCAGTTGAAGATGCTGGAAAGGTGGAATTAGTGGCTGTCATCGGAAGAAATGGCTTGAATCAAACCACCTCAGGCATTGTCCAAGACCCATTTGGGGCTGTCAAACTACCTAAAACAGTATCTAAAGAATAAATTTCTTTTAATTCAATCGCTTAGCCAATTATAAGCGGATTGAGGGAGGAATACCTCTCTCACGCACGCTGTAACTACATAGGCTTAATGCCATTTTTCGGGAAAACAAGGATTACTTGCCCTCTGAAGACGCTTTAGAAAGTTTTGCGACTGATAGGCCGCGGACCTGATATTGCCCAATGAGATCAGCCACTAAACCAGATTCGATGAATTCCGCTACACAGGCATTTAAAAACTCAATCGACTCTTGGTGGGATTTTTGAGTAGCAATTGCCTGCTGTATTCCAGTAAATTGGCCATCTAAAATCCTTGATCCAGGGATATCTTGAGAAACGGAGACTAGGCCGGATTTTAAGCCCGCTAAAGCATCTAATTTTTCACTGATAAATATTTCATTGCTAGCCTTCACACTATCAGCATGCACTAAGCTGGCATATTTAATATTGCGTTGTAGCCAAAGGTCATAAGCGCTCTTATAAAAAGATGCAATCCGAATACCCGGGGAATCCACCTGCGACAAATCAGTGATAGGTGAATTAGCCGGCACCAAGTAGCAGGCTTCTAGTTCGACATAAGCAGGTGTAAACGTGACCTTTTGAGCGCGAGCGGGATCAGAGCCCAACAATACGATACCGCAGCTTCCGCTGACGGCAGCCTCAAGCAACTCATCCTGAGTATTGAAGCCATGTAGACTGAGCTCAACATCCAAATGCCTTGCAATAGCTCTACAGATATCTGGCGCAATACCAATTGGCTCACCGGAAGATGATCGACCAGTAACCAACAAGAAGTTACCCAAATAGACTCCGGCAGATAGAACACCATGAGGCGCGAGCTGTTGCAACACTTTGGATGAAATCAGGTTCAAGAGGATCTCCAGAAGAGATTGATCTTCTGTGGCAATGTCGACTTTACGGCAATAGATCTCTTTTGAACTTTCTCTTCATAAGTGCCCTCAAGCTGGTAATCGCCTGTAGGTAAATTAATGAGCATGTAAGGGCCATCGGCTTGCGCATCAAATACGACTTGATTATTGGCATTCAGAATTTTGATCTTGGCACCAAAAATCCAAACACCACGACCATTTTCAAGCTGAGACAACTCTAGCAAAACAGGCCACTGCTTTGCTTCCGCCAAAATCGCCTGTGACTCTTCTTCTCCTACCCCGCCAGAGATATAGGAGACTCCCTGAGAATATTGAGTATTTGGAATTTGTGCGTATGTTATTGAAAAGCAAGTGAGACAGATTGTAGAAAGAATCGTCTTGATATAGAAGTTCATGTGAGCCTCTTTTAATTAGCGTGAGTGCTTGTATTTTATTCTACAGTTAAGCGAGTAAATTAGCAGTCGGGTAGAAATTAAAAAAGCCCCGCACAAGCGGGGCTCTTCAACGAGCTACATCATTAGATCTCATGTGCGGTAACCCACATTAAGGCATGATCACAATCGCTCCTGAAACTTTTCTTCCCTCGGCAGCCTTATGTGCCTCAGCTGCCTGCTCCAGCGTGAACTTAGCACCAATCTGCACTTTCACGCGACCTTGAGCAATCGCATCAAATACTGCACGAGCATTTTCTTGTAGCAGCTCTGGAGTAGCGTTATGCGGGAAGACAGAGGGTCTAGTTAAAAAGAGGCAGCCCTTCTTATTCAAAATCTCTGGATGAATTTCTGGCGCTGGGCCAGAGGCTGCACCAAATAAAGCTACTGTGCCAAATGGCGCTGCACAGTCTAAAGATCCCAAGAATGTCGTTTTAGCAACTGAGTCATAAACTACATTTGCTTTACGACCACCTGTAGCCTTGATAACCTCTTCAACCCAATTCGGCTTCGAATAATCCACCACGGCATCACATCCCGCTTCTTTTGCAGCGGCAAATTTAGCCTCAGATCCTACAGTGCCAACCACAAAAGCGCCTAATGATTTTGCCCATCCCGCCAAAATCTGGCCAACTCCACCAGCGGCAGCATGCACTAGCACCACGTCGCCAGATTTCACTTTATATGTTTTCTGTACCAAGTATTGCGCAGTCATTGCCTTAAAGAAAACAGCCGCAGCTACTTCATCGGATACGCCGTCTGGTACAGATACCAGCTTATCTACAGCAACATTACGTGCACTCGCATAAGCACCGATGCCTGCATTCATATACATCACACGATCGCCTACCTTGAATCGTGTAACACCTTCACCGAGGGCTTCGACTACGCCAACTGCCTCATGACCTAAGCCTGTTGGCAATTCCAATGGGTAAACACCTGAACGCTGATACACGTCAATAAAGTTAAAACCAATCGCAGTTTGGCGAAGCTGCACTTCACCCTTACCCGGGGCCGGTAACTCTTTATCAATTAATTGAATTACGTCAGCGCTACCGAGTTCTGAAAGACTAACAATTCGAGCAGTTGTCACAAGTCACCTTATTATTTTTATATTGAAAAAATTATCTTACCGCAATAGAAGAGGATGCAAGATCTTCATCCTCAACGACAGCCCATGTGCTATCACCTAGCTTTTTGACCGCCATGGAATAAGTCCAGGCATCAGGGATACCGCAGCTCCATTGGTCAGGTCCATTCTGAATCAATACATTTGAACCAATACGACTATCAAAATACAGATGGTAGGTTTTGCCATGCAGGGGGTTAAAACTAAATTTAGCGCTATGAACCATTTCCGTAGCATCTAATCGCGCCTGAAGCGAACGTGCCTGCTTCATTAATACTTCGGCTTGCTCCATGATGCGATCATATTCAAGCTTGGCATTTTGGCGAGCGACATTGACTGCCTTGTCTTTTTCCTCCAGGACTTTGATTGGTGCAAATACAGGCGCGCCCACTTCCATGGGGTACTCAATACCGGCATGCCGTGCTGGATCCGTGTCTTCAATTCTCATGGTTCTTTAACCCGCTGATTTATTTAGCGAAAGTGTGACACAAATTGACAAAATGCGTTGTGGCCGCTTATAGATCGGATAAGCCCATTACAGGGAGTTCAAATCCCCTAGCAAGCCTTTGGCATGAATCGTAATTGCCTGTTGGTCGGCTTCACTAATTCGAGATAAATTGGCTGTCATTAGCCGGGTACGTGGGCTTGCCTCAAATTGAGTGCGATGCTGAATTAAGAAGTTCCAGTACAAATTAGTCATTGGGCAGGCGCCCTCTCCAAACCGAATATCTGGCTTGTATTGGCAAGAGCCGCAATAGTTACTCATTCTCTTAATGTAAGCCCCGCTGGCAATGTAAGGCTTGCTGGTAAAGCGGCCACCACTCGCAAATAAGGCCATGCCTGCTGTATTGGGCAGCTCCACCCACTCAATTGCATCTATGTAAACCGCCAAATACCAATCACACACCTCTTTTGGCAGAATTTCTGCTAGCAGGGCAAAGTTGCCTGTCACCATGAGGCGCTGGATGTGATGGGCATACCCATATTCCAAAGTCTGCCCGATTGCCTCCTGCATACACTTCATCTTGGTGTCACCAGTCCAATACCAGGCTGGCAATCGATTCTGGTGATTGTAAAAATTATCCAGCGCCATTTGTGGCATATCGAGGTAGTACATGCCGCGGACAAATTCTCGCCAACCTAAGATCTGGCGAATGAATCCCTCTACCGTCGCCATCTCTAAATCCTCTTTTTTCCAGGCTGCCACAACTGCATTAATAACTTCCCTGGGATTGAGCAATTTTAAGTTTAGGGAGCTCGACAACAGTGAGTGCCAGCCAAAAGGCGTATCGGTCCACATAGCATCTTCATAGATACCGAAGGTCGCTAAGCGATGCTCTACAAATCCTTCAAGAGCCTGAAGTGCTTGCTGACGAGTAACTGGCCACCGAAAGTGCGCAAGAGATCCCGGATGATCCGGATAACGCTCCTCTACCTCCGCAATAAGAGTCTTCGTGATGGCATCGGGTTCAAATAATTCTGGAGGCGGAATTAAGCCGGGGCCTTTTTTGGGGAAAGGCTTGCGATTATCTCGATCAAAGTTCCACTGCCCACCTTCAGGGTTACCATCTTGATCCACCAAGATCCCATGGGTTTTACGCATGAGTCTATAAAAGTATTCAAGCCGTAACTCTTTTTTGTTGGCGACCCATTCCTTGAATTCAGAATGCGTGCAATAAAAGTGGCTATCTTGTCGCATGTCTAAAACAACCTGCAGCTCTTCCGACAAAGCTTCAATCAACTGCTTAAGACGCCATTCACCAGGCTCTACGCAGATCAGATGCGTAAATTTTTCCTTAATGATTTTGCTTTTGAGCTCCTCAACAATACTCTTGGGGGAGTGCTGAATATAGGTAAGGGAAAATCCTTGGCTTTTGAGATATTCCGCAAAGTGGCGCATAGCCGATAAAAATAAAACTATTCGCGCCTTGTGAGACCAAACGTGCTGAGCCTCATTGGCTGACTCCACCATCAATATTTCATCAGTCTTGGGATTGATGTCTTTTAAGGCGGCACTATCCACATCTAGTTGATCGCCCAAAATTAATATGAGCTTTTTCAAACTAGTCTTTCTTGCTGATAGATGAATCTGAAATACGAATAAGCCATTAACTAGCGCTTATAAAAACTTAAAGTAACTTCACCCAAATCAATCCCAAACTTACTCATCTTGGCTTTATTGAGCATGACCTTTGGCGTAACTAAATACATCCAATCATTAAATTGCACATGATAGATAGTGCCGTCAACTGGCAAGGCTAAGGTGTAAGCCCAGTTGAGTGCATTGCCTGCTGACTCACCTAAAGCCTCACCCACTACATCATCTGCTGTGCCAATATATTTACCAGTAGCAGTTTCAGTCAAAGTCCAAATACGTTTTTGCTTAGTCCCATCGGAATATTCAAAGCTCTCATCCAGAGTGCCTACTTTTTTACCGTCCACGACTTTCCACTGCGCGACTAAGAGTACGGTAAATCGCTTTTTAACCTCGCCACTACGATCTGTAAAGATGCCGTAAGCATCTATAGTGCCATTGAAGTATTCGCTGAGATCTAGATTAGGTTTTTCGTTAGCGTACTGCGTTACCGAAGGCGACGAGCAAGCAAATAGGCTTGTAGTTACTAAAGCTATAGCCATCCATTTTGCAACGCTATAAGTTCTACGCATTTAACATGCTCCTGAAATAAGTGGTGGCGGACAACCCTGTCCTAATAATTCTGTTCTGAGTTTCGGTGCGCTGGTTTTGGAATCTAACCAAATACCAAAGAAAGCTCTCGCAAAATCAGCACCCTGAATTTGGGATATTTTTTTACCCTCAAAAAAGAAACTGGTCCCCTGCTTAGGGATATAGACAGCTGCAATAGTTTGACCAGGCTCCACGTTGGGAAGAATGCTCGCTAGCTCTTTACCCCAAGAGGTCGCTTGAGTATCAGCTACGCCTAAATTTCTCATCTCATCAGCTGTGCGACTGGCGATTGCTTCACCAGAGAAAGATCGCTGGTATTTCAGCTCGAGAGCAAACTCCTGTGAATCCTTGGCGCTGCCACGATATAGATTGGCGTCGTATACATGGAATCCCCAAAAGTTCAACCTTCCAAGCCCTTGCAGTTGGGTTTGACCCATCATACTTTTGATGTGTGGAGGCTCTTTAGCAAAACCAATTGGAGGCACCGCACAGAGGGCCAGAGCGATCACCAATGAATATGTCAGTTTCATATCTTCACCCTTTTCTATTCACTAGTCGTAAAGCTGTAGGGCCCAGTAAGGCAGAAATCGCATGACGATGCTTTGCGAAAAATCGATAGCCAACATTCCAAAAAGGCTTAAGTGCTGGTCTAGAAAAAATCCATGCGAGTTTAGGTAGATTAGCGCGACTATAAGCGGCCGAAAATACCTCAACCCCCTCAATGAGCTGACCATCATCATATTGAGCGCACATTGAAGCTAGGGCCCGATCACAAGAGACGCCCACATGCTCAGGAGAATATTGATCGGAGTTGATGTCTACAAAGTTCAGTAACCCCGCTTGATTACGCCCAGACAGAAATTGAATTTCTGCCTGACATAAAGGGCAAAGACCGTCATAGAACATGGTGAGCTTTTTCATGGCGCTTACTTTTGCTTGTACTGAGTTGCACAGTAAGCGCGAGTAACCAACTTACTGCGTAAGGCTACATGCTTAGTAGCTCTGCCAGTTACTCGCTTGCGCCATAGCTCAAAAGAATTACGCTTGAGATTTTTCCTCATCAAAGCTTTTACCTGAGGCTCGGAATATCCAAAGGTAGCCTCAATCGCATCAAAAGGGGTGCGATCCTCCCAGGCCATCTCAATTAACCTCGAGAGATCGGCTTCTGAAAGTGCTTGGGGTAGGCGCGTTGACATCAAGCAAGTTTAAGACTTATTCAATAAACTGGCTGAACCCCATTCATTTACCCCATTCATGTCATTAATTCCCAATTCTTTCCGCACACTTGTGATCGGCTCCTCAGGAACCATCGGCTCTGCCTTTATGGAATTGCTTCAGAATGATCCAGCATGTACAGAGGTCGTCGGTATCAATCGCAGCTCTGCTAACCCGATTGATTACCAGGATCTCACTACGATTGAGGGGGCAGCAAAAGCCCTTGCAGACCAAGCACCATTTCAGCTCATTATTAATACCATTGGAATCTTGCACTCTAGCGAGTGGATGCCAGAGAAAAAGCTGGATGACCTTAATCCAGAGCAACTACAAACACTGATGCAGATCAACGCAATAGGCCCTGGCCTCACGATGAAGCATTTTTCTAAGCTACTAGACCCGGCAGGATCCGTGATGGCAACACTCTCGGCTAAGGTAGGCAGCATTGAGGACAATCGTCTCGGTGGCTGGTACAGCTACCGCGCCTCTAAGGCTGCACTCAACATGCTCATCAAAACGGCATCTATTGAATTCACTAGAACTAAACCACACACTGCGCTTGTAGCGCTTCATCCAGGGACGGTCAACTCTCACTTATCAAAACCCTTTAAGGGCGAGCAAATTGGTAGACCCCCTTTGGATGCTGCGCAAGATATGCTCAATGTATTGCTCTCACTGAGCAAAGAAGATTCAGGTACCTTTATTAGCTACTCAGGAGAACGCTTACCCTGGTAAGCCATATATCTTTATGAAACTACGCTTATCTTTTTTTCTAGTCCTTTGCGTCCTGCTTTTCGCCCAGAGCAAATTGGCTATAGCGCAAAGTGAATTAGCTAACAAACTCCAAGATGGGACGCATGTGCTTTTAATGAGACATGCAGATGCCCCTGGGTATGGTGACCCCAAAAACTATCAAATCAGTCAATGCTCTACTCAGCGCAATCTGGGCGACCTAGGGCGGAAGCAAGCTAAGGCTATTGGTGACTGGATATCTAAGCAAGGAATTCAGCAGGCAAAGGTCTACAGCAGCCCATGGTGTCGATGCGTAGATACGGCGACCCTTCTCAATAAAGGGGAAGTTAAAAAAGAGCTTGCCTTAGGCTCATTCTTTGATGACATGAGTCAAGCAAAAAAGCAGACGGAAGAATTAACAAAATTCATTGCAGTTGAGAGAAAACAATCTCCAAATATACCCATCATTATGGTGACTCACCACGTCAATATTCAGTCTTATGTTGGTGAGGTTGTTAACTCAGGTGATATGGTCTTAGTCAAAGTAGACTCAGCCGGAAAGCCGCTATCTTTTAAGTTGTACCCAAGCCCCTAAAGCGGTTTCACTCTCATTTTTAACATAAAGAATACTTATGCAAGATGCCATCACCTTAAATGTATTGGGCCAACCTTTAGTGCCCTGCTCTTTCGATCCTTTAACGGGATTTTTTAGGGATGGTTGCTGCAAGACCAATGAGGAAGATGCGGGCAGTCATCTAGTTTGCGCAATTATGACGAATGACTTTCTACAGTTCAGCCTCAAAAGAGGCAATGACCTCATTACTCCACGACCTGAATATCAATTTCCAGGTCTCATAGCAGGCGACCAGTGGTGCCTTTGCCTTAATCGTTGGATTGAAGCCTTAGAGGCGAATTGTGCCCCCACAATTCAATTGGAAAGCACACACGCTAAAGCCTTGGAGAAAGTATCCCTGGAGGTGCTACTGCAATACTCTCAAAGCCATAGCCTTTGATACTCCCCTTGGGGATCGTGATCTTGGGTTTGTTTGGCGATATTAAAACGCCTTCCCCCTCGAGGATCCGTTCCCCGTCCGGCTAAATATAGCCAGTTACCTTGATTGCTATAAACATCATAGTCAATCAACTGAGACTCAAACCAGGCTGCACCTAAGCGCCAATCACCCTGTAAATCATAGATCCAGTAACTGGCAACAACCTGACGCATGCGATTAGAAAGATAGCCAGTTTTGAGTAACTCACGCATTCCGGCATCTACTAGAGGTTCACCAGTAGCACCAGCCTGCCATGACTCAAAGCTTTGAAGATTACTGCGCATGACAGGGGCGTCACTTAAGCCCTGAACTTGATAGAGCTGCTTCCCATATTTAAAGTGCAGGAAACGGAAATAATCTCGCCATAGCAACTCAAACCACAACCAATAAGTACCGTCATTAGCACCATGAGATTGTTCATACGCAGTTAACTCAGCAGCAACCGTCCTAGCGGAGAGACAACCCAAGGCAAGCCAGGGAGAAAACTTACTGGAATAGTCTTTGCCAATGAGTTGGTTACGAGTTTCTTTATAGGTATCTGGTAGGCGCCTTGCTAGATATTGCTTTAGATGATCAAGAGCGCTGCGCTCACCACCCGCAAACTGATAGGGTGAGGTATTTGCTTGCTCAGCAGCTCTTATCAAGGGAGTCTCTGCAAGTTCAGGCAAGGAGGGTATTTTCGAAGGCGCCACCACTGGCGCCGAAAATCTGAAGCCTGCGTTCTCTACTTTTTTACGAAACTGGGTAAACATATCTGGCATATCTTGAACTGGAAAGGGCAGGCTCTCTAGCGATAACATGCTTGATTGCCAGAAATCCTTAAGCAAGATTCCCCGCTCTTGAATTAACTGACTCTGATGTATTTCTTCTGGGGCTTCAATGCGCTCACAATAAACCGCACTGGCATGTGTGAATTGCATCAACTGTAGAAGCACTTCCGCGGGCTCGCCCTCATACTCCAATAAATCAGATCCTAGGGTACGAAGTTGCGCCTTTAAATCATCCAAAGATTCCCGCAAAAATACTCGGCGATGACGATCCTCTCTTGGGAAGCCCAAAGCATGAGTCTCCCGTGCCTGCGGAAGATGAATGTATACCGGCAGCAATCTGTCAGCACGAAGGCAAGCCTCCAATAAAGCTGGGTTATCTATCAGCCTAAGGTCATTTCTAAACCAATAAATGAGAGTGCTCACTTATTTCACCCCAGGTGCGACTGCAGAAGATTTATTGAGTCGGCAGGCATCGGAGCAATACTTAATAGACTCCCAGTTTTTAGCCCAAGATTTACGCCAAGTCATCTCCCTGCCGCAAGTCACACATAACTTACTTGGCAAAAAGGATTTATTTCCTTTAAATCCAGACTTTTCTGACTTACTCATACCGACCCATTTAAAAACGAATAGACTACAAAGCAAAATCAAGAAAGAGATTGCTTTGAAAGCTTTTTACGCAGATCACTATGTTTTACCACTTCCCGCCGGACACCGCTTTCCGATGGAGAAGTATGGAAGACTGCGCGATTTAGTATCGCAATTGGATGGCATTCAACTTGAGAACGCCCCCACCGTCACCGATACTCAAATACTGTATGCACATGATCCTAGCTACCTGATCAAAGTGCTACAAGGCACTCTCAGTTCAAAAGAGCAGCAAGAAATTGGCTTTCCCTGGAGCGTCCAAATGGTTGAGCGCTCGCGAAGATCTGCAGGAGCAACACTGGCAGCTGCAAAGCTTGCGCTCACTGAAGGTATCGCAGGAAATTTAGCTGGAGGCACGCATCATGCCTATCGTAATAAAGGCAGTGGGTTCTGCGTCTTTAATGATTCAGCGATTGCAGCTAGAGCGATTCAGAAAGAAGTGGACTTCAAATTAAAGGTTGCCATCGTTGACCTGGATGTTCACCAGGGCAATGGCACTGCCTCCATTCTGGAAAATGATCCCTCTATATTTACCCTATCGATACATGGAGAAAATAACTTCCCATTTAGTAAAGAGATAAGTGATCTCGATATTGGCCTGCCAGATGGAGCTGGCGATGAAATCTATTTAAGAGCTCTCCACCAAGGCCTAGAAATCCTAGATTCTCGCTTTAAACCTGACTTGATTATTTACTTGGCCGGAGCCGATCCACATGAAGGAGATCGCTTAGGAAAACTCAGTGTGAGTAAAGAGGGGATGCGCCAGCGAGATGAATGTGTTTTCCAGTACGGCTTAGATCGTCAAATTCCGATCGCATTTAGCATGGCTGGGGGCTACGGCAGAGAAATTCAGTCGACCGTGGATATTCATTTTCAGACCATTCAAACCGCACTGCGGTACCAACCACAATACCCCTAAATCAATTTTTCTTTGTTGGCAGGGCGTTCAAAGTCTTTGCATCATTGAGCTGTCCATCAACTAGGTATAGGGTTCCACCATAGTTAGCCTGCAGATCGTAGCCAGATAAACCCACTGTATAGATTGAGATGTAGGGATTGAAAGAGCGAATAGTTCCACCAGAGCCTGCAGAGAAATTGGCATCAACATCCATGCCACCACGCTGCCCATCAATCGAGGTTAACAAGAACTGGTCAATAGCATCGGTATTTTTAAAGATGATGACTTGGTATTGCTCCTGATATCCCGCGCCAACTCCTTCGCCTGTTTTCATGGCCTCCATAAATATAGGTTCTGGGCGACGCTTATCAAAGAGCACACCTTCGCCTCTGGCGATTACTAGTAAGACCACATTCACGTTCGTCGTGCTGAATACGGCATATCCCGGGGCTGTCTCGACCTCTTTTTTAATCGCCGGATTTTGCTTAATCAAAGCAGCGAGGCCTGTCTTAGACATTGCTAGAGTAGCTTGACGTTTTTGCAGAATCTCTTGCTCTGTTAAAGGCTTTCCATCACTACCTGTGGACTGGCAAGCAACTAAAGCCATGGCGCAGACGAGAACCAGCAATCTTGATACAGAGAACATGAGAATCCTGAATGCTAAAAGGTTGGTTACTAAGGTGTTATCAGCGATATTTAAAAATTACCCCCCTAGTTTCAGGGGGCATCTTAATTAACCAGTAATTACGGTGTCGCCTTTTAATGCATCGACTTTATGGAAATATTTTTTTGCATAAGCTAGCAACTGTCCATCAGTAGGATGATCAACAGTTTCAATGCCAACTACTTTGTCAGCAATCAGATGATCATGCTTAGTAGCATGCTTCATGAGCTCTAATTTTGCAGAACCTGGTCCAACAATCAAAATCTCTTTTGATTCTTTCACTGCCTGAATCACTTCATGCAAATAATGCTCATCTGGTCCAGCATGCGCACCACTGACGTTTCCACTTTTGTGATGGATGTTCTTATGCGTAGATCTCGTTTTGATCACTTCGCTCTCACTTGCAGTGGGATTGAAATAAATAACATGTGCTTCTTGGTGGTCAATCCAAATTACTGAGTGATTAAATGACATAGGTTCTCTTTCTTATTAAAAAACGGACTACTAAGCACTGCAAAATGATCAATCCAGGATTAAATCATGGCTAAACAAATGAACGGCACCATCAATAGCATGGCCGTTGATAATTTTTTGCTCTGCTATCGAAAGCAACTTTAATTGATGATTTTTAAATAACTGCAGCGCATTCGTCTCAACGCTGTCAGGATCCAAATCCTGAAGAGCCTCATAGCTAAAACTGCACTTGAGGGCTTTACCATCAAGTATGGCCGGATAGGAGACATCACCATTCTCTAAAACAGATGCGGGACCAACAAATTCAAGCTTCATGGGGGCTCACTTTATTAAAAATAGTCAAATAGCTCTAATATTTTGAACCTGATATACAAAGTGTACTTGATGCATATCAAAATCTTTGCCTTTAACTAGCTGGCATCTAGCTTTCGTTGAGTCAAAAAGTTCTGGGTAGTTCTGGCCAGATGAATGTCGTGAGTCTTACTTAAAGTGGACGATCGCCCTAATAGATCTTCTGTGGATGCTTGAAGACCCGAACCATTGCTGACAAATAGAATTTGATTCATTCGATCATCCTCCACCACGAGGACCGATGGGTAGTCAAAAACACGATCAATGCGCTCTTGATAGACCTGATTGAGCCCCGCCGCGCCAGAGAAGTTAATCACCAATATGCCATTTGGCTTTAGGCACGCCAGACAACTGGCATAGAAATCCTCACTACAGAGCTGGGCTGCTTGTCCTAGCTTGGTATACCCATCAACCAGCAACACATCAAATTGCTCTTCAGTATTGCGCAAATATGCTGCACCGTCAGCCTCCAAAACCTGAAATTCGGCTGTATTTTGCGGGACATGGAATTTATCCTTAAGTGCAATCACTTTAGAGTTATTTTCCAAAACCAAAATAGATGCAGCCGGCAAATGGTGGTGGCAGTACTTAGCTAGTGATCCGCCGCCCAAACCAATCATTGCAATTTTTCTGGGATCAGTATGAAAAAGCAGAAAGCCCATCATAGTTTCGGTATAGCTCACCACTAAACGTATGGGCGCCTGCATGTCCATTAAGCTTTGCGTGGACTCACTATCAAAATACAGGGCTTTGAACTTGTTGCTTTCGACGATATAGGGTTCACCTTGTGTACCGTCAAACCTTTCTTTTAATTTAGAAAGGCCTTCTTTAAGACTTTGAATTCCTGCTGACTGAATGAGTGACATCACCCATGATAAAGCCTAGCTAGAACTTGGAATTCAGGCACTATCTAAGAAATCAACTACTCAGAAAGTATTTTGCCTTCACAATAAAAACATCACCCCGCCGGGGGTCGACATTGAGTGATACCACCTACGCCATGGTATTTCAGAATCAAAAGTCGATACGGGTAAATCGGGACCACGGAAAACACGAAAAAAAAGCCACCCAAAGGTGGCGTAAAGTCATGTTCATTAAATGATGAGTTGATATTATTCGGCCGTAATGCTGGCGTCCTTGATAACCTTTCCCCAGAAGTCATACTCTTTCTTGGTAAATGTTGCTAATTGAGCCGGCGTCATTTGCTCAACAAAAGTTCCGGAGTCTTCGGCCTTCTTTTGAATTTCTGGACGCGCAAGTATTTTGTTAACCTCAGAATTTATCTTGTTGATTACACTGGGAGGAGTTCCTGCAGGCGCATATAAGGCAAACCAAGAATCAAGATTGAAGTTCTTGATACCCTGCTCGTTTGCTGTAGGTACATTTGGTAACGCACTCAGTCGAGTCTGACTGGTAACGGCTAAGGCCTTTAATTTATCACCCTTGATTTGCCCAATCACGGACGCTGGAGTAGTAATAAATAAATCCACTTGACCAGCCATAAGGTCTTGCACTGCTGGGCCCGCACCTTTGTATGGGATATGCGCCATACGGACCCCGGTAATTTGCTTTAATAACTCTCCGGCAATATGCTGTATTGAGCCATTCCCTGAAGAGGCGTAATTTAATTTACCTGGATTAGCTTTAGCATATGCTGCGAATTCCTTTAAATCGCTCACTGGCAAACTAGGAGTCACAACAATCACTTGAGGCGCTTTAGTTAAAAATGCAACTGGCGCGAAATCTTTAATAGGGTCCGGAGCCTTTTTAAATAAATGAGGGTTACCAACCTGATAACCACTATATGAAACTAAAAAGGTGTAACCATCTGGCTTGGCTAATGCAACTGCTTGTCCGCCAATATTTCCGGATGCGCCACCTTTGTTTTCAACTACTACAGGCTGACCCAATACTTTAGATAGTGGATCCGCAATTAAACGGGCCGTGAAATCTGTAGTGCCGCCAGGCGCACTTGGGACAATCAGTGTGATTGGTCTATTTGGGTAGCCCTCTTGAGCAATACCCGTTAAAGCCGAACTCATAAGCGAAATAGCTATGAGGTTTTTAATCAAGAAGCATTTGTTCACTCTTATCTCCTGTTTTTAATCGTTAAATTATTTCGGATATCTCAATCAGGTTTTGATCTGGATCTCTCACATAGACTGAATTGATTTTTTGTGTAGCACCGGTTCGCACAACCGGCCCCTCCACAATCGGCCAACCCATCTCACCGAGCTTTGAAATTACTTGATCTAGAGGTCTATCGGCAATAAAACATAGGTCAAGAGAACCGGGCGTGGGAATGTCTGCTTTGGGTTCAAATTCCTTACCCTTAATGTGTAGATTAATTTTTTGATTGCCAAACTTAAAAGCCTTGCGCTCCACCGGTGGCGTTCCGCCGATAAAGCTTTCTAGCTTCATTCCTAGGACGCGCGTATAAAAGTCAACGCAGGCTTCTTCATTTGCAGTAGTTAATACCAGGTGGTCTAAGTGATCAATCATCAATAGCTCAATATAAAAGATGGGTAGTTTTCAAGTGGCTCAACGTAATTCATCAACATAGGCAGGCGCAGGATGCAAATCGCAGGTACTGCCAGCTTGAGCAACTTGCCCTGGGACAGCATGCCCCACAATCAGCGGCAACTCACGCGCCAACCCAATCAAACGTGGAATATCAATCCCAGTGTCATACCCCATCGCATCGAGCATATGAATCGCGTCTTCACTAGAGATGTTGCCACTGGCGCCTGGTGCGTAAGGGCACCCTCCTAGACCGCCAAGAGAGCCATCAAAGCGCACAATTCCGGACTGCACTGCTGCAAGTACGTTAGCTAGGCCCATTCCACGGGTATTGTGAAAATGAAAAGTTAACTGCAGGTTGCCAAACTTCTGCTGCAGATCTTCAGCCATTTTGCTAACTTGTGCAGGATGAGCCATTCCGGTTGTATCGCAAATAGTCACACCACGTACACCCAAATCCGCAAAGCGTCGAACAAATTGCTCGACCACAGACTGAGGAACATCCCCCTCCATTGGGCAACCAAAAGCTGTTGATAAGGAAACATTGATTGGCGTTCTTCCATCAACAAATTGAATGACTTCAGCTAATCCTGCAAAGCTTTTTTCTCGGCTCATTCGTAAATTAGCTAAATTATGCGTTTCAGAAGTCGACATCACAAGATTGAACTCATCTGCGCGAGACTCAAAAGCGCGCTCTGCCCCACGTAGGTTGGGCACCAAGACTGTGTACTCAACTCCTGGAATACGTTGAATTCTGCCCATAACCTCTTCGGCATCCCGCAACATGGGAATGGCTTTGGGTGACGTAAAGGAAGTTACCTCAATTTTGGCAAATCCACATTGGCTTAATTCATCCACCAATTTAACTTTGTCATCAGTCGGAATAAAGTTGGGCTCAATTTGGAATCCGTCCCTGGTAACAACATCATTGAAATAAATTCTAGTCATAAGATTGAATCTTCTAGTTAAGTTAATAATTATTTAGTAAAGGCAATGCCGCGCTCTTTTAACGATGCTACCTGTGCCTCGGTTAATCCAATACTTTGCAGAATTTCATCTGTGTTCTCGCCAATATTCGGAGCCAAGGTTTTAATGGATCCTGGTGTGCGAGATAACTTCGGAATTACTCCGGGCACATCTAGCTTGCTGCCGTCTTGCATCTGGATTGTTTCAATATTGCCCCGTGCCTTGAAGTGTGGGTCATTTGCAATATCAGCAATGGTATAAATTTTCCCTGCAGGAACCGCCACAGAATCGAGTAACTCCAAGGCTTGATCTGTAGTCATTGTTTTTGCCCAAACACCAATTGCCTGATCCAACTCTGCAACACGAGCCACTCTGCCATCGTTATTTTCAAGCGCTGGATCATTGCCTAAATCTGCCCTACCAATCATATTCATCAAACGCTTGAAGATGCTATCGCCATTACCAGCAACCAATACATAGCCCCCATCAGCACAAAGATAGGCATTACTCGGAGCAATGCCTGGTAAAGCACTACCACCAGCCTGTCGAACCTCACCAAAGGCGCTGTACTCAGGTAGCAAGCTTTCCATGCAATTAAAGACTGCCTCATACAAAGCTATATCGATCACTTGACCTTTACCGCTCTGATGACGCTCTTGTAGCGCCAATAAAATTCCGATAACACCATGTAGTGATGCCAAGGTATCGCCGATACTCACCCCAACTCGCACGGGCACTCTACCTGGCTCAGCAGTGAGATGACGCAGGCCACCCATAGCCTCAGCCACCACGCCAAATCCCGGCTTATCGCGGTAGGGACCAGTTTGACCATATCCACTAATTCTTAGAACAATGAGTTTAGGGTTGAGCTCGAGCAATTCTTTAGGAGCAAGACCCCAACCCTCTAAAGTGCCTGGTCGAAAATTTTCAATAAGAACATCCGCCTCTGTAATTAAAGTGCGAACAATGTCTTGGGCTTCAGCTTGTTTTAAATCCAGGGAAAGAGAGCGCTTATTTCGTGACTGAACCTGCCACCAGACTGAAGTGCCATCTTTGAGTAAGCGCCACTTACGCAAGGCATCCCCTACTTTTGGTGGCTCAATCTTAATAACATCGGCACCAAAATCGGCTAAGGTCTTGGCGGCAAAGGGGCCGGCAATTAACTGCCCCATTTCAATCACTTTCAAATTGGCTAATGGCTCCATACCTATCCTTAAATCTGCTTTTTCAATAAATTACGCCCATTTGCCCCGCCTGAGAATTGCTATGAACTGAACAAGCCTTCTCATTTTGCGAAGGCTTAGATAGAATATATCCATGAATGCCTTCATAAACCCTGCCAGAATCGACTTTGTCACCCTCAAGCTCTTTTGCGCTGTTGCGAAATCGGGAAGCATTACCAAAGGTGCGAATGAATGTAGCCTCGCATTATCAGCAGCCAGTCGGCGGATATCCGAGCTAGAGGAAACGGTGGGCATCTCTCTCCTTGATAGATCTGCCAGAGGCGTCACCCTGACTCAAGCAGGCCATGCAGTAATGCAACATGCTCTACGCCTCTTCCAAGGTTTTGAACAATTTAGCAATGAATTAGGTGAGTATTCCAAGGGGGTGAAGGGACATGTCCGCCTCTGGGCGAATATGTCAGCCCTCACAGAATTTTTACCAGCCGCTCTGGCGCAATTTCTTATAGAACATCCCGAGATTCAGGTTGAGGTAGAAGAGCAAATTAGCGGCGATATTGTGAGGGCCCTCATGGATGGAATTGCAGATATCGGCGTATTTGCTGAAGGATCTCCCACTACCGGCTTAGACACTCAAGTCATTGGCAATGATGAGCTCGTTATTACGTGTAGTAAATCTCACTCACTCAGCAAGAAGAAAAGCGTTACTTTTGAAGAGTGCCTAGAGTATGACTTTGTTGGACTCAATCGAGGCAGCTCCCTTCTAGAGCTCACCTCTAGAAGCGCCGAGAAATTAGGCAAGCAAATGCGATTACGGATTCAAGTACGAAGCTACGATGCAATGTGCCAAATGATTGCAGCCAATCTGGGAATTGGCGTTCTACCCATCCAAGCTTGCGCAGCACAGATCCAGGCCATGGGACTAGTAGCTATTCCCTTGAGAGAATCCTGGGCTAATCGCAATTTATTAATTGCAACTAGAGAAGGTGCAACCTTATCTCCCCCAGCTACATTGCTTCGAGAGCATCTGCTGGAGCAGTGCGTGAAATAGAATGTATAGCGATAAATGCCAACCCTAAGGCTGGCATTTATGACTTGCTCACCATCATAACAATTAATGTAAAGGTCTAGACTGCTTAGTCTCAGACACCGGAATAACTTTGCCACCCAATATAGTCGCAACAACTCCCACATCTTTAATCTTGATGCTAGGGATTGTTTGTGGATCCGCATCTAGTACTGCAAAGTCAGCAAACTTACCCGCCTCAATACTTCCGACCTTATCTTCGACACCCAAGGTATAGGCAGCATTAATCGTAATCATCTTCATGGCATCGTTAGCACTAACAGCCTCAGCTGGCGCCCAGACTTTGCCATCGTTATAAACATCTTTACGGGTAACAGCAGTCCAAACTTCCTTTAATGGTGCCGGTGCTGATACTGGTGCATCTGAGTGAATGGAGGTCACAATGCCACTGCGTACCAAGGTTCCAATACGGGTTGCATAAGAAGCGCGATCAACACCTAAGGCAGGGTACTCTAACTTGGCACGTTCAGAGATATAAGACAAATTGGCACTTACAACTGCACCTAATGTCTTAATCTTCATTACCATCGCAGTAGATGGAATGCCGAAATGATTAATCGTATAGCGATGATCAAAACGCGGCTTTGCATCAATCATCAATTGCAAAGCATTGATTGAGTGCTGATTTCCGATATCACCATTGCTATGAATATGAATATGAAAACCAGCATCCCACCAAGGTCTCATCGTATTTGCAAAATCTACTGATGACTTGTAATTAGAGGAACCTAGAGTGTTATTTGTGTAGCCTGGATGCTCCATACGCATCGTTTCTGGCAAGTAACCACCGTCACTATAAAACTTCACACCTTGGAAAATCAATCTGTCGTTATCTAGCTGACTCAAGTTTTGGGCTTCTTGGATGGCTTTATCGCCATACTTTTGAATAAATGGCTCAGCATAAACAACTGGCACGATACGAAGAGCGCCGCGAGGTGATGTAGTGTAAGCCTTAGCTATTTTGGTTTCAGTTTCAATATTCAAAGTACCAAAAGCTAGATCACCTGATGTAGTAATGCCAGCCTGCTGCATCAAGTCATTGATATACATGTAATCATTTGGAATTTCACCAGGCTTCAGAACATTCTTTCCAGCCAAGCCAAGTATGTAGGTAACCGCAGGAATTTCCAAAAATTGGCCATTCAACTGACCATCCTTGTCCAGACCAACGCCTTTGATAGTTTTCACCTTCTCTGGTGTGATGTCATATGACTTAATGAATGCACTATTAACGTACATATCATGGCCGGAGATATCCCACACAATGATCGGCCTTGTTGTTGATGCTTGATCTAGAAGTTGACGATCCGGCAACTTACCCATTGCCACTACATCGTAGCCCCAAGCTAATAGAGTCTCCTTGGGATCTTTAATATCAGTAGAATATTTTTTGAGTTGCGCTATTGCCGCCTGTAGGTTAGGAACCCCCGGAAACGGAGCGCCCCATGGGTTAGGCATTGGAGATGGCGTTAGCAGTGGCTTATTAAATAAGACTCCAGCAAGCAGAGGGTGCGCATGTGGCTCAATAAAGCCTGGATACATTACCTTGTTTGCAAACTGTCTATTAATTTGGGTTGGATACTTATCAGTCCAGGGCTTCATATCCTCTAAGGTACCGACCGATAGAATGCGGCCATCAGCAACCGCTACAGCCGTGGCATTTGGAATGGCAGGGTCCATTGTGACAATTTTCTTCGCCACAAAAACAGTAATCTCAGCGACCTTCGGCGTTGATGGGGGATCAATCAGCTGAACTGATAGAGCCGTTCCTGAGAAAAGCCCCGCCACGAATACATAAATAATTTTTGATTTCAAACTCATAAAGATTCCTAAAATTTTCTTCTACTTGACCGCGATAGATAACCATTGGCCCATTAAAGACAAACACCCGCATCAGCGAGTGTTTGTCATGACAACATAATTACTTCAGCTTTTTTATTTCAGGCTCACCTGCTTACCGTCAATCCAGGTTCCATTCACTTTGATATTACGAATTTCTGCTGGTGGAGTCTTACGTGGATTCTTCTCCAAGACCACTAAGTCAGCCTGCTTACCAACTTCTAAGCTACCCACAATATTGTCAGCAAAGATTTGATATGCGGCATCGATAGTAATCGCACGAATCGCATCATCAACAGAAACTGCTTGAGTTGGCCCAAGTACTTTTTGTGGGGGTAGTTGCCATAGGCGCGTTACCTCTTCGCTTACATAGTTCAAAGGTCCGACATTGGAAACCGGCGAGTCACTATGAAGCGTAAATTTACCGCCCAAACGCTTAAAGTCTCCGGCTGGGTCAATTCGCTCGGCACGCTCTGATCCAATGATGTGGTTATTAAAGGCCGCACCCCAATAATTGACATGGCCAATAGTAAAGCTTGGTATCACACCTAATTTAACTGACTTTGTAACGTGATCTAGACGATTAACCGTGAAATGCTCAATACGCAAACGACGCTCTTGCGGCTTAGGATTACCCGCCAATAATTTAGCGTAGCTATTTAAAGCCTGATCAATGGCCTTATCACCATTGGAGTGGGAAGAAATTTGCCAACCTTCATCAAAGTATGACTTCATAGATGCCTGTATATCAGCATCTTTATAGTTGAGTGAGCCACTCCACTTGCTATCTTTAGGATAGCTATAGGGCTGATTAAGTGCAGCAGTTAAGCCCTGGGTAGAGCCATCGGTAATATATTTAATGCCAATGAAGCGTAATTTATCGTCACCCTCATTCGGCTTAATGGCCTTATATCCAGGAGGCAAAGTTTCACTAAATAAGTATCCACGGACTCGAATTGGCGATGCATTCTTTGCAAAAATTGCTTTATAAATTGCGATCTCTTTATCAACACCAAAATTACCACCAACACTCATCTCGGAGGCAGTAGTCACCCCTGTTGATGCCATCTTCTTCATAGTGCCTTGGATAGCAGCAAACAATTGCTCTTCCGTTGGGTTTGGCATTTTGGCCATAAATGGTAAATAAGTTGGTGGCTCTACCAACTTGCCGGTGAGCTTACCTTTGGCATCTTTTACATAGATACCACCACCCTTGGGATTTGGAGTCTTATCAGTAATGCCTGCTAACTCTATCGCCTTATGGTTAACATATCCAATGTGGCCAGACTGATTCACAATGAAGATTGGAACTTCTTTAGAAACCTGATCCAAATCATCTGCCGTAAGCTCTGCCATAAATGGCGTTGTACGTGATGGATCTACACCAAACCCAAATAACCAACCGCCCTGTGGAATATTTTTTAGGTGAGCCTTCATTTTTGAAATCAAAGTCTCTTTAGTGTCATAGGGCAATGAGAAGTTGCTGAGATTCAAGCCCAATCCTTCAAAAACCGATGTAACCATAATATGGACATGTGGCTCAACAAAGCCTGGCATCAATGTTTGCCCTTGAAGATCAACCAACTTAGTGCCGCTTGACTGCCATTCTTGGGTGATGGCATCTTTAGTGCCAACCGCAACAATCTTCCCATTCTGAACCGCAAGGGCCTGAACTTCTTCATTCTTAGCATTCACTGTAACAATTGGGCCACCATAGAAAATGGTGTCAGCATTACCTTTTGCAAAGGTAAGCGCACATTGGGTCATCAATAATGTGCTTAATAGTTTTTGTGCAAATTTCATCTTAAGTTCCTAACTTAGGTGTAAATTATTTCAGAATCACAACGGTTGCAGTTGCACGAGCGCCCCAGCCAGATGGTCCGCCCGGCGTATTACTCACGTAATACATTGGTCCAGCGCCAAACTGAAATGGCACACCATCAAACACCATGAGCTTGGATACCCCTGCATATAAGGGATTCGAGGTACGGCGTGCATCATAGTTATATTGCGCTTCCATATTGGCAGTGAGAGTCCAAGCCGTCTTAGTCGTATAGGCTATAAAAGGCTGGCCATAGAGATTATTTTGAGTTCCAAAACTTGGATTACCACCAACACTCCAAGATTGGTAACCCAACGCACCATAAGTCCAAGGCCCAGCACGATTGAGAACAACCGCCGTCACACCGGCGCCAGTTTGTTGCGATCCAAATTTGCCGCTATTACCAGAAGGTGATTGAGCGTAAGGACCCACACCCCAGATCCAGGAAGAGTTAGTGTTAGGCGCGTAAAAAGATTCGAGCGTAACACTTGCAATACCGTAACCTGAAAATGATTGGCCTGCTGCATTTTGGACGCTGACTTCTCTAGCTCCCGCAACAATAGGACGCACAATAAATGTATCGCCGCCTCCAAGGTCAAATGGAGCTACCGGCTGAAACAGTAAAGTTTGCTCAGAGCCGCCTTGATTTTTTCCAACACCTCGACTGAACTCATACTGCAGAGGTACTGAAATCATATTGGCGATAGGGTTTGCTAATTTTTTGGCAATATCAACCTTATCAACATCGCCACTAGGCACTGACACAGCAGAAGATTTACTAGCTTGCGTAGATTGACCTAGCGCGGGGGCAGTAATAGTAAGTGCCAGCAATAGAGTTGCTAGAGTTTTAGAGAAATGATTCATGAAGTATCTTTAGAGGTAATTAGAATTTAAAGGTAATGGCAACTTGAGGGCCTTGCATAGTGGTCTTTTGCAACACACCACCAGATTTCATATCGTAGTAGAGAGCACGATACGTTAGCGATGCATCAATCAAACTACCAAACGATTTACCTACACCCGCCATTGCTTGCCATGTCAGGTTAGTAGTACCCCCACCACCACCAATATCAGCATATGCAGGAATGTACCAACTGGAATCTGCAATACGGTAGCGCCCCTTGGCACCAATAATCGGGTCTATCGTAGAGGTCGTTTTGGAAATAGACTCCTTCTCAGCTGTATCAACAAGGTTGCCGAAAAGTGTAGCGGTAACATTAATTGAGCGTACGCCAAGTAAAGCATCAACGTAGGCATCCTTCGTATTGGCTAGCGTATAAGTGGCAGCACCAGTCAAAATAGTCTGCTGCAAAGTAACCCTATCTGCAACGGTGGCGGTTCCGCCCGCTACTGGAACCGAACCAGACTTTTGCAAGGTAGCAGAGATGACATCACCCATGATTCCCCAATTACCTTTATGCGCCTCTGCTGCGATCATGCCACCGGACTTCAGGTTGCTAAGAACATCGCTGGAAGTAAAGTCCGCAGATTTAGCAAGGCCATTATCAAAATTCATGGTGCCTTTGATGCCAGTAAGCCAGAGATAGGGGGTTACTTCAAAGCGCCATTCATTTGAGGCCTTGGGGATTGGAGAGACTTCTTGGGCAAGAGCAAAACCTGAGGAGGCTAGTAGCGCAAATATTCCAAAGAAAGTCTTAAAGAGGGATTTTTTCATAATGGGTGAATAATTCAGAGTGAAGTAAGAAGGTGATAAAAATAACAATCGTTATTTTAAAGGGCTTTGTCTATTTAAAGGCTTATTGGAAACCCCAATAAGGGGTGGCTCTGCAATTAACTCTAGCCTCCACTAAACTGCATTCAAGTCAACATAAATGCACTAGAAGGAAGAAAAATGAGCTTAATTGATCAATTACAGTGGCGCTATGCCACCAAAAAGATGGATGCCAAAAAACTGGTTCCGCTTGAAAAGGTCGAACACATCCTTGAGGCTATTAGGTTAACTGCTAGCTCAAGCGGACTTCAGCCCTATGAATTGATTGTGATCACCAATCAAGATATTCGCCAAAAAATTAGGGATGCGGCCAATAATCAATCTCAAATTACAGACTGCTCCCATTTAATCGTTTTTGCAGCGTGGGACAACTACACCGCTGATCGCATCAATGCCGCCTTTGATATGACGGAGACAATTCGCAACTTTACAAGTGAGTCGGGTACCGCATATCGACAAATGCTCTTGAAGACATACCCAGCCAGAGATGCTGAAGTGAACTTCACGCACGCCGCCAAACAAGCATATATTGGATTGGGCACCGCCTTGATTGCAGCTGCTTACGAAAAAGTAGATTGCACTCCGATGGAAGGTTTTAACCCGACAGCAGTAGATGAAATTTTGAACCTGAAAGCCAAAGGTTTACGGAGCGTTGTCATGTTGCCCTTGGGGTATCGAAATTCAGAGGAAGACTGGCTAGTCAATCTTAAAAAGGTGAGAAGAACTAAAGAGCAATTTATCTCATGGATAGAGTGACAGGGTTTAAGCCTGCATTAAATGCCCGGTCTTAACAAAGATCGTGCAACCTTCCTTACTGAAAGGCTGATGCAAACTCATATGGGGACTTCTAATCCAGGATCCTGCTGGATAACGCCCGTGCTCATCCTCAAATACCCCCTCTACAACAAATATTTCTTCGCCACCATAATGTTTATGGGGATTGAAATAGGTTTGAGGTGCCCACTTGACCAAAGTTGACCCACTGCCCTGGCGCATGAGCGGCATGACGTTCAGACCGGGGACCATGCCTTGATACCAAGGTGCTGTTGCGGTGTTCAACACTTCTCGCTCCACTTGATCCGCACCCAGATGACGCAGCTTCACAAAAAGAATGCAGCCGGTTTGGCTATGTGGTGCATGAGAAGAGCCAGGCGGATTCATGATGTATGAGCCAGCGGGATAGTCGCCTTTCTCATCACTGAAGACCCCATCCAACACCAAGATCTCTTCACCCAACTCATGTATGTGGGTTTGAAACTGAGATCCGGGGTGATATCGAACGATAGAAGTGGCTTTGGCGACTTCGTCACCTGTGCGCTCAAGCATCCGTCGCTCAACCCCTGATGCAGGGCTGGGAACCCAGGGCAAACCATATGAATTAATCACGACCCTCTGGCTGTAATCAGCGTTGATATCCATGGATGACATTTCAGAAATTTTAAAAACACGCCAAAGCATAGCAAGCACTGGCATGGCTGTGCTGCCTTGAGCTGCCCATCCAAACATTCCGCATCATTTGATTTGCATCAATGCGATTCGGCACTTATTTTGAAATAATTAACAAATACTAAAAATTCACCAAAACAGAGCTAAACATGCAAATTCATTCACTGCTCAGTAAAACCATAACAATATTCAGTCTTATAACGCCCGCATTTAGCCATGCCCAATTTGTGGCCAATGATGCTCGGCTCTTGGCATCGGGTTGCTTTCAGTGCCACGGCACAAACGGGAAAAGCGGCGCATTTGATGCACTGGCAGGCGATGGCAAATTAGACATGCTCAACAAGCTCAAGGATATGCGCACCAAATCCGCAGGATCGAGCGTCATGGTGCCTCATGCACGAGGCTATACAGCCGCGCAGTTAGACATGATTGCCGACTATTTTTCCAAACAGAAATAAGGTGCACTCATGAAATCCAAATTTGATTTTCCTCTCACCCGCAGAAACCTTCTTACCGCCATTGGTGCCGGTTCCGTGTGTGCGACAACATTCCCCGCCTTTGGACTGACAGCGCCCGCGAAGCGGGTTGTGGTTATCGGTGGAGGTATGGCCGGAGCGACCGCAGCCAAGTACTTGCGACTTTGGAGCAACAACACAGTTGAAGTGACGATCGTCGAACCTTCGGCGACCTATGTCTCTAACATCATGAGCAATCTGGTTGTTACGGGTCAATACCAGCCTACCATTCTCAATTACAACTGGAAGACTCTCGCCAAGAATTACGGCATCAAGATCGTCACCGGCTCTGTGACAAACGTGACAGCAAATGGCTCTGGATGGAACGTGAGTGTGAGCGGGCTTGCCACACCGCTCACCTGTGACCGTGTTGTCGTCGCACCGGGTATCAGTTTTGATCCGGTGCTGGACAACATTTCCCAACCCATTGCAGTGCTGCATGCATGGCAGATTACCTCAAGCGCAACAAACCCGGAGCACGCATTGTTGTTCTTGATGCCAATCCAGATGTCATGGCCGAGCCAGCCAATTTCAAAAAGGCATTCAGCACTCTTTATGGCTCCAACTTAACCTACTTGGCGGGGCGCAAGGTCAAGTACATCACCGCAGGCCCCAGCGCATACAGTGGGCAAGTGACCGTTGACATCGTTGGCACCGGAGGAGACCTGCTGGGCACGGTGAACATCTCCAGCATGGCCTCGATTCTGACTGCTGCGGCCGGGGTGCCGGTTTTGAAGCACGGCAGTCGCTCGGCGTCGGGCAAGACCGGATCATCGGAGATGCTTGAATCCTTGGGAATTCGCCTTGATTTGACCGCGGAACAAGTGACTCAGGTGTTCAAAACCGCAGGAATTAGCTTCTTTTTTGCCCAGGTTTTCCACCCAGCAATGCGTTTTGTGGGTCCGATTCGCAAACTGCTGGCGATTCCGACCACTTTCAACTTCTTAGGCCCGTTGGCTAACCCCGCTCAGCCAATTGCCACCTCGTTGGGAGTGGCAAATCGCTCAATTGCGCCACTTATGGCCCAGGAATTAGCCGCTCGCGGGCGTTCTGCCCTTGTTTTTCGCGGTAATGACGGCCTAGACGAGCTGTCAACAACGTCAAATAGCGAAATTTGGCAGGTTTCAGGGGGAGTAGTCACCACTGCCGAGCTGAATCCAGTCAAATTGGGCCTAAAAAAGGCCCAAACTGCCGAATTATTGGGTGGCGACGCCGAGTTCAATGCCCAGGTGGCCAGAGACCTATTTGCTCGAAAGACCACCGGAAACCTTGGTGCAGTGAGGGACATTGTTTTGTTGAACGCGGCCGGAGGAGTAG
>ERZ1034363.451-NODE-451-length-28526-cov-4.702134_pt1 | contig 28526 bp, 32 predicted proteins | sample MGYA00520616_ERZ1034363 | MGnify/ENA primary metagenome ERZ1034363 (study PRJEB33736, sample SAMEA104284506) | Azolla filiculoides | biome: Urban; feature: Water surface; material: Ditch water | place: Netherlands | collected 2015-10-28 | depth 0-0.1 m ... | reverse complement strand
TCATTCAGCACGCGTGTTGCCTAATATGGAATTCCCAAATGTACGTGATAAAGGTCTAGCTTACGCTTGGAATGATTCACCAGCATTTAACAAATATCGTGGCGATAGCTGGATGAAAGAACCATGCCGCACTTGCCCAGAAAAAGAAAAGGATTTGGCAGGCTGCCGCTGTCAAGCCTTTATGCTAACAGGTGATGCTGAAGGGGCTGATCCTGTGTGTAGCTTGTCACCTAATCATCATGTCATTACTAAAGCAATCGAAGATTCTCGTAATCCTGTGATTGCAGCGCAACCGATTATCTTCCGTAACGATAAAAACTCAAAAGCGATTATTGCTGGCGAGATGGATGATCGTGTCAAGGAATTCCACGCACTGCCGTAATTACTTAATGCACTTATTTTGTGGTTTAATGAACGCGCCAGTGAATTTCACTGGCGCTTTTTTATTAAAATTCTGATTCTTAAAAGTAGATACACAAATTCAGTCAATGACTAAACTATCCCCATTATTTTTATCAGTAGTGCTCGCATCACTCGCTGCATTAGCACCTTTTGCGATTGACACTTATCTGCCAGCATTTACAGCACTTGAAACAGATTTGGCCGCACAGCCAGTCGCTTTACAGCAAAGTCTCACTTTCTATTTATTACCTTATGCCATCATGACACTTTGGCATGGTGCCATATCGGACTCCATTGGTCGTATTACTACCATTAAATGGGGTTTAGGTATTTTTGTGTTGGCTTCTATTGGCTGTGCCTTAGCCAAAGATGTTCAAACGCTCTGGTTTTTTAGAGCCTTGCAAGGCTTATCAGGGGGTGCAGGCAACGTAGTAGCCAGAGCCATGGTGCGTGATTTATTTGAAGGGCCGCAAGCCCAGCGTGTTATGGCCACCGTGCAAATGTTATTCGGAATAGCACCTGCGGTCGCACCTATTATTGGCGGATTTTTGTTAGGTATTCATTGGCAGGCAATCTTTATCTTCTTGGCTTTATATGCAGCTCTCGCTTTATTTGCCGCCCTTAAATATCTCCCAGAGACTATGCCGCCTGAAAAGCGCATGCCGTTATCTGCTAAGCAGGTCGTCAAAGACTACCGCATTTTATTTTCTGATGCTGAATACTTTAGATTGGTTTTTTCTATTAGCGCCAACTTCGCAGGTTTCTTTTTATATGTGCTCGCTAGTCCAGTATTTTTGGTCAAACATCTCGGCCTCACAGAGCAGCAATTTGGCTACATGTTTATCCCAACCGTGTGTGGCATGATGCTCGGCTCCTATTTTGCTAAGCGTGCGGCAGGTGTCTATAGTCGTCAACAAGTGGTGCAGTGGGCTTATGCATGGATGTCTATCACGGTTATAGGCAATATTATTGCCTGTTACTTCTTGACCAATTCGGTTTGGCTCATATTGCCGATTGCTTTGTTTAATGTGGGAATGGCACTCGCCATGCCAGTGCTTTCAATTGCTGCACTTGATCGCCATCCTAAAATACGTGGTACAGCCGCATCAGGTCAAGCCTTTTGCCAAATGCTGTTATCAAGTTTATCAGCTGGATTAATTGCACCTTTACTATGGAGCAGTCCGCTAGGGCTAGCTTTAGGTATGGCTGCTTATTCAATTATCGGATGGTTGGTGATTAAGCAAAGTCATTTGTGGCGGGCGGCCTAAGTAATAAAAAAAGGAGACCTAAGTCTCCTTTTGCTTTTTTGTGTGGAAGGTATTAATTATTCAACTAATAACTCACGCTTACCTGGCGCGCCGTTCATTGCGTCAGCATCTGGTAGTGGTTCTTTACGCGCTGAAATAACAGGCCAAACTTGCGCAAGGCGTGCATTTAATGCGATGTATTCTTGTTGATCTGCTGGTACGTCATCTTCTGCGAAAATCGCTTCAGCAGGGCATTCAGCTACACATAATGTGCAATCAATACATTCATCTGGGTTAATCGCTAAGAAGTTAGGACCTTCTACAAAGCAATCTACTGGGCATACGTCTACACAGTCTGTGTATTTGCATTGAATACAATTTTCGGTAACGACATAAGTCATGTTGTGTTCCTTCTAGATTCTATAGTGCGATAAGGTAGTCGCGTTATTTTAAAGTATTTTTTGCTAAATCGTTTAATGTAAATTAAATAATCATGCCAGCACCAACGGTGTTGTTGGTTGATTCATCAATCACGATAAATGCACCCGTTGCACGGTTTTTGCTGTAACTATCTACCATGAGTGGTTGAGCTAGTTTGAAATTGATTTTGGCAATGTCGTTCATCGCTAGGCCTTGTGTTGGCAATTGCTCAAGCGTATTCACGTCCACTTTATATTCAATCTCACCCACTTTTGCTTTAGATTCGCGTGTTGTGTGGCGAATTACATAAGTACGTGCTGGTGAAAGTGGGGTTTCAGATAGCCAACACACCATGCCTGAAATTTGCTTAACAGCTTCTGGTGCTTGATCTGATTTTACAATCATATCGCCACGTGAAGTGTCGATTTCATCTTCTAGTAATAAGGTCACAGATTGCTCGGTAATGGCGGTTTTAAGGTGTTCTTCACCTAGTTGAATCGCTTTTACTTTAGATGTGTAGCCATTTGGTAACACAGTCACTGCATCACCCACAGCAATCTCGCCAGACTCTACGCGACCCATAAAGCCACGGAAGTCGTGTAACTCTGGATCATCTGACGCGTGTGGACGGCAAACGAATTGCACAGGGAATCTGAATGGTTCATTTTGTTCTGAGTGTGCAGCAGGCGCTGATTCTAAAAGTTCCAACATCGTTGGACCTTGATACCAATTCATTGCTTCACCACGGTCAACTAACATGTCACCAGTAAGCGCTGAGAGCGGTACCACTTGAATATCGCGGCCAGCACGTTGCAAGCCAATTTGTTCAGCAAAGCTTAAGTAATCAGCTTTAATTTTCTCAAATGTTGCTTGGTCGAAATCCACTAAGTCCATTTTATTAATGGCTACCACAATGTGTGGAATGCCAACTAAGTGTGCCAAGAATGAATGGCGACGTGTTTGCGTGAGTACACCTTTGCGTGCATCAATCAAAATAATTGCAAGGTTGGCTGTTGAGGCCGCAGTCACCATGTTGCGGGTGTATTGTTCATGGCCTGGTGCATCAGCAATGATGTATTTGCGTGTGCCAGTGCTGAAGTAGCGATAAGCCACGTCAATGGTAATCCCTTGTTCACGCTCAGCTTGTAAGCCATCAGTGAGTAAAGATAAATCGACTGCTTCAAGACCACGCTTCTTAGAAGTGCGATCCATTTGTGTCAGCGTGTCGGCTAAGATGCTTTTTGTATCAAATAGCAGGCGGCCAATTAAAGTACTTTTGCCATCATCTACGCTACCGCAAGTCATGAAGCGGAGTAGGCTGTCGTTGTGTTTTGCATTACTCATTAGAAGTAGCCTTCTTTCTTGCGTTGTTCCATAGAGGCATCGGAAGTTTGGTCATCTAACCTGGTTGCGCCACGCTCTGTAATGGTCGTGGTCGCAGTTTCTAATACGATTTTTGTTACATCGTCAGCATCGCTTATGACGGGCGCTGTACATGTGATATCACCTACCGTACGGAAGCGTACTTGCATGTTGATGATTTCTTCGCCAGCTTTAGGCTGATTAATGACTTCACCAGAAGCAAGCGGTACGTTAACTGGCACGATAGAGCCAGCACGCATTACAACATCACGTTGGTGTGCAAAGTAAATGCTAGGTAAGCCTAACTTCTCACGTTCGATATATTGCCAAACGTCCATTTCAGTCCAGTTTGAAATTGGGAATGCGCGGATGTTCTCACCTTTGTGTGAACGTGCGTTATATAAATTCCACAATTCAGGACGTTGGTTTTTTGGATCCCATTGGCCGAACTCATCACGGAAACTCATGATACGTTCTTTAGCACGTGCTTTTTCTTCATCGCGGCGTGCGCCACCAATACAACAATCAAAGCCGAACTCTTCAATAGCTTCTAGCAATGTCACAGATTGGTGTTTGTTGCGTGACTCATCTTCTGATTTGAGCACGACAGTGCCGCGTTTCATTGAGTCTTCTACAGAGCGAACAATTAAGCGTTCACCTAGTTCTGCGGCTCGTTGGTCTCGGAACTCAATTACTTCTTTATAGTTATGACCAGTATCAATATGCATCAGCGGAAAAGGGAAGCGGCCTGGGCGGAAAGCTTTTTCAGCGAGACGTAAGATACATAGAGAGTCTTTACCGCCTGAGAATAGCAGCACAGGGTTTGAGCATTGGCCTGCTACTTCACGCAAAATGTGAATCGCTTCCGCTTCTAGCCAATCAAGATGGCTGAGTGTTGTTTTATTTGCTGTTGTCATCATTTCAACTAGTTAATTTTAATTAAGGTTATTTGGATTTCTTTACGTGAAGGCCACATTCTTTACTGGTCGGATCTTCCCACCACCAGCGGCCTGCACGCACATCTTCACCCATTGCGACGGCGCGCGTGCAAGGTGCACAGCCAATACTAGGGTAGAAGGTATCATGTAATTTGTTGTACGGGACTTCGTGAACGCGTATATAAGCCCAAACCTCTTGTTCAGTCCAATCGCTCAGCGGATTAAATTTTTCTAATTTGTTGCCTTCATCAAACTCTTTAACAGGTAAGTTTGCGCGCGTTGTTGCTTGCTCTGCACGCATGCCTGTAATCCAAGCTTGTTTGCCATTCAGTGCGCGTTGAAGTGGTTCGACTTTACGCATATGGCAACAGGCCTTGCGTAAATCAATACTTTCATAAAAGGCGTTAATACCTTTGGTTTGCACATATTGCTCAACGACTTCATGCTTAGGAAAATATACCTTTAGCTTGGTGTTGTAAGTGCTTTCAGCCTCAGCCATTAAAGTATAGGTTTCTACTGGCAAGCGGCCAGTATCTAGAGAGAAAATCTCAATAGCGAGTTTTTCACGCATGATGATGTCAGTGAGCACCATATCTTCAGCACCAAAGCTATTGGCAAAGGTAATCGCTGGGAACTTATTTGCTGCATCTTTTAAAACGCTCAACACTTGTTCGCGTTTAGTCGAGACAGATTGCTTAAGCTTATCTGTTAGCTCTGGACTGGTCGCTGGATTTTTAGCGGCTGAGCGAATCATTGATACGTCACCAAACATTAACGGCTCACTCTGCGCCAAGCAGGTTGTTCAATATCAACTGCACCTTGGTAAGGTTGGCTGAAATCTTTCAGACTTTCTAGGGCTTCTACAGCCGAGCGATCTGCACGAATTAAGTAGCTATTAAAACCAGAACGTTTCAAGAAGAATAACTGATCACGCAATACGTCACCCACTGCACGTAATTCATTTTTGAAACCGTAGCGTGTACGGAGTAGGTTGCCGATGGTGAAAATACGGCCATCCGCAAAGCGTTCCACATACACGGCTACTAATGCAAATGCATTAATATCTTTTACCTCGGCAATCACATCTTCAATCGCTTCGTGAGTAGCAATTAGCAAGCCGACTTCGCCTTGGCTGACGCGGCTAGCAAGCGCATCTTTGTTAGCGCGCCAAACGGTGAATGGAACCAACACTTTGCCTACTGGGATTTCAGTGGCTGTAATTTGCTCTTTGGTAAAAGTCTCTTCACCTGTGAGTTTAAATAGCACTACTTTACCTGCTTGTTTTCGAACAGTCTCTTCGCCCAAGCTAGGTGGAGTGACGCGTGTCCATTCATCAGCAACGATGGCGTTGTCTTTAATTAAATTAGACATTTGCTGCCTCCTTGCTTGCATAAACGTGTGCTTTAAATGGAGGCACACCAATACGGCGCACCGTGTCAATAAAGCGTTCTTCTGGAGTACGCTCTTGGATATAGACTTCAATTAATCGCTGAACCACCCCTGGCATTTCTTCCGCCGAGAATGAAGGGCCAATCACAGACCCGATACTTGCATCGTTACCTTGTTTGCCACCAATGGTCACTTGGTACCATTCAGAGCCGTCTTTATCAACACCCAAAATGCCGATATGGCCGATATGATGGTGGCCGCAAGCATTCATACAACCAGAGATATTCAGCTCGAGGTCGCCAATGTCATGCAAGTAATCGAGGTTATCGAACTGCATTTGAATAGCTTCAGCGATAGGAATACTTTTCGCATTTGCTAATGAGCAGAAATCACCGCCCGGGCAGCAGATGATGTCAGTTAATAAACCAATGTTTGGAGTTGCTAAACCGGCGGCACGAGCTTTTTCCCAAAGTGGTAATAGGTCACTTAGTTTTACATCAGCCAAAATTAAGTTTTGTTCGTGCGAAGCGCGTAGTTCACCAAAGCTATATGCATCAGATAAATCAGCAACAACAGCCATTTGTTCTGACGTGATATCACCAGGTGCGTGGCCATGCGGTTTTAATGAAAGTGTGACTGCGCGGTAACCCGCTTGTTTGTGCGCGTGAACGCAGCGTTTCACCCAAGCAGCAAATGCTGGGTTACTTGCGATCGCGCTATCAAAACTTGCGTCATGTGCTGATAGGTTTTCGTAAGGCATTGCATCGAAGTGTTTTGCAACGCGTGCTAATTCAGCCTCGGTAATTGTGTTCGGATTATCTTTAAGGTGTAGCCATTCAGCTTCAACTTGTTTTTTGAATTCTTCGATACCCAACGCTTTTACCAAGATTTTGATACGCGCTTTGTAAGCGTTATCACGACGACCGTGGATGTTGTAAACACGAATAATCGCTTCGCAATAGGTGAGGGCGTGTTGCCAGTCTAAATGCTCACGAATTACTGTGCCCAAGATTGGCGTGCGGCCTAAACCACCACCAACCCATACTTTAATTGCTGTCTGGCCTTTAGCGTCTTTGTAGAACTCCATGCCAATGTCGTGCGCTTGCACGATTGCCCGGTCTTGTTCAGTGCCTGATACGGCGATTTTGAATTTTCGTGGCAATAAAGCGAATTCAGGATGGAATGTGCTCCATTGGCGCATTACTTCAGCCATTGCGCGCGGATCAATCACTTCATCTGGCGCTACGCCAGCAAATTGGTCAGTGGTGATGTTGCGGATGCAATTGCCAGAAGTTTGAATGGCGTGCATTTCAACCGTTGCTAGTTCGGCCAATATTTCAGGCACATCTTCTAGCTTAGGCCAGTTAAGTTGTAAATTTTGACGAGTGCTGAAATGACCGTAAGCCTTATCGTACTTCTTAGCAATTTCACCAAGTTTACGTAATTGTTTTGATGACAGCATGCCATAAGGCACAGCAATGCGAAGCATAGGTGCTTGGCGTTGAATATATAAGCCGTTTTGTAAACGTAGTGGGCGGAACTCATCTTCAGAAAGCTCGCCAGCAAGATAGCGATTCGTTTGATCGCGGTACTGGTCTACACGTTCGTTTACGATTTGTTGGTCAATAGCGTCGTATTTATACATAGTTAGTTTTTCTAAAGAGGCGATATTTTAATGTAAAACCCGCATGTTTTCATGCAATATTGTTAATTTGAGCTGGAGTTAGATTAAGCTAGCACTAGTTTTAATCCCACATAAATCAAAATGGCTGAAAGTGCTATTCGTATCCATTTTTCTGTGACTCTCGCACTTAAGTGACTACCAATCCAGATTCCTGGAATAGAGCCTATAAGTAATACGCCAAGTAGCTCATAGTTTATGGTTCCTAAACTTGCATGGCCAAGGCCGGCGACTAGTGTGAGCGGAACAGCATGTGCAATGTCAGTACCGACAATTGTCGTTAGTTTTTTGTGTGGGTAAAGGATGATCAGTGTAGTTACACCAAGTGCGCCTGCCCCTACCGAGGTTAGTGTGACCAAACCTCCAAGAATAATGCCAAGAATGACAGTAAGTGGCGCTACATATTTAGGTTGAATCCATTCGCCTTCGGCTAATAAGGTCATAAGTTTTGTTCTTAACAACACAGCAATGGAGGTGAAGATTAAGGCAATACCAAGGCTGAATTTGATGGTTGCGATTGCTTCGGTTGAGTCTATATTTATGTTGCGCAAGAAAATGATGGTTGCAAGTGATGCCGGAATGCTACCCGCACTGAGCAATTTGACGATGCGCCAATCGATGTTACCTAGTTTTCCGTGAGCGAAAATGCCGGCAGTTTTTGTGATTGATGCGTAAAGTAGGTCCGTACCAACTGCAACAGCTGGTTTGATGCTGAAGAAGAACATCAGAATGGGCGTCATTAATGAGCCGCCACCTACACCTGTTAGACCAACCAGCAGGCCGACAATAAAACCTGCAATAATATAACCGTATTCCATGAAAATCCTTACTATTATTAGCTTTAAGTTTTTGTAAACGATTGAGATTATAATTCATATAAATATTGTTTTAATAATAAATTGTTCTTAATATATATCCATTAGTTATAAAGAAGGATGATATGAAATTACATCAATTGAGATACGTGCGTGAAGTAGTTAAGCAAGGTCTTAATATTTCGATAGCTGCTGATGCATTGCATACTTCCCAGCCTGGCGTTAGTAAGCAAATTCAACTCCTTGAGCAAGAGCTTAATCTGCAAATCTTTCAGCGTAGCGGTAAGCGATTAACAGGTGTTACTGAGCCTGGTAGAAACATTGTTGAATTGGCAGAGCGTGTGATACGCGACATGGAAAACATTAAGCGTATTGGGGATGAGTTTAGTCATGAAGACGTTGGCACATTGACGATTGCTACAACTCATACTCAAGCACGATATAGACTTCCGGGGGCTGTGAAGGCTTTTATGCAGAAGTATCCGCAGGTTAAATTGAATATCCATCAAGGCAACCCTACACAAGTAGCAGAGCAGGTTGAAAGTGGTGAAGCTGATATTGGTATTGCAACGGAAGCGATTAGCCATTATGAAAAAGTCTTGTGTTTGCCAGCTTATCAATGGAATCGTTGTGTTGTTGTGCCGCATGGACATCCTTTGCTCAATAATTTGCCTTTAACACTTAAAAAGCTCACTCAATATCCATTGATTACATATGATTTCGCTTTTACTGGCGGATCTTTGGTGAGTAGCGTATTTGAAAAAGAAGGTTTGACGCCAAATGTGGTGCTGACGGCGATTGATGCTGACGTTATCAAAACTTATGTAGGCTTGGGTTTGGGGGTTGGTTTGCTTGCGACTATGGCTTATGACGAAGAGCGTGATACTAATTTGGTAGCCATTGATGCTAGCAAATTATTCCCTGCTAGCACTACGTTTGTAGGGATTAGGCGCGATGCTTATCTGCGTAAGTTTGCTTATGAATTTATTGAACTACTTGCCCCGCATTTCGATCGCAAGGCTGTTAACGATGCCTTGAAGCGTTAAGTTGTCATGCTGATGATGTGAAAACTTAGTTTTTAAGTTATAATTTGCGGCTAAATTTTTTGTACTTGTCGGTCATTTTTAAAGTATTTATTCGGAGAGCGCTATGGCTAATTTATTAGAACAATTGAAGTCTATGACCACTATCGTGGCTGACACTGGTGACGTTGACGCAATTAAGAGTGTTAAACCTATTGATGCAACAACCAATCCATCTTTGGTATTAAAAGCAAGTCAATTACCACAATATGCACCATTGATTGAGGCTGCGATTGCTTATGCAAAAGCACAAGGTGGCTCTAAAGAGCAGCAAATTGATAATGCGGCTGATAAGTTGGCTGTGTTGATTGGTACGGAAATCACTAAAGTGGTTCCAGGCCGTATTTCAACAGAAGTTGATGCTCGTTTATCTTTCAATATTGAGAAGATGGTTGCTAAAGGTCGCAAGTTGATTGCTTTGTATCAAGAGTCTGGCGTAAGCAAAGACCGCGTGTTGATTAAATTAGCTTCAACATGGGAAGGTATTAAAGCAGGTGAGATTCTTGAAAAAGAAGGTATCCAATGTAACTTAACTTTACTTTTCGGTTTTGGCCAAGCGCGTGCTTGTGCAGAAGCTGGTGTATTCTTGATTTCACCATTCGTTGGCCGTATCTTGGATTGGTACAAAGCTAAGAACCCAGGTACTGAGTACACACAAGAAACTGATCCAGGTGTTGTTTCAGTACGTGCTATTTACCAATATTACAAAGAGCACGGCTACAAAACTGTTGTGATGGGCGCTTCATTCCGTAATACAGGTGAGTTGATTGCTTTAGCTGGTTGTGATCGTTTAACTGTTTCACCTAACTTATTGCAAGATTTAGCTGCAACAGAAGGTACATTGACTCAAGTGTTGAAAGACACTGGTGCAACGAAAGCTGCTCCAGCTCGTTTGACTGAAGAAGAGTTCCGTTTTGCGTTGAACGAAGATCCAATGGCAACTGAGAAACTTGCTGAAGGTATCCGTGGTTTCGTCGTTGACCAAAATAAATTAGAAGTTGCTTTAGCAGCTAAACTATAAGTCAGTTGAGGCGCCTAACCTTTGTTGGTTAGGTGCTTCTTACGTTGACATCAGTCACGGTTGCGCTATAAGATAGCGTCAGATTCGATGATGGAATTTAAAGTTTTAAGTAGTATTTAGCAGTAGTTATCCCCTTAATAAATTGGAGAAAAGTATCATGGCATTAACACAAATGGCATTAGACTCATTAGATTTTGACGCAACAGTTGCTTTAGCAGCTACAGTTGCTCCACACGTTGACATTCTTGAAATTGGTACACCATGCATCAAGCACAACGGTATCAAATTGCTTGAAACATTGCGCGCTAAATTCCCTAAGAACCAAATCTTAGTTGACTTGAAAACTATGGATGCTGGTTTCTACGAAGCTGAGCCATTCTACAAAGCTGGCGCTGACATCTGTACAGTTCTTGGTTGTGCTGATATCGGTACTATCAAAGGTGTAATCGATGTTGCTAACAAATACGGCAAAAAAGCTCAAGTTGACTTGATCAATGTTGCTGACAAAGAAGCTCGTACTAAAGAAGTTGCTAAATTAGGCGCGCACATCATTGGTGTTCACACTGGTCTTGACCAACAAGCTGCTGGCCAAACACCATTCGTTGACTTGGCAATGGTTGCTGGTTTGAAATTAGGTCTAGAAATCTCTGTTGCTGGTGGTGTTAAAGCTGCTACAACTGCACAAGTACGTGATGCTGGCGCGACAATCATTGTTGCTGGTGCTGCGATCTACGGTGCTGCTGATCCTGCTGCTTCTGCTGCAGAAATCACTGCTATCGCTCACGCTTAATTAGCGATAAATTCTGAGCTGATTTAATTGGCTAAGAATTTATAGAGTATAAAAATCCCGACACAGTAATGCGTCGGGATTTTTTTTGGTAATATCTGAATTTGCAGGCAATACAATTAATTAAGGAAATATCATGGATCATCAAAAACTTATCTTAGATAAATTAACAGGTATTTTGGCTGTGACTGATAACAAATCAGCACAACTTTTAGATTTGGTTGAAAAAGCAGGCCGTACATTTATCGGTGGTGCTGGCCGTTCATTATTGGTTTCACGTTTCTTCGCGATGCGCTTAGTGCACGCTGGTTACAACGTAAACATGATTGGTGAAGTTGTAACACCTGCAATTAAGTCTGGCGACTTATTGGTATTGGTATCAGGTTCTGGTGGTACTGAAACATTATTGCCATTCGTTAAAAAAGCAAAGTCAGTGGGTGCTAAATTAGTTGTGATTTCTATGAAGAAATCTTCAGCTATGGCGGATGTTGCTGATTTAGTCATTCAAATTGGTCAAGATGACAGTTTCCCATTAACTAAGGGTATGCCGATGGGTTCGCAATTTGAACTTTCAACATTGATCTTCTTGGAAGCGGCTATTTCTGAATTGATTCATGCTAAAGGTTTAACTGAAGAGGGTATGCGCGCTATTCACGCAAACTTGGAGTAATATTTCAGTAAGTAAAAAAGCCCGCAAATTGCGGGCTTTTTTATTGTTACTCATTTGTAAAATACTATAAATATCAAAGAGACCCTTATAAAGTTGATAGTTTTTGTGGGATAATAATGCTGAATTTTTAGCTTAAGGTCCAACAGGCCTTAAGTATTTGTAGAGCGTTGCTAATCAAGTGGCGCTAGTTTGTTTCTTAGGAAACCTTGATATTTGGAGAGTAGATATGGCTGTTATTGATCGTGTTTTAGTTGGCGAAGCTTTGGTTATTGAAGAGCGTCCTGATCACAGTGGTTTGGATTTGTTTAACGTTGCTCACATTGATTTGATTTTAGGACCACGTGGTAGCGCTGCTGAAGATGCTTTCTGCCGTACTTTAACTGACCAAAAACAAGGCGTTAACGGCCTATTGGCAATTGTTGCGCCTAATATGATGGTTAAGCCAGCTACTGTAATGTTCAATAAAGTAACGATTAAAAATGGTCGTCAAGCTGTTCAAATGTTTGGCCCAGCACAACGTGGTGTTGCGATGGCAGTGATGGATTGCGTTGCAGACGGTACTATTCCTCAAGATGAAGCAGACAACATTTTCATCTGCGTAGGCGTATTTATTGATAGCCATGCTGATATCGATGAGCGTATTCAAGACTGGAACTACAAAGCAACTAAACAAGCTTTGAAAAATGCGATTGCACGTGAGCCTAAAGTTGCTGACGTTGTTAAAGCGTATAAAGATTCAGTTCACCCATTTGCTGCTAAGAATTAATTTAGTCGTTAAATGTAACTGAAAAGCTCTTAAAAAAAAGCCCAACATTGTTGGGCTTTTTTGTTTTTAAGTTTGGGCTTTCATCAGATCTGTTTGACTAAGATTGCCATTGTGAATAGCACTGGCAATTAATGCACCATCGATATTCAGTGACTTAAGAGTATCAAGATCGCCTAGGTCTCTAACGCCTCCAGCTGCATATATTTTGGTGTGCGGTGACATTTTTTTTAGATGTTTAAGTTTTTCTAAGTCAGGGCCTGATTGACTACCTACTTTACTTAGTGACATCACGATTAATTCATTCTGCCAGTATTTTGAATCTTGTAATAAAGCCGGTGGCCCTTGATAGACATCATTTTTAAAATCGAGTGAAAGTAACATTCTTTTTTTGTAGTCTTTAGTGATTGCTTGGTAAGCATCAATATTTGCAATGCTTTCACTACCTAATACGGGTGTTACTTTGAGTTCGTTAAAGATATGGATGTCTTCAGCCGAGCTAAATCCAGCATCTAAATAAATTTCTACATTTGGAAAAGCCAGCGAAATGCTGGAAATGATATTTCGATGGTTGCCGCTTTTCTGAATTGCATTGATATCCGCAATATATAGCTGTTTGAATGGGTATAATTCTAGAAACGCGTCAACAATAGCCAGTGGCTGACTAGAGCTACAAAGTACTGATTGAATTGGCAGGTAGTTGAGTCTGTCGCCATGTTTGGCGTGTACAACTTGGTCATTCATTAAATCAAGCACGGGGATGATGTTCATTTGAAAGTATTTGTGTGTGAATTTGTTACCGGTGGTGGATTATACCGTGAGCGATTGCCAGCGTCTTTGTTGCGTGAAGGTGAGCTTATGCGCAACGCTGTATTGCAAGATTTATCTCTGATTGAAAATCTTGACGTGACCGTAACTTCGGATGTTCGGGTTGCCATGCCCTTAAATGTTGAGTGTGTTTCTATTCAGCCAAGTCAGGATGTTTGGGCTGTTTGGCAAGATTGTATGCAAGAGGCTGATGTAGTTTTGTTGCTTGCACCAGAAACTGATGGGGTCTTGGAAAAATTAGCATTAATGGCAGAGTCTGTGGGTAAGCCTATATTAGGCTGTTCATCCTCCGCTATTAAAGTGGCAGCTAACAAATGGGACACTTATCAACTTTTAAAAGCTTTTGATATTCCCACTCCGATCACTTTTAAGTATACAAATTTCCCTCGTGGCCAATCTGGCCCTTGGGTCGCAAAGCTGATTGATGGCGTGGCATGTGAGAATTCAAGATATTTTGATTCTGAGGATGATTTAATCGGATGGATGCAAGATAAGCAAGATAGTCATATTGTTCAGCAATATCAGTTGGGAACTGCTGCAAGTTTTTCCATGTTATGTCATTCAGGCAAGGCAGTTGTGGTTAGTTGCAACCAGCAAAAAATAGATTTGCAGGATGGGCAATTTACATATGCCGGAAGTGTTGTTAATGGGTTGTTGGAGCATCTGGACGCTTTTCAAGAATTGGCGACCCAAATTGTCACTGCTCTTCCAGGTTTGGCAGGGTACGTCGGTGTCGATTTGATTGCTCATCATGATGGCGATGCATGGCGTTATGCTGTCCTTGAAATCAATCCGAGATTAACAACTTCTTATGTTGGCTTGCATCAAGCATGCGGCTTCAATCCAGCGCAGCTAATACTCGACATGTTTTATAATGATTGTCTGAATGTGCCTGCTATTTCATTTAATAAGGTTGATGTGTCTACTAATATTTCAAAGTCGTTTTCATGAGTAATTCTTCTCACATTATCGGATGGGATGTTGGTGGTGCAAATTTAAAAGCAGTGTTGCTTAATGCGCAAGGTGTTGCGATATCAGCTATTCAAGTTTCTTGTCCTTTGTGGAGAGGGCTTCACGAGCTGGAAAAAGCTGTTGATCAGATCTTAAGTAATATTGATGACATGCCTGACCAACATGCAATTACGATGACTGGTGAATTGGTTGATATTTTTGCTAATCGCCATGAAGGTGTGGTGAGTATTGCCGAGTTGATGCAACGAAAGTTAAATGACGATCTGTATTTTTATGCTGGCCAACAGGGCTTCGTTACCCCTCATTCAGTGTCTGAGCAAAGTCGATACATTGCATCTGCTAATTGGCATGCAAGTGCGACTTACGCCGCTCAAATCTTCACACAAGGTTTAATGCTTGATATTGGAAGTACAACGTCAGATTTTATTGTCTTGTCTGAAGGCTTGCCAAAAGTTCTAGGTTTTTGTGATGCTGACCGTATGCGTGAGAATGAGTTGGTATATACCGGTGTTCTACGCACGCCATTAATGGCTTTGGCTTCAAGGATTAATTTTGAGGGTACTTTAACTAATGTGGCTGCTGAGTACTTTGCAACGACTGCTGATATTTATCGATTAACAGGTGATTTGCAATTAAAGGATGACGTTGCTGATACGGCGGATGGAGCTGGTAAAAGCTTGTTGGAGAGTGCTAGACGTATTGCGCGTATGATAGGGCATGATGTTGAGGATGCTGGAATGAGTGCTTGGATTGGTTTAGCGCATTCTTTTAAATCAGTGCAGTTGGCACGTTTACAAGATGCGACAGAAACTCATTTTACTAGGTTCGATTTTACGAATGATGCACCCCTTATTGGCGTTGGTTTAGGGCGTTTTTTGGTGAAAGGCTTGGCTGAGCTAATGCAAAGACCTTATGTCGACATTTCATCAACGATTTTAGCTAAAGATCTATCGCAACAACATTTGGCAGGCGTTTGCTTGCCAGCTTATGCAGTCGCTTATTTATTGGCAAAAAGAGAATGTTAAAACACGAAATTCCCTATCAAAGTGACAGTGCAAAGATCTTCGCGCGGATCGCTGATAGGCCTTGGGCGGTATTCTTGGATAGTGGGCAGCCCGATAGCCAGTTTGGTCATTACGACATTATGGTGGCAGATCCTTTTATTCGATTAGTGACGAATGGTGGGCAAACTGAAGTTTTTGATTCAGAGGGTCTCAAATTCAGTGCCCAAGATCCGTTTGATTTATTAAAGGCTACATTAGCTAGTTACCACCTAAATAAAACGGACTTGCCGTTTGAAGGTGGTGCAATTGGTTATTTTGCTTATGATTTGGCTCGTCGAGTTGAAACTTTACCAATTCAATCACTTGATTCCGAGCATATTCCACAGATGATGGTGGGTATCTATGATTGGTCGGTCGTTGTCGATCATCGATTGTCACGTGCTTGGTTGGTATCGCATAGATTTGATCGGGCCACTGAGGCTCTTTGGCCAGAGCTGTGCGCTTTATTTGATGCGCCATTGTTAATCGAGAATCAGTCGGCTTTTGAAGTGACTTCAGCCTTGTCATCTAATATGGCTTACAAAGCCTACACTCAAGCTTTCGATAAAGTTAAACGATATATTTATGAGGGTGATTGTTATCAAGTTAATCTTGCCCAGCGATTTTCTGCCCAAGCACGGGGTAATGCTTGGGTTGCATATCAAGCGCTTCGGGAGATTAGTCCTGCGCCATTCATGGCCTATATGAATTTATCGGATGAATCGCCATTACATGTTCTTTCGGCTTCACCTGAGCGTTTCTTGCAAGTATTTAACGGGCATGTAGAGACCCGCCCAATCAAGGGGACTCGTCCGCGCAGTTTAGATTCTACTCAAGATAAGCTTAATGCTGAATCATTGCAGAATAGCCTCAAAGATCGCGCTGAAAATTTGATGATTGTTGATTTGCTTCGTAACGATATTAGTAAAGCTTGCGAAACCGGCAGTGTGCGAGCAGACAATATGTTTGCGCTTGAAAGCTTTGCTAATGTGCATCACTTGGTGAGTACCGTGACAGGTAAGCTAGCGCAGGGGATGACAGCAATTGATTTGTTGCGATCATGCTTTCCTGGAGGCTCGATTACTGGCGCGCCAAAATTACGTGCGATGGAAATTATCGAGGAGCTAGAGCCCAATCGACGAGGTCTTTATTGTGGTGCAATTGGCTATATTGGTTTTGACGGAAATATGGATACTAATATTGCGATTCGGACAGCGATTTATTCACACGGTGAAATACGTTTTTATGCAGGCGGTGGTGTTGTTGCTGATTCTGAATTAGCCAAAGAGTATCGAGAGACTTGGGATAAAGCGTCTTCAATGATTGAGTTGCTTAAAGCTTTTGGATGTGACGTGTCCAATCAATTAGATGGGCCGCTAAATGTGGGTCGTTAAGCTTGGCGGTAGTTTGTTGGGCTCCCCAGCGCTTAAATGTTGGTTAGATGCGCTCAATAGTTTTAGCGACGGACAAGTGGTGATTGTGCCTGGTGGAGGCTTATTTGCAGATGCCGTTAGAGAGTCACAGTTAATGACGGGGCTTGATGATGCAACCGCCCATAAAATGGCTGTAGTTGCGATGGATCAATATGCGACTTTGATGTGCGGGTTAAATCCATCTTTGACTTTAGCTTCTAATGAGCTGGAAATTGCTGAGCGTGGATGGCAGCATAAGGCCATTGTTTTGAAGCCTTCAGAGATGGTGCTTGCTGATGAGAGTATTGCTATGAATTGGGATGTCACCTCGGATAGCTTAGCTGCATGGCTTGCAGCTAAATTAAATGCGCAACATTTAGTACTAGTTAAGTCCGATTTGTCCAGATATGAGCATCAAACGGAAATTAGTGTTGATGTTTTAGTGCGAGATCAGTTTGTGGATGCTTGCTTTGCGACTTATTTAAAAGGGCAGGTATTTAATACTTGGATCATAGATAAGCAACATGATGGAGTTTTGAAGCGAGACCTTGATTTCGATAAAGGGCCTTTAGCGGCATTAAAAGTGAGTATTTGATATGAGTGAAATTAAAACAAACGATCGTGTTTATACGGCAGATGAAATTCAGGTTCAGTTAGCGAATCAACTGCCTCATTGGATTTATGAGGATGGCTGGATAAGAAGAAAGTACAAGACTAGTGGCTGGAAAGCCACAATGATGGTTGTGAATACTGTTGGGCATTTAGCGGAGGCGGCCTGGCATCATCCAGATTTGACGGTTTCTTATGCCTTTGTGATTGTTAAGCTATGCACACATAGCGCTAAGGGTGTCACTGACAAGGATTTTGAGTTGGCTGCAAAAATTGAAGAGGTGGTTCAATGGCAGCCTGCTAAAGTAGCTTCGGAACAGGGTTTGGTAAGCGCACTTGAGGGTACCCCTAATGAAGATCCGCGATTCAAATACATTAAATATGATGATTGATTGAATAAATACTAGATTTAATGATGGTTTTTCATATATAATCGCGACCTTTCCACCTTGGCTCACTGTTTCGCTGTGCAGGAGCCTTTTAATCCAAAAGGAGTTTACATGCGGCATTATGAAGTAGTATTTATCGTCCATCCGGACCAAAGTGAGCAAGTACCTGCGATGATCGAGCGTTATCGCGCACTTGTGACTTCAAACGGTGGTGCTATGCATCGCCTTGAAGATTGGGGCCGTCGTCAATTGGCTTACCCAATTCAAAAAATCCACAAAGCGCATTACGTGCTAATGAATATTGAATGTAATCAATTCGTTTTAGACGAACTTGAACACGCATTCAAATTTAATGATGCAGTGTTGCGCCATTTAACAATGGCAACTAAAGAAGCTGTGATTGCACCATCTCCAATGATGAAAGAAGAGAAATCTAAATCAGTATTGGGTAAGGAAGAGGGCGCTGCAGCAACTGAGGAAGCTTCAGCTTAAGTGAGTTGCAACCGCTGGTGACTAATCAATTAGTGATAAGCGGCGAAGTGGTTCAAATTGAAACGCTACGCTATACACCAGCAGGAATACCGTTGTTAAGTTTTGTTTTACGTCATCTGTCTGAGCAAGTTGAGGCAGGAATGCAACGTAGAGTGGAATGTGAAATTAATGCCATGCTCATGGGTGAGTTGGCGGAAAAATCACAACACATTAAAGTTGGTACACATTTAAACGTGACAGGCTTTATTGCAAAACGTAGCTTAAAGAGCGCACAGCTGGTATTGCACATTAATACATTAAATTATTGATAAGGATTACTAACATGGCACGTGATATGTTCAAACGCCGCCGCTACTGCCGTTTTTCAGCAGAGGGCATTAAAGAAGTTGATTACAAAGATGTGGATCTATTAAAAGATTTCATTACAGAAAACGGCAAGATTATTCCTGCACGTATTACTGGTACAAAAGCAAAATACCAACGTCAGTTGACTTCAGCTGTTAAGCGTGCACGCTTCTTAGCGTTATTACCTTACACTGACAAGCACTAAGGGGAAAACCATGCAAATTATCTTATTAGAAAAAGTAGTGAACTTGGGTAACCTTGGTGATATCGTTAAAGTTAAAGATGGTTACGGTCGTAACTTCTTAATTCCACAAGGTAAAGCTAAGCGTGCAACTGAAAGCAATATTGCTGAATTCGCAGCACGTCGTGCAATTCTTGAGAAACAACAAGCTGATTTATTAGCTGCAGCAACTAAACGCGGTGAGAAGTTAGCTGGTTACTTATTGCAAGTAACTCAAAAAGCTGGTGTTGACGGTCGTTTATTTGGTTCAGTTGGTAACGGTGATATCGCTGAAGCATTAACTGCAGCTGGTTTTGAAGTGGCTAAAGCTGAAGTGCGTTTACCAAATGGCCCATTAAAGGCTGTTGGCGACCATCCAGTTAGCGTTGCATTGCATCATGACGTAGTGGTTGAGATCACTGTTTCAGTATTGGGCGAAGCATAATATTTAGCTAATTGCTTGATATTTAAAAGGGCTACCTCGGTAGCCCTTTTTGTTTTTATCTACTCATTAATCAGTCACTGTTTCAGTTTATAATTGCGTATGGCTGACGAAACCTTAGATTCATTAAAACTCCCACCTAATTCTGTAGAGGCTGAACAGTCTGTACTTGGAGGGTTGCTACTTGAAAATGAAGCGCTAGATAAAATCGCTGATGTCTTAAGCGAGGTGGATTTTTATCGTCATGACCATAGACTGATTTATCACCACATTTGTAAACTTATCGAACAAAGCCGTCCGGCTGACATTGTTACCGTTGCTGAATCTTTAGAAAATAGCGCTGAACTCTCAAGTGTTGGCGGGATTGCCTATTTAGGTGCTTTAGCTCAAAACACTCCAACTGCCGCCAATATTCGCCGTTATGCTGAAATTGTGCGTGAACGTTCAGTGATGCGTAAATTGGTTGAAGTAGGTTCTGGAATCGCCGAAAGCGCTTATAACCCACAAGGTAGAGATGCTCAGCAATTGCTGGATGAAGCTGAGGCTAAGATTTTCAAGATTGCAGAAAGTGGTAATCGCAGTTCACAGGGCTTTGTTGATATGAAGTCATTATTGCCTGCAGTGGCTGATCGTATTGATTTCTTGTATCAACGTGAAAATCAAGGTGCTGTAACTGGCGTGCCAACTGGATTTGATGATCTGGATGAGCGTACGTCAGGCTTCCAGCCGGGAGATTTGATTATTGTTGCTGGTCGTCCATCGATGGGTAAAACGGCATTCTCACTTAATATTGCTGAGAATGTTGCTTTGGATACCAAGCTTCCAGTCGCCGTTTTCTCAATGGAAATGGGTGCCACACAGTTAGCTACGCGTATGATTGGTTCTGTGGGTCGATTAGATCAGCATCGTATGCGTAACGGCAATTTGGAAGATGATGATTGGGTGCGCCTTACTACTGCCCTTGGTAAGCTCAATGATGCGCCTATTTATATTGATGAAGGTGCAGGCCTTAGTTCATTTGATGTTCGTGCTCGTGCACGACGATTACATCGCCAATGTGGCAAGTTGGGTTTGATTGTTGTCGATTATTTACAATTGATGGCAGGCACATCTGGCCGTGCTAGCGAAAATCGCGCGACTGAGATTTCTGAAATATCCCGTTCACTTAAATCGCTTGCTAAAGAACTTGATGTGCCAGTTGTGGCATTGTCGCAGTTAAACCGAAGTGTTGAACAACGCCCAGATAAGAGACCTGTGATGTCGGATTTGCGTGAGTCTGGTGCTATTGAGCAAGATGCCGATTTGATCTTATTTATTTATCGTGATGAGGTTTACAACCCTGATTCTGAAGATAAGGGTACGGCAGAGATTATTATCGCGAAACAACGTAACGGCCCTATTGGTCGCGTGCGTCTGACTTTCTTAGGTCAGCATACTAGATTTGAAAACTTCGTTTCTGGTAATGCCCACATGGGTGATGATTATTAACTCATGCGCCCAATTCAAGCCACTATTGATCGCAGTGCACTGACCCACAATCTAAGTGTTGTAAAAGCTACGGCTAAGCAATCTAAAGTGATGGCAGTCGTTAAAGCTAATGGTTACGGTCATGGATTACTCAACGCAGCTCAAGGCTTGGCTGCTGCAGATGCTTTTGCTGTTTTGGGATTGGATGAAGCATTGGCTTTGCGTAATGCGGGATATCAGCAAGAAATACTATTGTTAGAGGGTGTTTTTTCGGCTGATGAGTTATTAACTGTCAGTGAACAAAGCATTAGTATTGTTGTGCATTGTGAAGCACAAATGGAAATGCTTGAAAACAGCCACATAAAATCAGTTTCTGTTCATTTAAAGATGAATACTGGCATGAATCGTTTGGGCTTTAAGTCCGAGGCATTCGAATCTGCTTTATCCCGTTTGGCTCAATGTCAGCAAGTTAAAGAAATTACTTTGATGACGCATTTTGCAACTGCTGATGAAGCGCAAGGCGTTTCAGCTCCTTTTGCTTTATTCAATCGCGTCACCGAAGGTAAATCCCATCCAAAATCCGTTGCAAATTCTGCATCTATATTACGTTTTTCTGAAACGCATCTCGATTGGGTTCGCCCAGGGATAATGCTGTATGGCTCAACGCCTGTTTCTGGTCAATCAGCTGCTAGTTTCGGCTTGCGAGCTGCTATGCATTTCACAAGTCAAATTATTGCGATACAAGTGCTAGAAACAGGCGAAAGTGTTGGTTATGGTCAACGGTTTACCGCTGACAAAAAAATGCGTATTGGGATTGTTGCTTGTGGTTATGCTGATGGTTATCCAAGGCATGCGCCTAATGGCACACCAATTGCCGTTGACGGTTTAATGACGCAGACCTTAGGTCGAGTGTCCATGGATATGTTATTTGTTGATTTAAGCGCACTGCCTGATGCGACAATAGGTTCTTCAGTAGAGTTATGGGGTAATCAAGTCCCTGTTGATGCTGTGGCTGAGTCTGCTGGGACTATTGGTTATGAATTGCTGTGTGCGATTGCCCCACGCGTTCCTGTGAGGGTGCTTACTTAATGGCAAAACTCAAAACTCAATATACCTGTACTGAATGTGGTGGCCTTTCACCTAAGTGGCAGGGGCAGTGTCCAAGCTGTATGGCTTGGAATACCTTGGTTGAAACGATTGCTGAAACATCAAGTGCTAGTCGTTTTGCGCCGTTGGCTGAAGCTAGTACCATCCAGAAATTGAAAGAGGTTGAGGCAGCAGAAACGCCAAGGCAAGCAACTGGCATCGCTGAATTCGACCGTGTGCTTGGCGGTGGATTGGTACCTGGCGGCGTTGTCCTCATTGGTGGTGACCCAGGCATCGGCAAATCCACTTTGTTGTTGCAAACGCTTTGTCATTTGGGTGATAAAAGTAAAACGCTCTATATCAGCGGTGAAGAGTCGGCGCAGCAGATTGCAATGCGAGCTAAGCGTTTAGGTTTGGATGCATCTTCTCTGGATTTATTGGCTGAAATTAATCTCGAGAAGATTGTAGCGACATTACAGACTCATCGGCCTGATGTCGCGGTTATTGACTCGATACAAACCGTTTATTCTGAGGCATTGCAATCAGCTCCTGGTTCTGTTGCACAGGTGCGCGAATGTTCAGCGCAGTTAACTCGCGCAGCTAAGCAGTTAGGTATTAGTGTTATTTTGGTGGGTCATGTGACGAAAGAGGGCTCTTTAGCAGGTCCCCGTGTACTTGAGCATATCGTTGATACCGTTTTATATTTTGAGGGCGATCCTAACTCTAGCTTTCGCTTGATACGTGCATTTAAAAATCGATTTGGCGCAGTCAATGAGCTGGGCGTTTTTGCAATGACAGAAAAAGGTTTGCGTGAAGTAAGCAACCCATCTGCTTTATTCCTTTCACATCATGCTGAGGAAGTTGCGGGCTCTTGCATTACCGTGACTCAAGAAGGAACACGTCCATTGTTGGTGGAAGTTCAGGCCTTGGTTGATGAAGCGCATGCACCAAATCCTAAGCGTTTGTGTGTGGGGTTGGAGCAGAACCGATTGGCGATGTTATTGGCGGTTTTGCATCGCCATGCTGGGGTTGCTTGTTTTGATCAGGATGTTTTTGTTAATGCGGTTGGCGGAGTCAAAATTAGTGAGCCGGCAGTCGATTTGGCAGTGCTTTTATCTATCGTTTCTTCATTAAAAAACAAAGCATTAAATAATAAACTTATAGTTTTTGGTGAAGTTGGCTTGGCTGGAGAAGTCAGACCTGTTCAGCGTGGTCAAGAGCGTTTAAAAGAGGCAGCCAAACTTGGATTTACGCATGCAATCGTGCCCAAAGCCAATGCACCCAAACAGCCTATTAAAGGCATGCAAGTGTTCGCTGTTGAGCGTTTAGAACAAGCGCTCAACAAAGTTCGCGATCTTTAATTTAGCAATTAAAAACTTTCCCTGAGATGCCTTTGGCATCACTTCCCATTAAATACAAATAAGTTGGCATGACGCTTTCTGTCGTTGCTAAGTTGTTGTGTACTTCACCAGGATGAGTTTTTTTACGTTGAGGGCTTTGGAGTCCGCCAGGAACAATTGTGTTTAGTCGTAGATTGGGATGTTTTTCTAGCTCTAAAGCCCAAGTTTTCATCATGGCATCTGCTGCAACTTTACTGATGCCATGACTACCCCAGTAAGCTTTATGGTCTTGTGCTGAATTATTTGATGTGAAAACAACAGACGCATCTGCAGCACGTGTTAATAGAGGTAAGCAAGCTTTAGTTAGTGCAAAAGGTGCTGTCACGTTAACTCGGAACATTCGATCAAATTGTTCCATGGTCTGAATTTCCAATGGGCTTAAGTTATCAAAGTGTGTTGCGTTATGCAGGATGCCGTCCAGTCGGCCTAAAGATTGATAAATGCCTTCTGCCATTGCCTTAAAGTCATCTTCATTCGCTTTTTCTAAGTCCATGGGAAATATCAGTGGTTCAGGATTTTTTTCTGCGACGATTTCATCGTAAGTAGCCTCAAGTTTTTTTGTACTACGGCCTAGTAAAATCACTGTTGCACCTTGTTGTGCGAAAGTTAAAGCCGCCGTTTTTCCTATACCTTGACCTGCACCTGTCACTAGGATAACGCGGTCTTTGAGATGTTGGTTTGGTGCTTGGTAGTTTTTCATGGTGCTTATACTGTGAATGATGTAAAAATTTGATGAGATTGTCTCATGATTGCAGAATTAATTGGGCTGCAGATAAGCCGCTTTGAATAGCGCCTTCTATCGTTGCAGGGTAATTGCCTTCGGTATAATCACCTGCTAAATATAAGTTTTGAATAGTCGTTTTTTGCTGTGGCCGTTTTAAGTTTGCAGTACAAGCAAATGTCGCTCTTTTTTCAGCAATAACCTTATGCCATTTCGGGCTCGGAAGATTGGGAAAAGCGGTTTTTAACTCAGCAATTACTTCATTAGCCAAGGCTTCGTGCGTTAGTTTTTGATGTTCGCCTTTTGCGCTAATGATGACTGCAATCAAGCCTTTTTGACCATTCAATTGGCCTCGATCGAATACCCATTGGCTCATTGTCTGCGTTAAACCTATCATCACTTGTGGCAGTTTTACCGCAGGTGAGTATTGCAAATAAACAGTATAAATTGGCTCGTAAGTAAATTTGGTCACTAAGTCAGCCGCTACTATTTCTCCTAGAGGTTCTATCATCTCAGCAAGTCTAAACGGCGCTACGGCTAAAATGACATGGGTGAAATTTGAGCCATTCACTGAAAAATCATGATTAACTTTCTCAAGCTGTTTTACATGGCTGTTAAGCTTTATTTCCCCTTGGTGGGCTCTAATGAAATCTGCCAATGGTTCCGCTAGTAGGTTTGATAAATCATTGCGCGGTAACAATAGATCGCTGTCAGTTTTTTTCTGATTGAAAGTGTCTTTTAGGACGTTTGAGTAAATTTGCGAGCTAGCAGCGTTTATGGGTGTATTAAGCGCCGCCAAGCATAAAGGCTCCCAAAGATGTCGAATAAGATGGCTGGGCTGCTTAAAGCGCTTTAGTAGCTCATTTAGCGGTATGTCTTGATCTAATTTGAAGTTAATCCGTTTTAGCTGAATCAAAAAACGAATTGCTAAGTAACGTTCCGACCAGTTTAAGCCTTTGCAAGTCAGTAAGCCCATTAATAAATTGAATGGGGCAGGTAGTGATTTGTATGATTTTAGATGTATGGCATGGAGCATGTTGAGATTGAGTGATTGTCTCAGTAGGGATTCTTCAGCATTCAATCCAATTTTTTTCATCAATCGTAATGTTTGATGATAAGCACCCAATAAAATATGCTGGCCATTATCTAAGATGAGGCCTTTCCAGTGAACGCTTCTGGCCCTTCCTCCAAGTTGAGGCGCGGTCTCAAATACAGTGGCTTTGATTCCGTGCGAACTTAATTCACTTGCTGCAGCAAGTCCAGCAAGGCCGCCGCCAATAATAGCTACCTTAATATTTGATGAATTAAGTTCCATCGGTTTTCTAATATTTTATAAAGGTTTTCCATGCCAGCCAGAACTTACGAAGTGGCGGCAATGAGATTCTGGCATTGAGCACTTGTGTTGGATTGTCTGCTTTTATTTCACGAAGTAGGGTGCGATAGATTGCGGCCATCATGAGTCCTGTTCGTTGCGTTTTTCTATCCCCTGCTGGTAATTCACGCAATGCACGATCATAAAAAGTTTCTGCACGCTCTATCTGAAAATCTAGAAGTGCTTTAATTTTATCTGACGCTTGGCTATTGAGAATTTCAGCTTCAGTCACCCCGAATTTTTTGAGTTCATCTAAAGGAAGGTAAATGCGGTTTCTACGTGCATCTTCGCCGACGTCGCGGATGATATTCGTGAGTTGTAATGCTATGCCTAAGTCATGAGCATATTTGAGTGTTTTGCGATCTTTAAAGCCAAAAATTTGCACGGATAGTAAACCAACAACGCTTGCCACACGGTAGCAATAAAGTTGTAATTGTTTGAAGTCAGCATAGCGATTTTGATCTAAATCCATTTCCATGCCATCGATAATTTCTAAAAAATGTTCTTCATCGAGTTGGTAACGATTAATGGCCTCTGCTAAAGCTTTGCTCACTGGGTGTTGAGGATTGCCTGCATATAAATTACCGATTTCTGTACGCCACCAAGCAAGCTTAATTCTAGCGACTGATACGTCTTTACATTCGTCGGCGATATCGTCAACTTCTCTACAAAATGCATAAAGAGCGGTAATTGCCAGCCGTTTAGCTTTAGGTAGAAATAAAAAGCTGTAATAAAAGCTGGATCCGCTAGCTGCGGCTTTTTCTTTGCAGTATTCGTTAGGTGTCATCTAGATGGATCTTATTTTTTGGTGGCGGCGCGATAAGCCATATACAGCCAATCTTTTTTATTTAAGCTTGGGCGATGATTAAAAATATCACCGTGTGCTTGATGTAGTTTTTTTAAGATTCGTTCACCGCCAGCAATCATCATTCGCATTTCAAAACCTATGCGTCCTGGTAGTGCCAGCCCAAGCGGGGCGCCGGCTTGCAGAAGTTTTCTGGCACGATTGATTTGAAACTCCATCATGAGTGACCATGTACCACTATTATCTTTTTTGTTGATTTGCGTTTCAGTCACTTTGTAGTGATTGAGTTCATCTTGCGGTAGATAAATGCGATTTTTTTCAATATCTATTGCGATATCTTGTAAGAAGTTAATGAGTTGTAGGGCGCTACATATGGCATCTGCCATTCCGATGTTTTTTGCGCTATCTTGACCATATAACTTCAATAGCAAGCGCCCAATTGGATTGGCTGATAAGCGGCAGTAAGACATGACTTCACCAAAATTTTCATAACGCGTTTTAGTGACGTCTTGAGTAAATGCATTGAGTAAATCATAGAAGGGATCAAGCCCTAAGTTTTTGGCTTCAATCATCGCCGCCAATGCAACAAATAAATCGGTCTGTGGATTTTTTTTTGCTTTGATTAAGTCAAGTTCAGCTTTAAAGCCATTTAACAGTGTAATTCTTTCGGATGGGCTTAAATTACCCTCATCTGCAAAATCATCAGCTTGTCTGGCAAATGCGTAAATCAGACCAATTGAATCACGTAAATTTCTTGGCAGCAGAATTGATGCAACTGGAAAATTTTCGTAATGTTTTGAAGCTAGCTTTAAACTGGCTTGGGTCGTGGCTTTAATATTCATATGTGTTTTAGAGTATGCCATAAAAACATGAGCGCGATAATCATTGGATTGCGCTACAATTTACTTATTATCTCAATGGCTTGAATGGAAAATATGTTAGGTATTATTGGTGGAACGGGCTTGGGCTCCTTGGAACATCTTACTATTACTAGACGTCAGATTATTAGAACGCCTTATGGAGAGCCTTCTGGTCCTATTACCTTTGGAGAAGTGTATGGTAAGACATTTGTTTTTTTATCACGGCACGGCAATGGCCATACTATTCCTCCTCATGGAATTAATTATCGTGCGAATATTTGGGCATTAAAGTCAGTTGGCGTTAAGGATATCGTTGCTGTTGCTACTGTTGGTGGGATTCATCCCGATTTAGGGCCGCAAAAAATAGCCGTTCCTAATCAGATTATTGATTATACGCATGGACGTAAAAATACTTACTTTGATGGATTGAGTGAGGAGAGCGGTCAAGTTGTTACACATATTGATTTTACTGAGCCTTACAGCCAAAAATTAAGAGCACTTATTTTGCTGGCAGCATCCAATTTAAATCAGCAAGTGATGGATGGATGCGTTTATGCAGCCGTTCAAGGGCCTAGGTTAGAAACCGCGGCTGAAATTAATCGTTTAGAGCGTGATGGAGCTGATATTGTTGGGATGACTGGGATGCCAGAAGCAGCCTTGGCACGTGAGCAGGGCCTTAATTATGCAGCAATTTGTCCTGTAGCAATTTATGCAGCTGGCCGAGGAAGTAGTTTGCACGGCATTAAGTATGACGAAATTAGTGATGTGTTAGATAAAACAATGCTTCTTGTTTGTCAGATGATTGCTGAAGTGGTGACATGTTATGGCCGTTAGGCCTGTCCTTCGAATGGGTGATCCTCTGTTGCTTCAATCTGCAGCAGTTGTTGGGACTTTTGATACGCCTGAGTTGCATGCATTGATTAATGATATGCAAGATACGATGCAGCATATGAACGGTGCAGGAATAGCTGCGCCTCAAATTGGCGTGAGCCAGCGAGTCGTTATTTTTGGTGTTGGGCGCAACCCTAGGTATCCAGATGCAGAACAAGTGCCTTATACCGTTCTGATTAACCCAGTGCTGACTTTTGTTGGGGATGAGATGGAAGACGGTTGGGAAGGATGCCTCTCTGTTCCAGGTATGCGTGGGATTGTTCCAAGATATCAACGATTGCACTACAAGGGCTTTGATCAATATGGTCAGGTAATTGATCGTTTGGTCAGTGGATTTCATGCGAGAGTGGTTCAGCATGAATGTGATCATTTAGATGGCATTTTATATCCTATGAGAATTCAAGATCTTAGGCAATTTGGATACACAGATGTACTTTTTCCTGATTCAGATATAGCAGACGACTAAATTCTGGTGTTATAATGCCGCCCTTAGCAACGATATGTCGCTGAAAAAAGACGGAAGAGTGGCAGAGCGGTTTAATGCTACAGTCTTGAAAACTGTCGTGGGTTCACGCCCACCGTGAGTTCGAATCTC
>ERZ1034363.450-NODE-450-length-28552-cov-2.991817_pt1 | contig 28552 bp, 22 predicted proteins | sample MGYA00520616_ERZ1034363 | MGnify/ENA primary metagenome ERZ1034363 (study PRJEB33736, sample SAMEA104284506) | Azolla filiculoides | biome: Urban; feature: Water surface; material: Ditch water | place: Netherlands | collected 2015-10-28 | depth 0-0.1 m ... | reverse complement strand
CCTGGCCGAGCTGGGCCCAGTCGAAACCCAGCCACTTGACCGCATCGATGATGCTGTCGACGTACTCGGTGTCTTCTTTTTCGGGGTTGGTGTCGTCGAAACGCAGGTGACAGACACCGTTGTAGTCGCGTGCCAGGCCGAAGTTCAGGCAGATGCTCTTGGCGTGACCGATGTGCAGGTAGCCGTTGGGCTCGGGCGGAAAACGCGTGCGGATCCTGGCCGGATCGTGCGGCGCGCTGGCGTGATGGGTCGCATCGCCGGGGCTGCCGGCCCAGCGCCGGCTGGCGTAGGTGCCCTTGGCCAGGTCATGCTCGATGATCTGGCGCAGGAAGTTGCTGGGCTTGGTGGCGCCTTCTTCGGGCGCTGCGGGGGTGTGGGGCGCGGAACTCATGACTTGGATTTTAGAGGCGACGGGTTTACCATTGCAGGTTTTTCTGATTAATAGTGCCGGCTGCCCGCCATGGGGAGTCGGTCGGGGGTCGTGCCGATGTCGGTCACAGGGGTTACAAGGGTGGGGCGGATGGCCCTGATCGATGCCTTGAAGGCGATAGGGTCGCAGTTCATCGTGCTGCACCACCTGGCTTTCTACGGGCCCATGTCGGGCTGGACTCAGCTCATGCTGCCCGATCTGATTGATTGGCTGAGTCAGGACGCCCGCATGGCGGTGCAGATCTTCCTGGTCGTGGGTGGCTTCCTGGCGGCGCGCAGCCTGGCGCCGCGCGGGGTGCTGCTGACGCCCCAGCCGCTGATCCTGCTGAGGAAGCGCTATCTGCGCACGGCAGCCCCCTACCTGGCGGCCTTGCTGTTGAGTCTGCTGTGCACCGAGTTGGCGCGCTACTGGATGGCGCACGACTCGCTGCCCGAGCGGGTCGAGCTGGGGCAGTTCCTGGCCCATGTGTTGTTGCTGCACAGCCTGCTTGGCGTCGATTCGATCTCGGCCGGCGTCTGGTACGTGGCGATCGACTTCCAGTTGTTCGCCTTGCTGCTCGGATTGCTCTGGCTGGCGCGTGCGCTGAACGGCCGACTGGCCTTGAGCGCCATGCTGCTGCTGCTGGGGGTGATCTTTTCGATCTATGGCTTCAACCTCGACTCGGACTGGGATATCTGGGCGGTCTATTTCCTGGGCTCCTATGGGCTCGGGGCGCTGACTTACTGGGCGACCCAGCCGCGCCATGGTCTCAAGGGCCTGGGCTGGCTGCTGCTGTTCGCCCTGCTGGTGCTGGGAGCGCTGGCGGTGGAGTTTCGCGAGCGGATCGCGCTGGCGCTGATGGTGGCGCTGTTGCTCGGAGCGGCCCAGCAGGGGCAATGGCTGCAGCGTTGGCCGCAGGGGTGGGGCTGGGCTTACTTCGGACAGATTTCGTATTCGGTCTTCCTGCTCAATTTCCCGGTGGCCTTGGTGGTCAACGCGCTCTTTACCCGCTTTGCCCCGGCTGAGCCCTGGGCGCAGACGGCCGGCGTGCTGCTGGCCTGGGTGGCTTGCAACCTGGCCGGAGCGGTCTTCTTTCATCTGGTCGAGCAGCCGCTGGGTCGCTGGGGTACCCGTCCCCGCTTACCAGCTGATACATCTGTCACAACTCGTGGTAGCTTGTAAGCGGGCTTTGACGCTTTAATCCCCCTCAGGCGCGTCGGTACGCGCACAAGGAATGGGATATGAAGCAAGTTGAGACTGGAGCGCAACTGGAGCGCAGTCCCCGGACCCTCTTGTCCAGGCTCTCGGGCTTGGTGCTGGGCTTGGGCTTGGGATTGGGGGCTGCCGGGGCTCAGGCGGGGGACGTGTACTGGTCGCTCGGGATGCAGGCGCCCGGCGTGGTGGTTGGGGCCAGCAATGCCGCTCCCATGTACCTCGCGCCGGCACCGGTGGTCGTCTATCCGGCCCCGCGGGTCATGGTCCCCCCGCCGGTCTATGGCTCGGCCTGGGCGCCGCCCGGGCATTACAAGCGCAAGCATCACAGGCACCACTTGCAGCATGACCACGACCGCTGGGACGATGACGGCCGTTATGGCCATGGACGCTACTGAGCTCTGCCAGCCATGCGGGCGCGGCGGAAATTTCCGGGTCACGATGCGGGTTTACACTGGTAGGCTTTAACTGATCTACCAGTCTGATGGACACTTTACTGCTGCTGAAAGCCGCTTTGATGGGCATTGTCGAGGGCCTGACCGAGTTCCTGCCGATCTCATCAACCGGCCACCTGATCCTGGCAGGCACCTTGCTCGACATGCAGGACGACAAGGGCAAGGTGTTCGACATCGCGATCCAGACCGGTGCCATCTTTGCCGTGATCCTGGTCTATTGGCAGCGCCTGCGCGATACCGTGCTGCAGCTGCCTTCCCAGCCCCAGGCCCAGCGCTTCGTTGCCAATGTGGTAATTGCCTTTTTTCCGGCGGTCGTGCTGGGCCTGCTGTTTGGCAAGGCGATCAAGGCCCATCTGTTCACGCCCTCGGTGGTGGCGTCGACCTTCATCATCGGCGGACTGATCATCCTGTGGGCCGAGCGCCGCCAGGCGCGCAGCGAGACCGCACCGCGCATCCTGTCAGTGGACCAGATGTGTGGGTTCGATGCGCTCAAGGTCGGTTTGGTGCAATGCCTGGCGCTGGTGCCGGGCACCAGCCGCAGCGGCGCGACCATCATCGGTGGCATGTTCCTGGGCCTGTCACGCCAAGTCGCGACCGAGTTTTCCTTCTATCTCGCGATCCCGACCCTGATCGGTGCCGGGGCCTACAGCCTGTACAAGGAACGTGGCCTGCTGAGCCTGGCCGATCTGCCCCAGTTCGCCGTCGGACTGCTGTTCGCCTTCATCAGCGCCTGGCTCTGCATCCGCTGGCTGTTGCGCTTCGTCGCCAGCCACAGCTTCACCGGCTTTGCCTGGTACCGGATCGCCTTCGGTCTGCTGATCCTGTTGACGGCCCAGCAGGGCTGGGTGGTCTGGGCCGACTGAGGCCGGCCTTCACTCAAGCCGTGCGGGAGGCCAGGTCCGCCACACGGCCTCAGATCAGGCGTTCGCCGGCGTTGGCAATCTTCCTGAGCGGCTGGTTGCGCTTGCTCGGATGCAGCAGCGGCACTTCGGTCGCATGGCCGTCCCAGGCTGGATGCTCGATCGCATCGAAGACCTCGCGCAGTTTCTCGCCCCAGGTGGTGCGCACCATGCGGAAGTAGGGGTTGTTCTCGTCGATGCAGACGATCTTGTCGCTCTCGAACCGGTCCACCTCGTAGACCGCCAGATCCAGCGGCAGGCCGACCGATAGGTTGGACTTGAGCGTCGAGTCCATCGAGACCAGCACGCATTTGGCCGCCTCGTCGAGCGGGGTGGTCGGCGTGATCACGCGGTCGAGCACCGGCTTGCCATACTTGGATTCGCCGACCTGAAAGAACGGCGTCTCGGGCGTGGCCTCGATGAAGTTGCCGGCCGAGTAGACCTGGAACAGTCGCATGCCTTCGCCAGCGATCTGGCCACCGAAGATCATGCTGACGTTGAAGTCCACCCCGGCCCGGCGCAGCGCTTCGCCGTCGCGGGCGTGCACATGGCGCACGGCCTGGCCCAGCACGCGCGCGGCATCGAACATGCTCTTGGCGTTCCAGATCGTGATCGGCTCGTCGCTGTCGGGGTCCTTCAGGTGCTCGGACTGCAGGATCTCGCGGATCGACTGCGAGATGCTGAGGTTGCCGGCCGACAGCAGGCACATGAAGCGGTTGCCGGGCTTCTCGTAGACGATCATCTTGCGGAAGGTGCTGATCTGGTCCAGACCGGCGTTGGTGCGGGAGTCGGACAGGAAGACCAGTCCGGCGTTGAGTTTGACGGCGACGCAGTAAGTCATGCTTGGTTCAGGAGTTTCTTGAGCAAATAGAGTTGTTCGAGCGCCTCGCGTGGGCTCAGGACATCGGGGTCCACGGCTGTCAGCGCGAGTTCGACCCGGCTGGGTTCGGGGGTCGCGGCCGCCGGCGGTGCAGCGAACAGGTCGACCTGAGCCTGGGCCTGTGCGCTCTGTGCTTCGAGTGCCTCGAGCGCGTGACGCGCCTGTTGCACCACCGTCGTCGGCACCCCGGCCAGCCTGGCGACCTGCACGCCGTAGCTGCGGCTGGCCGGTCCGGGCTCGATCTGATGCAGGAAGACGATGTCGCGCCCCTGGCTCTCGGCTGCGCTGACATGCACATTGAGCGCATGGCGGTGCGAGGCCGGGAACTCGGTCAGCTCGAAGTAATGGGTCGCGAACAGGGTGAAGGCCTTGACTTTGTCGTGCAGATGGGAGGCGATGGCCGAGGCCAGCGCGAGGCCATCGAAGGTCGAAGTGCCGCGCCCGATCTCGTCCATCAGCACCAGGCTGTGTGGCGATGCCGAGTGCAAGATCTGTGCCGCCTCGGTCATCTCGAGCATGAAGGTCGACTGGGCGTTGGCCAGGTCGTCGGCCGCGCCGATGCGGGTGTGGATGGCGTCGAGCGGTCCGAGCCGGCAGCTTTGTGCCGGCACATAGCTGCCGATGCTCGCGAGCAGGGCGATCACCGCGACCTGGCGCATATAGGTCGACTTGCCGCCCATGTTGGGGCCGGTGATGACCTGCAGGCGGGCCTTCTGGCCCAGCACCGTGTCGTTCGGGATGAAGTTGCCGGAGCCGGTTTCCGCCATCCTGGCCTCGACCACCGGATGGCGGCCGGCGCGGATCTCGATGCAGGGCTCGAGCGCGAACTGCGGCTCGCACCAGTTCAGCGTCAGCGAGCGCTCGGCCAGCGCGCACAGGGCATCGAGGCTGGCCAGCGCGCGCGCCAGCGTTCCGAGCGCCTGGACATGGGCTTGCAGCTGGTCGAGCAGGCCCTCGTAGAGCCATTTCTCGCGCGCCAGTGCGCGCTCCTGGGCGCTGAGCGCCTTGTCCTCGAAGGCCTTCAGTTCCGGTGTGATGAAGCGCTCGGCATTCTTGAGTGTCTGGCGCCGGCGGTAGTCGTCGGGCACCCGGTCGAGTCCGCTGCTGGTGACCTCGATGTAGAAGCCATGCACCTTGTTGTACTGCACGCGCAGGTTGCTGATGCCGGTGCGATCGCGCTCGCGTGCCTCGAGCGCCAGCAGGAAGCTGTCGCAGTTGTTCTGGATCGCGCGCAGCTCGTCGAGGTCGGCATCGTAGCCGTGGTTGATCACGCCGCCGTCGCGCACCAGTGCCGCCGGCTCGGGCAGCAGGGCACTTTGCAGCAGGGCTGCGCAGCCCGCGGGCGGTTCGAGCTCGCGCGCGAGTTCACCCAGCAGCGTGGCCGGCATGGCCTCGGTCTGCTGCACCGCCAAGTCGCGCAGCCCTTGCTGCAATCCGGCCGATACGCCCGCGGCTCGCTCGAGTGTCTGGACCAGGCCGACCAGCTCGCGCGGGCGCACCTGGCGCAGCGCGATGCGCGCGCTGATGCGCTCGACGTCCGAGGCACCCTTGAGCGCCAGCCGCAGCGGCGCCTGCAGGCCGGCGCGCAGCGTACCGATCGCCAGCAGTCGCCGGCGTGCCGGTGCCCGGTCGCGTGGCGGCTCGAGCAGCCAGCGCTTGAGCTGCCGGCTGCCCATGCCGGTCTGGCAGCTGTCGAGCAGCGAGAACAGGGTCGGTGCGGCCTCGCCGCGCAGGGTCTGGGTCAGCTCGAGGTTGCGCCGGGTCGTCGCCGGCAGCTCGATCAGTTCCTGCGGTCGCGCTACCCGCAGCTGGCACAGATGGGCCAGCGCCCGGCCCTGGGTGTGCTCGGCGTAGTCGAGCAGGGCCGAGGCGGCGGCATGCGCCTGCGGCAGGTCCTGCGCGCCCCAGGCGGCCAGGCTGGCCACTTGCAGTTGGGCGCAGAGCTTGCGCTCGCCCAGCGCGGGATCAAAGGCCCAGGCCGGGCGCAGCGCCAGGCTCAGGCGTGCGCCCGAGCCAGCCTGTGCCAGCGCTGGCCATTGGCGCTGCAGCTCCTGCAGGGATTGCTCGAAAACGGGCGTGACGTCCGCGCTGTGCAGCAGTTCGCTCGGGGCAATGCGCACGATCCAGGCGCGCAATTCGTCGGCCGGACATTGCGCCAGCTGCAAGATCCCCTGCGTCACGCTGAGCCAGGCCAGGCCGCAGGTCGCGCGCGGGCCCGCATGCACCGCGAGCAGCACTGATTCGCTCTTGTCGCTCAGCAGTTCGCTGTCGGTCAATGTGCCAGGCGTGACCACGCGCACGACCTTGCGCTCGACCGGGCCCTTGGAGCTGGCCGGGTCGCCAATCTGTTCGCAGATCGCGACCGATTCGCCGAGCTTGATCAGGCGCGCGAGGTAGGTCTCGAGCGAGTGGAAGGGAATGCCCGCCATCACGACCGGCTCGCCGGCCGACTGGCCGCGCCGCGTCAGCGTGATCTCGAGCAGGCGCGCGGCCTTCTCGGCATCGTCCCAGAACAGCTCGTAGAAGTCGCCCATGCGGTAGAACAGCAGGGTGCTCGGGTGGTCGGCCTTCAGGCGCAGGTATTGCGCCATCATGGGGGTGTGCTGTTCGAGGTCGGGGTTGATCCGGGGCGGTGCTTTTTCGTTGGACATCGATGGCTGGGCGTGAGGCGGGGCGGTGCGCAGTCGCGCGCTGGCTGGCGCCGCAGCTGCCTGCTGCAGGCCGGGCGCGCTGCCTTGGCATGGGCTGAATTGTCGCAGGCCTTGATGGCCTGGCGGCGCGCATCCCTTCAATGCGCTGGCTGGCCAGTCTCGCTGCGGCTGGATTGGTGCCGGTTGGCATCAAATTGTCTTGACCGTCAAGGCTTGCCGGCGGTAAAAATGCGTTTCTCATGCGCTGGTCCTGTACTGGGCGAGAGGGAGGAAGCTATGGCTGCAGATGATTCCAACCGGGAGTCGATGGCGGGCGCTATCGACCGGCTGCTGCCCTGCTTGCTCGACCGCCTGACCGATGAGGCGCCAGGCTGCCAGCTCGAGCCGGCAGAGTCCGGCCTGGCGGGCCAGTCGCGCCTGCGCGCAGCGGTGCTGAGGGATCTCGGCTGGCTCATGAATGCCACCCGGCCGGGCACTGGCGAATCGCTCGAGGCCTGGCCCGAGACCAGGCGTTCGGTGCTCAACTACGGCCTGCCCGCCTTGGGCGGCCAGACCTCGTCCTCGCTCGACCTCCAGGCGCTCGAGCGCGCGATCCGCGAGGCCATCCTGCGCTTCGAGCCCCGCCTGCTGGCCGATACGCTCGAAGTCGAGGCCGATGCCTGGTGGCAGCAGCGTGGACTCGACGGGCACAACCGGGTCAGCCTGCGGATCAGCGGCCAGATCCGGGCCCAGCCCATGCCCCTCGAGCTGCTGCTGCGCACCGAGTGGGACCTCGAGACCGGCCAGGTCTCGCTCTCCGAGCTCAAGGCCTAGGAGTCCGGACCGATGGACCGTCGCCTGCTCCACCACTACAACCGCGAGCTCGGCCATCTGCGCGAGCTCGGCGCCGAATTCGCCGCCGAGTTCCCGAAGATCGCCGCGCGCCTCGGGCTCAATGGCAGCGAGCCGGCGCAGGACCCCCATGTCGAGCGCCTGCTCGAGGGTACGGCCTTCCTCGCGGCCCGGGTCCAGCTCAAGCTCGATGCCGAATTCCCGCGCTTCACCGAGCAGTTGCTCGCGATGCTCTATCCGCATTACCTGGCACCGACGCCAGCGATGCTGATCGCGCAATGCCAGCCGATGCCGGGCGACGCCAATCTGGCGGCCGGTCATCTGCTGCCGCGCGGGTCGGCGCTCCGGCAGGCTGACGCCGGCGCCGACGCGGTGGCCTGCGAGTTCCGCACCGGCTGCGATCTGCGGCTGTGGCCGCTGGAGCTGCGCGAGGCGCGCTATTTCAGCTCGGCGCCCGAGCTGGCGTTGAGCGGCCAGCCTTGGCTGGCGCGTTACCAGGGTGGAGTCAGGCTCAAGCTGCACGCGGGTGCCGGTTTGGCGCTGTCGGCGCTCAAGCTCGACCAGTTGCGCTTCTTCCTGGGCGGCGCGCCGGAGGTCGCGCACCCGCTGCATGAGCTGATCGGTACCTCGACCCTGGGCCTTCTGGTGCGCGGCGAACGGGGCTGGCAGCCTTTGCCCGCCAGCAGCGTCAAGCTCGTGGGTTTCGACGACCATGAGGCGCTGCTGCCGGAGACGGGACGCGGTTTCAGCGGCCATCGGCTGCTGCAGGAGTATTTCTCCTTTCCGGCCCGCTACCTGTTCTTCGAGATCGAGGGCCTGGCGCCGCTGCTGGCCCGCCTGGCAGACCGCGAGCTCGAACTGTGGCTGCTGTTCGGTCGCGCCATGCCCGAGCTCGAGGGCCAGGTCGATGCGCGCCATTTCCTGTTGCATTGCGTGCCCGCGATCAACCTGTTCGAGCGCCGTCTGGACCGGGTCGAGCTGCAGCCGGGCGAGCCGGAGTTCCATCTGCTGGCCGACCGGACCCGGCCGCTCGACTACGAGATCTACGACCTGCTCGAGGTCATCGGCCACGGCATCGGTCGAGCCGAGCAGCATTTCCGGGCCTTCTATTCGAGCAGCCGCCTGACCGAGCCTCAATCGGAGGCCTATTTCACGCTGCGGCGCGAGCCCAGGCTGCTGAGCACGAACCGCCATCGCGGACGGCGGTTGACCGGCTATGTCGGCAGCGAGGTCTTCCTGTCCCTGGTCGATCCGAGCGAGGCGCCTTATCCGCAGGGGCTGCGCCAGCTCTCCTTGCGTGCGCGTTGCACCAACCGCGACCTGCCGCTGCTGATGAAGCTGGGCCGCGGGCCGACCGATTTCGTGCTCGAGGTCGCCGCGCCAGTCGAGCGCATTCGCTGCGTCAAGGGGCCCTCGGCGCCCCATGCTGCGCTGGCGCAGGGCGCCGCGGGCTGGAAATTGATCAGCCAGCTTTCGCTCAACTATCTGTCGCTGCTCGACAGCGGGCCCGAGCCGGGCGCGGCCGCGCTGCGCGAACTGCTCAGCCTGCATGCCTGTTCGGCCGACCCCGGCTTGCGCCGCCATGTCGAAGGCTTGCGCACGGTCTCCAGCGAGCCCGTGGTCATGCGCCTGCCGATGCCCGGGCCGCTGTGCTTCGGGCGTGGTGTCGAGATCACGATCGGGCTCGATGAGCTGGCTTTCGAGGGCGGCAGCGCCTTCCTGTTTGGCAGCTTGCTCGAGCACTTCTTCGCGCGCCATGTCTCGCTCAACAGCTTCACCGAGACCGTGCTGCGCACGCTCACGCGCGGCGAGATCATGCGTTGGAGGCCCCGATGCGGCACGCGGCCGATACTGTGAGCGCCGGCCAGCAGTGGCCCGATGGCAGCGGTCCGGTCCACCCGGTCCAAGCCGTTCGCCTGCAGGCGCTGTTCGCGGCGATCTCGGCTGCGCCTTGGCGCTGGAACTATTTCCAGGCCCTGCGCCTGCTCGACTGCTTGAGTCCCGACCGGCCGCGCCTGGGCCAGGCCCGTCGTCCGGCCGACGAGCCGGTGCGTCTGGGTCAGGAGCCGGCGCTGGACTTCGCCCCGGCCAGCCTGGCGCGGCTGGCGCCTGGTCATGGGGCCGTGCCGGCGCGGATCAGCGTGCGCTTCCTCGGGCTGTTCGGCCCCAACGGGCCGCTGCCCCTGCACCTGAGCGAGTACGCGCGCAACCGCCTGCTGCACGCGGGCGACGCGAGCCTGACGCGCTTTGCCGACCTGATCCACCACCGTTTCCTCAGCCTGTTCTACCGCGCCTGGGCCCAGGCCCAGCCCTGCGTCAGCCTGGACCGGCCCGAGCAGGACCGCTTCGCGCGCTATGTCGGCGCTCTCTGTGGGCTGGGCCTGGACAGCCTGCGCGGGCGCGACGCGCTGCCCGACCATGCCAAGCTGCATCAAGCGGCCGGCTTGAGCCGTCAGGTCCGCAATGCCGAAGGCCTGGCCGGGCTGTTGTCCGGCTGCCTGGGGTTGCCGGTGGCGGTCGAGTCCTTCGTCGGCCATTGGATGGACTTGCGCGAGCGTGATCGCCTGCGCTTGGGCGGCGGTTGCCAGCTGGGCCAGCACAGCTTGCTCGGGCGCCGGGTCTGGGATCGCCAGCACAAGTTCAGGCTGCAGATCGGTCCGCTGTCGCTGCCGGATTATTGCCACTTGTTGCCAGATGCCAGCAGCCTGGCGCTGCTGGCGGCGGCGGTGCGCAACTACGCCGGACTCGAGTACGACTGGGACCTGCGCTTGCTGCTGCGGGCCGACAGCGTGCCGCGCCTGGCGCTCGGGGGTGCCCAGCGCCTGGGCTACAGCAGCTGGCTGGGCCGGCGCCGCAGCACACTGGCGGCGGGCGACCTGGTGCTCGCCGCGCCGTCCCACCTCACTCCAACTGGCCCGGCCGTGAATGCCGGGGCCGGCAACAGGGACCCGCTGGCAGCAGGAGGATCGCATGGGCAGCGACCGCTTTGATCACCGGGTCCGGGTCGCCAGCACCTTGGGCGACGCCTTGATCTTCGAGCAGCTCGACGGCTCCGATGGTCTGTCCTGCCAGGGCGAATACCGGCTGCTGCTGCTGTCGCGGCGCGGCGATCTGTCGGCTGCTGATCTGCTGGGCCAGCAGGTCTCGGTCCTGGTCGAGCTGGCGCCGGGCGGTGTGCGCGAGTTCAACGGCCTGGCGACCGGCTTTTCCCTGCTGGCCCCCCGGGGCCGGCTGCACCGCTATCGGCTAATTTTGCGCCCCTGGACCTGGATGCTGACCCGCTGCAGCGATTGCCGCATCTTCCAGGACCAGACCACGGCACAGATCCTGCAAGCCGTGTTTGCTGCCCATCCCTACGCCGACTTCCGCTTCGAGCTGACAGGCCGCTATCTGCCCCGGCCCTATTGCGTCCAATACCGCGAGACCGACTACCAGTTCATTGCCCGGCTGCTGGAGCAGGAGGGCATGCATTTCTTCTTTGCGCACCGGGACGGAAGGCACCAGCTGGTGATTGCCGACAGTGCGGCGGCGCATCAGCCGGTACCGGGCTATGCGCGGGTGGATTTTCTCGAGCCCGATGCCCAGTCGGGCTGGCAGCGCGAAGGCCTGCAGAGCTGGATCGGCTCGGTCGAGATCCAATCCACGCGCCAGGTGCTGCGCGCTCATGATTTCGAGAAGCCGCGCGCCGATCTCCAGGTCGAGGGCGAGGCCGCCAGTCCGCTCGAACCAGAGCCGGCGCAGGCACTCGAGCGCTACGACTATCCCGGCGACTACCGCGAACGGGCCGAGGGCGAGCGCCTGGCGCGCCTCCAGGTCGAGGCGCTGCGCGCGCAGCAGCAGAGCTTCTCGGGCGAAGGCAATGCCGCCGGGCTGACTCCGGGCGCGCACTTTCGCCTGCAGTCGCATCCCAGACCCGACCAGAACCAGGATTACCTGGTCACGGCGGCCGAATACCGGCTGCAGGAGGCTGGCCTCGAGCCTGGTGAGAGGGCCGAGGCCTGGTTGAGCCTGAAGCTGTCGGCCATTCCTGCCGCCCAGGAGTACCGGCCGCCCGCGCTGACCCCCAGACCCCGGGTCCAGGGGCCGCAGACGGCCGTCGTCACGGGGCCGGCGGGCGACGAGATCCATACCGACCGCTACGGCCGGGTCAAGGTCCGCTTCCACTGGGACCGGCAAGGTAGCGGCGACCCGGACAGTTCCTGCTGGATCCGGGTCGCCCATCCCTGGGCCGGCCAGAACTGGGGCATGGTCGCGATCCCGCGCGTGGGCCAGGAGGTGGTGGTCGAGTTCCTCGAAGGCGATCCGGATCGGCCGTTGATCACCGGCAGCGTCTACAACGCCGACCAGCTGCCGCCCTACGCGCTGCCCCAGCACATGACGCAAAGCGGCATCAAGTCGCGCTCGACCCCGGGCGGCAATGGCTCGAACTACAACGAGATCCGCTTCGAGGACCGGCGCGGCGCCGAGGAGCTGCGCCTGCATGCCGAGCGCGACCAGGTGTTGCAGACCCGCCGCGACCGGGTTGAGTCGATCGGCAATGAAAGCCATCTGACCGTCGGTCAGGACCTGCGCGAGCAGTGCGGTGGCGACCATCACCTCCGGGTCGGCGGCGACCAGAATGTCGCGCTCGGTGGCAGCCATTCCTTCAGCGTTGGGCAGGACTGGCAGGGGCAGGTCGGCCTGCGGCTGGTGGCCGAGGCCGGCCAGGAAATCCACCTCAAGGCCGGCATCAAGCTGGTGCTCGAGGCTGGCGCCCAGCTCACGCTCAAGGTCGGGACCAGCTTCATCGAGATCGGCCCGGGCGGCGTGACCCTGGCCGGGCCCAGCGTCAACCTGCATGGCGGTGGCACGCCGGGCAATGGCTCGGGTGCCAGCCCGGAGCCGCCGCTGGCACCCAGGACCGTCGCCGCGCCGGACGCTGCCGTTGCGGCGTCGCCGGCGCCGTCCGGTGCGCGGCGCGCTGCGTCCCGGCAGGCGAAGGCGCTCAGGCTGGCGCGCGACAGCGCCAGTGCTTTCGTCGAGAAATGCCCGGATTGAGCCATGGCTTACAAGTCTGGCCATCCCCTGATCCAACGGCTCTGGTCCGAGCCGGGCTGCAGGCCCTGGGTCGTGCTCGACGGTGCGGGCGTGGCCGGACTGTTGCCGCAGCTCAATGGCCTGTCCGGCCCGTCGGCCCCGCGCTGGAGCTGCCTGTTCCATGGCCAGCTGGCACTAGAAGTGGCCGAGCTGGCGCCTTATCTGCTCGAGCTGCCGCGCCAGGGGCCGCTGCTCGACTGGTTGCTCTCGGGCTGGGGCAGCCACTGGGGGGTCTATCTGCTGGCGCCCGAGGCGATGGAGCTGGCTGCGCTGCGCCGCCAGTTGCGCCAGCTCGGCCTGGTCTACGGGCCTGCCGGTGAAACGCTGCTGTTTCGCTGGTATGACCCGCGCGTGCTGGGACAGGTGGCAGCTCAGCTGCAACCCGCGCAGTTGCAGGCCCTGTTCGGTCCCCTGCGCCGTTTCCTGTTCGAGGCGTCGCAACCTGACCAGGGGCTGGCGCTGGAACTGGCGGGTGAGGGGCTCGCGATCAGCCGCTTTGGCTAGCGGGGAGCCTCGATTTCCCGCAAGTTCAGATGCAGGGCGCCATAGCTGGCCGGGCAGGGGGCGCCGGACGGGCAATCCGGTCTGCCGGCCAGGGCCAGATTGCCGAAGCTGGAGCGCGCGAGCGCCTGTTCGATCCGTTCCCTGGTCGCGGCGAGCATGATGCCGTCCCGGTTCAAGGCCAGATCTGGGAAGTCGCGCGGCGACTCCGACACCAGCAGCAGGATTTTCCAGTCGCCCGCCGGCAGGTCGGCCTGGTACTGCCAGCCCGGTCGCGGCAGGCGCAGCCGCTGGCCGGCCTTGATCTGCTGCACCGGGTCGACCGCGTTCGGCAGCAGCAGGCCGACCTGTCCGTTGGCCCGGTCCCACAGCAACAGGTAGAGCCAGCCGTCCCGGCGGCTGTCGAGCGCCAGGCTCAGGCTGTCGCGTCCCACCTGCAGCGGGTTCTTCAGCCCCGAGATACTCAGTCCGTAGTCGGGTGAGGCAGCAGCCAGGACGGCTTGCCAGGCCGCTTCCAGGCTGATGGCGGGTGCCGTCATGGCGACAGCGACGTGAGCGGCGGACGGGGGCAGCGGGGCCGTAGCGGGCTCGATGGATGGGGTGATTGTGGTCGTGGCGGGCGGGTGTTCGAGGCTGGCGCTGGCGACGCCCTGTGGTGCCTGGGCCTCAGGCCGCCAGCCGAGCAACAGGCTGGCCGTGGCGACCGCTACGGCGGCTGACAGGGTCAGCGCCGGGAGGCGCCAGTGGCGGCGCTTGCGCCAGTAGGAGCCGGGTCGACTGGTCGATTCCGGTCCTGACGCCGACTCCGTTGCTGGCATGGCGGCTGGCGCTGGAACGGCCTTGGTCCCGGCCGACTCTGCCTGGCCCAGCAGCGCGCGCAGCTGCGCGACCGACTGTGGGCGCTCCTCGCCCTTGAGCGCTAGGCAGCGGTCGATGCTGTTGAGCAATGTCTCCGAATAGCGTTCGGCGGCCCGGACCGTCAGCGCCTCGTACGGGTCGCGCAGCATGCGTCCGACCGCTGGCGGCGGCGTCTGTCCCGTGATCATCCAGTGCAGCACGGCGCCGAGCGCGTAGAGATCGGTCCAGGGGCCTTGCCGGATGCCGGGCATCTCGGCGAATTGTTCGATCGGCGCGTAGCCCGGCTTGAGCATGACGGTCAGCGCCTGTGTCATGTCGCCGATCACCCGCCGCGCGGCACCGAAGTCGAGCAGCACCGGTTGCCGATCGCCAGGCAGCAGGATGTTGTCGGGCGCGATGTCCCGGTGCAGACAGTCCTGCTGATGCAGCAGCTCCAGGGCATCGAGCAGCGGCCCCAGCAGGCCTCTGATCCAGTGTTCGTCGGGCGGTGTCGGCCGCGATTGCATGGCGGCCTTGAGTGTCGGACCCTCGTAATAAGGCATGACCAGGTAGGCGGTCTCGTTTGCTTGCCAGAAGCGGTGCACCTTGACCAGGGCCGGGTGGTCGAAGCGCGCCAGCAGCCTGGCCTCGTTGATGAAGCTCTCGAGTCCCTTGGCATAGCTGTCGGCATGGCGCTGCGAACGCAGCACCACCGACTGATGCTGACCACGCGCCGCCAGTGAGGCCGGCAGATATTCCTTCAGCGCGACGCGGCGCTGCAGCAGGTGATCATAGGCCTGGTACACCACGCCGAAGCCGCCTTCGCCGATCAGTCCGGTGATTTCGAATTCGTGCAGCCGGGTGCCGATCGGCAGGAAATCATGCGGGCTGTCAGCGGCCTGGGCGGCAGCCGCACTTCCCAGCACGATGGTCTGCTCGTCACGGGGCATCTGGGGGCAGGGCATGGTGGCCATTTCCTCAATGAGTTCCTGCTGGGCATGGCGGTGCCGGGGCCGGTAATGGCAGCAACTCGTGGGCGGGCGCGGTCTGCCCGCGCTCCAGCAGCGAAAACAGCAACAGCGTGAAGTCCTCCAGCGCCTGCGCCTTGCGGCTGGGCGAGAGCTGGTCCGAGTCCAGGATCTGGGCCAGCGCCGGCACGCTGCGGTCGAAGCCCTCGCCGAGCAAAAAGGCGGTCAGCGCGAAGCGGGCGGCCGAGCGTTCATCCTCCAGCCCGTAGCGGCGCGCCAGCAGGGTCTGTTCCCAGAGCCGCTGCTCCATCCTGTCGTCGTCGATTCCGGCAGACTGCTGTGGGAAATGGTGGCGTATCAGCTCCCTGAGCCGCTGCAGGTAGTTGGCGCGGCCCATCGCCTCGTACTGGACCGGCATCAATCTCAGCACCATGTCGGCCTCCTTGCCGCTTTCAAAGTCCTTGCGGACAACGGAATTCAGCCAGCTCGCGCAGGCGCAGCGGATTGCGCACGCTGGCAGCCGTGACCTCGAAGCTGGCGCGCTGGCTGCCAGCCTCGAAGCTGGCCCTGAACTTCTCTGGCGCGCCGAGTGGCTCGATGCGCGCGCGGTCCAGCAGCCGGAACAGCGCCCAGGGCCCTTCCGCCGCGATCCGCTCGCTGCCGAGCCTGAGCTGGGCCGTCAGGCCGCTGCGGGGTCCCGGCCATTGGATCGATTGCCGCCTGGGCTGTGCCGGGTCGAACACCAGCTGCTGGCCATCGACTTCCAGCGCCAGCGTTGTCGGCTCTGTCAGTGGCGTGAGGCCGGACCCGGCCTCGAGCAGCTTGAAGTCGAAGCGCAGCATGCCGGTGCCAAAGAAGACATCACGGATCATGGCCGCGCGTTCGAATTGCACCAGCTGGCCCGGGCTGCCGAAGGACTGTTGCTGCTGCGGGCGAAAGCGCCAGGGCCGGCTCGCGCTGTCGACATGGGGCGCCAGATGCTGCTGGAAGAACTGGTCGAACAGGCCGCCCGGCGCGAACAGGCGCGCGAAGTCCTCGGGCGTCACGTCGCGTGAACTGCTGCGCAGGAAGGGATAGCGGCCCTCGGTCGCCAGCCGGCAGAATTCGCCGATCTGCTGGCCGAGCTCGGCCGACAGCCGCTGTCTTGTCGCGCTCAGCGTCTGCCCGTTCCCCATGGCCGCCAGCTGCGGCAGCAGCGAGCGCAAGGGTTCTGGCAGCCTGGCGCTCTCGGCTTTCAGGCGCGCGTCCGCGTCGCCGGCCGGGGGCGGGAGTCGGTCGCGGATCGCTGTCTCGCTGGCCGCGAGCTGCAGGTAGAGCTCGTCGAGCCGCTTGAGCACCGCCTGGATCGGTGCCGATTGCGGCTCGCCCGCGACCAGCTGGCGCAGCGCGGCAAAGCGGTCGTCGACCAGTCGTTGCGCTGCCGGCTCCGGATCAGGGATCAACGCCGATGTGCTGTCATGACCGAACAGCTGGCCGAGCTGCACCTTGGCCTGGGCCAGCCTGCTGCCGGCCGGGGCGGCAGCCGCCACGGGGGCTGGTGCCAGCGTGGTCTCGTGCACGGTGGCCGTGACCAGCTTGAGCAGCGGCGAGTCCGGGCTTGAGAGCAGCCGGGCCATCTGCACGCTTTGGCTCAGGTGGGTCGATGGCCGCAGCGTGAGGTCGGTCAGCAGCGTTTCCCAGGTCCGCGCATAGTCTGCCAGATAGAGCTCGCGCACCTGCTCTGCGATGGCACTTGCCTGGGCCTGCTGGATACCGGCACCAGCGTCCAACACCCAGTCCGCTTCGGTGGCGAGTTGCCGGCTGAGGTGCTCGAGCTTGGGCCCGAAGCCCTGCCGATAGCCTGCGCGCGTGTAGAGCCCGGGCAGCAATTCGCCGAGCGGCTTGCCGCTGCGCCGTGCGAACACCAGCCCCGCCTCGGGCCCGACGGCGTGCAAGACGCTGAAGCCCGCGAACCCGGCGCCGATGCCTTCACGCTGCAGGCGGCTGTAGATCCGCCTGGCCAGTGGCTCTTGCAGCAGCCGGTTGCGCGTGCGCGTGATCAATGCCGGGTCCGGCGCGATCGGCGGGCTGAGCGGGCCGGCGGCGAACAGGGCATCGAGCTGGCGCTCGAGCACCGCCCGCCCTGCGAGGTTCAGCCTGCCGGTGGTTTGTTGTTCCCAGTCGCGCAGGATCCAGGCCTTGAGCACGGCCGGGTCGAAATGTGCCGGCTCGTGGAGCATCAGATAGGCCTTGAGCGCTTCATAGCTGAACTCGGGGTCGCTGCCGTCTTGCTCGCGCAGCTGCTGGTCGATGCGCTGGCTGATCCGAGGCAGCAGCAGCTCGCGCAGCAGGGCCTGGCTGGCCTGGCGCGCGGCGGCATCGAGCTTGTCGCCCTGGAACAGTCCCAGCCCCATGCCGGTGGCTGGCTCGCTTACCGCCTGGGTCGGCGTGACCGAAATGTTGGCCACGGTGTCGAGCATCGGCAGCAGGGCGGCCAGGTCCGGTGTCCTGGCTGCGTGCGCCAGCTGGGGCCTGACGGCGGCGACCGCCTGATCGACCTGCGCCACATAGCGGCTGTTGTTCCGGTAACTGATGGCCCAGCCGGCCAGCAGCGCGACGCTGACTGCCGCGATGGCGGCCAGCAGCCCAAGATGCAGGCGCTCGCGTCGCTTCTTGTCCCCCTGTTCCAGGCCAGCGAGCTGCTGCTCGGCGAACACCAGCTCGCGCAGCAGCCGGGACAGGAAATAGCTGCGATCATTGCCCACCCATGACGGCCGCCAGCGCCGTTCGAGGCTGCAGGCCTGGTTCAGCCTGGACAGCAGCGGATCGACCGGCTGGCCCTGCTGGACGGCACTGCAGCAGTAGACGCCGCGCAGCAGCGGCGCTTGTTGGTGCTCGGAGACCGCGAATACCGCCCGGACGAATGGCAGCAGCTGGCGGCAGCAGGTCGCGAACTGCTGGTCAAAGCCCGCGATGACGCTGCGCCGGTCGAGCTCGGGCTCTTCCTGCAGCCGGGCCAGCAGCTGCTGCTGCAGGCGCTCGCGCAGCGCGTCGAGCCGGGGAGGCAGTGACTGGACTGGGTCGGACGCCGCTGGCCCGTCCCAGGGCAGGGTGCAGCCCCAGACCTGATCGCGCCCGGCCGGGTCCAGCGCGGCAAAGAAAGGTTCGAAGCCCGCGATCAGGTCGGCCTTGGTCACCAGCAGGTAGACCGGCAGCCGCAGCCCCAGCTGGTGCTCCAGCTCCTGCAGCCGGGCTCGCAGCGCCTGCGCCTGCCTTGCTGCAGCGCTATCGGAAAGCGTCAGCAGGTCGCCGGCGCTCAGCGTCAGGATCACGCCGTTGAGCGGCTGGCGCGGCCGCTGCTGGCGCAGCAGTCCGAGCAAGCCCAGCCAGCCCTCCCGGTCGCTGGCATGCCCTGAGTCCTGGCTCGTGTAGCGGCCGGCCGTATCGAGCAGCACCGCTTCGTCGCTGAGCCACCAGTCGCAGTCAGGCGTGGCGCCCATGTCCTTGGCTTGCTTGATCTGCTTGATGCCCGGCTTGTCGCTGCGCGTGAAAGGCAGACCGGACTGTGCCAGTGCAGTCGTCTTGCCCGAACCCGGCGCACCGATCAACAGATACCAGGGCCGCTGGTAGAGCGGGCGCTGCCGATCCAGGCCCAGCAGCCGGGACAGCTTGCCGGCTGGCCTGGGCTGGCTTTCGCGCAGCAGCCGGACCGCCTGCTCGAGGCCTTGGCGCAATCGCTGAACGGTTGCCGGCTCGGCGGGCTGGGGGCGGCCGAACAGGCGGCGCAACAGGCTGGCTTCGCCGGTCCTGGCCTTGAAGCGCCGATAGCCGGCCCGCAGCCCGACTGCGAGCAGCAGCAGCGCGATCGCTGTCGCGCGCGCGGTCGTTGATTCGAGCGGCACCTGGCCCGCGATCGCGATCAGCGGGCCGATCCACCAGATCAGCAGGGCCAAGGCCAGCAGGCCGAGCAGCGCGAGCGGTACTGGCTGGAACATGGCACGCAGGATCTTGTTCATGCTCTCGGTCCTTGGTTCGGGCGCGGTGGACCGCAGGGCCTCAACTGCCCGGCGCCGAGGCGTAGAGCACGATCTCGACCCGCCGGTTGCGGGCGCGGCCATCGGCGCTCTGGTTGCTCGCCTCCGGCTCGCTGTCGGCCAGTCCCTCGGTCCTGAGCCGGGCCGGGTCGCCCAGCGCGGGCAGCAGCAGCCGTGCCGCGGCGTCCGCGCGCGCCAGCGACAGATGCCAGTTCGACGGGAAGCGCACCGAGCGGATCGGACGGTCGTCGGTATGGCCCCGGACCAGCACCTGGCCCTGGGTCCGGGCAGCCGCGGCGCCGACGCGCTCGAGCAGGCGGGCGAAACCGGCCGAGACGGTTGCGCTGCCGGGCTCGAACAGCTGGTCGCCCTGGGCGACCACGAGGCTGCGGTCGGGCAGGTCGCGTACCGTGAGCGTGCCGGCAGCGATTTCGGTGGCGAGCAGCCGGGCCAGACGATCGGGTGCCGGGGCCTGCGGCGGCGCTTGCAGCTCGGTGCGCACGCGCAGCGCCAGGATGGCCGAGAAGGTCGGGTCCGACTGACGGTTGAGCGCGAACGACAAGCCCGCGTAGACCAGGGCCAGCGCCAGCGCCGCCAGCGCGGCGAAGACCCAGGGCGGCAGCCGCTCGCGCTGGGCGGGTGCGTGGCCGGCGTCGCTGCGCCATTGCGGCGACAGTTCGCGCTCGATGGCGCCGCGCTGCCTGGCCAGCAGCTGCGCCAGCCGCTCGCGAATGCCCGCGAGCTGAGCGTGGCCGTTCGGCAGCACCCGGTAGCGGCCTTCGAAGCCCAGCGCGAGGATCAGATAGAACAGCTCGAGCAAGGTGCGGTGTTCTTGCGGCCGTTCGGCGAGCTTGCCCAGCAGCAGGAAGAACTTCTCGCCGCCCCAGGCCTCGTTGTGGAACTGAACCAGCAGGCTGCGCTGGGCCCAGACCGGCTCGCCCCAGGGCGTGCTGGCCGCCATCTCGTCCAGCAAGCTGCAAAGCGCATAGCGTGCCGCGAGCAGCTCGCTGTGTGCCACCCCGGCTGCCTGCGCCCTGGACTCGAACAGCGTGATCGCCTGGGCCAGCGTCTCGCGCAGGCCCACGGGGTCGGGGTGATGGGCCTGCTGGCGCAAGCTGGTTGCCAGGCCGAGCAGGGGGTTGGCCGCGGCAACCAGCGGATTGATCCCGGTCTGCCAGTCGAACATGAGCGGCGCCAACCGTTGCGCGGGCGCCTTCCCGGGTGACCCGGTCCGGTTGTGATCCGGCCAATGGCCTGGCGCGGGAATCAACAGGGTCTGCTCCATGCCTGCTCCGCGTTTCTTCGCTGCTTCAGGACCGGATGGCCCAGAGGGCCAGCTCCAGCCCCGGGTAGTCGCCCGTGATGTAGAGGCCCAGTCCAGCCGATGACTCGAGCTGTTGCCAGAGCTCCCCGCTCTGCTCGAATTCGAAGTAGCTGAAGCCGGCGTGGTAGGGCAGCTGGCGCGGCGCGACCGGCAGTGGCCGCAGCCCCAGGCCCGGCAGCTGCAGGTTGACGATGTCGCGTAGGCGCTCGACCGGGCCGAGCTTGGCCTGGGTTGGGAATCTTGTCCGCAAGGTCTCGCCCGGCAGCTGCGCCTTGACCGCGAGCACGAAGCTGGCTTGCTGCAGCAGGCTGCGGTCGGTAATCAGACCGACATAACGCCCTTGCTGGTGGTCCTTGAGTTCGATCGGGGTCGCCTGCTGCTCAAGCAGGCTGGCGAGCCCGAGCCGGATCTCGCGCAGCAGCGGCGCGAAGCAATGCTCCAGCGCATCATGCTGGTAGGCCGGCAGCGGCAAGGGCCGGCGTTCGCTGCGCGCCAGCGTTGCAAGTTCGCCGTAGAGCGCGAGCAGGCTGCTGAAGCCGCGTTCGGGGTGGAGTTGCGCCAGGCTGGTCAGATGCTCGAGCAAGGGCTGGTGCCGGTTGATCGTCAGCAGGAAGATGAAGTCGGCGATCTCGGCCAAGCCGCCCGCGCCGGGCTGGCCCAGCCTGGCGACGAGCGCCTGGCTGCGCTGAGCCAGCAGGCCATTGACCTCGCGCAGCCAGCTCGACAGCAGCGGCGACGCACGGCAAGACAGCAAGGGCGGGATGAAGTTCGGGTCCAGCACCAGGCTGTTGTCGGGCCGACGCTCGACGATGCGCGCGACCCCCAGGCGCACGAAGCCGTCGTCCGCCTGCTGAGCCAGCGCCAGCCTCAGCCTGGGCTGGCCGATCTCGATCGGCTCCAGTGCGGTCGCGCTGCCGGTCGAATCGATGACTTCCTGCTCGGCGTAACGGTAGCGCGCGAGTTCTGCCGGCTGGTCCGGCCGCACCGCCTCGAGGCTGTTGGCGCGACGCAGCGGCAGCGTCAGGTAGACGACCGCGTTGCGCTGGTCAGCCGGGATTTCCAGCGCGGCAGGCGCGGCATCGGCTGCCGGGAAGTCGAACGGCGTGCCATCCGGCAGCACGCCCCGGGCCGAATCGAGCGCCACCTGGCCGGTCAGCAGGGCGGGCGCATCGAGTGTCAGTTCGAGGAAGCCCCAGAAATGACTGCCCAGGCCGCGCGCCCTGGCCTCGACCCACCACTCGTGATGCCGGTCCTGCTGCTGGAAATGCTGTGGCCGCAGGAACAGGCCTTCGGACCACAGGACTTTGCTGTGCCACGACATATGCTTGATCTGCTTTTCCGTTCCCATTGATCGGGAGTTGAAACATAGGCATCTTGCTGTCGGGCCGATTATTGACCTGAAATCTGATAATTTCCAGTGCGATCTTGGCTCAGTCCTTGCCGCCGCTCCAGCCGAACAGGCTCAGCAGGCTGGTGAACAGGTTGAACAGCGAGACGAACAGGCTGACCGTGGCCATCACGTAGTTGGTTTCGCCGCCGTCGACGATGCGGCTGGTCTCGAACAGGATCAGGCCGGCCGACAGCAGCGCCACCATGGCCGAGACCGCCAGGCCCAGCGCCGGCAACTGGAAGAACATCGCACCGAGGCCGGCCAGCAACGCCACCACCATGCCGGCGAATAGGAAGCCGCCCATGAAGCTGAAGTCGCGCTTGGTCGCCAGCACCCAGCCCGACAGCGCCAGGAAGGTCGCGCCGGTGGCGCCGAGCGCCAGTGCAATGCTCTGGGCGCCGCCTGGCAACGCCAGATGCATCGACAGCACCGGACCCAGCGTGTAGCCCATGAAGCCGGTCAGAGCGAACACGGCTGGAATCGCCCAGCCGCTGTTCTGCACCTTGTTGATCAGGAACAGCAGGCCGAAATAGCCCGCCAGCGTCACGATCATGCCGGGCGCCGGCAGGCGCAGCGCCACCCCGAGCGCGGCGGTGCCAGCGCTGAACAGCAGCGTCAGCGACAGCAGGGCATAGGTGTTGCGCAGCACCTGGTGCGAGGCGATGCGGGAGCCCCAGCCCGACTGGGCGGCGGCGCGACGATAGGTGACTGACGGGTTCATGATCGACTTCCTTGAGGAATGACGGCCAGTCCGACCCGCTCGAACCGTCGAGCGGCCGAGTCCGGCCTGGACATGAGACAAGGGTAGTCCGATTGAGAAATCGAAAAAATCAGATGTTCATTGATATTTATTCAGTTTTTTACTGACTGATACGGGTCAGTCGGCACAAAAAAAGCCCGCGCTGCAGGGCAGGGCGGGCTTTGCTGAAAACAGTCGGCGTCAGAACGGCGCGTCGTCCGCCTTCGGTGCGGCTTCGGTCGCCGGCTTGGCTTGTTCGCTGTCCTCGGCAGGTGCTGCGCTGGCCGGGGCTTCGGCGCCCGGCACACCGAGCGTCTGGCGCACGCCAGCCTTGTCACCGGCGCTGGCGAACTGGCTGTACTTGCCGAGCAGGCCGACCAGCTGGCCGTAGATGCGCGGGTTGGCGGCCAGGCATTCCTTCTGTTCCAGGAAGTCGGCTTCGCCGGTGAAGTTGCCGATCAGGCCGCCGGCCTCGGTCACGAGCAGCGAGCCCGCGGCGACGTCCCAGGGCTGCAGGCCGGTCTCGAAGAAGCCGTCGGTGAAGCCGGCAGCCAGGTAGGCCAGGTCGAGCGCGGCAGCGCCCGGGCGGCGCACGCCCGAGACGCGCGGCATGACCTCGGTCAGCATCGCCATGTAGTTCTTGAAGTTGTCACCCGGACGGAACGGGAAGCCGGTGCTGATCAGGCAGTCGCGCAACTGGTTGCGCTTGGCCACGCGCAGACGGCGGTCGTTGAGGTAGGCGCCGCGGCCTTTGGTGGCGGTAAAGAGGTCGTTGCGGCTGGGGTCGTAAATGACGGCCTGCTCCACCTTGCCGCGCACGGCCAGCGCAATGCTGACGCAATAGACCGGAAATCCGTGGATGAAGTTGGTGGTGCCGTCCAGTGGATCAATGATCCAGACACATTCCGCATTCTGTGCGCCATGCACGGTGCCCGACTCTTCCGCGAGGAATCCATGGTCGGGATACGCAGTCTTCAATGTGTCAATGATGACTTTCTCGCTGGCGTGATCGACTTCAGTGACGAAATCGTTGACCTGCTTTTGGGAAATGCGCACGGCTTCCACGTCAAGGGCGGCGCGGTTGATGATGGCGCCAGCGGCGCGGGCAGCCTTGACGGCCACATTGAGCATGGGGTGCAGGTTGGGGGACGACATGAATTTTGATGAAGAACAGCCAAGGGACCGTCCCGGCGATGCGGGCGGCGACAATAACGAGATTTTACCCGCCCGGCTCCTTCGGTGCCCCTCGTTGCCATGCAAACGCGATTTATCCTGATCCATACCAGCCATGCCGGCAATGTCGGCGCAGCCGCCCGCGCCATGAAAGTCATGGGGTTCGACGACCTGGTGCTGGTGGCGCCGCGCTGGGCCAACGTGCTGCGGCGCGAGGAAACCATCCAGCGTGCCAGTGGCGCGCTCGACGTGCTGACGAAGGCACGGATCGTCGCCACGCTGGACGAGGCGCTGGAAGGCATGACGCATCTGTGCGCCACGGCCATGACGCCGCGTGACTTTGGTCCGCCCACGGTGGCGCCACGCCCGCATTTTGAGGCCCTTGCCGCACAGGCCCGCGAGGTGCCGGGGGCCGGGCAGGGCGTGGCCTTCCTGTTTGGTTCGGAGCGGTTCGGCATGCAGAACGAGGATGTTTACCGTTGTCATGCTGCCTTGAGCATTCCAACCAATCCGTCCTTCGGCTCTCTTAACCTGGGCGCAGCCATCCAGGTGATTGCGTACGAGTGGCGGATTGCACTGGGCAGTTTTCCGGTCCAGTCGGCCACTGCCGCGCCGGTGCTGGCCGATGCGCAGCAGGTCAGCGGCATGCTTGCGCACTGGGAGCAGTCGCTGGTGGACATTGGTTTTCTGGACCCTGCCGCACCAAAAAAACTCATGCCCCGTCTGAATCAGCTGTTCAATCGCGCGCAATTGGCCCAGGAAGAAGTCCACATCCTGCGCGGCATTGCCAAGGCCATGAGCCAGTGTTCCGCAAAGGCGGCACCACCGGCTGAAGTCATCCCGGCGGGCAAAGCCATGCCTGGGGTGGTGCCTGACGCCGCGCGCTAGACTTGCTTCCATGTTCTCCCGATTTCGCTCCGATATTCAATGCATTCTTGACCGTGATCCTGCCGCGCGCAGCACCTGGGAGGTCATCACCTGTTACCCCGGTCTGCACGCGGTGTTGCTGCACCGCCCGGCGCACTGGTTCTGGACGCATGGCCTCAAATGGCTGGGGCGATTCACTTCGCACATTTCGCGCTGGCTCACCGGCATTGAAATTCACCCCGGTGCCGTGATTGGCGACAGGGTGTTCTTCGATCACGCCATGGGGGTGGTGGTCGGTGAGACCGCTGAAATTGGCGACGGTTGCACCATCTACCAGGGCGTGACACTGGGCGGCACTTCGCTCTACAAGGGCACCAAACGCCATCCAACGCTGGGGCGCGACGTGGTAATTGGCGCGGGCGCGAAGGTGCTTGGCGGCTTCACCGTGGGCGATGGCGCCAAGGTTGGTTCGAACGCGGTGGTGACCAAGCCGGTACCGGCCGGTGCCACGGCGGTGGGCAATCCCGCGCGCATCATTCAGGCCGAGTCCGATGCCAAACGGGAGGAAACAGCGGCCCGCATGGGATTTTCGGCCTATGGCGTAACCCAGAATGACGATCCTCTCTCTCAGGCCATGCGAGGGTTGATTGACAACGCTTCGTCTCAGGAGCACCAGATTGCGCTTCTTTGGCAAGCTGTCGAAAAAATGTCTGCCAACCGGCCGTCAGATGGACTGGTGCCCGATGATGCGGCCCGCACCGAGCATTTCGAAGCGGGTCGGCTCAACGACCTGATTGGCAAGTAGCCGGGAGTCCCGTGCGCCGTTGAATCTCTGGAGCTCCTGGCGCAACCAGAGAACGAAGGTCAAGGTCCTGTGCTGTTGCGTGCTTGGCCGCAGGCGCTGTGGAACCCGCGCCAGAAAGGGCCGTCGGCAGGTCGTCTCCGATGTCCGGACGACTCTGTCGCCGACGTCCCGGCGCGGCAACGATCGGGATCTGCCACGGCGGTGATGCGGGCCAGGCGCATTGGCCTGGCCTACGGTACGGGTTGCAGCGCGGATGAGAGATCCCGTACGGTCAGGCCCCAGTTGCCGGGGACGTCAAGCTGGTAGGTCTCACTGCGTGCAGGCGGTGCAAAGGCGCCCGCCGTGATGCGAATGAAATAGCGGCCAGATTTCAGGTTATCCAGATCAAACTGGGGTCTGCTTGCGGATGGACGCTGGATGATCTGGATGAACTGCGGGTCGGTCGCAAGCTCGGCGCTGTAAGTGCTTGTCTGCAGCAGTGTGCCGCCAGGCAGGACACCGGCCCAGATCAACAGGGTGTTGCCGTGCTCAAAATGGAGGCGGGAATCACTGACTTGCCAGGGCCTGGATGCTGGCGCTGGTGTCTCCCGCAATGTGAGTTGCGTTGCACTGTCAAACCCCTCCAGATCCTGCCGGTCAATGCCGCGTACCCGAACATGCCAGTTGCCATCGGCCAAACTGGAAAGATCCACTGCTGCGGTGGTGACCTTCAGGTCACGGCTGATGCGCTCAAACTGGGCGTCGGCCGCAATCTGTACGCGGTAGGCGGCTGCGCCAGTCAGCACCGGCAGGGGCCAGGTGCGGGCCTCCAGTCTGGTGATGCTTGTCGGCAAGGCGCTCAGGTCAGGTGGGGGCAGCAAAGGGACCACCAGGATCTCTTTCCGGGCTGGATCAATGTCCGTGCCGGTTCCCCGCGGCAGGTCGGCACCGCTCTGCTGGGTCGAATTGTCGGCGCGAACCGCGCCTTCCAGCACTTCGGCGCGCGAATTCCGGGTGACATCTGCTTCGTAGGCCACGCGAAACCGCGTACCGCGAACGCCCACCACGGTGGTGGGCGTCGTGACCTGCAGCGGTGTCGCGCGACGGCCGAGCTTGGTGGCCAGTGTCTCCACGGCCCCCTGGGTCAAACGGATGACGCCGGAGAACCAGGAGGCGCCGCTGGCTGTCGCGTCACGCAAAGCGTACTCCCGGCTGGAGGTGATCTCGGCCAGACTGCCGGGCAAGAGCTGGACGCGGGAGCCATCAGCGAGTTCAACCACCGCCGAACTGTTGGGGCCGGTCGTTAGTTGGCTGCCTTCGTTGATGGCGCTTCCCGCTACGCCAGGCGCGGTGCCCAAACGCACGATGCCTTCGGCACTGAGCAGCTTGCCTTCCACCTGGTTGAATTTCATCAGCCGCAGCGGAATGTTCAGGACCTGTCCGGGGTGGATCACATGGGGGTTTTGCATCCCGTTGAAGCGGGCCACCTCGCTCCAGTCGGTGGGACGTGCCAGCAAGTCGCGCGTCAGCACGATGAGCTTGTCGCCCGTCTTGACGGTGTAGGTGAGATGGGGGTCGGCCGCCGTGGCGTTCGCAAGACCCGTGAGCAGGACGGTGCCCACCAACCAGTGGACAAGTCTGTGGCCCCTCGCTGCCGGAACCTGGTCCAGTTGTTCCCGGCCATTCATGCTTCGGAAGGCGGGCGGAGGGCGTTTTTGGGTCGGAAGGCCTTGCAGACGGCGTCATGGGTTTCCATGTACGGGCCGCCGATCAAGTCCACGCAGTAGGGAACTGCCGCGAAAATGCCGTGAACAACCGGGGTGCCGTCAGCCGCTTTCAGGCCTTCCAGCGTCTCGGCGATCGATTTGGGCTGGCCGGGCAGGTTGATGATCAGGCTCTGGTCGCGGATCACGGCGACCTGCCGCGACAGGATCGCCGTAGGAACGAATTTCAGGCTGATCTGGCGCATCTGCTCGCCGAAGCCCGGCATTTCCTTGTGCGCTACGGCCAGGGTGGCTTCCGGCGTGACGTCCCGTAGCGCTGGGCCGGTGCCACCGGTGGTCAGCACCAGCGCGCAGCCCGCATTCACCAGTTCGATCAACGTGGCGCTGATGCGATCTCGTTCATCCGGGATCAGTCGTGGTTCGAACCGGACCGGGTTCTTCAGTGCCCGGGTCAGCCAGGCCTGCAGTGCCGGCAGCCCCTTGTCCTCATAGACGCCGCTGGACGCCCGGTCGCTGATCGAAACAATGCCTATGGTGACGGGGTCAAATGTGCTCATGACGCAATGCGAAAAAGGGAGAATGTTCGGTGAGGCGTCTGATTTTCAGTCGGCCGCAACGTTGCCAGGATCGCCGTCCTGCACTTCAGTGGCACCGCCACTCAGTGCCTCACGCACGAACTGGAAGATCTCGCGGTAGGCGCGCCCCTGGCGTGGCGCCAGGCCCTGGGAGACCGCAGCATTGTCGACAGGGACGGCATCCTTGCGGGCCTGGCGGACCAGTGCGCGCAATTGCTGCGTGTCCGTTGCGGGGTGCAGGCTGATCCATTCGCCAAAGGCGTCGTCCTGCGCAATCAGGCGGTCGCGCCATTGCTCAGCCTTGTGCAGCGTCAATGTGGCCTGGGCTGAGCCCTTTTGCTGTTCCTGGAGGGCTGCCCGGACTGTCACAAGTGTTTCGGGCGGAATCAGCCGCATCAGCTTGCCGACAAACTGCATCTGCCGGCGCTTGCCTTCGAAGTTGGTGATGCGTTTGGCTTCGGTCAGCGCGTCGCGCAATTTCTCTGACAGGTCCAGGCGTGCCATCAGGTCGGCGCGCAGCGTGAGCAGTTCCTCGCCCAGCTTCTGCAGTTCGGTGCTTTCGCGTTTGAGATCGGTCCGGCTGGCCTCGCTGGTGCCTTTGAGCTCGCGTTTGAGCTCCAGGTCGAGTTCACTGCCTTCGGCAACGAATTCGCCTCGGACGTAATAGCCTTTTTTGGGTTTGCGGGACATGAGTAAGCCGGGAGGCGGGTAGAGAGGACGGCAAGTATCATAGCCGCCACCATGAAAAAACTCCGCTCCTCCAAGGCAGCCCTTGCGGCCTCCCAACCTGACCAGGGCTTCAGCTACAGCCGCGCTTTCTTTGAAGGGCTGGTCGACAGCGCGTTGTCGCACGCCAAGAAGATCGGCGCCACCGATGCCGGGGCGGAAGCCTCCGAGGGTTGTGGCCTGAGCGTCAGCGTGCGCAAGGGCGAGCTGGAAAACGTGGAACGCAACCGGGACAAGTCGCTCGGTATCACGGTTTATGTCGGGCACCGCCGCGGCAATGCCAGCACGTCCGACTTTTCGCCGGTCGCCATCCAGCAAACGGTACAGGCCGCGTTCGACATCGCACGCTTCACCGCCGAAGACGCCATGGCCGGCTTGCCTGACGCGGCGGACATCGCCACCGAGCACCGTGATCTGGACCTGTTCCACCCCTGGGCCATCACCAGCGAAGAGGCGGCCCGACTGGCGCTCGAATGCGAGGCTGCAGCTTTGCAGACCAGCAAGAAGATCACCAACAG
>ERZ1034363.448-NODE-448-length-28588-cov-5.322051_pt1 | contig 28588 bp, 20 predicted proteins | sample MGYA00520616_ERZ1034363 | MGnify/ENA primary metagenome ERZ1034363 (study PRJEB33736, sample SAMEA104284506) | Azolla filiculoides | biome: Urban; feature: Water surface; material: Ditch water | place: Netherlands | collected 2015-10-28 | depth 0-0.1 m ... | reverse complement strand
GGACGATTTCTTCATCAGAAATCTTGCGTGGCGCAATGCCCAGACTCTTGCGGTGCTCAGCCACCATGGCCTCGACCTCGGCGTTGGGAATCGCATCGCGCTTGCCCGGCACGTAGTCGTACCAGCCGGCGCCGGTCTTCTGGCCAAAGCGGCCCTTCTCGCAGAGCAGGTCCGCGGTCTTGCTGTATTTCATGCCGGGTTTTTCGACGTAGCGGCGCTTGCGGATGGCCCAGCCAATGTCGTTGCCGGCCAGGTCGCCCATGCGGAATGGCCCCATGGCCATGCCGAACTTTTCCACAGCGCGGTCCACCTGCTGCGGTGTGCAGCCCTCGTCCAGCAAAAAGCCGGCTTGGCGTCCGTATTGCTCGATCATGCGGTTGCCGATAAAGCCATCGCACACGCCCGACACCACCGCCGTTTTCTTGATCTTCTTGGCCACCGCCATCACCGTGGCCAGCACATCCGGGGCGGTCTGGTTGCCGCGCACCACTTCCAGCAGCTTCATCACATTGGCCGGGCTGAAGAAGTGCAGCCCCACCACGTCGTGCGGGCGCTGGGTAAAGCTGGCAATGCGGTTGAGGTCGAGCGTGGAGGTGTTGGAGGCCAGAATGGCGCCCGGTTTCATCACCCGGTCGAGTTCCTTGAACACCGTCTCCTTGACGCCCATGTCTTCAAACACCGCCTCAATCACCAGATCGGCGTCTTTCAGGTCGTCATAAACCAGTGTGGTGCTCAGCAGCGCCATGCGGGCGTCGAGCTTGTCCTGCTTGAGCTTGCCCTTTTTGACCTGTGCGTCGTAGTTCTTGCGAATGGTGGCCAGGCCACGGTCCAACGCGTCCTGCTTGGCTTCCAGCATCTTGACCGGGAGGCCTGCGTTCAGGAAGTTCATGGCAATGCCGCCACCCATGGTTCCCGCGCCAATGATGGCGACGGCTTTGATGCTGCGCTGCGGCGTGTCCGACGGCACATCCGGTATCTTGGAAGCAGCCCGCTCGGCCAGAAACAAGTGGCGCAGCGAGCGGCATTCGGGCGTCCACATCAGGTTGATAAACAGTTCCCGCTCGGCCGCCATGCCATCGTCAAACTTCTTTTTGGTGGCAATTTCGACCGCATCCACGCACTTGGCGGGGGCCGGAAAGTTCTTCGCCATGCCCTTGACCATGTTGCGGGCGAACTGAAAGTAGGCGTCGCCCAGCGGGTGTTTGGCGGGCAAATCACGCACGCGCGGCAAGGGTCGAACTGCGGCAACCGATGCGGCTAAGGCCAGCGCTTCCTCAGCCAGGGTTTCGGGCGAGGCGCTGATCTTGTCGAACAGCTTCTGACCCGGCAACATGGCCAGCATCTCGGCCTTGACCACCTCACCGCTCACAATCATATTGAGCGCCGGCTCCACGCCCAAGGCGCGCGGCAGACGTTGCGTGCCACCAGCACCCGGAATCAGGCCGATCTTCACTTCCGGCAGGGCAATGCTGGTGCCGGGGGCAGCAATGCGGTAGTGGCAACCCAGCGCGAGTTCCAGCCCGCCGCCCATGGCCACAGTGTGAATGGCAGCCACCACCGGCTTGGGCGAGGCTTCCAGCAAGGCAATGACGCTCAGCAGGTTGGGCTCCTGCAGGGCCTTGGGGCTGTTGAATTCCTTGATGTCGGCTCCGCCCGAAAAGGCCTTGCCTGCGCCGGTAATCACGATGGCCTGCACCGCAGCGTCGGCCAGCGCCTGCGCCATACCGCTGGCAATGCCCAGCCGGGTGTCCAGACCGAGGCCGTTGACGGGCGGGTTGTCTAGGGTGATGACGGCAATGGTGCCGTGAACTTGGTAGTGGGCTGTCATGCGGAGCTTCCTAAAAATAGAACGGTCGTTCACTTTTGATTCTAAAAGCCAATCGTGACAACGCTGCTCAGGGTTGTCACGGGTGCGACCGGGTCAGACTTCGAGCCATTCGCGGCGCACCGCTGCATTGGCTTGCAGGGCGGCCGGCGTGCCGTCCAACACCACCCGGCCGTGGCCCAGCACCAGGCAGCGATCCGCCAAATCCAGCGCCAGCGTCAGTTTTTGCTCCATCAGGATCACCGTGCAACCCTGCGCGCGCAGCGTGCGCAGGCAAGCCGCCACCTGCTCAACCAGCATGGGCGCCAGCCCTTCGGTGGGCTCATCCACGATCAACAGATCGGGGTCGCCGGCCAACGTACGGCATAGAGCCAGCATCTGCTGCTCACCGCCCGACAGCACACCGGCAGGCGTGGTTCGCCGCGCCTGGAGTTGCGGAAACATTTCGTACAGGATGTCCAGCGGCCAGCGACCCGGAGAGGTCCGCCGCTTTTGGCCAAGCAACAGGTTCTGGTGCACCGTCAGGCTCGGAAATACATCGCGGCTTTCGGCCACATAGCCCAGCCCGGCATGGGCCCGCTCAAACGGCTGCATCTTGTGCAGCGCGTGGCCCTTCCACCGGACTGCACCACGGGTCTGCACCAGCCCCATCAGAGCCTTGGCCAGCGTGGAGCGGCCCGAGCCGTTGCGGCCCAGAACCGCCAGAATTTCACCGGGAACAGCCGAAAAATCCAGGCCAAACAGTACCTGGCTCTTGTCGTAAAGGGCTTCCAGCGCGGTGACTTGCAGCATGTCTAGCGCGCGCCTTCCGCCATAGAGGGTTGCAGATTGCCAAGGTAGGCCTGCTGCACCAGCGGGTTGGCGCGAATGGCGTCGGGCGTGTCAAACGCCAGTACCTGCCCCTGCACCAGCACCGCAATGCGGTCGGCCAGATCAAACACCACGCCCATGTCGTGCTCCACCGTGACCAGGGTTTTGCCTTCGGTCAGGCTGCGAATCAAGCCCGTAATGCGCACCGTTTCGCTCTGGCTCATGCCGGCGGTGGGCTCGTCCAGCAGGATGACCGGGGCATTGCCCGCCACCGTCATGCCGAGTTCCAGCGCACGTTGTTCAGCGTAACTAAGCTGTTGCGCCGGCACCCCGGCCTGCGCGCTTAAGCCCAGTTGCTCCATCAGCAGGTCGGCGCGCTGGTTGGCCTCGGTACAGCGGTGCAGCCAGCGAAACAGCGCGTAACCGGTGCCCAGACTCCACAGCGCACTGCAGCGCAGGTTGTCGCGCACGCTGAGGCGCGGAAACACATTGCTGATCTGAAAACTGCGGGCCAGGCCCATGCGGTTGATCTCATGCGGCTTGCGCCCGGCAATGCTGCGCCCCTGCAGCAGCACATCGCCCTGGTCCGGGCTCAGGCTGCCGCTCATCAGGTTAAACAGGGTCGATTTGCCTGCACCATTGGGCCCGATCAAGGCCACCCGCTCGCCCGCCAGCACCGACAGACTGACGCCACGAATCACCTCGGTACGGCCAAAGCGCTTGTGCACATCACGCAGTTCCAGCGCCATCGCCTTGCTCATGCCGCTGCTCCCGGGTGCGCCAAGGCAAAACGCTTACGTAGCGCAAGAAAAGGCAGCAAGCCGGCCAACAGCATTCCAACGCCCATCAGCCAGCTTGAGGTCTGCGTTACATCCAGTGTCTGACCCAGGTAGCGCACAGCGGAGCCTTGCACCGCCTGCAGTTGCAGGTGATAGGTCATTTCCACCAGCGCTCCGGCTCCACACAGCACCACCATGCCGCTGAGCCACAGCCCCATATACAAAGGCAACCAGCGCCGCCAGTTACTCTGACGCAAGGCTCGTCCATGCGCTTGCAGCAACCCGGCCAGCCCGTCCGGAGCCCAGATCACCATCACCATGAACAGCAGGCCCAGGTACAAAAGCCAGGCCTGCGTCCAGGCACTTAAAAGCACCGTGGCCAGCACCATCAGCACGCCGCCCAGCACGGGCCCGAACATGGTGGCCGTGCCGCCCAAAAAGGTGAACAACAAATAGGCACCGGAGCGCGCTGCGCCCAACGCCTCGGCGTTGACGATTTCAAAGTTCAAGGTGGCCAGACCCCCGGCTACGCCGGCAAAAAAACCGGAAATCACCAGCGCCAGCGTGCGAACCCAGCGCGGGTCGTAGCCCACAAAAGCCACGCGCTGCGGGTTGTCGCGCACCGCGTTGAGCAGGCGGCCCAGCGGCGTGGCGGTCAACGCGACCATGAGTGCGGCACATACCAGCGTGTAAGCCGCAATCAGGTAGTACACCTGAATGGCGGGGCCAAACGTCATGCCCCAGGGGGCCGCGCCCACCACCCGGTTGCCCGACAAACCCGCCTCACCGCCGGATAGCTCCGGCAGCATCAAGGCCACAGCGAAAACCAGTTCGCCGATGGCCAGCGTGATCATGGCAAAGGCAGTGCCGGCGCTGCGTGTGCTGAGCCAGCCCAGCAGCGTGGCGCAGCCCATGCCGGCCAACCCGCCCACCAGCGGAACCAGCGTTACCGGCAGGCCCGGCGAGCCGGCGCACCAGTGGTTCAGGGCGTACATCGCCGCATAGGCACCCAAGCCGCTATACACCGCGTGGCCAAAACTCAGCATGCCGCCCTGCCCCAGCAGGATGTTGAAGGACAGGCAGGCAATCACGGCAATGCCCATCTGCGACAACAAAGAAAGCCAGAAGCCCCCGTCATGCAACCAGGGTGCCAACACCAGTAGCAGCGCAAAGCCCGCCCAAAGGCCCTTGTGCAGCACCGGCTTCATAGGCCTTCCCCGCGCCGCCCCAACAGCCCGGTGGGTCGCAACATCAGCATCGCCAGCATCAGCACGTAAGGCAGCACCGGCGCCCATTGGGCCAGCGTCATGCGGCTGCCCAGACCGAACGCAGGCAGAGGCACATTCCACGAGACCGCGTAGGTTTGCAGCAGGCCAATCAGCAGCGAGGCCACGAAGGCCCCGGACAACGAACCCACGCCGCCGACCACCAGCACCACAAACACAATCGGGCCCATGGTGGCAGCCATCGCCGGGTCGGTCAGGTAGGTGCTGCCACCGATTACTCCAGCCAACCCGGCCAGCGCCGATCCGATGCCAAACACCAGCATAAAAACGCGCGGCACGTTGTGGCCCAAGGTTTGCACTGCCTGCGGATGGGTAATGGAGGCCTGTATCACCAGCCCGATGCGGCTGCGCTTGAGCAAGGCCCACAGCAGGCCCAGCATGGCAAGCGACACCACCATCATGAAGGCCCGACTGGCCGGAAACGGAGTGCAGACCACGCGCACGACTTCACTGGCTTGGCAGGCATCGGCGGGAGCCGCTCCCCAGACCGCTTGGAGTCCTAGAGTGGCATGGTCAATCAGCGTGAAGGCTGGCCCCTGCAGCGCGGGCGGCACCGTGAAGGCCACGGCGCTGCGACCCCAAATCAGTTGCACCACTTCCAGCAGCACATACGACAGGCCAAAGGTCACCAGCATTTCGGGCACATGGCCCAGCGGATGCACCCGTCGCAACACGGCCCGCTCAAACAGCGCCCCGAGCGCCCCCACCAGGAGTGGGGCCAGCAGCAGCGCGGGCCAGAAACCAAGACTTTGGCTCAACGAATAACCAACGTAAGCGCCCAGCATGTAGAAACTGGCGTGGGCGAAGTGGAGCACGCCCATCATGCTGAAAATCAGCGTGAGGCCCGCACTCAGGAGAAACAGCAGCAACCCGTAACTGACGCCATTCAGCGTCGCAATCAAGAAAAACTCCATGCAGCCGGGTTGCTCCTTTGGTGGGTTCAGGTATTGGGCAGGCGGTAGTCGCTGAGCATTTCACGCAACTTGCTTTTCTGCATTTTGCCGGTTCCGCCCAGCGGAATGGCATCGACAAAAATCACATCGTCCGGAATTTGCCATTTGGCGGTCCGGCCCTCGTAGTAGGCCAACAGTTCTTCGCGGCTCACATCCACGCCCTGCTTTTTCATCACGGCAATCACCGGGCGCTCGTCCCACTTGGGGTGCTTGATGCCGATGCAGGCGGCCATCGCCACCGCTGGATGCGACATGGCGATGTTTTCCACATCGATGGAACTGATCCATTCGCCACCCGACTTGATCACGTCCTTGCTGCGGTCGGTGATCTGCATGTAGCCGTCGGCATCGATGGTGGCCACGTCGCCGGTGGGGAACCAGCCGTCCACCAGTGGCGACGGTCCTTCTGCCTTGAAATAGTCGCTCACCACCCACGGGCCCTTGACCAGCAGGTCGCCAAAGGCCTTGCCGTCCCACGGCAACTCCTGGCCCTCGCCATCCACAATCTTGAAATCCACACCGAAAATGCCCCGGCCCTGCTTGATGCGCACCTTGAGTTTGTCCTCAGAAGACAGCTCCAGGTGCTTGTTTTTCAGGGTGCAGACGGTGCCCAGCGGCGACATTTCGGTCATGCCCCAGGCGTGAATCACCTCCACGCCGTACACATCGCTAAACGTCGTGATCATGGCCGGCGGGCAGGCTGAGCCGCCAATCACCGTGCGCTTCAAGGTCGAAAAGCGCAAATTGTTGACTTGCATATGGGACAGCAGCATCTGCCAGACGGTGGGCACGCCGGCTGCAAAGTTCACCTTTTCGGACTCAATCAGTTCGTAGATGGACTTGCCGTCCATGGCCGGGCCGGGAAACACCATCTTGGCGCCGATCATGGCCGCGTTGTACGGCAGGCCCCAGGCGTTGACGTGGAACATGGGCACCACCGGCAGGATGGCGTCGCGCGCACTCACATTGAGCCCATCCGGAAACGCGCCGGCCATCGCATGCAGCACCGTGGAGCGGTGGCTGTACAGCGCGCCCTTTGGGTTGCCCGTGGTACCGCTGGTGTAGCAGAGGCTGGAAGCGCAGTTTTCGTCAAACTCGGGCCAGTCGTATTCGGTGGACTCCCGCCCCACCCAGGCTTCGTAGCTCACCAAGCCGGGCACGCCACTGTCGGTGGGCAGTTTGGCTTCGTCGCACAGGGCCACGTAATGCTTGACGGTCGGGCAGCGGCTGTGCACGGCCTGGACGATGGGCAAGAACGTCATGTCAAAGCACAGCACCTGGTCTTCGGCATGGTTGATGATCCAGACGATTTGGTCCGGGTGTAGGCGCGGGTTGAGGGTGTGAATCACGCGACCGGAGCCGCTGACGCCGAAATACAGTTCCAGGTGCCGGTAGCCGTTCCAGGCCAGGGTTGCCACACGGTCGCCAAAACCCAGGTCCCAGCGATCCAGCGCGTGGGCCACCTGGCGCGAGCGCTGCGCTACCTGCTTGTAATTGGAGCGGTGTATATCGCCCTCCACCCGCCTGGAGATCACTTCCGCCTCGCCGTGGTGGCGCTCGGCGAAATCGATCAGGGATGAGATAAGCAGTTGCTGACTTTGCATCAATCCAAGCATGGTGTTGTCTCCTGTTTTTGTAGGCGGATAGTACCCGCAGCAAGCCCCCAGAAAGCGGCGGAAATTGGGCTCTAAGGGAGAATCCCTAGATGCAATTCCCCCCACTTACGACCGTGCCCAGCCCCGGCTTGCGCTGGCAACACAGCTTTGCCGGCCTGGGCGAAGACTTTTATGTGCCGTTGCAGCCGACCCCGGTGCCGGCGCCCTATTGGGTGGGGTGTAACCAAGGTTTAGCGTCCGAGTTGGGCCTTGCGCCCGGGGCCTTGCAAGACGAAGGCTGGTTGCAGGCTCTGTCTGGCAATGCGCTGCTGGAAGGCAGCCAGCCACTGGCCAGCGTGTACAGCGGCCACCAGTTTGGCGTGTGGGCCGGGCAACTCGGTGATGGCCGGGCTATTTTGCTGGGAGAGGCAAACGGACAGGAATGGCAACTCAAAGGCGCCGGGTTGACGCCCTTTTCCCGCATGGGCGATGGCCGGGCGGTGTTGCGCAGCAGCATCCGTGAGTTTTTGTGCAGCGAAGCGATGCATGCGCTGGGCATTCCGACCACACGGGCGCTGTGCGTAACCGGCTCTGACCTGCCGGTGCGCCGCGAAGTGGTGGAAACGGCCGCCGTGGTCTCCCGCCTGGCACCCAGCTTTATCCGCTTTGGCCATTTCGAACACTTCAGCCACACCCAGCAGCATGACGCACTCAAGGTGCTGGCCGACTACGTCATCGACCGCTTTTACCCGGACTGCCGCAGCGATGGGCGCTTTGGCGGCAACCCGTATGCCGCACTACTGGCCGCAGTGACTGAACGCACGGCCCGGCTGCTGGCGCAGTGGCAGTCGGTGGGCTTTTGCCATGGTGTGATGAACACCGACAACATGAGCATCCTCGGGCTCACCATCGACTATGGACCTTTTCAGTTTCTGGATGGCTACAACCCGGCGCACATCTGCAACCACTCCGACCACCAGGGGCGCTACGCCTTTCACCGGCAGCCCTCCATTGCCTACTGGAACCTGTTTTGTCTGGGGCAGGCACTGTTGCCACTGATCGACGAACAAGAAAACGCCATCGCAGCGCTGGAGCCCTTCAAGGAAATCTATCCCCAAGCCCTGCAACGGTGCTTTGCCGCCAAGCTGGGTTTGGCACCTGAAACCGAGGGCCTAACCGGTCTGATTGAGCAGGTACTACAGCGTCTGGCCGCTGAGCAGGTCGACTTCACCCAGTTCTGGCGTCGCCTAAGCCATTGGCTGGCCAACCCGGAAGCACCCGAGGGCCAGGTTTTGGACCTGTTTGTCGACCGCGCGGCGATGCAGACCTGGCTAAATGACTTTTCCGCTTCGCACCCGGCAGAAAGCCGCGCTGCCGCATCGGCCCGCATGCTGGCTGCCAACCCGAAGTTTGTATTGCGTAACCACCTGGGCGAACTGGCCATCCGCGCCGCCGGACAAAAGGACTATTCGGTGGTTGCGGCCCTGCTCAAGGTGCTGCAGTCGCCATTTGACGAACACCCCGACCATGCAGACTTTGCGGCGCTGCCACCCGATTGGGCCGCTAGCATCGCCATTAGTTGCAGTTCCTGAATAACCCGCTAAGGATTCCCCATGCCGTTCAAGATTGAAAAAACCGACGAAGAATGGAAAGCCCTGCTCAAAGCCAAGGGCGCCGAACCCCTCGCCTATGAGGTCACCCGCCATGAAGCCACCGAGCGCGCCTTCACCGGACGCCTGGAAGAAAATTACGCCAAGGGCATTTACCAGTGCATTTGCTGCGACAAACCACTGTTTGCCTCAGAGACCAAATTTGACTCGGGCTGCGGCTGGCCCAGCTACTTTGCGCCGCTCGACCCGAATGCCGTGGAAACCAAGGAAGACGGCAAACTCTGGATGCAGCGCACCGAAGTGCACTGCTCCGACTGCGGTGCCCACCTGGGCCATGTGTTCGAGGACGGACCGGCCCCCACCGGCTTGCGTTATTGCATGAACTCGGCCTCGTTACACTTCAAGCCTGAATGAAAACACTCCTCGATTTCCTGCCCTTTGTCCTGTTCTTCGGGGCCTTCAAGCTGTATGACATTTATGTGGGAACCGCCGTCCTGATGGCGGCTACCGCGCTGCAGATGGTCGTCATTTACCGGCTCGACGGCCGCTTGCAAACCCTCCAGAAGGTCACGCTGTTATTGGTTTTGGTGTTCGGCACCCTGACGCTGGTGCTGCACGATGAGCGCTTTATCAAGTGGAAGCCCACCGTGCTGTACGCCGCCATGTCGATGGGTCTGGCGGTGGCGGTGTGGGGGTTGCGCAAGAATTTCTTGAAGACCATGCTGGGCAATCAATTGGAATTGCCCGACGGCGTCTGGCAACGGCTGAACCTGGCCTGGGTGGTGTACACCGCCTTTATGGCCGCCATCAATGCCTATGTGGTGGTGAACTACAGCACCGAGCAGTGGGTCAGCTTCAAGGTTTGGGGCTATGTTTTCCCGCTGGCCTTTCTGATCGCCCAGGGTTTTTACATCGCGCCGCATCTGAAGGCCGATGAAAAGGCACCCACGGATGGAGCCTCGCAATGAGCCAGGTGGAGCCCACCGCTGCGCAAATGGAGCTGTGTCTGCGCCAGGTGTTGCAACCCAGTCGGCTTGAAGTAATCGACGAAAGTGCCCAACACGCCGGCCACGCGGGCGCTAATGGCACCGGCTTTGGAACCCATTTTCGGGTGCGGATTGCTTCACAGTTTTTTACGGGCAAGTCGCGGGTAGCCCGGCATCGCCTTGTGTATGATGCACTGCAAGAATTCATGGCCGCGGGAGTGCATGCTTTGGCCATTGAAACCCTTGATTGATCACCAGGAACCTCGAAATGAAGAAGCAGCTTTTTTCCGCAATCGCAATTGCAGCGACCCTTGGCGCGTCCGGCGCTGTTTTTGCCCAGAATTTGGCCATCGTGAATGGCGTGGCCGTTCCCAAAGAACGTGTTGAGGCCCTGGCCCAGCAAGTCGCTCGCTCCGGCCGCCCGGTCACCCCAGAAATGCAAGGCCAGTTGCGCGATGAAATCATCGCCCGCGAAATCTTTGCCCAGGAAGCCCGCAAGCAAGGCCTGGACGCCACCGACGACTACAAAAACCAGATCGAATTGACCAAGCAGTCGATCCTGATTCGCGAACTGTTCACCGAATTCCAGAAGAAAAACCCGGTTTCTGACGCCGATGTGAAGGCCGAATACGACCGTTTTGCCGCTGCCAATTCCAGCAAGGAATACAAGGCACGCCACATTCTGGTGGAAAAGGAAGCCGAAGCCCTGGACATCATTGCCAAGGTGAAAAAGGGTGCCAAGTTTGAAGACCTGGCCAAGAAGTTGTCCAAGGACCCGGGTTCCGGCGCCAAGGGTGGTGACCTGGATTGGGCCAACCCCGGCAACTATGTGAAGGAATTTTCCGAAGCACTGACCGGCCTGCAAAAGGGCAAGATGACCGACGCGCCGGTCAAGAGCCAGTTCGGTTTCCACGTCATTCGTCTGGACGACGTGCGAGATGCCCAGTTGCCCAAGTTTGAGGATGTGAAGCCCCAGATTTCCCAGCAACTGCTGCAGCAGAAGATGGCCAAGTACCAGGACGAACTGCGTGCAAAGGCCAAGGTTGAATAAGGCCTAAGCCATAACCCCCAAGAAAACGCGGCTTCCAGCCGCGTTTTTTTGTTTGTGCCAGACCGGTGGTACAACGGGACCGCCCCTCCTGAAGCGTGTGGCTGTATTTGATCCGAATCAAATCGGCAGCTTGGGAAGACCCTCACAATGCGCCAAAGACTCCCCCAAAAAGCAAGACTCCCATGATGAACGCCACCAGTCTGCGCGGCATTAGTGTCCGTTCGCTGTACCAAGCGACAGCGCTGGCCTTGCTGCTCGCCGTGCTGGCGACCGTGGGGGCCCTGGCTTACTTGCGTTACCAAGCCGTGGAGCGCGTTCGGGCCAGCACCGAAGGGTTGACCAAGTCGATTGATCAAACCATCGATGGGCTGGTGGACCGCATTGACTATGCCCTGCAGATTTCCGCTGACGAAATTGGCCACCAAATCGAGGAAAAGCGGCCCACCAGATCGTCGGTTACCCAGTTTTTGGCCCGTCAACAGAAACGTCTACCGGACATTGACCTTTTGCGCGCGACCAATGCCGATGGCGAGGCGATCTATGGCGTTGGGGTTCCTGCAACGCCGGCCAGTTTGGCGCATCGGGACTATTTCAAACGCTTGCGGGACGATCCGGATGCGGGCCTGGTGATTTCCGAGCCGGTGATAGGCAAGATTTCCCAGCGATGGATTTGGCTCATGGCCCGGCGTATCAACAATCCGGATGGCAGTTTTGCGGGCGTGGTGTATGGCTCGGTGTTTGTGGATGAACTGGTGCGCATGTTTCAGCAGATTCAACTGCCGCGGGACAGCGTCATCGTCTTGCGCGATGGCAACCTGGGACTGATCGCCCGCAGCACCACGGGCACTCCCCAAGCCATCACGCCCGGTGACCGTCGCGTGTCGAACGAATTTCACGCAGCACTGGCCAAAAGCCCCGATGAAGGCTGGTTTCAAAGCGGTATCAGTACGCCGGATGGCGTGCAACGCATTTACTCGTACCGCGTGAACAAACAGCACGGCTTTATTGTGCTGGTGGGAATTCCTGCGGCCAAGGCCATGGGGGAGTGGCAAGGCACCGCATTTTTTGCGGCGATTTTGTTGTTGGCGGGTGGTACTGCAGCCGTCGTGTTTGTACTTGCCTTGGGGCGAGCTTGGCAACGTCAGCATGACGACATGTTGGCGCTGGAGCAAAGCCATGACCAGTTGCGCGTGGCCAAGGAGAGGGCCGAAGAGGCAACTCTGGCCAAGAGCGCCTTTCTGGCCAATATGAGCCATGAAATTCGTACCCCTTTGAACGCTATTTCCGGGATGGCCCATTTAATCCGGGGCGAACCCTTGTCGGTTAAGCAGAGCGACCGGCTAAACAAAATGGAAATCGCCACCCGGCACCTCACGGCCACGATCAACGACATCCTGGATTTATCCAAAATTGAGGCCAATCAACTCATTCTTGAAAATGAGAAGTTGAATCTGGAAGACGTTATCAGCAACGTCGCGGAACTGATCCAGGATGGCGTTCGCAATAAATCGCTACAACTCGACATTGAGGCGAATGGATTGCCAACGCGCGTTCGCGGTGACATGACCCGCCTCAGCCAGGCCTTGCTGAACTACGCCAGCAACGCCGTCAAGTTCACCTCTACCGGCAGCATCGCCCTGCGGGCACGCGTGCTGCACGAGGAAGATGGCTTTGTAGTTGTTCACTTTGAGGTGCAGGACAGCGGGATTGGCATCGCGCCGGAACAGTTGAAGCAACTGTTTGCACCGTTTACCCAGGCCGACAGCAGCACCACGCGCAAGTACGGTGGCAGCGGCCTTGGGCTGGCCATTACCAAGCGCCTGGTCGAAGCCATGGGCGGCGAAGTCGGCGCGCAGAGCGAACCGGGGCGCGGTAGCACCTTCTGGTTCACCGCCCGCCTGCAATGCTATGAAGGCGGCAATACCGCGCCGGCACCGTTGTCGGAGGAGGATGAAGCCGAAGCGGTCAAGATGGCGCTGTTGCGGCTTAACAAGCCCACACCCTTAAGCCTTTTGTTGGCAGAAGACGATGCCTTCAACCAGGAAATTGCGCTGTTGCAACTCGAAGAATTGGGCTTTCAGGTGGACGTTGCCGATCATGGGGGGCTTGCGGTGGAAAAAGCCAGTCAGCGAACCTATGCCCTGATCTTGATGGACATGCAAATGCCAGTACTGGACGGCGTGGAGGCCACGCGGCAGATACGCGCCCTGCCCGTTGGCGCCACGGTGCCCATCATTGCCATGACTGCTAACGCCTTTGCCGAAGACCGGGAGCGTTGCCTGGCCGCCGGCATGAACGACTTCGTAACCAAACCGGTGGAGCCGGATGTGCTGTACCGGGTTTTGCTGGCGCAATTGCGGCGCCCTGCCTGAAAGCGCAGTCGCTGGGATAATCCCGGCCCATGTCGCTTCAAAACTTTCAACTGGAACTGCTGGCGCCCGCGCGCAACCTGGAAATCGGCCTGGAGGCGGTGAACCACGGTGCCGACGCGGTCTACATCGGCGGCCCGTCCTTTGGTGCCCGCTCCAGTGCCGACAACAGCGTGGCCGATATCGCCAGGCTGGTGAGCCACGCGCACCGCTTCAACAGCCGCATTTTTGTCACGCTCAACACCATCCTGCGTGACGACGAACTGGAAGGTGCCCGCAAGCTGGCCTGGCAGTTGTATGACGCCGGCGTGGACGCACTGATTGTTCAGGACATGGGGCTGCTGGAAATTGACATGCCGCCGATCCAGTTGCATGCCAGCACCCAGACCGATATCCGCACGCCGGAAAAGGCGCGCTTTTTGCAGGACGCAGGCCTGTCGCAGATCGTGCTGGCGCGCGAACTCACGTTGCCGCAGATCGCCGCCATTCGCACCGCTACCGACCCCGAGCGGTGCACGTTGGAGTTTTTTGTACACGGCGCGCTGTGCGTGGCCTACAGCGGCCAGTGCTATATCAGCGCCGCCCACACCGGGCGCAGCGCCAATCGGGGCGAGTGCAGCCAGGCCTGCCGCCTGCCCTACCAGGTGGTGGACGACAAAGGCCGCTTTGTGGCCCATGACAAACATGTGCTGTCCATGAAGGACAACAACCAGAGTGAAAACCTGGCCGCGCTGGTGGATGCCGGTGTGCGTAGCTTCAAGATTGAAGGCCGCTACAAGGATATGGGCTATGTGAAAAACATTACCGCCCACTACCGCAAGCTGCTCGACGCCCTGATCGAAGACCGCCAGGGCAGCGACGACCCGCTGGCGCGTTCCAGCAGCGGCAGCACCACCTTTACTTTTACACCCGACCCGGACCAGAACTTCAACCGCGAGTTCACCGACTACTTTGTGAATGGCCGTACCGAAACTATCGGTGCCTTTGACAGCCCCAAGAACCCCGGCCAGCCGATTGGCTACGTTACCCAGGTGGGCACCAACTGGGTGGAACTGGAGCTGGATGACCGTCACATGGCGCTGCACAACGGCGACGGACTTTGTTATTACGATTTGCAAAAGGAGCTGGTTGGCCTGGCCGTCAATCGGGCCGAGGCGATTAGCGCGGCCCAGGGTAAATGGCGCGTGTTTCCCAAAGATGCGGTGGCCGGGCTGAAGGACCTGCGCAAAGGCACGCAGGTCAACCGCAACCGCGATGTGCACTGGACGCGGGTGCTGGAAAAGAAATCCAGCGACCGGCGCATTGGCGTCTGGCTGGCCCTAGCCGAAACCACCGATGGCATCGCCCTCACCCTGACCGACGAGGACGGCAACACTGCGCAAAGTCAGGTGTCGCTCGACAAGCAACCCGCCAAAGACGCTGCCGTGGCCGAGCAAGCCCTGCGCGACAACCTGGGCCGCATGGGCACCACCATCTTCAGCGCGCTGGACGTGGGCGTTTCGTTCAGCCAACCCTGGTTTGTGCCGGTATCCACGCTGAATGCATTGCGACGCGACGCGGTGGAGGCTCTGGAAGCTGCACGCGCTGCCGCCCTGCCCCGCCTGCCGCGCGCCAAGCCGGTGGAGCCACCAGTGGCTTTTCCGGAAGACACGCTGTCGTATCTGGGCAATGTGTTCAATCAGGCGGCGCACGCGTTCTATGCCAAGCACGGTGTCAAGGTGATCGCGCCGGCCTATGAGGCCATCGAAGAACTGGGCGAAGTGAGCCTGATGATCACCAAGCACTGCGTACGTTTTTCGCTGAGCCTGTGCCCCAAACAGGCCAAGGGCGTCACCGGCGTGCAGGGTCAGGTCAAGGCCGAGCCGCTGCAACTGATCAACGGCAAAGAAAAGCTTACCCTGCGCTTTGACTGCAAACCCTGCGAGATGCATGTGGTCGGCAAGATGAAGACCGCGGTGGCGCGGCTGTCCCGCGAAGAACTGGCCGCTGCCGCTAACGGTTCTCCCGAGCAGCCGCTGACCTTCTTCAATAAACGCCCGTCCAAAGCCGAATTCGGGCACTAAGCGGCAACAACCCGCCCACGCTCCGTGCGCGGGCGTTCGCAGCGCCTGCCAGTTAGCCGTTTAGCCGTTTAGCCGACCCAGCGTCGTGCGTTGTGCCAGAGCTGCAGCCAGGGGCTTGCGGCGCTTGGGTCCTGGTCGGTCCAGCTCATCTGCACATTGCGGAACACGCGCTCGGGGTGCGGCATCATGGCCGTGAAGCGACCGTCCGCCGTGGTCACCGCCGTCAGGCCGCCGGGGCTGCCATTGGGGTTGAACGGGTAAGCCTCGGTGGCGGCTCCCGTGTTATCCACAAAACGCATGGCGGCGATAGCCTTCGCTGCATTGCCCCGGTACTTGAAATTGGCATAACCCTCGCCATGCGCCACCGCAATCGGCAGCCGCGCTCCGGCCATGTCTTTGAGGAACAGGCTCGGGCTGTCCAGCACTTCCACCAGCGAGAAGCGGGCTTCAAAGCGTTCGCTCTGGTTGGTGGTGAATCGGGGCCAATCCTGTGCGCCGGGAATGATGTCGGCCAGCTCGGCAAACATCTGGCAGCCGTTGCACACGCCCAGACCAAAGGTGTCACCCCTGCCAAAGAAGGCCTGAAACTGGTCGGAAAGCGCATTGTTAAACGTGATGGATCGGGCCCAGCCAATGCCGGCACCCAGCGTGTCGCCGTAGCTGAAGCCACCGCAGGCCACCACGCCCTGGAAGTCGGCCAGCTTGGCGCGGCCGGTCTGCAAGTCGGTCATGTGCACGTCAAACGCGTCAAAGCCGGCTTCGCTAAAGGCATAGGCCATTTCCACATGGGAGTTGACGCCCTGCTCGCGCAGCACGGCAACGCGCGGACGGTTCTTGAACACCGCGGGTGCTGCTCCCATCCGGCCTTGCAGTGCAGCGGGGATGTGCGTGTGCAGACCGGGGTCGGCGGCCACGCCAGCAGCCGCGTGCTCGGCATCGGCGCAGACCGGGTTGTCGCGCTGCTGGCAAATCTTCCAGCTCACGGCGTCCCACACCTGGTGCAGGTCAGACAGCGGTGCGCTGAAGATCGCCTTGGCATCGCGCCAGATTTGCAGTTGATCCTTGCCCGCATCGATGGCACTCGACGCCGGGCGGGTCTTGCCCACAAAGTGGCTGAAGGCCGACAGGCCGTGCTCGCGCAGGGTCTGCATGACTTCCGAGCGTTCGGCGGTACGCACCTGCAGCACAACGCCCAGTTCTTCGCTGAACAAGGCCTTGAGCGTCAACTCATCGCGGCGAGCACCCACCTGCCCCGCCCAGTTCTTGCTGTCGCCCACGTCCATGCGGCTGTCGGAAATGCCATCGCCCTCGGTCACCAGCATGTCCACATTGAGCGACACGCCCACATGGCCGGCAAAGGCCATTTCGGCCACGGTGGCCAACAGGCCGCCATCGCCCCGGTCGTGGTAGGCCAACACCTGGCCCTTGGCGCGCAAGGCGTTGACGGCATTGACCAGGTTCACCAGGTCTTGCGCGTGGTCCAGGTCGGGCACGGTGTCGCCGCTCTGGTTCAGGTTTTGCGCCAGGATGCTGGCCGCCATGCGGTTCTGGCCGCGGCCCAGATCGACCAGCACCAGCGTCGTGTCTTCAGTGGCGTTGAGCTGCGGCGTGAGGGTCCCGCGCACATCTGCCAGCGTGGCGAAGGCGGAAATGATCAGCGACACGGGCGACGTGACTTTCTTGTCGCCATCCGCCGCCTTCCACTGCGTACGCATCGACAGCGAATCCTTGCCCACCGGTATCGACACACCCAGCGCCGGGCACAGCTCCAACCCTACGGCCTTGACGGTGGCATAGAGCGCAGCGTCTTCACCCGGCTCACCGCAGGCGGCCATCCAGTTGGCCGACAGCTTCACGCGCGACAACTCAATCGGCGCGGCCAGCAGATTGGTGATCGCCTCGGCCACGGCCATGCGGCCGGATGCGGGGGCATTGAGCGCGGCCAGCGGTGTGCGCTCGCCCATGGACATGGCCTCACCGGCAAAGCCCTTGAAGTCGGCCAGCGTCACGGCGCAATCGGCCACAGGCACTTGCCAGGGGCCGACCATCTGGTCGCGGTGGCTCAAGCCGCCCACGGTGCGGTCGCCAATGGTGATCAAAAAGCGCTTGGACGCCACCGTTGGGTGGGCCAGCACGTCAATCACCGCCTGCTGCAGCGGCACGCCGGTCAGGTCGAGCGGCTGGGCGGTACGCGCAATCGTCGTCACATCGCGCTGCATCTTGGGCGGTTTGCCCAGCAGCACGTTCATCGGCATGTCGACCGGGCTTTCCTTGCCTGCATCCACCAGTTCCAACTGGCGCTCTTCGGTTGCCACACCCACCACCGCAAACGGGCAGCGCTCGCGCTCGCACAGGGCCTTGAACAGGTCAAGCGATTCGGGGGCGATGGCCAGCACGTAACGCTCCTGGCTCTCGTTGCACCAGATTTCCTTAGGCGCCATGCCGCTTTCTTCCAGAGGCACGCCGCGCAAATCGAAACGGGCGCCGCGTTCGGCGTCGTTGGTCAGCTCAGGGAAGGCGTTAGACAAACCGCCTGCGCCGACATCGTGAATGGCCAGGATCGGGTTGCCGCGGCCGTCGGGGCCGCCGGTTTGGCCCAGCATCCAGCACTGGTTGATGACTTCCTGCGCACGGCGTTCGATTTCGGGGTTGCCGCGTTGCACCGAGTCAAAGTCGAGGTGGGCTGCGTTGGCACCGGTGGCCATGGAACTGGCCGCGCTGCCGCCCATGCCGATGCGCATGCCGGGGCCGCCCAACTGAATCAACAAGCTGCCTGCGGGGAACTGCACCTTGTGCGTCTGGGTCTCGTCAATGATGCCGAGGCCCCCGGCAATCATGATGGGCTTGTGGTAACCGCGCTGCAGGCTGTCCTGGTCGGTGGCCACGGTCTGTTCGTATTCACGGAAGTAACCCAGCAAGTTGGGTCGGCCAAATTCGTTGTTGAACGCCGCGCCGCCCAGCGGGCCCTCGATCATGATTTGCAGCGGGCTGGCAATGTGTTCGGGCTTGCCCTCAAGCTGGTCGGACCAGCCGCCCCAGAGCTTGGACACGGTAAAGCCGGTCAGGCCCGCTTTGGGCTTGGAGCCGCGACCGGTCGCGCCTTCGTCACGGATTTCGCCGCCGGCACCGGTGGAGGCTCCGGGAAACGGGGAAATGGCGGTGGGGTGGTTGTGGGTTTCCACCTTCATCAGGATGTGCTGGGTAGCGGTCTGGCGGGTGTAGGCAGCCGGGCCGTTGTCACCTGTGACGCTGGTTGCCGCGCTGGCCACAAACCGCTCAACCACCGCGCCTTCCATCACCGAGGCGTTGTCCGAATACGCCACCAGCATGTGCTGCGGGTTTTGTTGGTGCGTGTGGCGGATCATGCCGAACAGGCTGCTGCTTTGCGCCACGCCGTCAATGGTGAACTGGGCGTTGAAAATCTTGTGGCGGCAGTGCTCGCTGTTGGCCTGCGCGAACATCATCAGTTCCACATCGGTGGGGTTGCGGCCCAGCTTGGTGAAGGCGTCCACCAGGTAGTCAATTTCGTCGGCCGCCAGGGCCAGGCCCCAACTCTTGTTGGCGTCCAGCAGCGCTGCCTTGCCGCCGCCCAGCACGTCCACATGGTCCATGGCAGCGGCGTCCAGCGCGTGGAACAAATCGTTGGCCTGCGCGCGGTCCAGCATGGCGCTTTCGGTCATGCGGTCGTGCAGCAAGGCGGCCACGGCCTGCAGTTGGTCGGTGGTCAGCGTGGACTTGGACAGCAAGCCATTTCTCAGAGTCAGGCGGTATTCCACCAGGCGCTCCACGCGCTTCAGGGCAAAGCCGCAGTTGTGGGCAATGTCGGTGGCCTTGGATGCCCAGGGAGACACCGTGCCAAAGCGTGGGCTCACCACAATCGCCGGACCTTCGGCCGGGCCCTGGTACGGGTCGCCATACGTCAGCAGGGCCGAAATTTTGGTGGCGGTCTCTGCTTCCAGCGGCGCTTCGGTGGCCACCAGGTGGATGTAGCGGCCCGCAATGCCGGTAATTTTGTCGTGAATGCCCTGCAGCGCAGGAAGAAGTTGTTGAACGCGAAAACTGCTCAGAGCGTTGCCGCCCTCGAAAGAAGAGATGTGCAGGGTCACTGTGGGGCCTGGAAAGTGGGCTGAACGGGCGGGCCAGAAGCGGGCCGCGAAACCGAGTAATTTTACCCGCCCCCCACTGTCGAACCGGGCCAATGGGATAATTGGGGGCATGACCATCACCATCAAAGACGCCGAGGGCATTGAAGGCATGCGCCTGGCCGGACGGCTGACCGCCGAAGTCCTGGACTATCTGGCGCCGTTCATCAAGCCCGGCATCACCACCAACGCCATCGACAAGCTGGCACACGACTACATCGTCGATGTGCAAAAGGCCATCCCGGCCCCGCTCAATTACACCGGCGGCGGCAATACGCCCTACCCCAAGTCGATCTGCACCTCGATCAACCACCAGGTCTGCCACGGCATTCCCAACGACAAGCCGCTCAAAAAGGGCGACATCGTCAATGTGGACGTCACCGTCATCAAGGACGGCTGGCACGGCGACAGCAGCCGCATGTATTGCGTGGGCGAGGCGTCGATTGCGGCCAAGCGCCTGTGCCAACTCACCTACGACGCCATGTGGCACGGTATCAAGATGGTCAAACCCGGCATCCATTTGGGTGACATCGGCCACGCCATTCAGACCTTTGCTGAGAAAAACGGCTTTAGCGTGGTGCGCGAGTTTTGTGGGCACGGCATTGGCCGGGGTTTTCATGAAGAGCCCCAGGTTCTGCACTATGGCCGCCCCGGCACACTCGACAAACTGGTGGAAGGCATGACCTTCACCATCGAGCCCATGATCAACGCCGGCAAGCGTGACATCAAGGACGGCCCCGAAAAAGACGGCTGGAGCATCGTCACCAAAGACCATTCGCTCTCGGCGCAGTGGGAGCACACCGTGCTGGTTACGCCCACCGGCTTTGAGGTGCTGACGCTCTCCCCCGGCGCCCCGCCCATCCCAGCCTTTGTGACCGCCCAGGCCTGACGCATCCCAACGACTCCCCTCTCCCCATGACTGAACTTGCCGCTCTGCGCGACACCTACCGCGCCAGCAAGGCGGCCTTGCTCGCCACGCTGGGCGAGCGCGCTGCATCCACCCGCACGGTGCGCAATGCGCTGCACCGCATGGCCGCGTTGGCGGACTCCATGCTGACGCAACTCTGGCAGTCCGCTGGTATGCCGGAAAACTGCGCCCTGCTGGCGGTGGGTGGCTTCGGGCGCAGTGAGTTATTTCCGTATTCCGATGTCGATGTGCTGCTGCTGCTGCCTGATGGTGCATCGCCCGAGCACGATGCCGACCTGAAGGGCCGCATCGAGGGCTTTATCAGCAACTGCTGGGACCTGGGCCTGGAAATTGGCTCCAGCGTGCGCACCGTAGAAGAGTGCCTGAGCGAGGCCGCACGCGATGTGACGATTCAAACGGCGTTGCTGGAAAACCGGGTGATCACCGGCAACTCCAAGTTGGCAGCGCAGTTTCAGAAGGCGTTTTTTGCGGCGATGGACCCGCGCGCCTTTTTTGTGGCCAAGACGCTCGAATTGCGCCAGCGCCACACCAAATTTGAAGACACGCCCTACGCGCTGGAACCCAACTGCAAAGAGTCGCCTGGCGGCTTGCGCGACCTGCAGGTCATCTTGTGGGTGGCCAAGGCCGCCCGCCTGGGCGACAACTGGAAAGCGCTGGCCCAGAATGGTTTGGCCACGGCCTTTGAGGTGCGGCAAATCCAGCGCAACGAGGCGCTGCTGCTGCAAATCCGGGCGCGCTTGCATTTGCTGGCACGCCGCCGCGAAGACCGTCTGATATTTGATTTGCAAAATGCCGTGGCCGAAGCGTTCGGCTACCAGAACAGCGAGAGCGAGTTGGATGGCAAAGGCCTGGTGCGTGCCAGCGAGCACCTGATGCGCCGCTACTACTGGGCGGCCAAGGCGGTGACCCAGCTCAACCAGATTTTGCTGATGAACATTGAGGAGCGGCTCAACCCCTCCACCCACGCGCCGCGCCGCATCAACGACCACTTTAACGAAAAGGCCGGCACGATTGATGTGGTGAGCGACGACCTGTACCAGCGCAATCCGCACGCCATTCTGGAAACCTTTCTGGTTTACCAGAGCACGGTTGGCGTCAAGGGCCTGTCGGCTCGCACGCTGCGCGCACTGTACAACGCGCGCGACCTGATGGACGGCAAGTACCGCAAGGATCCGGTGAACCGCGAAACCTTTATGCGCATCATGATGCAGCACGAAGGCATTACCCACGCCATGCGCCTGATGAACCAGACCTCGGTGCTGGGGCGCTACCTGTGGGTGTTCCGGCGCATCGTCGGGCAAATGCAGCACGACCTGTTCCATGTGTACACGGTGGACCAGCACATCCTGATGGTGCTGCGCAATGTGCGGCGCTTTTTTATCGTGGAGCATGCCCACGAATACCCGTTCTGCTCGCAACTGGCATCGGGTTGGGACAAGCCCTGGCTGCTGTACGTGGCCGCGCTGTTTCACGACATTGCCAAGGGCCGCGGCGGCGACCACTCGCATCTGGGTCGGGCCGAGGCGCGGCGCTTTTGCAAGGCGCATGACATTGACGCCGAAGACACCGCGCTGATCGAGTTTCTGGTGGGCGAACACCTGACCATGAGCCGCATTGCGCAGAAGTCGGACCTGGGCGACCCCAAGGTCATCAGCGACTTTGCCAAGCGCGTTGGAAACGAGCGCAACCTGACGGCGCTGTATTTGCTGACGGTGGCCGACATTCGGGGCACTTCGCCCAAAGTCTGGAACGCCTGGAAGGGCAAGCTGCTGGAAGACCTGTACAAGTACACCACCCGCGCGCTGGGCGGCCGTGCGCCGGATGCCGATGCAGAGGTGGAATCCCGCAAGCGCGAGGCGCTGGTCATGATTGCCCTACACGCTATGCCGTTTGAGGCGCACAAGCCGCTGTGGGACACGCTGGATGTGGGCTACTTTATGCGCCACGAAGCCAGCGACATTGCCTGGCACGCCAAGCAGGTTTCGCGCTATGTGGACACCGAGCAACCCATCGTGCGGGCGCGCCGCTCACCGATTGGCGAAGGCCTGCAGGTGATGGTCTACACCCACGACCAGCCGGACTTGTTTGCACGCATTTGCGGCTACTTTGATCACGGCGGCTTCAGCATTCTGGATGCCCGTATCCACACCACCAAGACGAATTACGCGCTGGATACCTTCCAGGTGATTACCGCCGGTGGCATGGATGAACACTTCCGCGAACTCACCGCGATGGTGGAAAACGGCCTGACTACCGCCATTGCCAAGGAAACCCCCTTGCCCAACCCGAGCCGTGGCCGTGTGTCACGCCGGGTCAAGAGTTTTCCGGTGGCACCCCGCGTTACGCTGCGCCCCGACGAAAAGGCGCAACTTTGGCTGCTCAACATCTCCGCCAGCGACCGCCAGGGCCTGCTCTACTCCATCGCCCGCGTGCTGGCCCGCCACCAGATCGTGGTGCAACTGGCCAAGGTGGTGACGCTGGGCGAGCGGGTCGAAGACACCTTCCTGATCTACGGCCCGCAGTTGCAGCAGAACCGGGCGCAGATTGAGATTGAGACGGAATTGCTGGACGCGCTGGCGGCGTAGGGGCATTTCTTGTGGCGCAAAGAAGACCCAAGTCCGCTTCGCTGACGGGTATGACCGAATGTCCGTAGTCCTGGCGCCCTGACCGTGTTTAGTGCTTCGTGCCGTCGGTGGCCGCACTGAGGGCCCGCAGGTACCGGTAGATTTCCCTAGCAGAGCGCTCGCGCGCTGCGGGGTCGAGTCGAGGCTGCAGGGCTGGCATGGTGGTGTCTGGTTTGATGCGGCTGGGCGACAGGACCCACCGGGTGAATTCATTCTGGCGCATGCCGCTAACCACTTCCGCCAAGTCGATGGGCTTTTTATCACCGCCGAAACCATTGGCGCGGTGGCAACTCAGGCAATGCTGGTGCGTGAGTTCGCTGGCGCTTTGCCATGACACGGCCAGCCTCGGCGGCATCAATGCCTTTTGGCGCTCGGTCGAAATGCGAACCTGCGCAGCCTGGTAGGGCCAATAGGTGCCGCCCTCGGCTTGCAATGCCGCGCTTTGGGTGTTGTCCCAGACCAGGTACCAAGGCCCGAGCGGGATCCTCTTTTCGTTTTGTTCCAAATTGTCAACTTCAAAAAGGCTCTGGCCAACGATCTCTGATACGAAGTAAGCCTGATAGCGCTCAAAGCGTTGGTTGGGTATGCGGGACACATACCCGTCAAGCGCGCGCACTTCCACGTCCACGCCTTTCGCACGCCACCCCTTGCCCAACACAGAATCGAGTACAGCCTTGGCGGGCCAGCCCCGATACGTGACGGCTGTGGGCTGCTTGACGCTCAGGTGAGGTTCGATCACCCGGATGTCAGTGGCTGCCGAGTTCAAGCGACTGCCCATTTCCAACGGCGCGGGCAATGGAGTGGCTTCCTCAGCCTGGGTCAGCCCCGCCCACAGGCCCGCCACCAGCGCCAGCATGCGCCAAAAGGAAGGCCAGCTTCGACCTGATATCAAATCTTGGTTAGTCATTGAAAGTCCATTCGAGGGATGAAACGCCCGGTGCACTAAACGGCTTTGGAGGCGTCTCTGAACAGTCCCAAGTTGACGGGGAAGGTCCGTTTGGCCGGGTCCTTGTCGTCCACGGTGTAGGGCGCCACGCGCGTGGTGTACTCGAGACGCAGGCCATTAGGGTCATCGAAGAAGAAGGATTTGTAGGGCGGCAAGTCAAGGATGGGCCCGACCACCACCTGCTTTGACAGCAGCTCCGCGCGCCGCGCCTGCAGGCCCTCGAAGGAGTCACAGCGCAAGGCGAAGTGGAAGGTTCCCGGTGGCACGCCCAGGCCACCATTGATGCCTGCGTCGTACTCGGTTGCGACACCCGGAGTGCCGTGCCACTGCATAAAGGCCAGTGCGCAACCGTTTCCGGTGTGGAAAAAAATGTGGTCCACTTCCCCGCCCTCTTCAACCAGCATGCGCTCGTGTATCAACACTTCGAAGCCCAGTTGCTGTTCATAAAAGTGGCGCGTGGCCGGCATGTTCCGGGTACCGAAACTCAGATGATCAATCGACATGGTTTTCCGCCAAAAACAATAACTATCAAAAATGATATCTGTTCACAAAAGAACAGTGCGGTTTGGGGTGATGAATTGTGGTTCTTCAAAGGGAAATGCCCGCCTAGCCGTCATCTCCAGGGCGCACACAGTGCGGAAATGCAGTGGCCTTAATCGTCTTCCGCAGCCGCAATGCCCGGAAACAGCACCTCGGTGAAGCCGAACTGCCGGAAGTCGCGCACGCGCATGGGGTAGAGCTTGCCCCAGAGGTGGTCGCATTCGTGCTGCACCACGCGGGCGTGAAAGCCATCCACCGTGCGGTCGATGGGGTCGCCGTACTGGTCGAAGCCGGTGTAGCGGATGTGTGACCAGCGCGGCACTACACCGCGCAAGCCTGGCACCGACAGGCAGCCCTCCCAGTCGCTTTCTTCGGCATCCCCAATCGGCGTAATGGTTGGATTGATCAGCACCGTGGGCGGCACCACGGGGCGGTCGGGGTAGCGCGGATTGCGGTCCATGCTTCCGAACACCACCAGTTGCAGATCCACGCCCATCTGCGGCGCTGCCAGGCCTGCGCCATTGGCGGCGCGCATGGTGTCCAGCATGTCGGTCACCAACAGATGCAGTTCGTCGCTGTCAAACGCAGTCACCGGTTGCGCCATGCGCAGCAGGCGGGCATCACCCATTTTCAGAATGTCACGCACAGTCATTTCAGCATCTCCAATAGGGCCGCTTCGTCCAGCACCGGCACACCGAGTTCCTGCGCTTTGGTGAGCTTGCTGCCGGCCTCGGTACCGGCCACGACATAACTCGTCTTTTTGCTGACCGAGCCGGACACCTTGCCGCCGGCGGCTTCGATCAGGTCCTTGGCAGCGTCACGGCCCAGCGTGGGCAGGGTTCCGGTCAGCACCAGCGTTTTTCCAGCCAGAGGCTTGGGAGCGTCGGAGGACGGCGCGCCCTCTTCCCACCGGATACCGCAGGCACGCAGTTGTTCCACCACCTCGCGGTTGTGCGCCTGTTCAAAAAATGTCCGGATACTTTTGGCCACGATCGGGCCCACATCGCTCACCTCCAACAAAGCCTCTTCACTGGCGTCCATGATGGCGTCGAGCCCGCCAAAGTGGCGTGCCAGTTCCTTGGCGGTGGCCTCGCCCACATGGCGAATGCCCAGGCCAAACAAAAAGCGCTGCAGCGTGGTTTGCTTGGACTTTTCCAGAGCATCGAGAATATTCTGAGCCGACTTGTCGGCCATGCGTTCCAGGCTGGCCAGGGCACTCAGGCCCAGGCGGTACAGGTCAGGCAGGTTGCGAATGACCTGCGCATCCACCAGTTGCTCCACCAGTTTGTCGCCAAGCCCCTCGATTTCCACCGCGCGGCGTTGGGCAAAGTGCAGGATCGCCTGCTTGCGCTGGGCGGTACAAAACAGGCCACCGGTGCAACGGTAGTCGGCCTCGCCCTCTTCGCGCACCGCCGCAGAGCCGCACACCGGGCAGATGCGCGGCATGCTGAACACCTCGCCACGCGCCGGGCTTTGCGCTGCGTCGGCTGCCGGTAGCACCACGCCCACCACCTCAGGAATCACATCGCCGGCACGGCGAACGATCACCGTGTCGCCCACGCGCACATCCTTGCGCCGGGCCTCGTCTTCGTTGTGCAGCGTGGCATTGGTGACGGTCACGCCGCCCACAAACACCGGTGCCAGTTTGGCAACCGGAGTGAGCTTGCCGGTGCGCCCCACTTGTACGTCAATGGCCAACACCGTGGTGAGTTGTTCCTGCGCCGGGTACTTGTGCGCCACGGCCCAGCGCGGCTCGCGGGTGACAAAGCCCAGGCGCTGCTGCAGCGGCAGGCTGTTGACCTTGTAAACCACGCCATCAATATCAAACGGTAACTGGTCCCGGCTTTGCCCCATGCGCTGGTGAAATGCCACCAACTCGTCAGCGCCCCGCGCCACGGTGGTTTGCTCGGCCACCGGAAAGCCCCAGCTTTTCAGCGTTTGCAGCAAGGCGTAGTGGGTCGCGAAGGCAGGCCCACCCTGCGCGGCGGGCGTTACCTCCCCCAGGCCATAGGCAAAAAAGCTCAGGGGCCGCTGGGCCGCAATGGCCGGGTCCAACTGGCGCACGGCACCGGCGGCAGCATTGCGTGGGTTCACAAAGGTCTTTTCGCCCTTTTCGCCGGAGGCAATGCGTTGGCGCTGGCGTTCGTTCAGGGCCTCAAAGTCGTCACGGCGCATGTACACCTCGCCGCGCACTTCCAGGACGGGCGGTACGTCGGTCGCGGCGGCACCGATCCGGAGCGGAATCTGCCCGATGGTGCGGATGTTCTGGGTCACGTCTTCACCATTCTCGCCATCGCCCCGTGTGGCGGCCTGCACCAGCACGCCCTGCTCGTAACGCAAGTTGATGGCCAGCCCGTCGAACTTGAGCTCGGCCACGTATTCCACCGCCGCATCGGTCTCGGTGAGTTCCAGTTCCTTGCGCACCCGCGCATCAAAGGCCTGGGCACCGGTCGATTCGGTATCGGTTTCGGTACGGATGCTCAGCATCGGCACCGCATGGCGCACGCTGGCGAACTGTTCCAGCGGCTTGCCGCCCACCCGCTGCGTAGGCGAGTCGGGCGTGACCCAATCCGGGTGCTGCCCCTCCAGCGCTTGCACTTCCCGAAACACACGGTCGTATTCGGCATCCGGCACTGTGGGGGTGTCGAGCACGTAATACTGGTGCGCCCAGGCATGCAGTTGGGCACGCAGCCCATCCAGCCGGGCTCGGTCGTCCGGGCTCGCCGGCTCTTCCGCAAACAAATCCAGGTTGGCCATGGCGTGCACTATCTCCTGCAGGTAATGCAGGCAGGATTACGAAAAAAGACGCCGCGCAACGGCGGAGCCAGCGGCCAGATCGCGCTCTTCCAGCGTGGTGTAGAGCGTCTGCAGCTCGGTGCCGATGACGTCCATGGTTTCCAGGCTGAGCGGCTGGCCGTTGTCGTCGGTCACCATGCCGTCCATCGCCTGCGCCAAGCCAAAGGCGGCATCCCGCATGCGCTCAAACGGCTGCTCGGCCCGGTCGGCCTGCGCCACATCGAGGTGCAAACTGACCTCGCGAATGGCGGTTTGCGCCGGGTCTTCGGCCAGAGCGGCCTGTGAATCAAAGGTCAGAACCAGCACCGGCGGCATGCCTTCCTGCGACGCCGGCAACACCATGCGCCCCGGAATCACGCCGGCCACAAAGCCCAGGCGCGCAGAGTTTTGCTGCACATAACCCGGGCTCCAGGACGCATTGAGGGCGCGGATGGTAAAGCCCAGTTGCGCATCGTGCGTGCTGGCAAATTGGTCTAGCTCACGCGCACGCGCCACCTCGTCCAGCATTTCGGGAAATTCGGGCGTGGCGCCCACCGCATCGGCAAAGGCCTGCGCCTTGACTACAAATTCGGAGTACTCAATTTCGTTCAACGCGCCGGTGCGGTTGGCCAACTGCACGCCGGCCTGAAAACCGCTGTAACGCTGCCCGGCGAGCGGGCTTTCCCACTGCTGCGTCGCGGCATTCAGCCCTTCCACGGTAAACAGCTTGGTACCTGCGCGCCGGGTGGCCGGCAGCGCCGCAATGGCCGCATCGCCCGAGACCGCCGGCGCATGGGGGTCGAGCGCCAGCGGCGCAATCACGTCAATCAGCGCATCCAGTGCCGGACGCCGGGCGGGTGTCGGCAGGGCCATGTCGGCGGCGTGCACTTCGGCATCGGTAAAGCCCGGCTCGACCGATTCCAGTTCCGGTTCCTGTAGCGTGTCGGGGGCTGCCTGACGCGGCGCGTTCTTGCGCGTGGTCCAGGTGTTGTAGCCCACCACGCCGACCATCACCAGTCCGCCGGCGATGGCCAATCCGATTTGCAAATTACTCATGTTGTAAAGACCTTCAGGCCAGTTCGGCAAAGGTAGCGGCAGATTCCATGTCTACCGCCACGATGCGGGAAACGCCCTGCTCCTGCATGGTCACCCCAATCAGTTGCTCGGCCATTTCCATGGCGATTTTGTTGTGGCTGATAAACAAAAACTGCGTGCTCTTGCTCATGCTCGACACCAGCTTGGCGTAGCGCTCGGTGTTGGCGTCGTCCAGCGGCGCGTCCACCTCGTCCAGCAGGCAGAACGGCGC
>ERZ1034363.447-NODE-447-length-28645-cov-3.732813_pt1 | contig 28645 bp, 18 predicted proteins | sample MGYA00520616_ERZ1034363 | MGnify/ENA primary metagenome ERZ1034363 (study PRJEB33736, sample SAMEA104284506) | Azolla filiculoides | biome: Urban; feature: Water surface; material: Ditch water | place: Netherlands | collected 2015-10-28 | depth 0-0.1 m ... | reverse complement strand
TAATGGGCTGCCATAGATTCAATTGATTCGTACCAATCATCAAAATTGTTTGAGCCAGTGCCCTGAATACCGAAAATAGGTTGGTCTTCATCAAAGTGTTTGCTCATGGAAACAAAATTTAAAACATTGAGTCCAGCTCCATGAATTATAAATAGAGGGACTTTATTTCCTTTAGGTTTTATTGGTACTATACAATTTGAATAACTTTCGTTATTTGTCTCTAATAATTTAGCAAATTTTTCAACTGTTGAATATTCAAACAGCGAAGATAGTGGAATTCGTTTATTAATATGTTTCTCGATTTCAATTATAACTTTTACAGCTTTTATTGAATGTCCACCTATTTCAAAGAAATTACTAAAAACATCTACTTGTTCTAAGTTTAAACTTTCTTGCCAAATCGAGGCTACTAATCTTTCTTCTTCTGTTCGAGGGGCAGTATAATTGATTATTTTATTTATTTTATATTCAGATAGTGCTTTGCGATCTATCTTGCCGTTAAGTGTTGTTGGCAATTTCTCTAATAAATTGAAATCTTGTGGTACTAAATGGGGCGGCAATTGCGAAGCCAATGCCTCACGCCACCTAGGTATTTGTATTTCTGCGCTTTCAATGTCAGATTCAGGTACAATATGTGCAATTAGAAAATTTTCATTAGCCAATACAACAGCGTATTTTATTCCTTCAAGTACTATTAATGCTTGTTCTACTTCTCCGGGTTCTATTCGATGTCCTCTTATTTTAACTTGTTGATCCAGACGTCCTAAACACTCTATTTCATTATTAGAAAGGATTCTTCCTAAATCGCCTGTACGATAAAGTAAATTGTCTTTATTAATAGAAAATTTGTTTTCAATAAATTTTTCGGAGGTGAGTTCATGTCTATTCCAATAGCCCTTTGCTACGCCATCACCACCAATGGCTATTTCGCCAATGTTTCCTGGAGCTACAAGTTGACATTGATCATCAATAATATATATTTGTGTATTTGCTATAGGTTTACCAATAGTTATTATACTATCGTCAGTATTTATTTGTTTTATAGATGACCATATTGTGGTTTCTGTTGGTCCATACATATTCCAAAGAGAGTCACACTTAATTAAAAGTTCTTTGGCAAGATCTACAGGCATTGCCTCACCACCACATAATGCTTTAAGAGGTAATTTTTTTGACCAACCAGAATCTAGCAGCATTAACCAAGTTGTGGGTGTTGCTTGTAAAAAATTAATAGTACCGTTTTCTATTAATTCTAGTAAAAGTCGCCCATCTCTAGCTGTTTCTTGGTCGGCTAGTATTAATGTTGCGCCTTTAATGAGAGGTAAATATAATTCTAAACCAGCAATGTCAAATGAGATTGTAGTAATAGATAGTAGCCTGTCATTTTCATTAATACCAGGTTCTAAAGCCATACTGCAAAGAAAGTTTACCAGATTTTTATGGGTAATAGGAACTCCTTTTGGATTACCAGTAGATCCAGATGTGTAGAGTATATATGCTAAATCCTCAGGAGTTACTTTAGTTTGTAACTTTGTGACAGGAAATTGATTTAATGATGCGACAGCTTGTTCTATTAAAATTGTATTCGCTAATTTAGGTAACGAATTGGATATGGCTTTGCTGGTTAATAAAAATTTAGCTTTAGAATCTTCCAACATAAATTGTAGTCTCGATATGGGATATTCATTGTCTAAAGGTAAATATGCTGCACCACACTGCATAATAGCTAATAATGAAATAAGAAGTTCTGGACTACGGGGTAATGAGACAGCAATAAAATCGCCAGCTACAAGTCCTTGATCTTTCAAATAATGAGACATTTGATTGGTCTGTCTTTGTAGGTCTTCATATGAAATAACATTGTCAAGATATTCTAATGCAATATTCTTTGGTGATTGTTGAACTTGTAAAACAAATAAATCGTATAGAGAAACATTAGGATAGCTAGTTTTTGTAGCATTTATTTCATCGTATTTACTAGTAAAATCTTGAAATGTAATTTCGCCTAAAGTTTTTGATGGATCTTCAACAATCTTTTGCACTAATTGTTCAAAGGACATCATCATTTTCTGTATGGTTTCATCCTTAAATAGCGTAGTATTAAAAGACCACTCGAAAACTAAATTTTTTTCATTACCACTGGCATTCAGAAAAATTTCAAAATTTTCATAAGCTTTTGGATTACTTATTAATTGATAGGATAGATTAGAAAAGTGAACTCCATCTGTCATTCCTAAGTCGATATTGAATACAATAGGTACTAAAGGAATTCGAGAAGGATCTCTGGCTATTTTTAGTTTCTGTAAGAGATGACCAAAGCTTAGATGCTGATGATCATATGCGTCAAAAAGTTCCGATTTACGTTGTTTTAAATAATCTTTAAAACTCATATTAGAATTAATTTTACTTCTCAATGGAAGTAAATTAACGCAATGTCCTATCAAATTATTCATATCTACAGCAGATTGCCCAGCTGTAGGCATTCCAACTACAATATCATCCTGACCTGTTAATTGATATAGTAAAATCTCAAAACTAGTCAACAATGTTGTTACTAAACTTGAGCCAACGCTTAATCCAGTTTGTTTTAGTTTTATTAATAAATTTGAATCAAAAGCGAAGTCTAAACGATGACTTTGATAAGTTCGAAGGAATGGTCTAGAGTTATCAGTCGGAACATTTACAATAGGAATAGATTCCTCATACATTTTTAACCAATAGGCTTCTATTTCTTTGTTTTCTTCACTATTTGAAAACAATTGTTCTTCATTTGCATAAGTTCTAAATTGAATTGGCGCAGGGAGGTTGGGTATTTTATTTTCTACATTAGCTGAATAAATTGCACCTAAATCCTGCAACATAATCCCAATAGACCAACCGTCGCAAATTATATGATGAGCTGTAATTACTAATTGATGCTCAGTATTAGATAACTTAAGTAACCCAAATTTAATTAGCGGTCCGTGGACTAAGTCAAAAAGAAAATGGGCATCTTCACTAATGTATTTATTTACATCTTCTTTTTTAGCAATTTCATCTAAATTAGATAAATCTAAATGAATTAGTTTTATAGAAAATTCTTTGTAAATAGACATATAAACACCATCTGTACTAAAAGTAGCTCGAAGTGCTTGATGTCTCTCAACCAATGTTTGAATAGCCCTATCCATAGCCATAGAGTCTAATGAACCGTTAAATTCCATTGAAATCGATTCATTATAGGCTCTTGCTGCATCGTTTCCACCAAAATAACAAGCAGTCCAAATTTCAGATTGCGATTTTGTAGTAAAAACAACAGATTCTATTTCTGGACCTGAAAAGGGATTAAATTTGGTGTTTTCTTTTAACATATCTCTGGACAATTTAATTTTCTTTTTGAACCACCACAATTAGTAGTTTTTTTATAATTATAATTTACAAATCAATTTTAACATATTCGCCGATATTAATTGGATCGGCTACAAACCAAGCAGGATTTCCTTCTTTATCCCGTCCTAATTTGGCTCCATCTACTGGCGGTTTACTAAGATTAATGAAACGATTTACGTTAGATTGTTCTGATGTTATAAATTCAGGTTTATTAGTAATAAAGAATCCTGCAGAAACCATTATTTCAAGGCATTTTTTGAAAGTATCTATAATTTGTGTGAGATCTTCTTCTTTATAAGCCTCAGTCAAAAAACAAGGAAAACCATCCCAAATATGAATTCCGTTCTCGCGTAACAAAGTAAATAATAATTCTCCATATAATACATCATCATTAAACTTTACTCTCCATAAAGACCCAAAATGATTGATTATCATTGGTAAATCTTTTTTCTTGAATTCAGAGTTTAATTCAGATGCAAAACGACTAGTCATATCATTTAGCTTTTCTTGCAAAGCTGGCCCTTGTTTTTTGAGGTGGATAAGAGAAGCTTTTGAAGCCGCTAATGCCAATGGATGTCTTACAAAAGTACCCGCAAAATAAGTAACCCCAACTTCTGGAATAGAATCATCTCCATATTGCCAATGCCCACCATCAAGAGCATCCATATATTTTCGTTTACCAACAATGGCGCCAATTGAAATTCCTCCACCAATTACCTTGCCATAAGTTGCTATATCGGCTTGAATGTTAAAAAGAGCTTGAGCTCCTCCAGGATGCATTCGGAAGCCAGTAATAACTTCGTCAAAGACAAGTGCTATATCTGATTGAGTAGTAAGTGCTCTTAGTTTATGTAAAAAATCTATTGGCTGAAATTCTGGTCTTCTACTTTGTATTGGCTCTACGAGTACAGCAGCTAGTTCATCTGCTCGTTCGGCAATTATGCGAAGACTTTCTTCGGTTCCATATTCTAAAATTAGCATATTTTGAACGGATTCAGGCATAATTCCAGGAGCAGCAGGAAAAGTGATCAACTTTTTTGAACCTCGCACTAGGGCTTCATCAATTATTCCGTGATAAGAACCAGAAAAAGCAACAATCAACGATCGACCGGTTACGGTTCTAGCAATTCGCATAGCTCCCAATACAGCTTCAGAACCAGTGTTACAAAGTGCGGCACGATCATGATTGGTAAATTCACAAAGTAGCTCACAAACTTCGCCAGCTAATGGATGTTGTGGTCCAACTTCAAATCCAGTATCTACTTGTTTATGAAGTGCTTCTTTGATGAAATCGGGTTGATGCCCAAAAAAACAAGATCCAAATCCATTTAAAGCATCAATATAAACATTGCCATCTATATCCCAAAGGCGATTTCCACTGGATTTTTCAATAACTATCGGGTAAACAATTTCTTTTGTTAATGGTTTAAATCCAGAAACTACTCTTGGATCTGCCATGATACTTCTGTATTTTTGAGCATAAGATTTGCTCGCACCTGTTTTTGCTGTGTAGCTAGCTATCAATCCATTCAGGAATTCCTTTTGAGAATGACTCATTTCTTTTGCTTGTTTATCAATTTTTGGAGACGCTCCAAATGGTTTTTGATGTTCGGCAATTTCTTCTGGAGTTCGTAAATCTTCAGTTGTGTTATTTTGAATTATTACAGGTTCTGATTTTTGAAATGTTTCTTGAGCATGACCATTTGGTTGCGTTATATTGTTTCCTTGAAGGAGTTCCATTTGCTTTCCTAACAATTGGAGTTGTTGTGCTATTAAGCTCAAAGCAAGGTTACTTTCACCGTTTGTTTGTGAGCCTGAGTTATAGGCAACTGGCGAAGGTGTTGCAACTGAATTAGTGACTAATTGCGATGTAATATTGTCATTATATTCTTCTTTTGGGAGATTTTGATCCAAATAATCTGCTAATAGCGAGGGTGAACTAAATTCTTCATTAAGTTGACGAAAGGTTATAGGAAGTTTGAAATCTTTCTTTAATTTAATGGCAAGCTGAGTAAGTGTCAATGAATCTAATCCGAGATCAAGAAAACTTTGCGAGCAAGCATCATTTGGGTAATCTATACCTGATGTTTGGCTTACAATTGAAGAGATTTTGCTAAGGATAGTATTTTTTCTCATGGGTTTATTTTCAATGTGATTGCTAATTGTATTTTGTGTTGTAATAATAGTAGGTATTGAGTTTTGTATTTGAAAACTTGGAGGATCTATCCAACAAATTTTGCGGTCGAAAACATAACTAGGTAATTCAATTTTTTGTCTTTGTTGCTCTTTGTAAAAAGCGTTCCAATCAGGATTTATTCCTCTAAGCCATAACTCTCCTAAAGTATTGAGGATGGTAGTATATTGATTTTCCTGATTTTTTGGTATTGTTAAACTTGCAAAGGCTGGAATTATTTTTCCTACTCCTTGTTGTTTTGTTAGTGTGGTTAATGTTTGACCAGGACCAACTTCTAAGAAAATAAGATCCTCTAATTTTAACAGTGTATCTGCTGCATTTGCAAATCTAACCGTGTTGCGTAAATGGTTTGTCCAGTATTTTGAATTTATGGCTTCGTCATCTTTTAGCCAAGTTCCTGTAACGGTAGAAACAATGGGTAAATTAGGTTTGTTGAGTTGAATTTTTTTCACTTCAGCTTCAAAAGTTTCCAAAATTGGATCCATCATTTTAGAGTGAAAGGCATGACTAGTAAACAAAAGCTTATTTGCTATTTCTAATCTGTCTAAAGATTTGGAAAATTCGTTCACTTTTTCATTTTCGCCTGCAACTACGCATAACACATTAGAGTTTATGGCTGCAATCGAAAGCGTGTCGGGAAGGATTTCTATTAATTTTTCCTCAGAAAGTCTAACTGATAACATACTTCCTCCAGGAAGTTCATTAACTAACCGACCTCTAACAGCAATTAGATGCAAAGCTTCTTGTAAGTTAAAAACTCCCGCTAAATGAGCAGCTACAAATTCACCAATACTGTGTCCGCAGAAAGCTGTTGGTTTAATTCCCCAGCTTAACCAAAGTTGAGATAAGGCATATTCTGTTACAAATAAAGCTGGTTGTGTGTAACGAGTTTCTTTTAATTTTGCTTCTGATTCTGGAGTTATTATTTCAGGATATAGAATTTCACGAATGTCTAATTTTAATTCATTCAATAAAAATCCAGCACATTTATCTATAGCTTCTTTATAAACAATTTCATTTTTATAAAGATTGATTCCCATTTGAGAAAATTGAGATCCTTGTCCTGGAAAAAGGAAAACTAGTTCGCTAGGGGCTATTTTTAAGACGTTGTTTTTAGTAGATCTTTTTTCGGACGAAAGCAATTCTTGACTTGCATCAGCAGTATTGTTTGCTAAAATAAAACTTCTATGTACAAAAGTGTCGCGCGTTTTATTTAATGAAAATGCAACGTCTGCCAATGGTAAATCAGGTGTTGATTTAAGATAATTACCCAGTTCAGTTTCATATCCTTTTAAACTGTTTTCTGACTTGGCCGACCACATTAGTAATTGTAGCGATCGACTTGAACTAGAAACTTTTTGCTCCATTGGATATTCTTCTACAACAAGATGCACATTTGTTCCGCCAACACCAAACGAACTTACACCAGCTCTTAAAGGCTCATTAGACTCCCAACGACGCAATTTAGAATTTACAAAAAACGGACTATTTTCGAAATCTATTGCTGGATTCGGTTTGTCAAAACCTAGAGAAGGAGGGATGAGCTTATTGTTCATCGCCAAGATTGTTTTGATCAAACCAGCTACACCGGCAGCAGCAGTAAGATGTCCCATATTGCTTTTTATAGATCCAATGGCACAAAAACCAGTTGTAGATTGTTTGCCAAAAGCCATTTTAAGTCCTTCAATTTCAATAGGGTCACCAAGAGGTGTTGCAGTTCCGTGAGTTTCTACATAACTAATTGTATCAGGTGAGATTTGAGCATCTTGAATGGCTTTTCTAATCGCAACAGCCTGTCCTTCGGTGCTAGGAGCAGTAAAACTCCCTTTGTTGCCACCATCATTTGTGATTCCAATTCCTTTTATAATTCCATAAATTTTGTCACCATCTTTTTGGGCTGCCTCTAAACTTTTTAGAAGTACAACTCCAGCTCCATCGCTAAAAACAGTTCCCTTAGCATCTGCGTCAAAAGATCGACAATGCCCGTCAGAACTTAACATAGAACCTTCTTGATAAAGATGTCCACTAAAAATAGGTGCAGTTACACTAGAACCTCCAGCAAGTGCAATATCACACTGTCCATTTCTAATCGCTTGTACAGCTTCAGCAATGGCAAGATGCGAAGTAGAGCATCCAGAATGAATACTTACTGCTGGTCCTTTTAGGTTTAAGTGATAGGCAGTTCGTGTAGATATATAATCTTTTTCATTTACTGTTTCGGCTTGAAGGTATCCAATTTCATCTACTATTTCTTTATTTGGTAGGATATTTTTTTTGTAATAGGTATTAGTTCCCGTACCAGCATAAACTCCTATGCTACCATTGAAGTGTTTTGGTAAATACCCCGTTTGTTCTAAAGTTTCCCAAGCAATTTCTAAAAATAAGCGTTGCTGTGGATCCATTACTTCAGCTAGCTTTGGATTAATTCCAAAAAAAGCTGCATCAAATGTATTTGCAGATGGGACAATACCACGAGCGCCAACATAAAGCGGGTCATTGCGTAATGATTCTGGAATATTGATATCAAGTTCTTCTGGTTTGAAAAAAGAGATGGTTTCTTTTCCTTCTTTTAAAACTTCCCATAATTCGTTTATAGATTTTGCTCCAGGAAACCTTCCAGACATACCAATAATGGCAACATCTCCAGATGTCTTATTTTGTTTTGATTTTGAAAAATCGCTTAGACTAAATGGTTTATTGGCAGCTTCTAAATATTCAGATAATGAGGCTATGGTAGGATATTGGTAAATATTGGTAACAGTTATATCTAAATTTATTCGTTTTCTTAATGTTGTGGCAACTCGTTGTGTTAATAGCGAAGTTCCGCCCATCTCAAAAAAGTTATCGTCAATACCAATTACAGGTATCTTTAAATGCTCGCTCCAAACCTTTACTATTTCTTTTTCAATTGTTGTTCGTGGTTTTCTTAAAAGAGGTGCCGAATCAGGACGAATATATTCTGGTTTAGGAAGTTTTTCTTTATCTATTTTCCCGTTTGTTGTAATTGGGAAATCAGTTACCCACATAAAAAATGAGGGAACCATATAATCAGGTAAAAGTTCTTCGAGTTTGTGTCGAATACTATTTGTGTCTTGTGTAGTTCCTGAAGATTGTAAATAAGCTACTAAACTTGGCTCTCCAACAATGTGGTTGCTTACTACTACAGTAGCTCTTTTAATTTCGTCAAAATTGTTTATCACAGATTCTATTTCACCTAATTCTATTCGGTGGCCTCTTACTTTGACTTGTAGATCTATTCTGCCTAGACACTGTACATTTCCATTAGGCAATAGTTTTCCCAAATCTCCAGAAAGGTACATTTTTTGGTTTGATTCATTTTGAAATGTATCAGTTACGAAACGTTCGTTAGTAAGTTCTGAGCGATTTAGATATCCTAAAGAAACGCCATCTCCAGCTATAACAATTTCTCCAACTTCGCCTGGATTTACGGGTGTTCTTTTTGTGTCTAATAAATAAACTTGTGTGTTAGCAATAGGTTTTCCTATTGTTATAGGGTTGTCATTGAGTGTAATTTGAGTAAGAAAGGAACATACTGTAGTTTCTGTAGGTCCATAAATATTCCATAATTCGCTGCATAGAGAAAGTAACTCTTGTGCCAAGGGTAATGGCACGGGTTCACCCCCAATTAGTGCTTTAATATTCAAAGGAGTTTCCCAACCTGAATCTAGAAGGATTTGCCAAATACTTGGAGTTCCCCACATCATCGTGATTTTATCTTTAACTGCTTTTTTAAGTAATAGTTGTCCGTCTCTCCTTGTTTCTTCATCAACAAGTACAACGCTTGCACCAAAAAGTAGAGGGAGATAGATTTCCATCACCATGGCATCAAAAGATATGGTTGTTACAGCAAATATTTTATCTGTTGCACAAATTCCAGGCTCTTTAGCCATTGAATAAACAAGGTTAATTACATTACAATGTGCCACTTGCACCCCCTTTGGTTTTCCAGTAGAACCAGATGTGTAAATTATATATGCAGCAGATTCTGAGGGAACATTAATATTTAAAGGTTCTACAGATAAATCCACCATTGCATTTAAAATTGTGGCAATAGAAAGAGAAATCGCTTTGTTTGGAAAAACTCTATTTGAGTTTAAACCGATGAAAAATTCAGCATTTGAATCTTCAATCATTAAATCTAGTCTAGCATCGGGATACATTGTGTCGATAGGAACATAGGATGCGCCACATTGCAAAACAGCAAAAAGAGAAGCTATTAATTCGGGGGATCTATCTAATGAAATAGCAACAATTTGTCCCGGTCTCAAGCCTTGAGACCAAAGATAATTTGCCATTTGATTTACCATTATCCCTAATTCATCATAAGTAATTTTTTGATCATTAAACTCAAGAGCTATCGAGCTAGGGGATATTTTAACTTTCTCTGCAAAAAGCTCATGTAAAGTACTTTTTGGATAGTTTATTTTTTTCCCGGTTATCTCGTAATTCAAATTATTATTGTTTGATTTAGTCATGGCAACTAAGTTGATTTCAAAATAGGATAATTAATATTTAAAGTTCACATTTAAAGTAATAAAGTGTAATTAAATGGAAATCATTATACTTTTACTTAATTATGTTTTTTCTGAATGTAAAAGTTATTTGTAATATTTTACTTAATTACATTAAATAATACTTGTTTAATGAAAGAAAATTCAAGTTGTTTTATTAGAATGTTTATCAAAAGAAAGAAAAAATTACAATTAAAAATCATATCTTCTACATAAAGCTAGTATAATCGATGAATAACATTTTTTAGATTATTTTGAAGAAGTCTATTATATAGTTTTTGAAAGAATTTTTATAAGGAATCAAAAATCAAAATTCATTAATAATTTTAAAAAAAACAAATTAAAAGAATCATGAAAAGATTCTTTTTTATATTAGCAAAATATTTTTAATAATTTTAATAAATTGAATATGAATAATTTATACAATTTTATAAAGACTTACGAGATTTGGATATTTTTGCTATTTGCCCCTATAACAAGCGCTATTTTTGTTTATGGGGTACATTTGCATCTTATACCTGGTCGACTTTATTTACATGGACGTTTTTTTGTGCTTTTGTTTCTTTTGATTGGTATGGTGAAATTAACAAGAGGTAATGCTGGGTTAAAAGATCTTTTTAAGCCGATGGTAATATGGAAAGTTCCTTTGCGATGGTATTTGTTCGCTTTCTTTTTTGCTTCGTCTATAGCTTGTTTAACTTTGTATTTAAGATCACTTTATTTGGGTATAGATTTTACAGATTTTACTTTGAATTTTTCTTATTTTTCAAGTTTTTATTTTACTTTTAATATAATTTTATTCGCTTTAGTTGGAGAAGTCGTATGGGTTAGCTTTGCAGTTAGGGAGCTTTCAAAAATTATGAATCCGTTCTTTGCTAGTCAGATTGTTGGTGCTGTATGGACACTATGGTGGATTCCAATTGTAATTATGAATGATGGTGTTATTGAAGATTTGCCTATTGTCGCATTAATGATTAATATGATGGGAGCGGCAGGAATGTGTGCCTTTATTTACAGAAAGACTAAAAGTGGTATATGTGTTTGGGTGCTTCAGATTATGCTAAATAGTTCTTGTCTTATTTTTCCTGTTTCGCCAAGATCAGATGTCACAACTTATTGGGCATTTAGTATTGTTTATTTCCTTGTAATGTTAGTATTTATGTTTTATTTTTATGGGTTCAAAAATAGTATAAAAATAAAAATTTCCTCACAATAAAAAAGACATAAATTTTACTTTTTTATGCCTATGCAAAAAGCATAGGCTTTTTTTTGCCTACCATCCTGCAAAATGAAATAATTGAAAGAATAAAAATAGTAAAAAGTCAAACTTGTTAGTTGTTATTAATTAGTGCTTTATAGATTTCTTGGGTCATTTTTTGATTAATAAATAAGTTGTTAATTAACTAAGATATTTGTAAATAAATGTCTTGAAAATGAGTATTTAAAAAAAAGAGATGCTTAAATATGATAATTAAATAAAAAGTGTGTATGGGTGTAATTTATGAAATAAATTATCGTTATTTTGCAAAAAAAATGTAGTTTGTCGATTATATGAGGTGTTTCGTCCGTTTTTTTTGTTTATTATAAATTATATTGCATGGTTTTTTATAGTATCGACTTCTTAAGCTGTTAGATCGTCTTTTTTATTGTAAGTAAGTTATCATTAAATGTGTGTATTTTGTGTAGTTAATCGGATAAAATTAAATTATGTCGATTTTATTTTTACAATTGAATATTTTTGTACAGTTAAAATTTGCTAATTAATTAAATGCCCGATAAATGGTAACGCATATAGACCTAAAAATTATAAACTTTTTTATAATTGTGATGTTGTTTTTTTCTTTTAAAGGAATTGCTCAAAATACAGAAACGAATTCAAATGATTTAATGGATACTATAATTGCATCTGGTAATGATGCAACTGGAAGTTCTGGCTCAGTTACATATTCAATAGGGCAAGTATTCTATACATCTATAGAAGAATCAGAATACAATGTAGTACAGGGAATACAGCACCAAGAGACTTATAATTCCTTAGATACCCAAGATGTTATAGAACCTAAAACAGAAATATCCATTTATCCAAACCCAACAACAGATTTTGTTAATATAAATATGGAGGGATATGAGTTAGAAAATGGATTAAGATCCTATCAACTTTATGACTTTCAAGGAAGACTTTTAAAACAAAACACAATTAATCAAAATGAAACTCAGGTTAATTTAAGTGACCTTAGTTCATCTATTTATTTACTTCAAGTATATGTTGATAACAAAGCTTTAAAAACATTTAAAATTATAAAAAATTAAAAAAATGAAACTTACACTTACTATACTATTATTTGTGACCGTTGCGCTTAATGTATTTGCACAAGCACCAGAAAAAATGAGTTATCAAGCAATTATTAGAAAACAAAATAATGCTTTGGTAACCAATACGAATATAAGCCTTAAAGTTATTGTACATCAAAGTGCGGTAACAGGAACTAATGTTTATGAAGAAACTCATAATGTTAAGACAAATGCCAATGGGCTTGTTTCTCTTGAAATTGGTACAGGAGTTATTGCTAACGGGACTTTTAGCGGTATAGCATGGGAAAAAGGGCCTTATTTTATTGAAACACAAGTTGATGTGACTGGAGGAACAAATTATGGCATTATTGGGGTTACACAATTATTAAGTGTACCTTATGCTTTACACTCAAAAACTGCTGAAAGATTAGTAGGCACAAATGGAGCAATTGCTAATAAAGCTGCAATTATTCCATTTACTTCTTCTAGGAATATTGCTAATACAGATATCAATAATACAATAGAATGTACAACTTCGGCGACATTGACATTGACTTCTGGATTTGGAGCAATGGTAGTAGGAGATACCGTTAATTTAGAAGCTCATAATGGTGCCGTCCTGACAATACAAACTGCTACAGGTGTAACAATAAATTATAATCCAAATGGTAGTGCACAGTTTAATAGCGTTGCTGGAAACGTAAGGTTTGGGATGCTTAGAAAAACGGGATTAAATTCTTATATAATATCTGGACAATGAAATATCTAATTTACCTTTTTTTGCTTTTTTCAACTCTGGTTTTTTCACAGAACTACAACTATGCTATTGAAGAACCTCAAAAACAAACACTCCCTTTATTGCCTGTAGTAAATAACCAATTAGAAGAAATTGACTATTTTAAGGCTTATTTATTGCCAATTGCACAAAAAGGAACTCTTCAAGCTGCTTTAGATAAATATGGTTCTGTTAGATTAGAAAAAGGGGACTACTCTGGAGTTAATATAGTAATGCGTAGTAATCAAAGATTATATGGACATCCTACTTTGAGCCCGGTTTCTAATATAACCATTGCGGCAGGAAGTAGTAATGTGTATTTACAAGATTTATTTCCATCTGGTAAAGATATAATTTTTCAAGCAGGAGGAGTTATTTCTAATTGTACGCTTAAAACTATTAAGTGGGCAAACATCAAAGCTAGTAATGCTATGTTAGAAAATAATTTATTTATTAATATAATGAGTGCTATAAATTTTGATTGTAGTGCATCTGGTTATTTTAGAAATAATAAATTTATAAAACATCAAGTACATGGGGTTTCCAATATGCTTGTTATGAAAGGGAATAATACAACTCCTAGTTTTGGAAATGTTCACTTACATTCAAACTTTTTAACGCCTGCTGGAGATGCTACAGATATTCAAAATTTACAATCAATAACGTTTGTTGGATTAGATAGTGAAGCTTGGAATTTTAGTGGTGCAGGAACAAAGCCAATGTTAAGTATGCAAAATATGGGTAATGTAAAAATTACAGATTTTGGTGGAGGAAACGGATATTCTACTGTTCAAACTCCAACATTTAATATTGATGCTAATAATTTATTTTTTTTAAATAAATACATAAAAGGAGAAGGAACTAGTGGTTCTCCAACTGTAGCTGCAAAAACGAATGTGCTTTATTACAAAGGGGCAGACGATGATTATATGAGAGGTTCTGGAACCGTTACCGGATTTGATTTAAAATCTCATTTTGCGGGAACAAACGACAAGAATATAACTTTAAACGGCATAATTCAAACTTCTACAATTTCAAATTCAACATTAACCAATGCTATATTAGGAACGCAATACACTCCTTTTTCAAGGACAACTTGGGAAACTTTGCCAGATCCATCAGGCGTTAATTGGGCTACAAATAGAGTAGGGAAAACAGATAGTACGAGCTATATTCAAAACTTAATAAATACTAAAGGTATTGCAGAACTTCCTGAAGGAATTTTCTATATAAGTTCTACTTTAACTATGAGTGTAGATGGAACTAAAGGAATTATTGGAGCAGGAACAGGAAAAACAGTAATTGTAGGGCTAACAGATAATTTCCCATTGATTACACTTGCTGAATCTGCAACAGGCGATAATAATTTTGTTCTTTCTAATTTAACGCTACAAGGTGGAAGTGTTGGGGTTTATGCACCAGATGAAATGGATTTGATTGCTTTTACGAATTTAAAATATGTTGTATTTAGAAATCAAAAATACGGGATTCATTTATATCGAATTTTTGGACTTGACAATTGCTTTTTTGATAGCGTAAGTTTTGCAAATTGTACCGTAGGTTTTTTTCAAGACCCTCATCCAACTTATACTTTTGCTGATGCTGGTTATGTTGACAAAGTTGTTTTTTATAATGGTCAATATTTAAATTGTGGAACAGCAGTGTCAATGAAAGCTACAAGAGCAGATAATTTAAACGCTTGGATAAATTGTAAATTTGATGCTAACACTTTAGCTTTCGATATTTCTGGAAACAATTTTCCAATTGTTGCTAATTGTGATTTTACTAATCACAAAGGACCTAATATTATCCGCGATTCACCTTTAGCTTTATACAACTGCAATTTTTATAATAACTCCTCAACAGATGCAATAATAAGAGCACAAGGAAGTTTTATGGAAGGTTGTAACTTATTGGACAATATTCCTGTATTTTCATCAACTGTGCATTATCTTATGAGTAATTACATATTGAACTCAACAATAAAAGGAAATGTTACAAGAACTTATGGGATTTCACAAGGTGTATTTGTAAATAGTAATTTAGTTGCAAACTCCACATTGAATAAGTTGTTGGTAAATGTTAAAGATAATGTTCCAACGGTACTTATAAATGCTACGCCTAATCCTTATCCACAACTTTTAGTAACTCAATAAAAATATAATTTTATTTGAAACAGGTTTTTTTTAACTCTGTTTGACTTCATTTTTTTTACAATTTTTAAATCATATGTTAGAGGTTCGGATTAAGACAATTTAATCTGAACCTCTTTTTAATGGTTATTGCCCAATTCTTTAGCAATAGACATTTACTTCTTTGATCACCATAAACATTCATTTTTTTATTTAAATAAAATTACTTTTCAAATTAAAATTATCATAAATTAATTATTCCCCTTCAAATATGTTCTTTAACAGCAAGCTAATTTTGCATTGAAAGATCAAATCAGTAATACAAAAGAGGGGGCCTTTTTTTTATTTTAAAATATTTTTTTTGTGTCACTATTGCTATATAATTGAAGTGTTTTTTTGTTAATAGTGCAAGAAAATGATTGACAATATTTGTAAAAAATTGTATTTAATCGGATTTTGAAATCTTTTGAACAGATTTATTATTTAAATTTAAAAACCTTATATATTTTTGAAAATAATTAAAAGATGAATAATAGATAAACAATAGTTTATTGTATTTTATTCTTTTAATATTCTGTAAATCAATTATTTGAATAGAACGTGTTATTTAATAAGTATTAAAAAAATATGAGTAATAAAAAAATAACTATTAAATTTTAGACTATAAATTGAAAAAGAGTAATCTAAAATTTTGCTAAGTAATACAAATAATAAACAACCAAATTTTTAATTTTTAAACCTACAAAAATGAAAACAGGAATAACCTTTAGTGCCTTTGATTTATTACATGCCGGACATGTTAAAATGCTTGAAGAAGCCAAGCTTAAATGTGATTATCTAATAGTTGGTTTACAGACCGATCCTACTATAGATCGTCCAACAAAAAACAAACCCACTCAAACCGTTGTCGAACGCTACATACAACTAAAGGCTTGTAAGTTTGTTGATGAAGTGGTTCCTTATACTACAGAACAAGATTTAGAAGATATTTTGAAATCTTTTATTATTGATTTGCGCATTGTGGGAGATGAATATAAGGATAGAGACTTTACAGGGAGAGCATATTGTGAAGAAAAGGGAATCGAATTGTATTTTAATACCCGAGACCATCGTTTTTCGAGTTCTAGTTTGCGTCAAGAAGTCTATCAAAAAGAACTTTTAAATGCAATGTATTAACAATAATGCTTCTATAATTTTTATAGATGAAATTAATACCGGATTGTTCAAAATATAGAAAAACAATACAGAAGTCAATATGAAGGATAGTTTGTCATCAAATCCTTTGTTTGTCATAACCAAGTAATATAATTCACGAAAGAGATTCTTAAATAAATTAGTTTGGTTTTTTGATGTCAAAAGAAAAAAAACGATTACTTCTGAAGAATTTGATTTAGCTGTGCAACTTATTGCTGATTATAAATTGCAATTGGATAATCAATTAAAAAAAGTTTCAGCTAGAAATCAAAAAATCAATATTCAAGGAGATATAAGAGAAAATACCTTTAGGCTACTTCAAAAGTATTATGCTATAACCCTTCAATGTGACGATTTAAAAGCTATGGACAGATATCTTTTGGAAACTATTGATTATGAAAAAATAAAATTTCTAAAAGGATCTGAACGAATGTCTTTGCAACTTCTTAAGAAACTTATGGTATCTCATTCAATTAATTGTCAATAAACGAATATAATATATACAATTTTAAAATAATTAGACTAGAACTTAAAGTGAGTGGGTTATTAAATCTCGGATTCAATTTAGCTTTCTATTTAAAAATATAATAATGAAAATCAAAAATATTTGTTGCCTAGGAGCGGGCTATGTAGGAGGACCAACAATGTCAGTAATAGCCTTGAAATGTCCAGAAATAAAAGTAACCGTAGTTGATTTAAATGAGGCACGAATAGCTGCCTGGAATGATGAAAATTTAGATAATTTACCAGTTTACGAGCCAAAACTTGCAGAAGTTGTTGGAGAAGCTCGTGGTCGTAATCTTTTTTTCTCGACCGATGTAGATAGTGCAATCGATGACGCAGATATGATCTTTATAGCAGTCAACACACCAACTAAAACTTATGGTGAAGGAAAGGGTATGGCGGCTGATCTTAAATTTGTTGAATTGTGTGCTAGACAAATTGCCAGAATTGCAAAAAACGATAAAATTATTGTTGAAAAATCGACATTACCTGTTCGTACAGCCGAAACCTTGCAAACTATTCTCGACAGTACTGGAAATGGGGTGCATTTTGAAGTATTATCAAACCCAGAATTTTTGGCCGAGGGGACAGCTATCGAAGATTTATTCAATGCCGATAGAGTATTGATTGGAGGAAAACAAACACCAAAAGGGAAAGAAGCTATTCAATCCTTGGTGGATATTTATGCACATTGGTTGACACCAAAGCAAATTTTAACAACAAATGTTTGGTCATCAGAATTATCAAAATTAACTGCAAATGCCTTTTTGGCACAACGTATATCTTCAATAAATGCACTTTCGGCTTTGTGCGAAGTTACAGAAGCTAATGTTGATGAAGTGGCCAATGCCATTGGAACAGATAGTCGTATTGGTCCCAAATTTCTTAAAGCTTCAGTAGGTTTTGGTGGTTCTTGTTTTCAAAAAGACATTTTAAACTTAGTATATTTGTGCCGTTATTTTAATTTGCCAGAAGTAGCTAATTATTGGGAGCAAGTGATAATCTTAAACGATTATCAAAAATATCGCTTTGCTAAAAAAATCATTAGTTCTCTTTTTAATACTGTTAGCGGAAAGAAAATTGCTTTCTTAGGTTGGGCTTTTAAAAAAGACACGAATGATACAAGAGAATCAGCAGCAATTTATGTAGCAGAACATCTAATAGAAGATGGTGCAGAAATTCATATATTTGACCCTAAAGTTTCTGAATCAAAAATTAAATCAGATATGAGTTATTTATGGGAATTAAATGGTCTTAATGAACAAAAAATAGCATTAAAATTGAAGCAAATTTTTGTTTATAAATCACCAGTAGAAGCTTTAAATCAAGCCCATGCTGTAGCTGTATTGACTGAATGGGATGAATTTAAATATTATGATTGGGAAGCAATATATAGTAAAATGTACAAACCGGCTTTTGTATTTGATGGCCGTAATATTCTAGATGCTGAACAACTAGCTACAATTGGTTTTCAGGTAAAAGGAATTGGGAAAGGTTAAGAGAATCAATTGTAACGAAAACTATTTTTTAATTATTTATCTCCATTTCTTGAAAGAAAAACTAACTAAAATTAAACAACACCCAAAGTATGATACCATACTGAATTGGGGTAAGTTGATTTCTATTACTGGAGGAGCACAAGTTATTGTGCAAGCAGTAGGATTTGTTTGTGGAATATTAATTATCCGTTTATTATCCGTAGAAGAATATGCTTTTTATACCTTAGCGAATACAATGCTAGGAGCAATGACAGTATTGTCTGACGGTGGCATTTCTACAGGGGTAATGGCCGAAGGTGGAAAAGTTTGGCAGGATAAAGAAAAGTTAGGTCGAGTATTGGTTACTGGACTTGAAATGCGTAAAAAATTTGGGGTCATAAGTTTAATGGTATCATTACCTATTTTACTATATTTATTAATTCATAATGGTGCTGGTTGGACAACTTCTGTTTTAATAACAATATCAATAATACCAGCTTTTTTTGCAGCATTGTCGGACTCATTACTTGAAATTCCGCTAAAATTAAATCAAAGTATTTTTTTACTTCAAAAAAATCAGATAGTAGTTAGTTTAGGAAGGTTGTTGTTAGTAGCATCAACTATATTCATTTTTCCTTTTGCTTATTTTTCAATCTTGGCAAGTGGAGTAGCGAGAATATATGGTAATTTTAAATTAAAAAATGCGACCAATATTTTTGCCGACTCAAAACAGTTAGAAGATTTGGTAGTAAAAAATGAAATTTCAATAATTGTAAAAAGAAGTTTGCCAGGACTAATATATTATTGTTTTTCAGGTCAAATTTCAACTTGGATAATTTCGATATTTGGAACAGCAGCTTCTTTAGCTCAAATTGGAGCTCTAGGAAGATTAAGTTCAATTTTAAATCTTCTATTAGTTATATTTACAACATTAATTGTTCCTAGATTTGCTAGAATACAGAATCAACCTCAAAAATTATTACAACATTATTTAAAAATTATCCTTTCTTTTGCAGTTCTTTCTTTTTTTATTGTTTTAGTTTGTTATCTTTTTTCGGATCAAATTTTATGGGTTTTGGGAAAAAATTATCAAGGACTAAATGTTGAATTATTACTTTTAATAATTGGAACAACAATATCAATGATTTTAAGTGCAGCTCTATCTCTTTATTTGAGTAGAGGTTGGATTTTACATTATTATATTTCAATTTCAGCAAGTTTATTTCCTATTATTTTGGGGTGTTTTATTTTTGATATTGCAACTTTAAAAGGAATTTTATATTTAAATATTTTTGTGGCTCTTATACAGATGATTTTGCATGTTTCCTATGGATATTTTAAAATTTTAAAATTGTTTAAAGAGAATAACAAACTTACTAATGATTAATATTTAGGTTTTCAAATAAATTATAATATGAGATATTCGATTGGTATTCCAGCATTCAAAGGACGTTTTCTAGAAGAATGCATAAATAGTATAGTATCCCAAACATTTACGGATTTTGAGTTAATTATTGTAAACGATTGCTCACCTGATGATATAAAGAACATTGTTGAAAAATTTAATGATCCTCGAATTAGATATTACGAAAATGAGACTAACACTGGAGCTGAAAATGTTATTGATAATTGGAATAAATGTTTGAATTTGGCTAATGGTGATTTTTTTGTATTAATGGGCGACGATGATAAATTAGGGGCAGACTATTTATTTGAATTCGACAAACTAATTAATAAATATCCTGAATTAGATGTTTTTCATTGTAGAATAAAAATTATTAATGAAAAGTCGGAAGAAATTGAATTAAGTAATTGTTGTCCTGAATTTGAAAGTACAGATGACTATATTAAAAATTGTATTGAAGGCAGAAGTGAGCAATTTATTTCAGACATTGTATTTAGAAAAAGTACTTTATTAACTAATGGTGGTTTTTTTAAACTGCCCTTAGCTTGGTCTTCTGATTATGTTTCTGCTTTTATAGCTTGTGGAGATAAAGGGATTGCTTACACATCTAATCCTGTATTTTTATATCGAAAAAATCAATTTAATATTACCAGTACAAGCAGTTTAGAATTAAAAAGAGCAGGTATTATAGGAATGGAAAATTGGATTACCAAATACCTAGAGAATACAAAAAAACCTTCTCAATTGCTCAAAACAACATTTAAGAAATATGTTAAAAATAACAAAGAAGCCTTTATTCAGCAAATGGTTGGTAGAAAAAGGTTAAATGGATTCTATATTTGTTGGGTCAATAGAAAATTGTTTGAGATTTCTTTTATCGATTTTTATGATTTGATTTATGGTAAGTTGTTTAGCAAGAAAAACGGCTAATTTTATTTATAAATCTATTTCAATAATACAGTTTCAAAAACATGACTATTTTATTTATATGTGGCTCAGCCCAACCTGGTAAAGATGGAGTTGGAGATTATACGCGTCGTTTGTGTGGTATGTTGACGACTATGGGTCATCAAACTAGAATATTAGCACTATGTGATAACCATTCTAGTTTATATATAAATGAAATTCAGGAAATTGAAGGAAATAAAATTGTAGTTTATCGTATTCCTGTATCCAGTTCTACTAAACAACGTTTTATTTGGTCTCAAAATATTTTAAATGATTTTCAACCCGATTGGATTAGTTTACAATTTGTGCCTTACAGTTTTAATCCGAAGGGATTGCCTTTTTGGTTGCCTTCCTTTTTAAAGAAATTAAAAGGAAATCATAAATGGCAAATTATGTTTCATGAATTGTGGATAGGAATGGATTCGGGTGCCACATTTAAGAGTAAATGTATTGGCTTGTTACAAAAGAAAATAGTTTTAAATATTTTAAAAAATAATAATAGTATAATTAATACCCAAACAGATTTATATCAATCTAAAATACAAGCTTTAGGATATAATGCGCAAATATTGCCTTTGTTTAGTAATATTATTAAAAGTGTAGAATCAAATTCGAGAACAGCTACAGATGAATTTGAGTTGAGATTTTGTGTTTTTGGAGGTATTCATTATGGAGCACATGTAGCAAAATTTATTGATGAATTAAAACAGGTTTTGTCCTCATCAAAAGAAAAAAGAAAATTAAATTTTATTTTCATCGGAAACTGTGGTGTTGCTATAGAAGAATGGAAAAAAGTATTCTTGGACAATCAAGTTAATTTTGAAATTACAGGATTTGTTACCGATTCAGAAATTAGTATGTTGTTGTCAAGTTGTCAATATGGAATTTCTACAACCCCTTATATATTGAATCAAAAAAGTGGTAGTTTGGCAGCTATGTTTGATCATCAATTGCCCGTTTTATGTGTTGCTAGAAATTGGACAGTTAAAGGATTTAATCAAGAAAGGTTTTTAAATTTAGTAAATTATCAAAACATAGAATCTAGAAATGAGTTTATTAATAGAAAATTTATAGCCTCTAATGAGAATAATTTAGAATCTGTAGCAATAAAATTTATAAAGGGATTAAAATAAGGTATTAATTATGGCTAGTCTAAAATATTTATGGAATAACCGAGTTAAATTTCAACTGTTTAGCAAATCTTTTTTTATTAGTTGGGCCAAACGTTTGTTGACCTTTTCAGAATTAATTGAAAATAATAAAAGACGAAAAAAACTTATTAATGATGGAGCAATAATATCAGAAACAGCCGAGATTGGAATTGTTAACATTAATGGGAAGAAAGAAAATTTATCAATTGATGATTTTAGTACTTTAGGTAGGGTTGAGATTGCACTACACGATAAAGTGTCTATTGGAAAATATGTTTGTATAAATGATGGAGTAGTTATTTTGAGTGCATCTCACGATGTTTCTGATTCATTATGGCGACATAAAAAAGCGCCAATTTCGATTGGAGATTATGCTTGGATAGCAACCAATGCCATCATTTTACCAGGAGTAAGTATTGGTAAGGGCGCAGTAGTAGGTGCGGGTGCAGTAGTGAGTAAAAATGTAAATGATTATTCAATAGTAACTGGAAATCCTGCAAAAGAAATTGAAAAAAAGAGAATTGACGTTTTGAATTATAATCCTTGTGAATTTCTTGCAACAAATAACGCATGGTTAAAATGATATTGTTTTCACATCCAACATTAAATGCAAACACAAAGGCATTGATTAATGGCTTATATAAAAATAAAATTTTATATAAATTATATACTTGTGTTGCTATTTTTCATGGTCAATTATTATACAAGTTAGGATCTAATCCTAAACTAAAAGATTTAAAAAGAAGAAGTCTTGATAAGACTTGGCAAACATTTACCCGATCCAACTCTTTTTTTGAATTTGGACGTATATTGGCTTCAAAGCTGAAAATTGAATATTTAATAAAACACGAAACGGGTTTTTTTTGTATTGATAAAGTTTATGAAAATCACGATAAATGGGTAGCAAATAATTTGTATAAAGCTAAAAAAGAAGGGGTTGTAGGGGTTTATGGGTATGAAGATGGTGCTTTAGCTACTTTTACAAAAGCAAAACAATTAGGCATTAATTGTATATATGATTTACCTATTGGTTATTGGAAAAGTGCTCGTGTTTTAATGCAAAAAGAATTTGATATCAATCCTGATTGGTCAAGTACGCTAACTGGTTTTAGTGATTCTAATGCAAAGTTGGATAAAAAAGATCAAGAATTAGCTTTGTCTGATGTTATTTTTGTAGCTAGTAGTTTTACTAAAAAAACATTGGAAGAGTATTCAGGAAATTTGCCAGAAATAAAAGTGATACCCTATGGTTTTCCAGAAGTTAAACAAAAAAAAGACTATATACCTCTAGTTAATAGAAAACTGAAAGTTTTATTTGTTGGTGGTTTATCACAGCGAAAGGGACTTTCATATTTATTTGAAGCAGTAGAAGGGTTACAAGATAAATTAGAATTAACAGTGGTGGGACACAAAGCGGTTCCTAATTGTAAAGCATTAAATCAAGCTTTAGAAAAGCACCAATGGATTCCATCAATGTCACATGAACAAGTATTATCTTGTATGCGAGAACATGATGTTTTTGTTTTTCCTTCACTTTTTGAAGGCTTTGGTTTAGTGATTACGGAAGCAATGTCTCAAGGTGTACCAGTAATTACAACAGAGCGTACAGCAGGACCTGATTTAATCAAAGATGGTGAGGATGGATGGATTGTACCAGCTGCCTCTTCGACGGCAATAAAAAAAGTATTAACTGAAATACTTGAAACTCCAGAACTAGTAGAAAAATTTGGGCTTGCGGCTCAAAGAAAGGCTCAAACAAGGCCTTGGTCAGTTTATGGACAAGAAATGGCTGATGCACTTTCTTCAATTAAATTTTTATAATCAACCGAGTTAAATGAATATAACGGAAGAAAAAATTTTAAAACCCGCTACGGATAATTCTTTGAAAATAGCCATTTGGTTGTATTTTTTACTTTGGATTTTTGAAGGAGCTTTGCGAAAGTGGATTTTACCTAGTTTGGCTACCCCATTATTAGTAGTACGTGATCCAATTGCTATTTATATAATAATTAGAGCTTTATATTTGAATTATAAATTTTTAAATACTTATACTGTTGCAGGGTTGATATTTACCTTATTTGGATTGGCAATTACTTTAACCTTTGGACATGGTAATCTTTTTGTAGGTCTTTATGGTGCTAGGATTATGTTGCTTCATTTTCCCTTGATTTTTATAATTGGGCAAGTTTTTACAAAAGAGGATGTGCTCAAAATGGGGAGATTCCTTTTAGTGATGAATATTTTGATGACCTTAGTGGTTTATTTTCAATATATAAGTCCCCAAACCGCTTTTATTAATATTGGAATTGGCGGAGAGGGGAGTGCGGGATTTTCTGGAGCAATGGGATATAGCAGACCACCTGGTACATTTTCATTTACTTCAGGTTTGGTCATTTTTTATGCAGCTGTTTCTGTTTTTGTTTTTTATTTTTGGTTGTCTAAAGATTATTGCTCTAAAATTTTATTATACACAAGTACAATAACTTTGATAATTGCTTTGCCTTTAACCATCAGCCGTGGTGCGGTAGTTGGAGTTCTTATTGTTGGTTTATTTGCAATAATTGCATCGGTTACTACTTTCAAAATGGTATTTAAGTTAGTTTTTATCGGTGTTGTTTTTTATTTTTTAATAATTATTTTACAGCAATATTCAACCATATTTAGCTTGAGTACAGAAGTGTTTATGCATCGTGTTGATGCGGCAAACAAATCTACTGCCGGAGGTGGATTTAAAGACTCTATTGGTTTAAGAATGCTAAACGATTTAATTGATCCCATTGTCAACCTATTTAAGCAACCTTTGTTCGTAGGAAATTTGGGTATGGGAACAAATGCTGGTGCGCAAATGTTATCTGGTAAAATAAAATTTCTTGTTGCAGAAGGCGAGTTTGGTCGTTTAGCAGGAGAACAAGGAATTGTTTTTGGTGGAGGACTAATTGTTTTGCGTATTTTTTTAGCCATTAGTATTGCGATTAAGTCTTTAAGATTACCAAAAGAAGAAAAACTCCTTCCTTTTATAATTTGTGGATCCGCTTGTGTGGCAATAATTCAGGGGCAATGGGCGCAGCCTAGCGTTTTGGGTTACTCAATTATTATGGCAGGTTTGGTTATGGCTAGTTTAAAAAAAGATGAAATTCCACTTCAAAAAAATATTTTATGATTTCTAAAATAATTTTAATTGGTAATTATAAGCCTGATAAGCAATTTAGTATGTATATTTTTGAGGTGTTGATGGCGGAGGGATATGCAAAATCTAAATTTAAAGTAGATGTGATACGTCCCAATGAAATATTTGGGAAGCTTGGTTTTATTAACTCAAGTCTATTCAAATGGTTGGGGTATATTGATAAATTTCTTTTATTTCCGGTTAAACTTTTGTGTATTAGAAGTTTGAATTTTGTTTTATCTAGAAAAGTGGCCTACCATATTTGCGATCATTCCAATGCATTTTATCTTCATTTTTTACCCAAATCAAAAACAATAATAACTTGTCATGATGTTTTAGCAATACGGGCTGGTCTTGGATTTACAGATACCTATTGCTCTGCAACAAAATCAGGTAGAATTTTGCAAAAAATAATTTTAAATGCCTTGTCTGGAGCTAAAAAATTGGCAGCAGTTTCTAAATTCACATTAAATCAATTAAAAGATATTGATACTAAGTCAGATAGAATCAAAAATTGGATATACATTCATAATGCTTTGTCTGAAAAATTCATTCCTTTGTCAAAAGATCAAATTCGAGTAGAGCTTAGTAAGTATCAACAGCTAATAGACAAAACAATTATATTGCATGTTGGTTCGGATTTGGAGCGCAAAAACAGAAAATTATTAATCAATATGATTTATGAGCTGCAAAACAATTGGGATGGAATTTTAGTTTTAGCTGGTGAAGCATTAAATGATGATTTGCTTGAATTAATTCAAAAATTAAAAATTTCAGATCGAGTTTTACAAATAAACAATCCTACTAATATAGAAATTATAGCATTATATTCTATGTGCGAAGCTATGATTTTTCCATCCTATTCAGAGGGATTTGGGTGGCCTATAATCGAAGCTCAAGCTTGTGGAGCACCTGTTATTACTAGTAATAAAGCTCCTATGATGAATGAAGTGGGGGGAAATGCAGCATTATATGCTGATCCAGACGATGCACACTCTTTTGCAAATCAATTTCTAAAATTGAAAGATAAAAAGTTTAGAAATGAAATCGTTAGACTAGGTTTTGAAAATGCAAGAAGGTTTGATTTTGATAATACGATTCAGCAATACATTGAATTAATAAATAAATAATTATGGTATTTTTAAAATTGATAACCGTTTTATTACCATGGCCATTAAAGCGATGGATATTAATACATTTTTTTAAATACGAAATTCATCCATCGGCTAGAATTGGGCTTTCTTGGATTTATCCAAAAAAAATGATTATGGATTTGAATTCGAGTATTGGACATTTTAATGTAGCTGTACATTTAGATCTTATATCAATTGGAAATCAATCTACAATAGCAAGAAGTAACTGGATTACAGGATTTCCTACTAATACTAATTCCAAGCATTTTTCTCATCAAAATGAGCGTAAATCAAGTTTAATTATCGGACAGCACTCTTCCATTACAAAAAAGCACCATATCGATTGTACCAATGTAATTCAAATTGGTAATTTTGTCACAATTGCAGGTTATTCGAGTCAATTATTGACACATTCTATTAATATCGAATTAAATATTCAAGATAGTCATCCTATAACTATAGGAGATTATTGTTTTGTTGGGACAGCATCAACTATTTTAGGAGGTGCAATTTTACCTCCTTATTGTGTACTTGGAGCCAACTCATTATTAAATAAAGCCTTTACAATTCCTTATAGGTTGTATGGTGGAAATCCAGCTAGAGAAATTAAAGAATTGTCAAAAGATTATAAATATTTTAATAGAGAAGTAGGCTTTGTTTTTTAAAATATAAAAAACAAAATAAATAATTGATTAAAGAACTTAATAAAACAATGAAAGTAATTCATTACATAGCCAGTATCGATAAAAGTGGTGGAGGAACAACAGAATATATTCGTTTGTTGAGTAAATCTTTTAATAAGGATATCTCCTTTAGTATAGCTACAGGAGCTTCTAAAGATCCAATAAATATAGAAGGAATTTCTGTTAAGTTTTTTGATAAAAGTTTGTTACATTGGTTTGCTTAAATTAAAGAATTTCGTGTTTATCTTCAAAATGAAAAACCAGATATTGTTCATATTAATGGAATTTGGAACCCTCAAAATTGGGGTTTTCAAAAAGTGGCTCAAGAATTAGGAATTAAAGTGATTGTTTCTCCTCACGGTATGTTGGAACCTTGGATTCTGGCTCATAACCCATTAAAAAAGAAAATAGCACTATTTTTATATCAAAAAAAAGCCATACAAAAATCAGATTGCTTACATGCAACTGCTAAAATGGAAGCAATAAATATTAAAGCATTAGGTTTCAAAAATCCAATCTACATTATTCCAAATGGCATTGATTTAAATGATGTGAAAGGAATTAAAACTCATTATGGAAGTAAGAAGATGGTGTTTCTGTCTCGAATTCATCCTAAAAAAGGAATTGAATTACTAGTAGAAGCTTGGAGAAATGCTAATACCTCAGGTTGGACGCTTGAAATTGCAGGTAATGGGGATGACGATTATATAGCAAACTTAACTCAAAGTGTTCAGGATTTAAATAATGTACATTTTGTTGGTGCTAAATATGGTGAAGATAAATGGGACTTTTTAAGATCTGCAGATGTAATGGTGCTTCCCACACATAGTGAAAATTTTGGGATTGTTGTGGCCGAAGCGCTAGCAGTAGGAGTGCCCGTAATAACAACTCAGGGAACACCTTGGGAAGATTTAGAAGTACATCAATGTGGTTGGTGGATTAACTTATCGGTTATAAATTTACAAAAAATCATTGAAAAAGTAACTCATACATCGGTTGATGAATTGAATAATATGGGAATTCAAGGAAGAAGGCTAGTTTCTGAAAAGTATGAAATGAAAGTGGTGGCAAAAGAAATAATCGATTTATATCAAAAAGTTCTTAATTAAAAATAACAACTAATACCTAATACATTGGACTTATCTACTTACAATCATTCTTTTAGTTTGAAAAATAAAATTTCAAGATTAGTATGGAATTGTATCCGTTTAATTTTATTTCGACCTTTTGCTTCTCGGCTGTTTAAAAAATGGCGTGTTTTAGTTTTAAAGTGTTTTGGAGCAAAAATAGATTGGTCTTCTCATATTTATGCCTCTGTAAAAATTTGGGCACCTTGGAATTTAGAAATTGGTAAAAATTCAAGTTTAGGACCTAAAGTAGATTGTTACAATCAGGGTAGAATTAGTATTGGTGACAATACAGTAATTTCGCAAAAGACTTATTTATGTGCATCGACTCATGATTATTCCCAAAAAGATTTTCCATTGATATTAAAACCAATTTCGATTGGAAATGGAGTTTGGATTGCCGCTGATGCTTTCATAGGTCCTGGAGTTAGTATTGAGAATAATGCTGTCATAGCAGCACGTGCTGTTGTCATCAAAAAGGTGGAAGAAAATACCATAGTAGGAGGGAATCCTGCAAAGACTATTAAGCTAAATAGACAACTTGAATTATAAATTAATTTAT